>Ga0210407_10002826_pt1 | contig 14537 bp, 12 predicted proteins | sample IncBWC27MmetaG_FD_150860 | JGI IMG/M metagenome (GOLD analysis project Ga0210407, IMG submission 150860) | Forest soil microbial communities from Barre Woods Harvard Forest LTER site, Petersham, Massachusetts, United States - Inc-BW-C-27-M | ecosystem: Environmental > Terrestrial > Soil >...
GAGACGGTCCCGGATTCAATCTTCGACAAATCAAGAATGTCAGTGATCAGGTTGAGCAAATCCGTCCCGGCGCCATGAATCGTGCGGGAGAACTCAACCTGTTTTGGCGTCAGGTTCCCATCCGGGTTATCGCTGAGTTGCTGGCCCAGGACCAGGATGCTGTTGAGCGGCGTACGCAATTCATGCGACATGTTAGCCAGGAACTCGGACTTGTATTTCGACGTCAAAGCCAGCTCCTTGGCTTTCTCTTCCAAGGCGCGGCGGGCTTGCTCGATTTCCTGGTTTTTGCGCTCGACCTCAACGTTCTGTTCGGCAAGCTGCTGCGCTTTTTGCGCGAGCTGCTCGTTGGTCTGCTGTAACTCCTTTTGCTGAACCTGCAGTTCGGTGGCCAACTGCTGGGACTGCTTCAACAGTCCTTCCGTCTGCATTGTGGCTTCGATGCTATTCAGCACAATGCCGATGCTGGCCGTCAGCTGCTCGAGAAATGCCAGATGGGAGGTTGTAAAACTACTCAGCGAGGCCAGTTCGATAACCGCCTTGACACGGTCCTCAAAGAGTACGGGTAGCACGATAACGTTTCGCGGAACAGCCTCGAACAAACCTGAGCGAATCGTAATCGTGTTCGGTGGCAATTCGGAGATCAGCATCCGTTGTTTTTCCGCCGCGCATTGTCCCACCAAACCTTCACCTATCTTCAACCGCCGCAGATGCCCATCCTCACCGTCGCCTGCAAACGCCGAGAGGAGCGTCATCTCAGCGGATTCTTCCGACCCCATCTGGTAGATAACACCTTGTTGGGCGCTTACCAGAGGCGCCAGTTCCGACAGGAGCATGCGTCCCACCGTCCCCAGATCGCGTTGTCCCTGCAACATTCCCGTGAAGCGGGCAAGATTCGTCTTGAGCCAGTCCTGCTCCGTATTGCGATCGGTGGTGAGCCGGAGATTGTCGATCATAGTGTTGATGTTATCTTTCAGCTCCGCCACTTCACCGCTTGCCTCCACTTGAATGGACCGCGTGAGGTCGCCCTTGGTGACCGCGGTAGCAACCTCGGCAATGGCTCGCACCTGGTTGGTCAAATTGTCGGCCAGGAGGTTGACATTGCCGGTGAGATCTTTCCACGTACCCGCAGCGCCAGGAACGTTGGCCTGCCCGCCGAGCCGGCCCTCGACGCCAACCTCGCGGGCGACGGTTGTAACCTGGTCGGCGAAGGTGGCGAGCGTGTCTGTCATGTTGTTAATGGTTTCGGCAAGAGCCGCAACCTCACCTTTCGCGTTTACGGTTAGCTTCTGAGTCAGTTCGCCATTGGCGACGGCGGTCACGACTTTTACGATGCCGCGCACCTGTTCCGTCAGATTGGCGGCCATCACGTTCACGTTGTCGGTGAGGTCCTTCCATGTGCCCGCCACACCCGGCACTTGCGCTTGCCCGCCCAGCTTGCCTTCCGTGCCGACTTCGCGAGCCACGCGAGTTACTTCGGCGGCGAAGGCGTTGAGCTGATCAACCATCGTGTTGATGGTGTTCTTGAGCTCGAGAATCTCGCCTTTCACGTCGACCGTGATCTTGCGCGACAAATCGCCTCGGGCTACGGCAGTGGTCACCTCAGCGATGTTGCGCACTTGACCGGTGAGGTTACCGGCCATCGAGTTTACGGAGTCGGTGAGATCCTTCCATGTGCCGGCGACGCCCGGCACGTTGGCTTGTCCTCCCAAACGACCTTCGGTGCCGACTTCGCGCGCCACGCGTGTCACTTCGCCAGCGAACGCGTTGAGCTGATCCACCATCGTGTTGATGGTGTCCTTGAGCAGGAGGATTTCGCCGCTGACGTTCACTGTGATTTTTTTCGAGAGGTCGCCGCTGGCGATCGCCGTGGAGACTTCGGCGATATTGCGGACCTGACCGGTCAGGTTGCTGGCCATCGAGTTGACGGAGTCCGTGAGATCCTTCCACGTACCGCCAACGCCTGGGACCTGCGCCTGCCCACCGAGCTTGCCATCAGTGCCCACTTCGCGTGCCACGCGGGTCACTTCCGACGCAAACGAGCGCAACTGGTCCACCATCGTGTTGATGGTGTCTTTGAGCTCGAGGATTTCGCCTTTCACGTCCACCGTGATCTTGCGCGACAGATCGCCCCGGGCCACGGCCATCGATACTTCAGCAATGTTTCGCACCTGGCCGGTAAGGTTGCTGGCCATGAAGTTCACGTTGTCCGTGAGATCCTTCCATGTGCCGGCCACTCCAGGCACCTGCGCCTGCCCACCCAGCTTGCCTTCCGTACCCACTTCGCGCGCCACACGTGTGACTTCACCGGCGAAGGCGTTGAGCTGATCCACCATCGTGTTGATGGTGTTCTTGAGTTCGAGAATTTCGCCTTTCACGTCCACTGTGATCTTGCGCGACAAATCGCCGCGGGCGACAGCGGTCGTGACTTCTGCGATGTTGCGGACCTGACCGGTAAGATTCCCGGCCATCGAGTTTACGGAGTCGGTGAGATCCTTCCAGGTGCCGGCCACGCCGGGCACGTTGGCTTGGCCTCCCAGACGACCTTCGGTGCCGACTTCGCGCGCCACGCGCGTCACTTCTCCGGCGAAGCGGTTGAGCTGATCCACCATCGTGTTCAGTGTTTCCTTAAGCTGCAGAATCTCGCCGCGCACGTCGACCGTGATCTTGCGTGAGAGATCGCCAGTAGCGATGGCTGTCGCCACCTCGGCGATGTTTCGCACCTGGCCAGTGAGATTGCTGGCCATGAAGTTGACGTTGTCCGTCAGATCCTTCCAGGTGCCGCCAACGCCGGGCACCTGTGCCTGGCCGCCCAGCTTGCCTTCGGTGCCCACTTCACGCGCCACGCGGGTAACTTCACCGGCAAACGCGTTGAGCTGGTCCACCATGGTGTTGATGGTGTCCTTGAGTTCGAGGATTTCGCCTTTTACATCGACGGTAATCTTGCGGGACAAATCGCCTCGCGCGACAGCTGTGGTCACCTCGGCAATATTGCGGACCTGGGCCGTCAAGTTACCAGCCATGGCGTTAACGGAGTCGGTGAGATCCTTCCACGTCCCGGCTACGCCCATAACGACGGCCTGGCCGCCCAGCTTGCCGTCAGTGCCCACTTCACGAGCGACACGCGTGACTTCGGACGCGAACGAGCGCAGCTGGTCGACCATGGTGTTGATGGCTTCTTTAAGTTGGAGAATTTCTCCGCGCACATCGACGGTGATTTTGCGGGAGAGATCGCCGCTGGCAACAGCGGTAGCGACTTCAGCAATGTTGCGCACTTGACCGGTGAGGTTGCTGGCCATCGAGTTGACGGAATCCGTCAGATCTTTCCAGGTGCCGGCAACGCCAGGCACCACTGCTTGACCACCCAGTTTGCCGTCAGTGCCGACCTCGCGCGCCACGCGCGTCACCTCGGCGGTGAAAACGCCGAGCTGCTGAATCATGGTGTTGACAATGTTGGCGGAGCGTAGAAACTCGCCTTCCAGTGGCCGCCCGTCCACATCCAAGCGAACGGTTTGAGTCAGGTTTCCCTGGGCTACGGCGGCGATGGCGCCCGTAACTTCGGCGGTCGGTCGAAGCAGATCTTCTACGAGCGAGTTTACCGATACTTCGATGTCGCCCCACGCTCCCCTGGCTTCATGAAAGCGGGTGCGCTCGCGTGTCCTTCCTTCCTTGCCCACCACCTGCCCAACACGCTTCAACTCTTGTGCCATTTGTTGATTGGCAGCAACAATGGAATTGAAAGTATCGGCAATCTTCCCTGGCAGTCCGGTCCAGGAGCCCGGAAGCCGGACTGAAAAGTCTCCGTCCCGCATGGTCTGGAGGCTGGACAGGATCACTCTAAGGTCAGCCGACGCAGGCTCCGCAGCAAGAGCAACATTCCCGTTATTTTTATTGTCTTGGTCAGCTTGGGGTTCGCCGTTGGCGACTTCGGTCGCCGCGTCTCGATTATTTCTCTTCATCGTGGTCTCCTGGAATTAACGGACCATCGGCATTGTGACAGATCATTATAAGGACGGGTGAACGCGATAAGGACGGGCGAACGCGCGGGTTTCCCACGCAGGGTGCGACAGGAGGACACACCGCCGAAATCCGGGCCGGTCCGCAGCATGTTGAATGTTAACCTACAGGAATTCACGGACTTAAAGACCGATTGATATCATGAAAAACTGTAAACTGACTCTAGGGTCTTTACTGTAGAAGCCAGGCTTGGAAGGCCAGTTTCCGGGGAATCGTAAAAAGGGGCTGCGGCTTGGGGTGGGAAAGGATTGGCTACCGTTAAGCTTCACTTAGGCTGCGGCTTCAAGGGCCACTTCTTTTTCTCCCAGCATGGCCGTTTCGCGGGCTCCAGTCCGACGCAATAGCTCTGCCGCCCAGGTCGTTTTTGAGTTTTCCGGACACGCCACGTAAACCAAGACCCCCGCCTCGCGGAGTTGCTGCTCAAATCGTAATGCGTCGCCCTCAGAAAAGCCCAAACCGACAAGAGCTTTCGAATTGCCATATGCGCTCGAAGAATCCTTCTTCACTACCAGGGCCTGAAGGAACGCTTGTGAACGAATGAACAAACCGACCGTCGGGATCATCACTGCGCCGAATTTCATGAGCCAGCCGATCAACCCAGCGGCGGCCGCGCTGGTCTCAGGCTCGGCATTGAGAATATTCGCCTCTCGCACGGTGGTTGCGATGGGATGCCTGGGCGAAACCATCATGCAGATGTCTTCCTTGTCAAATCCGAACTGATTCAAGGTCTGGACGACTTGTTGAAGGGCTACGTCCTGGGCGTACACTCCGTAGGCGGCTTGTGTGCTCACTGCCATGGTCACATCTCCAATTCTGCATTGCAGAACGGGCCTGCTGGTTCGGATACCGGGAAGTAGAAACGGTCGAGGCGAGGTCAGAGTAGAAAACTCCCGCAATCACTCCCGCGTCTTACAGGGTCTCCGAGCTGTTACCTTACAGGAGCCGCAGGAGGATGAAACTAGGGTAGATCCTGTATCAGGACGTGATGTTCAGCAAAAGATGTTCAGCAAAAAACCGTTCAGTGGAAATGGCTTTTGGGGAAAGCCGCGCTCTCGCCCGTACGACTTATTTTGGGTTGGACTTCCAAACATAAAACTTGCCGTCGTCAGCAACCGTTTCGATCTGCAAACCACTGGACGTTGCCGCGCGATGTACGGCCGAACGAAGATTAGGCAGACCAATGCCGCCCACGTCGGCAAGCGGAATCTCAAGGGCTGAACCCGGCTGCAGCGTTATCAATTCCTGCACAATTCCCTGAACCAGCTCGTGGTGCTTTCCGCGTCTCCCGGTCTTGAGGCCGGCGACCTCAACCCGCCGATACTTCGCCACCGACTGCAGCTTCTTGGTCTTCAGGTCATTGGCCATATTGCTACCCTCCAGCCATTCGCGAAAGAAAATAACAGAGCGGAACATCTACGTCAAGCATAGTTTTACATTTAACTACGATCTCTTTTCGGGCTTAACTACTGTATGGTAATTAGTTGATACGATAGCGATACGGCTAGTCTGGGAGCATGGTCCGCTTCTCGTGCAATGGCTCACCTTGTGCTGCGCTAGGCGTTCGTCGCAGCCACGACAGAGGAAAGCAAATAGTCCACCTATTTTTAGTGGTGCCGGTATGCTCAACCTCATGAAGCAGACATGCCGCGAAATGACCTCATCACTGCGCAGACGACAGTTAGCTGTGACGGAACTGCTCCGCCACGCCAGAATCGTTACAGACCCAAAAACGTTGGCCTATCTGGATGCCGAAGTTGCAAGGCGCAAGGTAGGGGCAGAAGGCGCCACTAGCGAGCAAAACCCGCGTCGGCATGGTAGAGCTCATCGCTCTGTTGGTACGGACCGTTTCGGAATAAATCCCGCGAGGTAGGGCGAGGATGGAAGCCTACAGTAGTTCGGCATCTCGCAATGAGAGAATTTTTCCCTGGCCGTTTCTGCGTCGCTAGAGCGGAGCCTTGGCGACACTCAGTCTTTCTTGTCGCTCTTCGGAGTCGTCGCCTCAGGTGGGGCTTCGACAGTCACTTCCACCTCGGCGCCTGGCTTGAGGCGTACCTTGTCGCCTTTTTCGTCCGTCAGTGTGTTCTCGATGCGAATCTCTCGATACAGGTGATCGGCCCCCTCGACAGCGATCTGGGCCTTCTCGGTGTCGTCCGGGGATAGAGGCTTGATGATTTTTTCGACGGTTCCAGGGAGGGTGGTGCTGGGTTTTTCACTCATGGGGGACTCAGCAAAGCAGCAGTATACCAAATCCCACTGTGTGGCCGGAACTATTGTTCCGGCCGCACTCTAGAGACCCTGCGATCTTCGCTGGATTAGATGCACCCCGACGGGTACAGCCCCCGTTCCATTTCAGCAAGAGAGTTAACCCTGGGTGCCGGTGGATGGCATGTTCGTGACGGACCGGCGAATCCTGCCCGTCGCCGACGCAGCGGATTCAACCACCTTGTTCTTCACATCGGTCGCTTTATCGCGGACAGCCTGGCGCGTCTCGCTGCCAGGCGCCGGTGCCAACAGAATTCCGAGTCCCGCTCCGACTCCAACCCCTAGTAAAAAGCCCCCCACCCGTGAGCGCCAGTGGCTTCCGCCGCGAAGAGCAGCGGCGGCAGATTCCAGGCGATCGACAGCGTCTTCATATTTGCTCGTCACCGTGTCGGTCACATCGTCCACTCGGTCCTTGAGCCGGTCGGCAATCGCACTTCGGACTTTCGGCTCCGTGAAAAGCACGCCCAATTTGGCGGCCAGGCGCACCCAGTCCTTTGCTGTATTCATTCTTCCAGTGTTCCGCATATGATTCCCCTTTCCTCTCATTCGTAAGGCTTGACGGTACTTATAATTTGTCTTCCCCCACCGCACTATCGGTTGATTCGTGTAGCGAGGCTGGGGGATGTGTGTACGAGTGACCCTCAAGGCTCCGCCGACAAATTCCGCATTTTGGGTACGGTTTTCGAGGGAATCCCCAGCTGGAGATTTCCAGGACCAGGCAGTTCAAGCGCTGCACCGGGATGCACGAGCGAACTGTCCGTGCTACTCTTGCGTCCAGTTAAGGCGGGACGGTGATGCGGTACAGGTTTTTGCCGTTTCCCCTGTTTCGGACCCGTCCGAAGCGGAACGGCGTCAAGACGGGTCACGCATCCAGTCCCCGAAATTCCTTAATGAGCGCGAGCTTCCGAGAAATCTTCGACTGTACCGGGCGCGGCATCGGTCGCCCGATGCCCCGCCCGGTTCTCGTTCAATGGTCGTCAACTAGTCGTCAACTAAACGATAAACGTTTTCAGTCTGAGTACGGCCCTAGTTCGGAGGCTTAGACCGATCCCGGTTCGGTGGTTGCTGTTTCTGCTGCAACTGCTGCTGCTGCTGTTCGTGCCTTTGCTGCAATTGTTGCGTTTGTTGCTGGTGCTTCTGCTCCACCTGCTGCTTTGCTGCTTCACTGGCATTCTGTTGTGCCAGCCGCTGGTGTTCCTGCTCCTGCTTTTGCTGGAGTTTCTGCCGTTCCTGTTCCTGCTTTGCGAATACCTTCTCCTGCTGCTGCTGGTACTTCTGGTCCAGGTTCGGGTCGCCTGTGTTGGGAGCACTGGGTCGTGTAGCCGGTGGAAGATCGCGAGGATGGGCGGGCGGGCTGGGTCGAGAACCATTATTGTCTGGACGCGGAACCGAGGTTTCTGAACGCGGAGCGGGGTTCGCCGGAGCCGAGTTCGCAGGACCGGACGCATTGTTGCGTGGCTGACTTCCGCCACGATTGGCCGCTCGATTGGCAGGAGGAGTATAAGGCGCCCCTGGCGCTTTCGCCGGCACGACTGCGCGATCGTTCAATACTCCTGGTTTAGGCGTCGCCGCGACCGGCGGCTTGCCCATGTTCGCGGAAGCCCGTTGCTGCGGGTTGGTTCGCGCCGCCTGCGCATGCTGAGTTTGAACCGGGACCGGCGGGATATGTTTCTCGTGTGCGGCAGCCTCTTGTTGAGGCGTTGGACGTGCTTTGATCCCACCGTCGCCGCCGTTGTAACTGACGTGGGTCTCGTTGTTATTGATTACGGTCGTGTTGTACACGTTGTGAACGACAGTCTCGTTTACATTGTTCACGGAGCGGTTATAGAAAAAGCGGTCGTGATCCCAGCGTCCGCCTTCGTAGCCGTCACCAAAATAACCGAAGCCATAATTGATCCCACCATAGAACCCAACCACCGGGCCCCAATACCCTTCATAGAAGATAAAACTCTCGCCGCCCCAACCCCAATAACCTGGCGTCCACAGGAACCCAATTTCCGGGGCCATCACCCAGGTGCCGGGCACCCAATAATAATCGTCAAAGTCATCGCCGTAGGCCCAGTAACCGGGTGTCCAGATGTAGCCATCCTCTGGACAAAGAGGCTGCTCATAGACGGGCAGCGGGGGCGGAGCGAACGTAATTAACACGCCGACTTGTGCGAACGATGCTGCGGATATCCACAGTACGACGAACGCGAACAACATCATACGAACGAAACGGATCTGCATGGTGATTCCTCTGGCCTGTCATCCCTCGTTTGCCCGGTGCTGCTCCACTGCTGCGGGTTGCGTGGATTGAGAGGCGAGATTTCGAGATAACAAAGAACTTCCAAACTCCCGAAAGCGCTTTTTTCTTGACACGATTTGAAGCCTACTCCTAGCGCTTCACCCACTTCCTCAAACCGCGCGGCGACCGCTCAAGAGGTCAAGGATGAGAACCACGAACGCGACCAGCAACAACAAGTGAATCAGACTTCCCGCTACATGGAGGCCGATTCCCAAAAGCCAAAAAATCAGAAGAACCGCCACAATCCCCCAGGCTAATCGCATTGTCATTCCCTCCGAAGAAATATACGGCACAATACTTGGACACCATTTGGTTCCAAGTCACCTTACTCGCAACCGGTAAGACAGCCAATCCGATGTGAGGTGTAGCTAGCTGCGAAAAGTACTGTACGTCAGTGCAAATGCTGGCCTTATAGTTTTTCTTGAACAAACATCGGCGCTTGAACGGCGGCTGCCGACCTGTGGTAGCGGGTCGCACGGCTCTGCAGTTTCGGACGCTTGGGCTCCGAGATCTTCCAAAGCGTCGCTAACGCTTTCGCCGCATTATCCAATGCGCGCTTCTGAAGATTGGCCGCGTCAACATGGAGGGGCAGGGAACTCCGCAGCAGCCGCTCTGCTTGCGAGCCATTCTTTACGGTTTCCTTGTCCTCGCACAGTACGGCGAGCGACTGGTCAAAAATGCTTTTCAAATGATTCGTGGAGTCAAATTCTGCGATTACTGTCACTGGCATTCCACTACTCATGATTGTGCCCGCCTTCTCCGCTACACCTTAGAGTGAGGTGCCCTTACTCGCAATACAGCCGATAATCGATCACGGGGGGCGCGAGTGTTGTAGGAACAGGAATTAAAAACAACGAAGAGCAGTAACAAGAAGAAACGGATCGCGACAAACTACTTTCACAAGTTTCATTGTTAGCCTCCAAAGATTTGATAACACGGCATTCGCTTCTTTCTGTTTCCACAGGGAAGGCGAGGAGCAGGAGCCGGTCTTAGACTGGCCCCTGCTCGGTAGGCGGGCACGATTGAAGATTGAATTTCATCTGCTGGAGAATAGACACTTCCGTGGCTGCAGAAAATCCGTCCGACTGTGTACTTCATTTGAAGATTCCCTGTAGTGCCTGGATTGTCGCTTCGCATGCACCTTCACCAAACCCAGGTCGCACCTCACAGGAGCCGCGGTGTCGCCAAGCGTCGCGTCATAGCTGTCGTAGCTTCGGTAAACGTTTCGCTGGCGAAACTCGTGGTCCGACTACCATACGTCCCCAGGCGATCTAGGGTTTTGACGGGATGGAGCAATAGAACTGTCCCAAGCTAAAACTGAAAGTGAAATCCATCAAGATAATCCCGGTGCTCAGATTGGGCACAGAATTGAGGTTGATAATGAACTCGACGAAACGTCTCTTGACGCTGACCGTGATGGCTTTGGCCTTCGCCAGCTTGGCCTGGGCCGCGGACGACAAAGACGAAGCCGATATCAACAAGCGTATCGATGCGTCGGCCAACGTTCTGAACGAAATCATGGCAACTCCTGACAAAGCAATCCCCGACAGCATTATGAGTGATGCCCGGTGCATCGCAGTCGTGCCTTCAATGATCAAGATCGCGATCGGCATTGGCGGAAACCATGGCAAGGGCGTAGCCACCTGCAAGACGGCAAATGGATGGAGCGCTCCCGCCCCTATCACCATCGCCGGCGGCAGCTGGGGCCTTCAACTCGGCGGCCAGGCGGTCGATCTAGTCATGGTGGTTACAAATGATCAGGGGATGCAGCATCTACTCTCCAGCAAATTCAAGCTTGGGGCGGACGCTTCCGCTGCGGCGGGCCCGGTGGGACGTGATGCCACTGCGGGTACCGACGTGAAGATGAGAGCAGAAGTGTTGACCTATTCGCGGACCCGAGGTCTTTTCGCTGGTATCGATTTGTCGGGGGCGGTTATAAATCAGGATAAGGATTCCACCCGGCTACTCTATGGGAAAATGGTCCCGTTTGAGACGATTCTGAACGGCAAGGTTGCGCCCCCGAATGGAAGCGACTCCTTTCTGGCGGCGGTCAGGAAATATTCGTCCCAGTCCAAAGACCAGGCTGCAAACACCGAACAAAAGTGAACCGGAAACGGGGTTAATCAAGAATGTTTACGGCCGGGCCATGCGGGCTCGGCCGTTATTCATTTTTGGCAAATTCGTAACGCACCTTCAACCATCTCAATACTTTAGCCGAAGGCTTACCCTACATAACCAAATGCGCGGAGGTACAGACTTGAACCGATGTTGAAGTCTGGGACAGGCCTATAGCTTGATGGCGTGATCCAGAGACGGCAGTCTCGGCTGGCGCAGAACCCGGGTCCAGCACGGTTGACCCTTTAGTTGTGGGTGGTAGTTGTATTTGGCCCGGATGAATTGAATGAGCACCGGCTGCGCATGGCCGGCGACTTCTATTTGAAAAAGGAGCGAACAACATGTACACCATCCTGCTGATCATCCTCGTTCTGATGCTAATTGGCGCCTTACCGACTTGGCCTTACAGCTCCAGCTGGGGATACTACCCAAGCGGCGGTTTAGGCTTGATCTTGCTCATTGTGCTTGTGTTGGTGTTGGTGGGCCGCGTCTAGGAGCTCAGGGAATTGCTGTCAACTGACCCCATCAGCAGTCTATTGGCCGAATTGATCGACGGCCGAGGGCTTGGCGTTGCGCCTCGGCAATTGGCCCTCACGGACGAGCAGCCCAGTCATGATGTCGCCTTATTCTGGGCCAAGCCGGGATTTGTTGAGAGCGGGGGTTTGCATTCCGTGCTCGCGAGGACGCGCAGCCCCCGCAACGCATCGTCCATTGCGCGGCGTTCCTCCTCGGAAGTGGAATCATTGCGGCTCAGCTCTACGATTCGTTGCTGGATAGCCTTTTCCGCCTCGTCGATTCGCCGCCGCAAGTCGTCAGGGCGAAGTTCAAGCAGAGCAGCTTGATATAGCTCTTGCCACCCAACATTCATGGTCATGGCATGCCTACCTTCCTCAACGACGATTACATTCGCAAGAATTGAAGAATCAAAATTGAAGAATAAAGACAGGTGAAAACCAACGCTCTGAGTCATTCGCTACGAAGAGATAACATATAATAAAAATATCTATAATGCAACCAGTGAAAAATGCTTGACAGTGCGGAAAAAGAATAATATTGTATTGCATAGTATGAGGGGCGTATGGCTAAAGAGACCAGGGGCAAGGCCCGGAAGAGTTCTGTGAAATATGAGCGTGTCATTGTGGCCGACATTCGGAGGAATCGGCGCGGAAAGCACCATGAACTGGTGGCGGGAATTTTTCAGGATCTGGAATCCTTGCCCAAAGGCTCAGCTCTCAAAATTCCGCTGGCGGCGGTTGATGGGACCACGCTGGCAAACCTGCGATCCGCCGTCCATCGCGCGTCGGCCTCAAGAGGCCTGGGGATCGAGACTTTGTCAGACGGAGAAAATTTCTATCTTTGGAAAGGTCCAAAATAAGGTGGCCGGCCAGGTGATGCTGTCCAGGTAGCGATGAGACGGTACGCCGGTACCGGCTGAAGTTCGCTCGTGGTCTACGGCATTCGCTGTATCGGCGAAAAATAGTTTCCGTAGTCGCACTGAATTCCGCGCAGGGTGACCCGGAATTGGACTCTAACGTGGGCGCAGCAAAGTGGCGAAAGCAATCGGCTCCTGCCGTGCAGTCGAAGCACCGTTCATGGCGACAAGAAGAAAACAAGAAGATTGATTTCCGGAGACAACGAGATGAGTATCGCTATTATTCCGCGCCATGACGATGTGCCAATCTCGCATTGGAGCGAGGCCGGTCCTCGCGCCCATACGGTGCAGTTCTATGGCGAGGACGTATCTCTATTGAAGGAACTGAGCTGCTTCATCGGCGCCGCCCTGATAGCTGGTGATGCCGCCGTGGTCATCGCCACAAAGGCGCACCGGGATGGGCTTGCGCAACGACTGCAGTCGCTGGGTTTTGATACGGCCAAGGTTTTCGAACAGGCGCGTTACGTCCCACTGGACGCGGCTGAGACTCTGGAAAAGTTTATGCTGGATGGCATGCCCGACGCGGCACTCTTTAATGAGGTTATCGGCGGCGTTCTCGGAAAAGCCGCGGCGGCCGCCGAAGGAAAGACTCCCCGCATAGCCGCATTCGGAGAAATGGTCGCTCTATTGTGGGCGGAAAAAAATGCTGAGGCCGCACTCCGGCTGGAAGAACTCTGGAATGATCTGGCCCGGACGTATCCCTTTTACCTCCGTTGCGCCTACCCCATGAGCGGCTTCAATCGCGAAGATCACGGTGCCTCATTTCAGAAGATCTGCGGTGCACACTCCCATGTGTTTCCAGTTGAGACCTACTCTGCGCTGATCAATGAAGAGCAACGCCTTCGCGTCGTCACCCAGCTGCAGCAAAAGGCGCAGGCGCTCGAAACCGAGATGGCGGACCGTAAGCAGATTGAGGAAGCGCTGCGCCGCACCAAAGCCGAACTAGAATCCCTGGTGGAGCAGCGTACCGCCGCGCTAAGACAGCTCTCGTCACGGTTGCTCCGTTTCCAGGACACTGAGCGTCGCCGAATTGCCCGCGAGCTGCACGATAGTTTGGGGCAGTGTTTGGTCGGGTTGAAACTCAACGTGGACATGCTGAGGCAATCGCCCGGACGCGAAGAGTTGTGGTCGGAAGCGGAACGGCTGATGCAGCAGTCTATTTCTGAAGTCCGAACGCTTTCTTACCTTCTTTATCCCCCAACTATGGACGCAGCGGGGTTTGCCTCGGCCGCTCGTTGGTATGTGACGGGTTTCAGCCAGCGGAGTGGTATCGAAGTGACTCTGGATGCGTCGAACGATCTGGGTCGCTTACCGGAAGCCATTGAACTCGCGCTGTACCGCGTGCTCCAGGAAACGTTGACTAATGTGCATCGGCATTCTGGCGCTTCGGCGGCCCATGTCGCGATCTTGCACGACGCCGAGCAGGTGGTCTTGGAGGTAAAAGATAACGGACGTGGAATCCCGGCGAAACTACTTAGCCATTTTCACGCGACGGGCGCCGGGATGGGCGTTGGGCTCGCGGGTATCCGCGAGCGAGTGTGGGAGCTAGGCGGAAAGCTGAAGGTCGAATCGGATGGCAGTGGCACGTTGGTGCGGGTCACCATACCCGTCACGCCGGTAGTCCAAAGTGAGCCCGAACATGATTCGGCGGTTGGGCAGTAGCTCGTGCAATCGTGAGGCTGCACTATGATGCGAAGGTGCCGTTAGAAAATGAGAGACATCGCGATTCGTCCAGACTCAGCCCTCCGCGGAACTAGAGAAACGGTATGCCAGTTCGCATTTTGGTGGTAGACGACCATCCCATTGTGAGGCACGGTCTAAGAACCTTAATTGGCGGTCGCCCCGAGTGGGAGATTATCGAGGAAGTCGGAAGATGGCATTGAAGCCGCGGAGAAAGCCGATCGCCTGAAGCGCTCTGGTTTGATTCGACGAGCCAAGCCGGGGACAGCACGCGATTTTCACTTGGGTTGGAACTTAGCGACTTGGCATATCTCACGGAGGTGAGCAATGAAGCTGCGGATCTTGATAGCAGACGATCACGAGGTTGTCCGTCGTGGGCTGTGTATGCTTCTACAAAACCACGAGGGTTGGGAGGTCTGTGGCGAGGCCAAAGATGGACGCGAGGCCGTAGAAAAAGCGAAGCAGGTTAAACCTGACGTGGTGATTTTGGATGTCGGCATGCCCAATCTCAACGGTTTGGCCGCAACCCGGCAACTGCTGCAGCAGAACCCTCAGCAGAAGGTCATCGTTCTGACAATCACGGATTCAGATCAGGTAATCCGGGAAGCTCTTGACGCCGGTGCTCGCGGCTTCGTGTTGAAATCGGACGCCGCCCGGGATCTGATATCGGCTGTCGAAGCCCTGCAGCATAACCGCATGTTCTTCACGCCTCGGGTGAACGATATGGTGCTGGCAGGCTTTCTCGAC
>Ga0210407_10002829_pt1 | contig 14515 bp, 7 predicted proteins | sample IncBWC27MmetaG_FD_150860 | JGI IMG/M metagenome (GOLD analysis project Ga0210407, IMG submission 150860) | Forest soil microbial communities from Barre Woods Harvard Forest LTER site, Petersham, Massachusetts, United States - Inc-BW-C-27-M | ecosystem: Environmental > Terrestrial > Soil >...
ATTCACCTACAAAAAAACCGTCCGCCTTGAAGAATTCGGTCCCGACGGCAAGCTCGCGGGTCAACTTTCGCTAGTCATCGAAGCAAAACCCGGCGCCGACGGCAAAATCTACGAGAAGACCGTCGAGCGGCCGCAATCGAGCCTGCACTATCTGGAAATGGGCCCCGAAGACTTTCAGTCCCTGGCGCGCATGCCGGCCTACCCGCTCAGCACCGGCCAGGTCGCGAAATACAATCTGAAATACCTGGGCAAGGAACTCGTCGACGAAGTCGACTGCTACATCTTCCAGGTAAAACCCAAAGCCGTCGAGCGCACCCACGCCTATTTCGACGGTATCGTCTGGGTCGACGCCGTGTATCTGGAAGTAGTAAAGACCTACGGAAAGTGGATTACAGATCTAGGTGACATGCGCTCGGCCACCATGCCCTTCACGATTTTTGAAACCTATCGTGAAAATGTGGAGGGCAAGTACTGGCTTCCCAACTACATGCGCTCCGACGACACGCTGAATCTCAAGGATGTGAATATCCAAGTCCGCCTGGTGATCAAGTGGACCGACTACAAACCCCTGCCCGCCGCAACTGCGGCGCCTACCCTGCCGGTAGCACCCCCCAAACCCAATTCCTGAGCCCGCGGGCGCTGTTGGGGTCGGGTTTGCCCGGTCCTCGCGGCAACTTGGCAAATTCCTTCGCCTCTAGGCCGCTGGCATCCCGAAGGCCGCCTCCATCACACCGTCTCTCTTCGACGCAAAGTAAAGCCAGCCATTGCCGCGAATCACCCGCTAACCACCCAGTCTTTCGAGCACCTCCGGCAATTCCCGTATCGATTCCAGCAAAAAATCCGGCCGCGCAGCCCGCAGCCTCTTTTCCGTTGGAAAGGGCCCCAGCACCGCAATAGCCCGAACTCCCGCACTCCTAGCCATCTCTAAATCCTCGGGCGAATCTCCCACATACACGCACGCCGACGGCTCCAGACGAAGTTGCTTCAAAGCTAGCCGGAGAGGCGCCGGATGCGGTTTCCTCTGCGGAGTATCCCCGCTGCACACCCGCGCCCCAAACACCCGCGTGAGCCGGAAAGCCCGCAACTGCCGCATCACCCGATCCCGGTCGCCGCTTGTAACCAAACCCAAGTGATGCAACCGCCCCAGTCGATTAAGCACCTGCCGGGCCCCCGCAATAAGCCGAGGCGAATGCTTCGCATACTGTCGACGCCACGCTCGGTCAGCTTCGTCCCACCGCGCGCGCGGCAGCTTCGCGGCCCGATACACGCGGTACCAATTCGGCGAATAGTGTTGCGCCAATTCCTCCAATCCCCACGGAATCCCCACCTCGCGAAACATCGCCAAGTACGCCGAAGAGTCGGCGCCGTAAGAATCAATCAACGTGCCGTCCCAATCAAACAGCACTCCTCGCAAAGTCTTGTTTTTCAGGGCCGCCATCAGGCCTAGAGTAACAAAGCCGCAGCTCTAACGGATGGCCGAAATCCTCCACCAAAGCTCACTGCGAGCGAAGCGAGAAATCTCGGGCCGCGGACTACTCAGATTGGCCTATTCTCCGGATTCTGCACGTTCGGAAAAGCGCGGCCCCGAATTTCAGAAAACCTGCGTCCGCCGCGCCGGGGGCGCATGATTTTCTCTGCGCGCGAGGATTCGACGTTCTCAAGAGGGACTACACCGGATCGCAGCACGAACTCCATACCCTCGAAGTACATGACTTGCCACAAGATACGAGATACCTTGGGAGTCGAATCAGAAGCTACGTCAAGCCGAATCCGTTGACCCTTCCGCGCATAACTTCCGGTGCGGCCAATACAATGAGTAGGATATGGGGATCACCGATAGATGGTTTCCGAAACCCGGAAGGAGAGCCCATCGTTGATGCCGCAAAAGGATAATCTCTGGTACAAGGATGCCGTTATTTATCAGCTTCATGTACGCACTTTCTGCGACAGCAACGCCGACGGTATCGGGGATTTCGCCGGCCTTACGCAACGACTCGATTACCTGCAGGAGCTTGGGATTACCGCCATCTGGCTACTCCCTTTTTACCCATCGCCATTGCGCGATGATGGGTACGACATTGCGGACTACACCTCGGTTCATGGGAGTTACGGATCATTGGAGGATTTCAAGACATTCCTGGCGGAGGCTCACAGGCGGGGACTACGCATCATCATCGAAATGGTCCTGAATCATACCTCGGACCAGCACCCCTGGTTTAAGGAGGCGCGAAGCTCTCGCGACAACCCCAGGCGAGACTGGTACGTATGGAGCGACACGGACACTCGCTATCAGGGTGTGCCGATCGTTTTTGTCGATACCGAGACCTCCAACTGGGCCTGGGACCCCATTTCGAAGTCCTATTACTGGCACCGATTTTTCAGCCATCAACCGGATCTGAATTTCGACAACCCCGCCGTTTTCGAAGCCGTATGGGAGGTGATGAAGTTCTGGCTGAATCTCGGCGTAGACGGTTTCCGGTTGGATGCGGTTGCCTATCTTGTCGAACGGGAAGGCACTTTGTGCGAAAACCTGCCCGAAACGCACGCCATCATCCGCGAACTTCGCAGACGTCTGGACCTGGCCTATCCGGGAGCGATGCTCTTGGCCGAGGCAAACCAATGGCCAGCGGATGTCCGCGCCTATTTTGGTGACGGCGACGAATTCCACGCGGCGTTTCACTTTCCCCTCATGCCCAGAATGTTCATGGCCGTAAAGCTGGAAGACCGCAAGCCGATCATCGAAATCCTTGACCAGACGCCGGAAATACCCGATAGCTGCCAATGGTTCATTTTCCTTCGCAACCATGATGAGCTCACGCTGGAAATGGTGACGGACGTCGAACGCGACTATATGTATGACGAGTACGCGATGGACAGGACGATGCGGATCAACCGAGGTATCCGCCGCCGCCTAGCTCCCATGATGGACAACGACAGAAGGCGGATCGAACTGCTGAACGGATTACTGATGTCCATGCCGGGAACGCCGATTGTTTATTACGGGGACGAAATCGGTATGGGGGATAACATTTATCTTGGCGACCGAAATGGAGTCCGAACTCCGATGCAATGGAACAGCGCATTGAACGCAGGGTTCTCGTTGGCTGATCCGGAACGCTTGTACGCGCCCGTAATCTCTAACGCCGTGTATGGCTATCAGGCGGTCAACGCGGATTCACAAAACAGGTCGGAGCACTCCTTGCTCCGCTGGATGAAGTCGTTGCTCGAGGTGCGCAATGCATTCCAGGTATTTAGTCGCGGAACAATTCAGTTTTTGAACCCTTCGAACCACCGGGTTCTGGCTTACATGCGTCAATTTGGCGGGGAAACAGTCCTGGTGGTGAATAATCTTTCAAGCTCTGCGCAGGCTGTAGAACTCGATGTGCAACGATATAAGGGTTACATACCGATTGAGATGTTTGGGAGAAACCTGTTTCCGCGGTTTGGGAATGTGCCCTACTTACTCACGCTGGGGCCCTATCAGTTTTATTGGTTTCAGCTTCGCCGGATTTGATCGGGCCGAGCATGCTGGCATCACGTTCATGGAACTTCCCGCATATTTCGGGCTGAAAGTGAGGTTTCAAGCGTCTTGGCCGAAGATGTCTTTTTATCGGATGATTTGCTTCGCCAGTTGATGAGCGTAGGTGAAGTGGACCTGCTTGTGGGTATGTCCTCGCACAATGCTGCGAACACCGTCAGTCACGCCTTGGACGCAATTGAAGAAAGCTTTCAGCGGAACTTCGTCAGGCAACGAGTTGTCATCGTCCATGTAGGCGGCGGAGACAAGGACGAGGATGGCGTTGTAGCGAAGGGCCATGGCAACCTGGCGGAAACGGGCTTGCGTTTACCCGGGATAACCTCACTCCGCACAAGCCATCGGGTCACGGCGAACGTTCCCGACCCACCTTCTCGCGGAATCGCTCTGCGCACAATTCTGGCAGCCGCAGACTTGTTGCGGGCACGAGCCTGTGCCGTAGTTTCGCCTGGCGTATCGAATCTCACTCCCGACTCGATTGCCAGTCTGCTGCGGCCGGTTTACCGGGAAAAATTTGATTTTGCAGCGCCGCTCTACGCTCGCAACAAGTATCAAGGCCTGCTGGCGAGGAATCTGCTCTATCCGATGAGCCGGGCCCTCTTTGGCTGTGGCATCCGCGAACTGTTCTCTGATGAATGGGGATTTTCCGGGCGCCTCGCCTCGCTTTGCCTCAATCAGGATGTGTGGCACGAGGAAGCCATTCAGGCACGACCGGAAGCATGGATGGCGGTCTCCGCGATTTCTTCTGATTTTCGGTGTTGCCAGGCCTTTCTCGGTGAAAAACCACAAGCAGCAAAGGGTCTCGGAACGGACATCGTCGAAGTCCTGCGGCAAACCGTAGGAACTTTGTTCTGGTGCTTAGAAACCCAGCAATCGTGGTGGTGGGATTGCGGGAGATCGCAACCAGCTCCTGCGTTCGGACCGGACCACGAACTCACCGCAGACCCGACCGACTTGGATCGACACAGAATCTTCGAGATGTTCCGAAGCGGAGTGACGGAATTGGAGCCAATCCTAAGCTCGATTTTGGATCCCGAAACTCATTCAGAAATCAAGAGCATCGTTTCCCGTGAGGAAGGGAAGTTCAGATTTAAATCCGACATCTGGGTGCGGACGCTCTATGATTTTGCCGCTTCCTACCATCATGCGGTCATTAACCGGGATCACTTGGTGCAGGCTTTAGCACCCCTGTACCGCGGCATGACCTATTCTTTTCTCGTTGAACATTCTGATTCATCGCCCGCTGATATGGAGGCGGCGAGCGAATTGCTCTGCGGCGAGTTCGAGCTACAAAAGCCATATTTGATGGAGAGATGGAAGGCAAAGATCGAGGTGAAATCATGAGAGAGACCATCCTGCGAGCCCTAAGAGAGGTGTACGGCAATTTAGTCCACATGATTGCTGAATTCCTTCCGCGTTTCCTGGTGATGCTGATCATTATTGTGATCGGGCTTCTAGTGGCATTCGTGCTCAAGTACATCTTGCGAGCACTTCTGGGCGTTACGAAACTTGATCGGGTGTCCGATGACGCAGGGGCTTCTCGTGTCCTTCGAATGGCGCATCTTCCTCCTATGACGGAGCTGCTGAGCCGCTCCATCTTCTGGGTAACGTGGATCGGCTTTATTTTGGTTGGGCTCAGCGTCCTCGGCGTCGCTGGTCTTCAGGAACAGATTTCTCGGTTGTTCCAGTTTCTACCCGAGGTCTTCGTGGCTATGTTGATTCTGTTCTTGGGCGCGGTAATTGCAAATTTTCTTTCGCGGACCGCGCTTCTTGCGGCGGTTAATGCGGGACATCCTTCACCCAAAATTCTTAGCTGGTCGATCCGCTTTGTGGTCTGGATTCTGGCGATCTCCATGACCATGGAGGAGCTCGGTGTGGCGAGGCAAACGGTGATCTCGGCTTTTTCGATCATTTTCGGGGCTTCCATGTTGGGGCTAGCTATCGCTTTCGGGTTAGGCGGTCAAGATCTGGCCCGGAAGTGTCTGGAGAGATATTTAGGGGACACCAAGAAAAAGGAGGATAAAGAACCACAGCCACTGTGACAGAAAGGCCGGCCCGGACACACTCCCTTCTCTGGCCCCTTCCATTCCACTTGGTCAGCATACCATCGTGAGGCGGACTTCTATCGGAAGTGCGCTTGGGAGCGCGGTTTTGCGCGTTGGCACGAGCTCTGGCAGACGCCACGCGGTCGGGAGACCGCTCTGTTCGGTCGCCACCCGTAAACTCACCGCTACTCGACAATTTTCTAGCTTGACCTGTCCGAATTGCTGGCTCAGGCGTGATTCTTGAGCTTAGAACGTCTGCGCTGGTAAAAGCGCGCCGGATCTTGGGTCCGCGAACCACGGGCGCGACCTTCTAGTCTCTACTGCTCGGTCAGCGTCGCGGAGGTTGACTGAGAGAACGAGCCGGACGTGGCAGTAATCGTCAATGATGAGGTACCCACAGGCGGGCCTTTCATGGAGCTTGCGCAGCCCGCTAGAACTGCCCCAATGACGAGGAGCAGCGCCAACGGAACGGTGGCTGCGTATCGCCTGAGCCGCGGAGTCCTGCGGACGAGCAGCGCAGCATACAGGCCCGCGAGCAAGGCGGCGATCCATAAAACGAGCAGGAGCCGGAGCATCGGCGAGGGCGGCTGATCCATCGGCGAAGCCGGCGGGACGCCACCGCTAGACGTCGTCATAATCATCAAGTTGACGGTCGATTTTGCATTGCCTGGAGTCACCATCAAGGGTACCAGGCTCGCGTTTGCCGGCAGTCCAGTTACACTGAACGTAACTTGATTGGAGAAGCCGTTTGTCGAAGGCGTGATGGTGATCGGAATGGAAGCGGTCTGCCCGGCCATTACCATGACGGGCGAGCTCGGACCGGCAAGTGAGAAGCCGTCCACTGTAAAGGCGATGGAAGTTGGCGTCGGGCCTCCGCCGGGCGTTGGATTGACCACAGTCACGTTAACGGTTCCAGCGCTGGAGACATCGCTGGCCGGAATGGCGGCGGTAACTTGCGTGGCGCTGACAAAGGTTGTGGGTTCAACCTTGGTGCCGAAATCCACCGCGGAAGTCGCGACGAAGTTCGCGCCGTTGACCGTCAATGTGAAGGCTGTGCCACCCGCAGCGTGCGTCTGACCGAGGGTCGTAAGCGTGGGAACAGGATTGTTGACCATGAAGGTCTGCGCCAAAGATTGCCCACCGGACGGCGGAGGGTTTGTCACCGTCACGACAATTTGGCCCGCTTTCGCGATATCAGCCGAAGGTATGGTCACAAGAATTTGTGTGGCCGTCGTGGAGGTCGGGACGAGTGCCGCATCTGTCCCGAAACTGACCGTCGCACCGTTCACGAAGTTGTTGCCGTTGATTGTTAGCGAGAAAGACGCCCCGCCTGCAAGTGTGCTTGCTGGCAAAAGCGAAGCGAGGGTGGGCTGCACGCTGTTGTTCGTCAGCGAGAAGTTCGCCGGAGCAGCAACTCCCACTGCTTTCGCTGTGACTGTGTAGGTCCCGGCCGTGCCGTTGGCTGTAAACACCGGCGCCGTCGCGACACCACTTGCATTCGTCGTTGCTGTGTTCACTCCACCGGCGAATGTGCCGCTGGCCCCGCTCGCTGGAGCCGTAAACGTTACAATCGCTCCGCTTACGAGATTATTTCCAGAGTCCTTCACCGTCGCCTGCAGCTGCGTCGTGAACGCAGTGTTGATCGCAGCATTTTGCGGTGTGCCCGCCGTCGCGGTGATACCCGCGGCCGGGCCGGCGTTATTGATCAGCGAGAAGTCCGCCGGTGCCGCTACGCCTGCCACCGTCGCCGCTACCAGGTACGGTCCCACATTTCCGTTGGCCGTGAAAACCGGCGCGGTAGCCACACCGCTGGCGTTCGTCGTGGCTGTGTTCACTCCACCTGCAAACGTGCCGCTGGCTCCGCTGGCCGGGGGCGTGAACGTCACCACTACGCCGCTCAGCGGATTGTTTCCAGCATCTGTGACCGTGGCCACCAAAGGCGCGGCAAAAGCCGTGTTAATTGCCGCGCTTTGCGGCGTGCCGCTCGTAGCGGTTACTTTAGCTGCTGGACCCGCCGTATTCATAAGGGCAAAATTCGCTGACGTGTCGTTCGGAGAGCTCGCCACAACGTTATACGACCCCGCCATCGAATTGGCAGTGAACACAGCGGATGTCGCAACACCACTCGCGTTGGTTGTCGCCGCGTTCACGCTACCCGCGAACGTGCCACTTGCTCCGCTCGCCGGTGGCGTAAACGTCACCACCACTCCGCTCACAGGATTGTTGCTGGCGTCCGTTACGGTCGCTACGAGCGGCGCACCAAACGCCGTATTAATCGCGGCACTCTGCCCCGCACCGGTGGTCGTTACCACCTTCCCCGGAGGCGTTGATGTATTCGTCAAGGCGAAGTTCGCCGATGTCGCGCCTGTCGCGCTCGCCACCACGTTATAAGGTCCGCCCGCGGTGCCGTTTGCCGTATAGACCGCCGAAGTCGCCGCACCACTGGCATTCGTCGTTGCGGTATTCACTCCACCAGCGAACGTGCCACCGGCTCCGCTCGCAGGGGGCGTAAACATCACCACCACGCCACTCACGGGGTTGTTTCCGGAGTCCGTCACCGTCGCCACTAACGGAGCGGCAAACGCCGTATTGATCGCTGCGCTCTGTCCTGAACCGCTCGTGGCGGCAACCTTGGCCGCGGCGCCGGTCTTGTTGGTTAGAGAGAAGTTTGCTGACGTCGCACCCGTCGCGCTCGCCACTACGTTGTACGGTCCACCCGCCGTCGCGTTGGCCGTAAACGTGGCCGATGTCGCCACGCCACTGGCATTTGTCGTTGCGGTATTCGCTCCGCCTGCGAACGTGCCACTGGCACCAGACGCCGGAGGTGTGAAGGTCACCACCACTCCGCTGACCGGGTTGTTCCCCGCGTCGGTCACCGTCGCTACCAATGGTGCCGCAAACGCTGTGCTGATCGTCGCACTCTGCCCCGAGCCGCTGGTCACCGCCACCTTGGCCGCCGCTCCGGCATTGTTGGTCAGCGAGAAGTTCGTCGAAGCCGCCCCGGTTGCGCTGGCGACCACGTTGTAGGGCCCGCCCGCGGTCGCGTTGGCCGTAAAGACCGCGGAGGTTGCCACTCCACTCGCATTGGTTGTTGCGGTGTTCACTCCGCCAGCGAATGTGCCGCCGGCTCCGCTAGCCGGCGGCGTGAACGTCACTACCACGCCGCCAACCGGATTGTTTCCCGCGTCCGTCACGGTTCCCACCAAAGGCGCGGCAAACGCAGTGCCAATGGTCGCACTTTGTCCAGAACCGCTTGTTGCCGTTACCGTGGCCGCAGCTCCGGCCTTGTTGGTCAGAGCGAAGTTCGCCGAAGTTGCGCCGGTTGCGCTCGCTACCACGTTGTATGGTCCTCCCGCAGTCGCGTTGGCCGTAAACACCGCCGATGTAGCCACACCACTAGCATTCGTCGTTGCCGTGTTCACACCACCCGCAAACGTCCCGCTGGCCCCGCTCACCGGCGGCGTGAACGTCACCGTCACGCCCGAGACGGGATTGCCGCCGCTGTCTTTCACGGTCGCCGCCAAGGCGGTCGCAAACGCCGTGCTGATCGTCGCGCTCTGCGGTGTTCCGGCTGTCGCGGTGATGCTCGCCGCCGTGCCCGCCGTGTTGGTCAGCGAGAAGTTCACCGCCGTGGCTACTCCGGCAACCGCGGCCGTCACCGTGTACGGCCCTCCGGCGGTCCCGCTGGCCGTGAACGTAGTTGCTGTGGCTACTCCCGATCCGTTCGTCGTCGCTGTCGTTGTGGCAGTGCCGTTAGCGAAGCTGCCGCTGGCTCCCGTGCCCGGCGCAGTGAACGTCACCGTCACGCCCGAGACGGGATTGCCGCCGCTGTCTTTCACGGTCGCCGCCAAGGCGGTCGCAAACGCCGTGCTGATCGTCGCGCTCTGCACTGTTCCGGCTGTCGCGGTGATGCTCGCAGCCGTGCCGGCCGTGTTGGTCAGCGAGAAGTTCGCCGCCGTGGGTACTCCGGCAACCGCGGCCGTCACCGTGTACGGCCCTCCGGCGGTCCCACTGGCCGTGAACGTAGTTGCTGTGGCTACGCCCGATCCGTTCGTCGTCGCTGTCGTTGTGGCAGTGCCGTTGGCGAAGGTGCCGCTGGCTCCCGTGCCCGGCGCAGTGAACGTCACCGTCACGCCCGATACCAGGTTGCCAAAGACGTCCTTCGCTGTCGCCTGCAACGGCGCGGCAAACGGCTGATGGACCACGGCATTCTGTGGCGTCCCGCTCGTCGCCGAAATGTTCGCTGGTGCGCTTGCGCTGACCAGGATATTCGCGCTCGTCCCAGTTATCGTCGCGTTCGCAGTGTCTATCGCCACGATTCTCTGGTTCCCCCCGGTCTTAAGAGTGGCCGAGAAGGCGTGTGTGCCGCTGTCAAAACCGACGAAGGCGTAATTAGCCGGCAATACGGCCTGTCCATCCGTGCTGGTAAGATGCACTGTGCCTGTGTAGTTTGTCGCCGCGTTATTGAACGTATCCAGCGCTGTTACCGTGAAGCTAAGCGTCACTCCCGCTGTCGCCGTTCCTGGCGCTGTAACCCTGAAGCTCGACGCATTCGCCGGAGTTATTGCGATACCCGTTTGCGAACCAGTGATCGTGGCTGTGACCGTGTCCGTACCCGTCAGCGACTGCGTGCCCGCGGTCTTCAGAGCGACCGAGAAGGTATGCACGCCGTTATCGGCAGCCGTGAAGGTGTAATCGAGCGGCAGCGCGGCTTGCCCGTCGCTGGAAGTGAAGTGCACGGTTCCGCGATAACCGGCGGCGATGTTGTTAAGCGCATCCTTTGCGGTCACCGTGAAGTTTCCAGCGACTCCCGCGGTGCTGGGATTTGGGAATCCAGCCACCGTCAACGAGCTCGCAGCCGCGGCGTTGACGGTGATGGCGTTCGATGTTCCCGTGATGGTCGTGACCGTGTCGGTGGCGGTGATGGTCTGGCTGCCGAGCATCTTGAGCGTAGCCGGGAACGTGCCCGTGCCGCTGGTCAGCGTGGCGTTCGCCGGCAGTACGGCCGCGGGATCCGAGGAAGTGAAGTGCACCGTGCCGGTATAGCCGGTGACCGTGTTGTTGGAGGCATCCTTCGCCGTTACTGTGAAGTTAAACGCTGTCCCTGCCGTCGCAGTGGCCGGAGCCGAGACGACAAAGTGCGTTCCCACGTTCACGGTCGCGACACCAGGATTCGCGGTCTGTTGCGCATCGGACACGGTGATCGTGTCGGCGCCGTTCGCATTCAGCGTCACGCCACCAGTAAACGTGTGGGTGTTTGCATCTGCGGAAGTAAACGTGTAGTTCGCCGGCAGGCTAGCACTTCCATCACTGCTGGTGAACTGCACGGTGCCGAGATAGGTGCTGCCGTCCCCGTTGTTGGCGGTCACCGTTACGTCGAATGCACTTCCCGGAGTGCTGCTGGCTGGAGCGGTAAGCGTGAAGGTCGGCGTTCCTGGAGAGACGCAGCCTGCATTGGGATTGAGGTTATACGCTTTTTGCGAAAACAACTGCTGGACGACAAAGGTGGTCGCACCGAATTGAAGGGCATCCGTGTGCTGATTACAGGTATCGCCGATCTCGCCATTGTTGACATCGTACCAAGCGAGAGGGAAATCGGGCACTGTACCGGTGGCGAGGCCGACGGCAGTATCCGTGATCGCTTCTCCCAACTCATGGCTGCTAGCGGAAGTTATGTTTTGCCACTCAGTGCCAGTTCCGCAACCGGTATCGCAACCGCTACCCGGGCCAAAATCAGGAATGACACCATAGGGCACGGCAAGATTACTCGAACTAAGATACGTGCTGTGGTATGCGCAGAATCCTCCCGCAACGCAACTCCCACCGTTATCAGAAATCGTCACGCCGGGCGGAAAATACACCATATAAATCGTGTTCACATTGCCCAGGCTATCCGTTGCCGGAGCGGGCAGCTTTCCCGCCGCGATCTGGCTCTGAATTTCGTTCTGAATATTCGAGTCGCTGATCTTGGTGCCCGAGTTGGCGAGGCTGGGAGTGATTATGAACGGCGAGCCTAGATGTAGCGTTCCGCGTCCTATGATCTGGTTCCCAGGCAGTCCGGTTTTGCTTCCCGCAGTCGCCTGGACGCCTTTGGTGTTGTATTCACCGAGCATGTCGATATACGTGCTGTTCACCACGGCGCTGTGGAACTGGCTGATGCCGATACAATTTCCTTTGGAATCCAGGCCGCCACCGCAATCGACCGCCTTGCTGATGCTACTGCCCCAGTAAACCACGAGCACATCAATGTCCGAGATCAGTGGACCGCCAAAATAATTGAACAGGCAAGCACCGGGTCTTCCGCGAGAATCGAAGCAGGACGGAGCGGATGCGCCGGAGGCGGAGGATATTGGTGAGCTATCAGCCGACTTGGCCACGATGTGCAGCGGACCGTGCTTTTGATTCGTACCGGAGGAGGCGGGAGATTGCGCGTTTTGCCCATGCGCAAGCGACACGATTCCTACAAGAGCGATGCACACCGTCACGAACCCCAATGCTCGCATCGGGCGAGGTACAGTTCGATTATTCATGTCGTTATCCCGCCCGTCGGATTGGCGGTGAAGTTGCGGGTCACCCGCAGCCGTCCGCCGGACGTCAAGAAATACAGTGTGTTAGCGTCAGCAGGATGTGGCAAAACCGTCCGCGCGCTGAAGCCGTTCTGTTCGTAGTCTGCGCCTGTGCGACCAATTGCCACCCACTCAGAACCGGACGTCGTCGAGGCTGTGACTGCAGGTCCGGCTGACGAGGTAGATCGAGATTCGCGCAACTGAAGTAGGTGTTGCTGGAACGCGGTTGAGGGAATGCCCCTTTCGCGGCGTTGCCATTCTATGCGCGCTCGGGGGTGATCCTCGACCTCGCCTTGGCCCAACCGTGGCTCGGGCGCTCGGGCATGTTGCTCGAGTACCGGCGAATCCGAGCAGTCGTCCTGCTGCTCAGGATTTCCAGACTTTGCATGGAAGACTTCGGGCGTTAACAGGAATGCTCCGACGAGGAATGCAACCCAGCATGGACAAAACACACCGCAGCCCCACCGAGTGAACTTTCTCTTCATGGTAGTCCCCTTTCCTCGCCCTGTTTTGGCGTGGGAAGTATGGTCGTCTAATTTTCATCACATGCGGCATGCATGCCTATGGAAGCACCGGCTTTCCAGTCTTGCGTGCGTCGGGGGGGGCTGCAACTTCGCAGATGACTATTTGGAGCCGGATCAGCGGCCAGCCGAGTTGCAGGATAGGGTCGCCGTCCCATGTTCACGAGGGGGTAATCCTATCTCGAAACAGTACTGGATGCCAGGGCGTCCGCCCACCCCGCCCACCCAGATCGGCGAGGGGCGCCCCGTCTGGCGGGTCATCTCTCCGGCCCCGAACTACATCCGCGGTATGCCGCCTTGAACGGGCTGAGGGTCGTCATTCATGAAGAGGCCCGTACGCTGCCTCGCGGGATTTGGTGGGAACCAGTCGGCAGGTTTCGGAATTGGTCCGACAATTAGAAACCATTGGCAACTAATCGCAGCACGCGCTTCCAAACAACAAATCGAGTCCGTCAGAAAGAAGGCCGCCCACCTCGGCCTGCAGGTAACGGCAGCCCGTGCTGGAAACCATCGAACAAGAAGTTTCTGGGGGTATCTAGCGGAAACTGGCCTACCGCCCGGAGTGTTTGTCGATTTGAGTCTTTAGGGAAAACAACAGTCAAGGCCGCAGGAATCGTGAAGGCACGCCATCATCGCGGTCGAACTGCACGTCGTCGAACGAAGCCGCCACGCCATACCATCCAGGCATGGCCGCAGGTTCGGTACGTTCGACACGCGCCGTAGTAACAATCAGCACGCTGCCATGCCCCATAGGACGGCTTACCAGCACGATTTCCAGTTCGATCAGCGCCCCGGCAGCAATCTCTTTCGGAGAAAGAAAAAATACCCCGGTCGAGCTAATGTCCCGAGTCACCAGCGTTACGGGAAAATCCTCCGCGCGGGAGCCCACACTGCGCAACCGCAAAGGAAGTCTCAGCGAAGCCCGCGGGTATTCGCGCTGTTCGTGGTTCACACCCACGGCATGCGTGGGCACGCGCCCAAAACGGCGCGGCTGTGCTGCCATGAGCAATGGCGTCATGCGCAGAGCAGGTACCCGCACCGGTTCCGCCACCAAAGGCGGTGCCGGCTTGGCCCTACTCGCTTCTTTTTCGCCCGATCGAATGCGTGTTACGCGGTTCGTCGCGCCCATCTCGCCCCCAGAGATGCCACTTCGGCGTTGCCATTTCTGGCCCAATCGCGCTTTCTGTTGATCTTGCTATGGTCCCGAGACTTGCTGAGCGGGTGCATAAAATGCCACCTCAGCCTCCCCAGGTCAACCTGCGGAAAACGCTCGAAGTGTCTTAACGTCAAACACTTGGTTATAGTACCAGGCCCGTCGTGCGACTCTGTCATAGCCGGAATATCTTCGTCCAATATGGTGCTCGACACTGTCCAATTCTGCACTTATCTTGTTTCTTTCGGGCTTCGCAGAATGTCCTCACCCACGGTCGTCCAATCCACCAACAAAGATGCCCCTGCGGCTGTGGTCCACGGCACGGCGAAGCGCGAAGCCCTCCTCCTCATCCTCGCCTTCGCCGCCGTTTACGTCATCTGGGGTTCCACCTACCTCGCCATCGCTTTCGGCATCGAGTCCTTCCCTACGCTCCTGCTCCCTGCTACGCGACATCTGATCGCCGGACTTATCCTTTATCCCCTGCTGCGCTGGAAAACTGGGATTCGGCCAACAGCAGGTCAGTGGCGCACCGCTATCATCACCGGTCTCCTCCTGCTTCTTGTCGGCAATGGCGGAGTTTGTTTGGCCGAGCGTACCGTCCCCTCCGGAGTGGCCGCCTTGCTCGTGGCCCTGGTCTCCTTCTGGATGGTGCTGCTCGATTGGCTTCGTCCCGGCGGTGTGCATCCCGCTCCGAG
>Ga0210407_10002830_pt1 | contig 14513 bp, 10 predicted proteins | sample IncBWC27MmetaG_FD_150860 | JGI IMG/M metagenome (GOLD analysis project Ga0210407, IMG submission 150860) | Forest soil microbial communities from Barre Woods Harvard Forest LTER site, Petersham, Massachusetts, United States - Inc-BW-C-27-M | ecosystem: Environmental > Terrestrial > Soil >...
TCCTTTTGCGAGCAGTTATCAAATTGAGGGCACCCAATTGGTCTTCCTTACCCCAACGTCCCCAGTTCGACAACGACTTCATCGTCTGATCGAAATCCGCTTTCCCAATTATGGGCTGCTGCGCAGGATCTGCGGACGCGTTCACCTCCCAAGATACCAAGCTGATTCCCGCAAAGATGGCCAGCACAACAACGGATAAAGTCAGTGTTGCCGAAAGCCGCCATTTTTTCATCTTGCCTCGCTAAACGTGACGCCTTCGCGAACCGCTGCCTTGAGCCCTTGCGCAGGGCCTCAGCCAAAGGCCAAGTGCCCTGCAAAGGTGCGATCCCTTCTACGAGTATTCCTCCGCGCACGGCTCTATCATTTCTTTTTCGCGGCAACACGCTGGTTACTATGAAGAATCCTTACCCACTTTCCGTCCTTATTGATCCACACGTCTTCAGTCACTCCGTCATGAGGCTCTGATTGGCCCACCATTTGGCCGGTTTGTTTATAGGTAAGCAAAACTACCTTTCCATCCAAAAAGACACGAGCTTGATGATCATATTGGTGCATGCTGATTATCGCCACCTCAGAAGATCGCAGTCGAGCCTCGTGCTGAGCTTTGGTTTCAACCAGGCCGTCTGAACCCGCCATGATCATAGCTTCGTCGTCATAACGGTCAAACCAATCTGCAGCGCTGTCACCGTTGTGCTTCAGAGAATTGTCAACTTTGTCCGTTTCGATCTTGAGCACTTCTTGTTTGCTCTTCTCGGCCGCCGGTCCTGTACTTTCTTGCGCCTTAATGAAGTGGACGCCGACCAACAAACATCCCAGCAACATCAACACAGGAATCCTTCGCATGGTGTTCTTTCTCCTTGTTTCAGAATTTAGAATGCATTTCCAATTTCACCCACGTGCTGATTACCAAATCACTTTCAGTCCAAACTGTACTTCCCTGGATGCAGTGGCCGTCTGATCGATCAACCCCGCGCCAGGAACCGGCGCTCCGGTTGCATCGAAAAGCGTGCTGTTGTCCACAGGGGAAGCAAAGTTTGAACGGTTAAACACGTTGAACAACTCTGCGCGGAACTGCACATTGAAATTCTCGGAAATTCGTGGGATACGGTTATTCTTGAACAGACCGAAATCGACGTTCACCAAGCCAGGCCCGTTCACACCGTTGCGACCCTCGTTTCCGAGGAGGTTTGCGCAGGTGCCCACGGCCGCCGGACCGCCACCCGGCTGGAAGGGAGTGCATACCGCCGCGATCGCAGGCGTGGCCATCGGCAGACCGAAGCACTGTAGTTTGATGTAATTATTTACGTTGCCCGGGTTGATGGGGGACTGGCACCCCGGACCCGAGACAAGGCTCGGGTAATCAAAGGGGTCGCTGCTGTTTACACCCAACGGGTCCGCGGCAATTTGAACAGTGAAGGGCGTCCCGCTTGTGATCGTCGCGATTCCTTCAAGCTGCCATCCACCAGCTACCCAAGCTGGAAAGCCTCGGAACGAAGATGGAGTCGGGATATTCCAGCTATAGTTAATTGTTAGGTTCTGGCCGCGGTTGAAATCGGCAGGGCCGCGCCTGAGCTTGGAATCAACGAAAGAAGGGAACGGGGAGCTAATGGAATTTAGAAACCCATCACCGACCCCGTATGACGAACCCTCGTCGATAGTTCTGCTCCATGTGTAGGAACCTTGAATCTGAAAACCGTGGCTCATCGTCTTGGTGATTCGCGCGATAAGACCGTTGTAGGACGAATTGCTATTCCAATCCAAGGTCGAAATGGAACCAAAATTGGGGTTCAGCGTTGTCCCACTGCCTGCGGGGAACGGCCAGAGGAAGCCGGCGGACGTTTTTGTCGGTACCACGATATCCGCGTCCATGATTTCGACGCTATCGTGAACGCTATGAGAGCCGACGTAACCGACCATCAATGTGAGGTTACGGATGATCTCGCGTTGGATATTGAGGTTCCACTGCATGACATAAGCTCGGGGTGGGTTGAATTGAATGTGATCCACGCCCAAGCCCGTGGGCTCAAACAACGGAAAAGCCCCGCTTGGGAAAGTTCCAGCCGGTAAGGGCTTTGCAGTCCCTTGCAAAGCGAATGGGGCGCCTCCGCCCAGGAGTTGTAACATCGCAGCGGGCAGGGGAAGGATGTCAAACATCCCAAAGCCAGCGCGAATCGAGGTCTTACCACCTCCGAACGGATCCCAGGCGAAACCTACTCGCGGTTCGAAGTTCGCGAGCGTGGGATTTAAGAGCAGGGGATTACCAAGGGCAGGACTAGTGTCCGTGAGGTTGCGCAAATTGCCATACTTACCCTGAACTTCTGTAGGCGGCGTTGACATTTCGTAACGGACTCCCAGGTTAAGGGTGAAATTGGGCCGCAAGCGCAAGTCATCCTGAAAGTACGCGCCAAAAATAGTGTTTCGATTACCACGTTCTGTCAGAGTTCCTGGAATGGCACCACTAAACGAATTTGGCTCGTTGAGCAGGAACTTCGTCAACGAACCAAATTTAAATACGCCACCTGGGCGTCGGCTCTGGAAGGTATTCGTCTGGTCCCGCTCCACGGATAATCCAAATTTGAGAGTGTGGATCCCTTTTGAGAGAGAAACATCATCGAAACCCTGAAATGCGTTTATCAGAAAAGAAGTCTCTGATGAGGCATCCTTACCACCTGGGTATAGTGTCAATCCCGGAACCGAGATCGAGGGGGCGCCTGGTACTCCAGGAATCGCGGACAAAGTGGGATCATCAGCCGCTGGATTGATTACCCCAGCGTTGAAGCCATTTACTGACGTCGATCTGTTAAAACCAAACCGAGCGGAATTGACCAAGGCTGGGGAGAAGACATGGATTTCTCCAATCTCGACAAACTCCCTCGATGTTCTGGACCCAATGTTTACGCCCTGTAAGACGTCGGGCCCAACAACACTGCCTCTGTCAAACTGCCACGTGCCAGACAGGTTGTCCTTCGCTGAAATGGTCTGGTCAACTCGTGCGGTCGCAAAGTTCTCAGGCAAGATTGAATTGCCGGCAAAGGAAAAAATTGCGGTGTTGCCCGGAGCCAATATGGCCCCATTCGGGAGTGGCCACAGGGCCAATGCTGGCTGTACCTTCGGATCCACTGTAATAGTCGTTGGGGTGCCGTTCGAACTGAAGATGGTCCCACTGCGCGCATCGAGCGAAGGGACGGTGTCCGTGTTTGTTGTGCCCAAGACCTGGCGGAGCCCCTCGTAATCAACGAAGAAAAACGTGCGGCCCTTCCGGATCGGCCCCCCTAGAGATGCTCCGAATTGGTTCCGCCGAAATTCAGGGGTCTGGGGCCCATCGAAGAAATTTCGAGCGTCTAACGCGTTATTGCGCAGAAATTCGTAAGCAGTGCCGTGGAACTGATTGGTTCCCGAGCGCGTCACCGCATTCAGGACTGCACCCGAAGCCCTCCCGTATTCTGCGGCATAATTACTCGTCAATACGGAAAATTCCTGGATAGCATCCACGCCCAGGGTTCCGCCGGACACGCTGCCGGGACTGCCGCCCATTTCATCATTAACGTTGACCCCATCGATGTAGTAATCGTTGTATTGCGGTCGATCCCCAGAAATGGTCATTTGCGACCCCCAACCTCGGCTGCCCCTGGAAAAACCGGACGAGGCTGGAACTTGTACAGCCGCGGCCGAATCTACCCCAGGCTCGAGAGTCGCGAGTTGAGTCCAATCCCTGCCATTTAGGGGGAGCTCGACGACATCCCTTTGGCTGACCACGCCACTCACGGTGGATGAGGTCAAATCGACCTCCGGAGTCACACTGGCCACCTCGATTCGTTGAGAAACCTGACCTACCACCATCGTAATGTTTATGGTCGGTGATTGGCCCACTTCAAGGGTTATACCCGACAGTACCTTGGTCGTGAACCCAGTGCGGTCCACGGTAATCGTGTAAGTGCCTGGTTGCAGCAGAGGCAGAAAGTAGTAGCCATCGTCGTTCGATACCGCGGTACGAGTGCCGTTGGTGTTTTCGTTCAGTGCTTTCACACTAGCATTGGGCACAGCAGCACCACTTCCATCGATGATCGATCCCGACACTTGCGCTGTCTGGGCAAAAACGCCGGGACACGCCAGAAATCCCAACATCAGGGCCAAAACCAGGACCGGGAACACTAATCGAATGACGGGTGCCAGCTTTCGAGCCGATTTCCAGAATTTCCCATTTTCTCGACGGCTCTCTGATCGTTCAACCGTCCCCGGAATTGTCATAATTTTTCTCCCCCTGCACGTTCCTGCTCGCCCGTCGGATTAGCCCCACCGCGACTTCAATCCCTCCGAAGGACGTAGCCAAAGGGGAACATGCTGGTGCATTTGCAGGACACAATAGTTAGGATCGGCAGCCGATGTCCTTAACTCTAGGTAAAACAAATGGAAAAAAAATATCAATACGATGCATCATAAGATCGGATGCGCCGAGTGACGGTGATTCGCGCAAAGCTGGCGCACGTATCTTCAAATTAAAGCGCCACATCCTATGCTAACGACAAGATTCTAAAAGACGTTTGACACCTCTCAGGAATTCTGTTAAGAGACTGCCAGACTGATAATTCTGACAAGGGCAATGGTGTGCCTACAGCGATGAGGCTGTACGGCACCGTTGCTACAGGAACAGGGCCATGACAGACCAAACTCGGATTGCATACGAACTCGGTCGGTTTAGGATTGATCCGCTTGAGCGGCTGATACTATGCGACGGCGAGGCTGTTCCCCTGACATCGAAAGCTTTTGATACTCTCCTGCTTTTGATTCAAAGGCGAGGCCGATTAGTTCACAAGTCGGAGATTATGGACTCGGTATGGCCCGACAGTTTCGTCGGGGAGCACAACCTTGTTGTGACCATTTCGAAGCTCCGTAAGGTGTTAACGAATGGGGATAGCGAGCAGAAGTGTATCGAGACCGTGGCCAAACAGGGCTACCGCTTCGTGGGCAAGGTTTGCGAAGTTGCAAAGCCAGAAACTGAACTAAGTGTACTCCCCGTGGAGGCATCCCCCGTTTTACCCGAGGTGCTTTCTCGCCCTCGACCGCTTTCCTCCTCCTTCTACATTATTGCGGCATTAGTGCTGACCTGCCTGGTCTTTTCAATCGTCTTAGTTCGGTCGCGAAAACATAGTGACGCTACTGGCGAAATTCGCTCGCTGGCGGTGTTGCCCCTTCGAACTCTGAACGCTGACGCTGCTCACGCATACCTCGGCCTTGGATTGGCCGACGCAATCATTACAAAACTGGTCAGCACGGGACAAGTAGTCGTGCGCCCAACCAGTTCGGTCGTGCAGTACGTGGACTCGACCGCGAGCCCGTTGCTGGTTGGCCGCGAACAGAAAGTGGACGCTGTCCTCTCGGGTAGCGTGCAGAGTCTGCCCGACAGGATACGTATCACAATTCAACTCGTCCGCGTAAGCGATGGCTACTCACTCGGTGCGGACACCTTTGAGGAGGGTACAAAGCAAATACTTGAACTGGAAGACAAAGTAGCGGAAAGAGTCTCAAAATCGATGACCGTTCACTTCGCCACAATGACAAGCGCGCCCGCGGCGCGAAAGGATACAAACAGCGCAGAAGCCTATGAACTCTATTTGAGGGGGCGCTATTTCTGGAGCATTAGAACCGAGGAGGGTCTCCGCCGAAGTATCGAATACCTTCAACAGGCAACAACCAAGGATCCACAATACGCACGCGCCTATGCAGGCCTCGCAGACTCCTATGTGTTGCTGGCATCTTATGGGGTCGAATCCCCTCAAAAAGCATACCCAGCCGCCAGAGGGGCCGCGCTCAACGCTTTACGGCTAGACAATTCGCTCGCGGATGCACATGCATCACTCGGTATGATCGCTTTTTATTATGGATGGAATTGGTCGGAGTCCGAACAGGAGTTTCAACAGGCACTTGCGTTGAATCCCAACGACGTTGGCGCTGAGACTTGGTACGGTTTGAATCTAGCCGCGATGGGCCGCGTTGAAGAGGCGGTGGACCTGGTGCAACGCGCGAAAGAAATAGATCCGCTTTCCCCTGAAATAAACGTCGTGCTTGGTCATCTCTATTACTCGAGTCGGCAGTACGAGAAGGCGATCGACGTTTACCGCAAGGTGATTCAATTGAACCCTAATTTTGCACGCGCACACATGCGCCTCGGCATGACTTATATGGCGCAGCACGCCATCGGCGACTCGGTCCATGAGTACGAGGAAGCAAAGCGGCTCACTGGAGCGGACCCTTACGTAGACGGACTTCTTGGCTGCGCACAGGCGCTCTCGGGAAACACTGCTGCGGCTCAGAAGCTACTGAAGAATTTGACGCTGCGATCGCGCGACCAATACATACCTGCATTCAGCATCGCCTTGGTATATATCGGACTTGGCGAGCGCGACCGCGCACTCGACTGGCTAGAACAGGCGTATCAGGACCGTTCCGCATACATGGTATATGCAAAGACCGACCCATTGCTTGATCCCTTACGTTCCGATCCGCGGTTTATTTCGTTGCTGCATCGCATGCGGCTCATATAGGACGAAGCAGCGACTCGCTCGGCGGGTCCAAACGAGCGTCTGAACCTCTGTAGGATTTCCACAATGACCCCGTGCTTAGACGTAGCCCCATGTAGTGTGTTTGGGGGTGCGGAACGCCTCTTGAAATCTGGCAAGCCAAGAACCGCTGCCGTGGAATCTCACTCCAGTCCCCACTGAAGCCTCGCTTCGCAGTGGCAAACTGATGCGGCCATTCGTCAACTGGGCCTCTCGCTGACGTTTACCTTTTATTTGAGATTTCTTTACCATTTTCTTTATATGCGCTTGAGGACACAAAGAGTAGCTCTCGCTAGAGTCTACCCGTGATTCTGACCTCACAGCAGATGCCTCACTCTATAACGGCCCGGCTCGAGAGACTTCAAGGTTCTCCAGCGCATCAGCAGATCATATGGATAATGGGTTTGGCATTCTTCTTCGAGTTCGCCGATATTAATACCTTCGCCTACGTCGCTCCGGCAATCCTGCGTTCGTGGCACCTATCGATTTCGGGCATCGGCACAATCGTTTCGGCGACGTTCTTCGGTATGTTTCTCGGGGCAACAAGTGCCGGTTGGCTGTCCGACCGAGTTGGAAGAAAAAAGGCCTTAATCTATACCGCTTTGTGGTATTCGACGTTTTCGCTAATCAACGCGTTTGTCTGGGAACCAGTTGGAATGCTTGCCTGCCGGCTGCTGACCGGCATAGGGCTCTCGGCATTGACCGTCGTTGGTATCACGTACATCAGCGAGATGTTTCCCACAACAAAACGCGGGGCCCGTCAGAGCTTGATCATGACAATTGGCCTGTTCGGCATTCCGGTGACGGCATACGTTGCGCGCTTCACAATCCCTATGGCGGTTTGGGCTTGGCGCCTCGTGTTCGTGTGGGGTTCGCTTGGCCTAGTATTCGCACCATTAGCTAGTCGCCTCGAAGAATCCCCTCGCTGGCTGGAAAACCAAGGACGAATGGTCGAGGCGGAATCGGTACTGGCCCGAATTGAGCAGCGAACGGAAGCGAACCGAGAAGAGTTGCGTCCGTCCGCCAAATTGACGGAATCGAGACGCTCCCCCCTCAGTTATCGCGATCTTTTTTCGCGGAGATATCTCCGGCAGACTATTATCCTGAACTTGGCGTGGGTCTTCCAAACGCTGGGTTTGGTCGGATTCATGGCTTGGGTGCCGACGCTCCTAGTAGCCCACGGCTTCTCACTGGTTAACTCACTTTCGTGGTCGTCGGCAATTTCCCTCGGCGCAATCCCTGGCACTCTCATCGCTGCACTGATATCGGATCGCTGGGAGCGGAAGTGGCTGATTACGATTCTCGCGATGATTATAGCGGTATGCGGTTTGCTTTACGGTATGTCGTTCAAGACCGCCCCGATTATTATTTTTGGCTTTCTTGTTGCAATGTTCCTACAAACATTCGCACCCATAATATATGCCTACACACCAGAAGCGTATCCGACCGAAATCAGGAATTCCGGCGTTGGCCTGGCTTACGGGATCGGTCGGCTCGCGAATACGGGTGGGCCACTAGTAATCGCTTTCCTTTACGATCACTACACCTATACGAGCGTATTCGCTTACATCGCCATGTGCTGGGTGCTAGTTGCAATAACAATTGGTGGTTTTGGTCTAAGCACTAAGGGCCGAATCCTCGTATAGGGAGGTGAACTGTGCCATAGCGGCATAGTTGGTTTTTCGTCGCGGTAATAATGGAGTTGCATAAACGCTACTTCACACACCTAAATTATGCAGAAGCTCTGGAGCCGACCCGAACGCTTCAGCAAGAGACCTTGGAGGACCCTGAGAATCCAGCTGTAAAACCAGTGAAGCCGTGCAGTAGTTGCTTCACAACCCGATTCTCGGGATTTGCACCAATGGTGGTCATGCGGAAAACAGGGTGTAGCAGAAAACGAGCGGGCCGAGAGGAAATCGGCGAGGATGCTCCGGAGCCCATAGCCAGCGCACAGGAGGGGTAGAACTATGCAGAAAATACTCATAACAGTATTGTTGGTAGTTTCCTCGGCGGGGCTCGCCCGAGCGCAAGAGACGACTGGGGAGAAGGGAGAGCAATCCAAGAAGGAAATCATGAAGATCGAACTCGATAAGATTGCGATCCATAATGCGAACGGCGATACTACGGCGGATTGGGACGTGCGCTACAATGACAAGGACGTTGTCAACCTCTCGCGAGGTGCCATTCACCCGGAAGCTGATCAAATAGCTTCTATCCGCGCTGGAAAGACGTACATCATCGAACAAAAGCAATACGATCATAAAGTGACGGTCTACAATAACGGCACTGTAGCCGTCGTTACCTACCGCCAGGACGCAACCTTTAGAGAGGACGGCAAACCCGTTCCTCACCATTCCATCTGCGTGAACGTTTGGGTGAAGTTTAAAGACGGACGATGGCAACGCATAGCTCATATAGTGGAACCTAGAGCGGAGGCTGTAGAAAATAAGAAGGATTAGCCACGTCCACGTAGGGCTTGCTGGGTTTGTGATTCGCTAAAACCGCGGCTGAAGCGAACGTCTCGTCCTAGCGGCAAAGATTCCACAGTTAAGCTGCGGGTGCACCGTGGGGTGGCCAGTGTTTACCTGATCTACAACCTATCGTCCTTAAGTCCCAAGGGAGAGACTACGCCAGAGGATTCATTGACTATATTTTGGTTCAGGTCGCGGCTTCAGGACTCGGCTGCGGCGAAGTTGAGAAATCAATCCCGTACCTGAAAATCGGTGCCCCGCAGGGACGGAAACTACACTAACGGATACCACCAGCTCTCATTTCAGGTTTGGCCACAATAGACCAAGAAAGTCGCCGCACAAAGCGAAGGAATCATTGCCAACGTGCCAGATAATTTCGAGGACGAGACAATCGATAGGAGGGCAAGATGAGTCGCGGTCTTGGACAGATATTGTTCGCCCTTGTAACGATTCTGGTTTTTGCTGAAGCGTCGCACGCACAGCAAGCCGCAGTGCAGTCGGGTGACTTTGTCATTCACAATTTTAAGTTCAAATCCGGGCAAACGATGCCTGAGCTGAAACTGCACTACGCGACGATGGGCCGGCCCGCACACGACGCGCAAGGGCGCGTCAACAACGCTGTAATGATCCTTCACAGTACGGGTGACTCGGGCCGTCAGTTCCTTGTTCCCCGATACGCTGGCGCGTTGTTTGGTCCGGGCCAACTCCTCGATGCAAATCGTTATTATATTATTCTTCCCGATAGTATTGGCGCTGGCGGCTCAAGCAAGCCCAGCGACGGGTTACATATGCAGTTTCCTAATTATAACTTCGACGATATGGTGGCTTCGGAGTATCAACTCGCGACCGAAGGCCTAGGTGTGAATCACTTGCGGCTGCTCATCGGGACTTCGATGGGTTGCATGATGTCATGGGTGTGGGGAGAGGCCTACCCGGATTTTATGGACGCGCTCATGCCGATGGCGTGTCTGCCCGTCGAGATCGTCGGACGAAACCGAATCTATCGCTTGATGCAGATGGACGCAATTCGCAGTGATCCCGACTGGAAAGGCGGCGAATATGCTGTTGAACCGGCCGCGGGCATCCGGATGTTTATCTATCTGCGTCTTCTCGCTGCAGGTATGCCGCCGCTTCAGATGCAAAAGCAGTTTCCAACGGCTGAAGCCACCGACAAATATTTTGAAAGCTTCGTCAACGGATATGTCGAGAACTATTACAAGACATATTTGACTCCGCTCGACGCAAACAACGAGCTATATCAGGTCGATGCCTCGCGCAACTACGATCCTTCGACGCGCCTAGGGTCGATCGAGGCGCAGGTGATGTTTATCAATTCTGCCGACGATTTTATCGACCCGCCCGAGTTGGGCATCGCCGAGCGTGAGATCAAGAAGGTGAAAAATGGCCGCTTTGTGTTGCTTCCGATCACCGATCAAACGCACGGCCACACCAGCCACACGTGGCCGGAGCTGTGGAAGCAGTACTTGGACGAGCTGCTGAAGGCTTCCGCTCGATAATTATTCGAGTTCTGTGGAACCGGACGCCCCGTGGGCAGCTTATGCGCGGTCAGATTGAAATCAATAGTCGAACTCACTGACGAGGAGGAAGGATGAACAGAATCCGCGGCGTCTGGCTAATGATGACGGCGGTCGTTACGCTTTCGCCGTGGATTGGCGCACAGGAAAGCCCAGTGGCCGAGGAAAACGGGCCGCTTATTTTGACCACACAAATTCCGCTCCCGGGGGTTCACGGGCGATTCGACCACTTTACTTTCGATCCCAATGAGCCGAGCCGGGTTTTTGTTTCCGCACTCGGTAACAACTCGGTGGAGGTGATCAACCTCACTGAAGGAACCGAAGTGCACCGTATTACCGGTATCCCGGAACCTCAGGGCATTGCCTATGCTGTCGGGTTGAACAAGCTCTTTGTCGGGAGCCGCAAGGGCAAGCTCTATATCTACGATGGAACCACGTATAACCTAATCGGCAGCATCGCCTACAACGCAGACGTCGACAACTTACGGTACGACGCGGCTACTAGGCGCGTGTATGTCGGCTATGGCGACAAAGACCAAGCAGCGATCGGAATGGTTGACGCGACCACCAATCAGCGTCTGCGCGAAGAATACAAGACTGGCGCCCATCCGGAGTCGTACCAGCTGGAACAGTCCGGGCCAAATGTTTATGTGAACTTGCCGGACTTGAACCAGGTCGGCGCAATCGACCGCACTACAAAAACATTTTCGAAATGGCTTCTCCCTGACAAGATTGAGGAAAACTTCCCGATGGCGCTCGATGAGGCTGATCACCGATTATTCATTGTTACTCGCACGCCACCGCGATTGGTAGTGTTTGACACGAACTCGGGTAAGGTCGTTGCCACGCTGCCCTGCGTCGCCGACGTGGACGATCTGTACTACGATACCAATTACAAACGCGTTTACATCCCGGGCGGCCAAGGCTTTATAGATGTCTTTCAACAAAAGGATGTCGATCACTACGAGCGCCTGGCTAAAGTTTCATCAGTGATAGGTGCACGCACCGCGGGTTATTCCGACCTCAAACTTGGCAAGAAGGGTCGAGACCGTTTTTTCCTTGCGATCCCCAATACTCCGGGGAAAGAAGCGGCGGTGTGGATCTATACGGCGCAAGAATGAGAGTCTACGAGAGGGCTCGTTTCGTTCACAGAAAATAATGCACTTATGAGGAGACGAAATGAGGCTTGGGCGAATCGATATGGATGGGAATGGGTGCGCCAGGAAACAACTCAACGAACGCAGACTTTTTCGTGCGTGAGCTCGCGACACGATCCTCGGTGGTTCCGAAAATCCCTGGAACTTCCAGTGTTGATCGAGGAGCTCAACGAGAACGTCACTGCAGGCGGTTTGAAGATTGACGAACGCAAGACGGAGGCATAGGTTGCGAAGGACGGTTTTTGCAGCGGCCTCCGTTGCGCGGGTTGGAAGGCCAACAGTGACTCAGATGAATCACTGCGGGCCCGGATTTCAAACTCCGCGCTCGCCGGACCGAAAATCGGGTGTTGCGGGAGGGATGGGGCAATGAGCGATATTGACGACTCAAAAACGAACGAACCCCAGTCAAACGTGATCGCCAGACGCGACTTGATAAAGGGCGTGATTATAGGCGGCGTGGCAGTCTCTTCGGCAAGCTATCTCTTTCGCGCCTCAACGCTGGTAGCCCAGAACGCTCGCGGCACGGGTGAAAGGCTACTCACCATCAACGTGAACGGCCAGATGCGGCGAGCCGACGTCATGAGACAAGAGACGTTGGCCTGGACACTCCGTCACAAACTAGGGCTGACCGGAACGAAACTGGGGTGTGACCGAGCTGAATGCGGTTCTTGTACCGTCCTAATCGATGGCGTGCCGCATTATTCCTGCTCGGTGCTGACCCACACGGTGCGGGACAGGAAAGTCCTAACCATCGAAGGGCTGGCGAGTTCCGACGGCATGCTGCACCCAGTTCAGCAGGGTGTTATTGATGAACAGGGCTTCCAGTGCGCGTTCTGCATGCCCGGCTTCATCATGGCGTCGGTGGCATTTCTGAAGGCGAATCCCAATCCCACGCGGAGCCAACTGGCGCAGGGCCTTTCGGGAAATCTGTGTCGCTGCCAGGACTATGACAAGATTCTGACCGCGATGATGCGCGGTGCGGAAAACATGAGGAGGGCGAGCCGTGCCTAAGGGAGACAGCGAATCTGCCAGATCGACTGAGCGCGTATACGGCGCAGGACACAGATTGATCGGCAAGAACTACCAAACCCCCGATCTATATGCAAAGGTCACCGGACAAGCAAAGTACGCCGAGGACTATCACGCCGAAGGCATGCTGTTCTGCAAGCTGCTGCTGAGCCCCTTGCCGCACGCGCGTATAAAGCACCTCGACGTACGCCAGGCACTGGCATTGCCCGGCGTGAAAGCAATTCTCACGGCCGACGAACTCCCGCCTCCCGCCGATACTCTCACCGACAATGGCACCGTGATTCACGCCAACCCAAAAAGTGAGAAGGCGCTGAACATGGAACCGCTGTATCAGGGAGAACCGATTCTCGCCGTCGCCGCTGTAGACGAACTCACCGCTGCGGAAGCAATCGAAAGGATTCATATTGAGTTTGAGCCGCTGCCCTTCGCCATCGATCCGCTTGAAACCTTGCGACCCGGTGGCCCGAATCCGAGAACGGACGGAAACATCTGGGTGCCATCTCCCGCGCCGGCGGCCGTCGCAGGGGCACCGCCACCGGCCCCTTTGCCTCCCACGATTGGGGTGCTCAAGTGGACCGAGGCGGACTTCGCCGAAGCGAAGTTCGGGCGTCTGCCAATGGGGAAAACGCCCGACGAATGGTCCTACGGTGACATAGACGCAGGGTTCAAGAATGCGGCGCTCGTGCTCGATGAAACTTTTGTTACGCCGGATACGAGCCATCAGCCGCTTGAGACGCGCAGTGCGCTGGCGTACTGGCAGAACGGGAAGGTGTACGTTCACACCGGTACGCAGAGCACAGCGCAAACTGTTCCCGCCATTGCGAGGTGGTTGAGCATCGATGTGAGCAAAGTCGTGCTCATCAGCGAATATACCGGAGGCGGCTTCGGCAGCAAGGTAACGGCGGGTATTTCGCTGATTATTCCTGCGCTCCTATCGAAGAAAGCCAATGCCCCGGTCATGATGCGAATCAGCCGGGAGGAGGAGACTTTCATCGGGCGCGCGCGGCCCAGCGTAATGGGGCGGATGAAGGTCGGCTTTTCGAAGGACGGGCGCATCTTGGCGCTCGACATGTTCGTTATCTCAAACAATGGCCCCTACGACGCAAACGGCGATGTTCCGACAACGGGGCGTATCGTCTCGCTGCTGTACCAACCTGAAGCCATGCGCTGGCGGGGAGTCACGATTCTGACGAATACGCCGCCGCGGAGCGCACAGAGCGCCCCAGGCGGCCTGCAGGGAATCGTGATTATGGAACCGATCATCGCGAAAGCGGCGCGCAAACTCGGACTTGACCAGGTGGCCATCCGTCGAATCAATTGCCCGGAGGGCAAGGCACCGTTCGGGCCGGAGGTGAAAGGCAAGCGGGCTTATGCGACGAGCGCGTTCCTCAAGGAAGCGCTCGACCGCGGCGCAGAACAGTTCAAATGGAGTGAGAGGGTCGCGCGCACGCCGAAACGGATCGGCACGAAGGTGCGGGGTGTGGGCGTATCGCTCAGTTGTTATGTCGGAGGCACCGTCGGCTTCGACGGAATCCTGATCATCAGGCCGGATGGCCGTGTGAACTTCCAGTCCGGAATCGGCAACCTGGGAACGGAATCGGTGATCGATGTACATCGCGCGGGAGCTGAACTTCTGGGTGTGCCGTGGGAGAAGTGCGACATCACATGGGGCGACTCGTCGAAGAACCTTCCGTTTACCTGCGTTTCCGGCGGTAGCCAGACGACCCATGCGATGACACGCGCTGCCTACGCGACTGCCACGGA
>Ga0210407_10002831_pt1 | contig 14510 bp, 13 predicted proteins | sample IncBWC27MmetaG_FD_150860 | JGI IMG/M metagenome (GOLD analysis project Ga0210407, IMG submission 150860) | Forest soil microbial communities from Barre Woods Harvard Forest LTER site, Petersham, Massachusetts, United States - Inc-BW-C-27-M | ecosystem: Environmental > Terrestrial > Soil >...
CATTCAGCGGAGTGCTGGTCCCGGTCTTGACCCCGTTCACCCCCAGTGGCGAACCCGATGCCGGGCGCTTTGTCGCTTTCTGCCGTTGGCTGCTCGACCAAGGTGCGGGCGGGCTCGCGATCTTTGGCACGACGAGCGAGGCGAATTCGATGTCACCCGGCGAGCGGATGGAATTGCTCGACCGGCTGATAGCGGCGGGGATCCCGGCGCAGAAGCTGATGCCGGGGACCGGGGCATGCGCGATGACCGACGCCGTGACACTGGTGCGACACGCCGTCGATCACGGCTGCGGCGGGGTGCTGATGTTGCCGCCCTTCTATTACAAAGGGGTCAGCGACGACGGCATCTTTGCGTTTATTTCCGGCGTCATCGACCGGGTCGCCTCGCCGGCCTTGCGGCTCTTCCTCTATCACATCCCGCCAATGGCCGTCGTCGGGTTTTCGCTCGACCTGGTCGGCCGCTTGATCACGTCTTACCCGGACACCGTGGTCGGGTTGAAGGACAGCTCCGGCGATTGGGGCAACACCGCGGCACTGCTCGAGCGCTTTCCGGGTTTCGCGGTCTTCCCGGGCTCCGAGGTCTTTCTGCTCGATGGGCTCAGAAAAGGAGCTGTCGGCTGCATCACCGCCTCGGGCAACGTCAACGTGCCGGGCATCAAGAAGGTCTACGACAACTGGCGCGGCCCGCAGGCCGACGCCTTGCAGGCCGAGATTACGACCTTGCGCAACGCGCTGCAGGCCTATCCGATGGTCCCAGCGCTAAAGCGGATCGTCGCGCACTACCACAACGACCCCAATTGGGCCGCGGTGCGGCCGCCGCTCGTGCCGCTCAGCCAGGCGCAATCGGCGGCACTGATCGCCGATCTCGGCAAGCTCGGGTTTACGCTCGGGGAGCGGCCACAGGCGAAGGCGGCATAAAAGAGAGGAACGACCATGGCAATGGAGCAGGCTGCCGCTCGCACACCTGAGCGCGAAGCCTTCTATGACCGTATCGGCGCCTTCAACATGGCGCCGCTATGGGAGCGGCTGCACGGACTGGTCACCCCTCAGCCGACCACCCCGTGCCAGCCGGCTATCTGGCATTACCGGGATATCCGCCCTTACCTGATGCAATCGGGTGGGCTGATCACCGCTCAAGAGGCAACCCGCCGGGTGCTGATCCTCGAGAACCCGGGCCTCAAGGGCGAGACTTCGATCACCCATTCACTGTTTGCCGGGCTGCAGCTGATCCTGCCGGGAGAGGTGGCTCCGGCACACCGCCATACCCAATCGGCGCTGCGTTTCATCATCGAAGGCAGGGGCGCCTATACCGCCGTCGACGGTGAGCGCACGACGATGCTCCCCGGCGATTTTGTGATCACGCCGTCCTGGACCTGGCACGATCACGGCAACGACACGCAGGAGCCGATGGTCTGGCTCGACGGGCTCGACATCCCGATCGTCCGCCTGCTCGATGCGAGCTTCGCCGAGCCGGGCGAGGCGGATGTGCAAACGGTCACCCGGCCGGAAGGCGACAGTGCGGCGCGGTTTGCCAATAACTTGTTGCCAGTGGACTGGAAGCCCGCGGTCAAGACCTCGCCGGTCTTCAACTATCCCTACGTCCGCTCACGCGAATCGCTGGACACGTTGAGCTGTAACGAGGATCCGGAACCCTGCCACGGGTACAAGCTACGCTACGTCAACCCGGCGAGCGGCGACTTCGCGATGCCGACGATCGGCACATTCATTCAGCTGCTGCCCAAGGGCTTTGCGACCCGTTCTTACCGTTCGACCGACGGCACCGTCTTTGTCGTGGTCGAAGGCAACGGCGAGAGCCGGATCGGCGACCAGGTCTTTCGCTGGCAGCCGCACGATATCTTTGTCGTGCCGAGCTGGATGCCGGTGAGTCACTACGCTGAAGGTGAATCGGTCTTGTTCAGCTATTCCGATCGGCCGGTGCAGGAAAAGCTCGGTCTGTGGCGCGAGCAGCGCGGCAACGCCTGAGGTTTCGAGCCACCCGCCCGGCCGGGCGGATGAAGATGGCGCTCGCTGGGGAGGATAACGATGGCCGAGGAGAGGAGGCACGACGATTTCGGCCTCGACGGCAAGGTGGCAATCGTCACCGGCGGCGGGGCGCCCGATGACGGGATCGGCAATGGCCGGGCGGCGGCAATTCTGCTGGCGCGCTCGGGCGCCAAGGTGCTGGTGGTCGATATTGAGCGCGAAGCAGCCGACCAGACCGTCAAGATGATTGAGGCCGAAGGCGGCACCGCGTCGCCTTTTGTCGCAGACGTGTCCGACGAGAGCCAGTGCAAGAAGGTCGTCGAAGCCGCACTATCGGCATACGGGCGGCTCGACCTTCTCGACAACAATGTCGGCATTGGCGGCCGCGGCACCGTGGTCGATACGCCGGTCGATCTCTGGCGCAAGGTCATGCAGGTCAATGTCGACAGCATGTTTTACGTATCCCGCCATGCGATCCCGGCTATGGTCGAGAGCGCAGGTGGCGGTGCCATCGTTAACGTCTCTTCGATTTCTGCACTGCGACCGCGCGGCCTGACCGCGTATTCGACGTCAAAGGGTGCGGTCATCGCGCTGACCCGGGCCATGGCCGTCGATCACGGGCCACAGCAGATCCGGGTCAATTGCGTGGCTCCAGGGCCGATCTACACCCCGCGCATGTATACCGCCCAGATGACGCTGGCCGGGCGTGAGGCGCGGCGCAAGGCATCGGTGCTCGGGCTCGAAGGGCTCGGCTGGGACATCGGCCACGCGGTGCGCTTTCTGCTCTCGGAGCAGGCGCGCTACATCACCGGACAGACGCTGGTCGTGGACGGTGGCGCGACGCTGGTCGGACCGGCCAGGGCGCCCTAATCGCGACCGCAGGGAGGAACCAAGAATGGCCCGCCTGCCTTACCTAGACAAATCCGATCTCCTGCCCGAGCACCAAGACCTGCTGGCACGGAACCTCAACCTCTATCGCGTTCTCGCGCACAGCCCGCGCGCCGCCCGCAGCCTTAACACGCTCGCGAGATTCATTCGCGACGGCAGCCGTCTCGATCCAAGACTGCGCGAGCTGGCTATCCTTCAAGTCAGCTATCTCACACGCTCGGCCTGGGGGTATTCGCACCATGTCAGGATCAGCCGAGAAGTCGGTGTTTCTGATGAAGAAATCCGGGCCGTTGCCGACGAAACCGATGGGCGTCCGACGACGCTCGATCCTCTGGCCAAGGGGGTTTTACGGGCAGCCCGCGAGATGACACTCGATCTGGTCGTTTCGGAGGAGACCTTTGCCGCGCTCCGGCAGGGGCTCGACAACGAGCGACTGACCGACCTCGTTGTAACGATATCGTTCTACAATGGCCTCGTGCGCCTGCTTGCGACGATGCAGGTCGACGTCGAAGAGGATTATCTCCCCTATCTCGACGAGTTTCCGCTACCCAATCCATAACCATAACAACCACGGCAACGAATCAGGGAGAGAACGATGGGCCAGCTTCCGCAAGTCGATGGGGTGCTGAAAGTCGCCACCGATCGTGGCGATATCCCTGGTGTCGTCGCTATGGCGGCCACGCGAGAGGGGCCGGTTTACCAAGGCGCCTTTGGCAAGCGCGCCTTACCCGATGGACCGGCGATGACCGCCGATACGGTGTTTTGGATCGCCTCGATGACCAAGGCGATAACCTCAGCTGCGGCGATGCGGCTTGTCGAACAAGGCAAGCTCTCGCTCGACTGGCCGATCGCAGAGGTCCTGCCGGAGCTTGCTTCGCCCCAAGTTCTCGAGGGCTTCGACGCCGCGGGTGAGCCGCGGCTGCGTCCGGCGCGACGGCCGATCACCCTGCGGCAGCTGATCACCCATACCGCGGGCTTCGTCTACGACATCTGGAACCCCGAGATGGGCCGCTACATGGAGAAGACTGCCGTACCAGGCATCATCTCCTGTCAGAATGCGGCGCTGATGTTGCCGCTGGTCTTCGACCCGGGCGAGAGATGGGACTACGGCATCAACATCGACTGGGTCGGCAAGGCGGTCGAACGGGCAAGCGGGCAGCGGCTCGGCGACTTCTTTGCCGAGCATATCTTGGGACCGGTCGGGATGAAGGACACCGGTTTTATGTTGAACCCCGATCGTCGCGCGCGGTTGGCTGGGATGCACGCGCGCGGGGAGGACGGGACGCTCGGCCCGATCCCCTTCGAGCTTCCCCAGGAACCGGAATTTCAGATGGGCGGCGGCGGGCTGTACAGCACGGCCGCGGACTATCTCGCATTCGAGCAGGTGTTCCTCAACCAGGGTCGCGCCGGCAGTCGGCAGGTGCTGCGCCCAGAAACCGTTCAGCTGATGTCACAAAACGCGATCGGGGGCCTCGATGTGGGGCTACTCAAGACCGCCGTTCCTACCTATTCGAATGATGCCGAGTTTTTTCCTGGGATGAAAAAGAAGTGGAGCCTCGGGTTTATGATCTCGACCGAGGGGGTTCCGGGCGGGCGTGGCCCTGGCAGTCTCGCTTGGGCCGGACTGGGCAATACCTATTTTTGGATCGACCCGGCGACGGGTGTCGCAGCCGTGATCCTGATGCAGCTGATCCCGTTTGCCGACGCTAGAGCGCTGGCGCTGCTCGCCGGTTTCGGGCAAGCGCTCTATGCGGCGTTAGGCTAAGACGGCGTCATCGGCTTGCGAGAGCTCGTGCGAGCTGGCTCACCGCCTCTTGATGCTTCTCGTTTCTGATCTCCGCAAAATTGCGGGCGATCTCGAGCAGCATGCGCTGGTGCGGCGTAACCTGCCGCGGACCTTCCTGCCCGATTCCTTCGTAGAAGTAGCTGATCGGCGCGCTCAATGCCCGGGCAATCTCGAACAACCTGCCAGCCGATACCCGATTAATCCCGCGCTCGTATTTGTGCGCTTGCTGATAGGTAACACCGATCATCTCCGCAAGCTGCTGCTGGGTCAGACCCAACATGATGCGGCGCTCGCGAATCCGCGCCCCAACGTGATCGTCGATAGCGGCGGTCGACCGCCCTCTCTTCGGCTTAGCCATGCTCCTCACCTGTGTTTGACTTCCCAAAACGCGCTGATCGTGACCTTTCATCGCGATCAACGCGATAGCGACCGATTGAATTCCGATCGGCTCTATCAGAGACCGCCGACCCACATGAGCGAAAGCGGGAGTTCGAGCTTCCGATAATCGCCAAAATGGTATCCCCCTGATCCAATGACAAGGGCGTTCCTGGTAATCCGGCGCTTGCTTGCGACCACGCGGGGACGGCAAGCTGGGTCGAAATCGGTGTGCAGAGGAAACAGATGACCCAACCGGTCGGCTTGGCCCGCGGGCTGACAAATTATGGCGATCCTGACTTCGCGCTTTACCTCCGGCGATCCTTCGCCCGCTCCATGGGCTATTCGAGCGATCTTTTGTCCCGTCCGGTGATCGGCATAGCGGACAGCTCTTCGGGGTTCAACAATTGCCATCGGCATTTGCCCGAGCTGATCGAGGCGGTGAAACGCGGCGTACTGGCTATGGGGGGCCTGCCGCTGACCTTTCCGACGATCTCGCTCGGCGAGGTGTTCTTGAGCCCGACCAGCCTGATGTTCCGCAATCTGATGGCGATGGATACCGAGGAGATGATCCGTGCCCAGCCGATGGACGCGGTCGTGCTGGTCGGAGGCTGCGATAAGACCGTCCCTGCCCAACTGATGGGGGCCGTTTCGGCCAATCGGCCGGCAATTGGGCTCGTTGCCGGGCCGATGATGACATCGCGTTGGCGCGGCGAGCGGCTAGGCGCTTGTACGGATTGCCGCCGCTTCTGGGCGAAATACCGCGCTGGAGAAATCGACTCCGACGAGATCCATGAAGTCGAAGCCAACCTCGCGACCACCGCCGGAACCTGCGCGGTGATGGGAACAGCGAGCACCATGGCTTCGATCGCCGAAGCCCTCGGCATGATCCTCCCAGGCACCGCTGCGATCCCGGCGGTTCACGCAGACCGGCTGCGCGCCGCCGAGGCGACCGGTCGTGCCGCGATGCAACTCGCCCGTAGCGGTCTCACGCCCGACCGCATCGTAACGCCGAACGCAGTCGAAAACGCCCTCAGGGTATTGATGGCTATCGGCGGCTCGACGAACGCGGTTTTGCATCTGACCGCGATCGCGGGGCGGGCCGGGATCGATATCGACCTGCGCCGGTTGAACGAAATTAGCGACTCGACTCCGGTCCTCGTCGATCTGAAGCCGACCGGCCCACATTACATGGAGGATCTGTTTGCCGCAGGCGGCGTCGGCGCGGTGCTGCGCGAGCTGCAGCCGCTGCTGCACCTCGATTGCATGACCGTCGCCGGTGAAAAATTGGGGCAGCGTCTCGCGGCTGAAGCGGGGCCGACCGACCGCTCGGTCGTCAGGCCGTTGGCGGATCCGCTACAGCCGAAGGGAGGTCTCGTCGCGCTCTTCGGCTCTCTTGCACCAAAAGGAGCGATCTTCAAACGAGCGGCCGCCAACCCAACGCTGTTCGAGAAAGAAGGGCGCGCCGTCGTCTTCACCTCTCTCGAAGATCTTTCGGCGCGTATCGATGATCCCGTTCTCGACGTCACGCCAGACGATTTTCTGGTTCTGCAGAATGCCGGGCCGTTGAGCGCCTCGGGGATGCCCGAGGCCGGCTACCTCCCGATTCCGGGCAAATTGGCGCGGGCGGGAGTCAACGACGTGGTGCGCATCTCCGATGCGCGCATGAGCGGCACGGCCTACGGCTCAATCGTGCTGCATGTCACCCCAGATGCGGCCAGCGGAGGCCCGCTCGCCAGGGTGCGCGACGGCGACCGCATTCGGCTTTCGGTCGCCAATCATCGGCTCGACCTGTTGGTCGCGCCCGAGGAGCTAGCGCGCCGGTCTGCCACCCTACCGGCGGGCCCCGATCGCGGCTATGCATGGCTTTATCGGCGTGAAGTTCTGCAGGCTGACCACGGCTGCGATTTCAACTTTTTACGCAAGCATCCGCTGGGTGAGACGACGCGATAAACCACGAGCGCCGATGGCATATTTCCTGCAGCAGCTGATCAACGGACTGACCCTAGGGTCGATCTACGGGCTAATCGCCATCGGCTACACGATGGTGTACGGCATCATCGGCATGATCAATTTCGCCCATGGCGAAATCTATATGATCGGCGCTTTCATATCGATTATTGCCCTCTTGGTGCTCGGTTTGGCCGGCGTCAGCTACGTTCCCCTCGCCCTCGTCCTTGTTTTACTCACGACAATGCTGTTCACGGCAATCTACGGCTGGATGGTCGAGCGTGTCGCCTACCGGCCGCTGCGCGGGTCGCATAGGCTCGCCCCGTTGATCTCCGCGATCGGTATGTCCATTTTTTTGCAGAATTACGTGCAGATCCTGCAGGGAGCTCGAGGAAAGCCGGTTCCGCCGCTCATTCTAGGCGGGTTCACGGTGTACCAGAGCGACGGTTTCGACGTACGGCTCAGCTACCTGCAGCTCCTAATTATGCTAGTCACTCTGGGTTTGATGGCCGGGTTCACGACCGTCATCGCCACAACTTCGCTCGGCCGCGCGCAGCGCGCTTGCGAGCAGGACCTGCAGATGGCCGCCCTGCTTGGTGTTGATGTCGACCGCGTAATCTCGACGACCTTTGTGATGGGGGCGGCACTCGCGGCGGTCGCGGGATTTATGGTCACACTTTATTACGGTGTGATCGATTTCTTCATCGGCTTTCTCGCCGGAGTGAAGGCATTTACCGCCGCAGTGCTGGGCGGCATCGGTTCGCTGCCGGGAGCGATGTTAGGCGGCATCCTAATCGGGCTGATCGAAGCGTTTTGGTCAGGCTATTTTTCCGTCGAATACAAGGATGTTTCGGTCTTCGTGGTCCTGATCCTGGTGCTGGTCCTCCGTCCGACCGGATTGCTCGGCCGGCCGGAGCTGGAAAAAGTGTGACGACGGCGGCTTCCGGGTTCGTCTCCGGGAACCCGGGACAGCCGGCTTTCGACTGGGCGGCGCAGGTTAAGGACGCGGCTTTGGCGGGACTGATTGCGACCCTCCTCGCCTTGCCGCTCATGGGTTTGCAGACCTATGACATAGGCGGCGGAGCACTCGGAATCCGCACTCATTTCAATTGGGTGGCGATCGCTGCAGCGGCGGTCTTTGCTGGCCGGCTGGCGCTGCACCTAGCTCAGCGATTCGGCCGCGGTCGTCACAGGCACCGCGAGACACTCTTTACCCGTTTAGCGACATGGGACAGTCGCTGGGCACTGCCGATTACAGCCGCCGGGATCATCATTGCGGTCGCACTGCCGTTTCTGCCGTTCTCATCGCGTTACCTGGTCGATCTCGGCACCACCGTGCTGATCTATGTCATGCTCGGCTGGGGTCTGAATGTTGTTGTCGGCCTGGCCGGCTTGCTTGATCTTGGCTACGTCGCATTTTACGCCGTGGGCGCCTACACCTTCGCTCTATTAGCGCGTGATCTCGGCTTTTCGTTTTGGCAGGCGCTGCCGTTCTCGGGCTTGGTAGCAGCCAGCTTTGGGGTCATTTTGGGCTTCCCGGTGCTTCGGCTGCGGGGTGATTATCTTGCGATCGTGACACTCGGCTTCGGCGAGATTATTCGGATTGTGCTGTTGAACTGGTCGCCGGTCACCGGCGGACCAAACGGGATCTCTGACATCCCGCGGCCGTCTTTCTTAGGGCTGCCCTTCGCCCGCTCTGCGCCGGAGGGTGTCACAACATTCCATCAGTTCTTCGGTCTCGAGTTCTCGCCTGACCAGCGCGTCGTCTTCATCTATTTCGTGATCCTTGCATTGGCGCTGCTTACCAACCTGTTCACCTTACGCCTGCGCAGGCTGCCAATCGGGCGGGCCTGGGAAGCGCTGCGCGAGGATGAGGTTGCCTGTCGCGCGCTTGGCATCAACCCGACCAATGTCAAACTTTCCGCCTTTGGCATCGGCGCGATGCTCGGCGGCTTCGCCGGCTGCTTCTTCGCGACCCGGCAAGGCTTTATCAGCCCCGAGAGCTTTACGTTTATCGAGTCGGCGACGATACTCGCGATTGTCGTGCTCGGCGGCATGGGCAGCCAGCTGGGAATCGTCCTCGCCGCGATATTGTTGGTTACTCTGCCCGAACTAGGCCGCGCGTTCGCCGAGTTCCGCATGCTGTTGTTCGGCGCGGCAATGGTCGCGATCATGGTCTGGCGGCCGCGTGGTTTGCTTGCGCATCGCGAACCGTCACTGCGCCTCGTGCCGCGCTCGCGACGACACCCTCTACCGTGACTGGCGCCAGCGAGATCCGGCAGCCGCTGCTAACGGTCGAGCATCTTACGATGCGTTTTGGCGGCCTGCTTGCAGTTGATGATCTGTCGTTCGCTACTTATCCGCGCGAGATTACCGCCATCATCGGGCCAAACGGCGCAGGTAAGACCACTGTATTCAACTGCCTCACCGGCTTCTACAAGCCGACCGCTGGTCGTCTTGCGATGCACGTCAATGATGAAATATTGCCGCTCGAGCGGATCGACGGCTTCAAAATTGCGCGGCAGGCCGGTGTTGCGCGAACGTTTCAAAACCTTCGTCTGTTTGCCGGGATGACGGTCCTCGAAAATCTGATTGTTGCTCAACATAATTTACTCATGTCGGCGAGCGCGTTTTCGCTTGCCGGGATCTTGGGAATGCCGCGCTACCGCTCGGCGGAGCGGGCTGCCGTCGAGCGCGCCCGCCACTGGCTCGACAAAATCGGATTGACCGAGCGCGCCGATGCGACGGCCGGAACATTACCTTACGGCGCCCAGCGCCGTCTGGAGATCGCCAGAGCGCTGTGCACCGGGCCGACACTGCTGTGTCTCGACGAGCCCGCCGCTGGCCTCAACCCCCGCGAATCGGGCGAGCTGAACGAATTTTTGCTCTCCGTCCGTGCCGAGCAAGGGATCGCGATTCTACTGATCGAGCACGATATGAGCGTGGTGATGGGCGTATCGGATCACGTTATCGTCCTCGACTACGGACGCAAGATAGCCGACGCGACACCGGCCGAGGTTCGCGCCGATCCTGAGGTTATCAGAGCCTATCTCGGCGAGGATCAGAATGAGACATTGCCGTGCGCCATCGTTATGGACTCCGGTACGCGGCGAACGCAATGCTGACCATCTCCGGAGTCCATGCTTTCTACGGCAACATCGAGGCTCTAAGAGGCGTCGATCTCGAGGTCGACGCCGGTGAGATCGTCACTTTGATCGGTGCGAATGGCGCCGGCAAATCGACCCTGCTGATGACCGTCTGCGGAGCAGCACGCGCGGCTCAGGGATCCATCCGGTTCGAGGGTCGAGATATTACCCGGCTGGCGACGTTTGAAATCGCTCGGCTCGGGATTGCGCAAGCCCCGGAAGGCCGCCGAATCTTCCCGCGCTTGACGGTGTTCGAGAATCTGCAGATGGGGGCGATCGTCGCCGATCCGGCCTCTTTCGACCAGGACCTGGGGCATATCTACCGGTTATTTCCGATACTCGAGCGACGTCAGGGACAGCGGGGGGGTACCCTTTCAGGTGGCGAGCAACAAATGCTGGCGATCGCTCGCGCACTTATGAGCCGGCCGCGGTTATTGCTGCTCGACGAACCGTCGCTCGGCCTGGCGCCTATCGTCGTCAAGCAGATATTCGACGCCATCCGCGAAATTAACGATCGGCGGAAAATGCCTGTATTGCTGGTTGAGCAGAATGCACACCACGCGCTGCATCTCGCCGACCGGGGCTATGTCATGCAGACCGGGCAAATTATGTTGAGCGGAACCGGAGCCGAACTGTTGGCTAACCCCGAAGTACGCGCCGCCTATCTCGAAGGAGGTCAACCGCGATCGGGCCCGTAGCGGGTGGCCATGCGTCGCTGATCGCGTACGGACATGCTAAAGTGGCTGTAATCGCACGCTTAACGGAGGGCATCGTAATGAACCGCCGCATCCGCGCAGTTACTCTCGCGGCAACGTTTGCGCTCGGTGCCGGTGGCGTCCGAGCCCAGGATATCCCGATTGCAGTGGTCGGACCGGTCACCGGCTCGAACGCTGCCCTTGGTGAGCAAATGACCCGCGGCGCAAAAATGGCGGTTGCCGATCTCAACGCCAAGGGAGGGGTGCTCGGCAAAAAACTCACTTTGATTATTGCCGATGATGCTTGTGATCCAAAACAGGCAGTCGCCGCGGCGAATGACGTAGTTGGGAAAAAGGTAGTGTTTGTCGCCGGACATTACTGCTCGTCTTCGTCCATTCCAGCCTCTGCAGTATACAATGAAGCGGGTGTCTTACAGATGACACCCGCCTCGACAAACCCGGCCTTGACCGACGAGGCCGCCAAGAAGGGTTGGAACAACGTGTTCAGGTCCTGCGGCCGCGATGATGTCCAGGGTGGCATCGCCGGGAAGTATCTCGCCGGTCATTTCAAAGGAAAGCGGGTGGCAATCATCCACGATAAGACTGCCTACGGCAAAGGAATCGCCGATGAAACCAAGAAAGCGATGAATGCGGCAGGGCTAAGCGAGACGATGTATGAAGCGATCACTCAGGGGGACAAGGACTTTTCTGCGTTGATCAGCAAGATGAAGCAGGCGAAAATCGACGCAATTTACTTCGGCGGTTATCAGACCGAAGCTGGCCTGATCGTTCGCCAAGGGCGCGACCAGGGATTGACGGCACAGTTTATTGGTGCCGATGCGCTGGTGACCGAGGAATTCTGGAAGATCACCGGGGCGGCGGGCGAAGGAACACTAATGACCTTTCCCCCTGATCCCCGCAACGTGCCGGGAGCCAAAGCCGTCGTCGACAGATTTATGGCCGAAGGGTACAACCCGGAGGGCTACACGCTCTACACCTATGCCGCGATCCAGGCCTTCGCCGCAGCGGCGAGCAAGTCGGGGTCGGTCAAGGTAGATGATCTCTCAAAGGCGCTGAAGTCGATGACGGTCGACACGGTCGTTGGGCCACTCAGCTGGGACAAGAAAGGCGACGTGACCGACCCGAAATATGTTTTCTATGTGTGGAAGAGCGGCAAATACGCTGAGATGTGAGCAATCTCAGCGAGATTAGGTCTTAGCTCGAGCTGCTTGGCGTCCGGTGCTTCGCCCTAGTCCGATTTTTTTGGCGAATTCTGAGCGCCGCTCTGCATAGTTGGGCGCCACCATAGGATAATCCGGGGCAAGCCCCCATTTCGAGCGGTATTCGTCCGGTGTCATGTTGTAAGTTGACCGGAGATGCCGTTTCAGCATTTTTAGCTTCTTGCCGTCCTCTAGACAGATAAGGAATTCCGGGGTGACGGATTTCCGGATTGGTATAGCGGGCTTAAGCGGCTCCGGCTGAACTTGCGCCACTTGCCCCTCCAGCGACTTCAAAGAGCCGTAAACGGCGTTGATAACTTCGGCCAGCTGTGCTGTCGGCAACGTATTGTTGCTGACATAGGCGGCAACCACATCCGTCGTCATCCGCAACAATTCTTCCTCTGCTATCTTCGGCGCTGCCGTTTCTGCCATCTGTAGCCCCGATTTCTAGAACGTTCAACCTAGCGTTCATAATTGCAGCACGAATTTCTTGTGTCAACTGGGTACTTGTAGGAGAAGATAATGTTGATGATTTTCAGGCGTAAGAAGTCGTCTCTACCTGCTTCGCGCCAAAGATTAGATCAGGCATCGCTCCACAGGGCGATTTGTGGTACCCAGCTGGTGTGTCTGTGCGAGATCTGGTAGAACCACTCAGTCATAAACCGTCGCGCGAGACGGGCTGCTAAAGCTTGCGTCCGATCCTAAATCACCCCTGCGAAGTTCCAGGCGCGGCGGCTCACCCACTACATCAACAAGCGAACTTCAATGTCCTCAGCTTCATTTTTCTCACCGGGATCCGCCGCTGACGGTTTCAGCTCAGCCACCCTGTTTGAGATCGATCCCGAACTGGCACGGGCGATTGACCGCGAGCGCGACCGTCAGCAATGGCAGATCGAACTAATCGCGAGCGAGAACATCGTCTCGCAAGCGGTATTAGAGGCACAAGGTTCAGTGCTGACCAACAAATACGCGGAGGGCTACCCCGGTCGCCGCTATTACGGCGGTTGCGAATTCGTCGATGCCGCCGAAGCGCTCGCGATCGACCGTGCGAAGCGGCTCTTCGAATGCTCATTCGCCAATGTCCAGCCGCATTCGGGAGCCCAGGCAAATCAGGCGGTATTCCTGGCGCTGCTATCACCGGGCGAAACCGTTCTTGGGATGGCGCTTGCAGCAGGTGGGCACCTGACGCACGGCGCGCGACCGAACCTTTCAGGCAAGTGGTTCAATGCACTTTCCTACGGCGTCCGAACCGGGGATGGACGCATCGATTTCGACGAGGTCGAGCGTCTGGCCGAAACGCATCGGCCCCGGCTGATCATTGCGGGCGCTAGCGCCTATTCGCGGATCATCGACTTTTCCCGGTTTCGGGCGATCGCCGATGCGGTCGGCGCCTATCTGATGGTCGACATGGCACATTTTGCCGGGCTGGTCGCCGGCGGGGTTTACCCGAGCCCGCTGCCCCATGCGCATGTCGTCACGACCACCACCCACAAGACCTTGCGAGGGCCGAGAGGCGGTTTGATCCTGTCCAACGACGAGGCCATGGCCAAAAGAATCGACGCGGCTGTATTCCCCGGACTTCAAGGGGGTCCGCTAATGCATGTGATCGCTGCCAAGGCGGTCGCCTTGCGTGAAGCCTCGCAGCCCGCGTTTAAACGCTACGCGGCTCAGGTCGTCGAGAACGCCAACATACTTGCTGCGACCCTCTCGGCGGCCGGGCTCGAGATCATATCCGGCGGGACCGACTCGCACCTGATGCTGGTGGATTTGCGGCCTTTGGGGATTACCGGCCGGGATGCCGAAAGGAGCCTCGAACGGGCGGCGATCACGTGCAACAAGAATGGTATTCCTTTCGACCCACAGAAACCGACGGTTACCTCCGGCATCCGTCTCGGCTCGCCCGCAGCGACAACCCGTGGCTTCGGAAAGGACGAGTTCTCAAATGTCGCAACATGGATCATCGAGGTATTGAGGGGGTTAGCGCGAGGACCCGACAACAACCACATGGCCGAGGCTCGGGTGCGCAAAGACGTCCACCAGCTATGTGCGCGGTTCCCTATCTACGCGAAATTGAGAGCAGATCCGGGGCAGGAAAGGTAGTGTCGCTTCGTGAGCCGGGCGACCGGAGCAAGCGGAGGAAGAGATGCGCTGTCCGTTTTGCGGAACCGATGACACCCAAGTAAAAGATTCGCGTCCGACAGACGATCGCGGCGCAATCCGGCGGCGGCGGTTTTGCCCAAGTTGCGGGGCCCGCTTCACCACTTTTGAGAGGGTACAGTTGCGCGAGCTGACCGTGATCAAGAAAAACGGTCATCGCGAACCATTTGACCGAGACAAACTCGCCCGATCGATCTACATCGCGTTGCGCAAGCGCCCATTCGAGCCCGACCGAGTGGAACGCATCATCAACTCGCTGGTCCGACAATTGGAGAGTTCGGGCGAGACCGATATCCCGAGCGATATCATAG
>Ga0210407_10002834_pt1 | contig 14508 bp, 13 predicted proteins | sample IncBWC27MmetaG_FD_150860 | JGI IMG/M metagenome (GOLD analysis project Ga0210407, IMG submission 150860) | Forest soil microbial communities from Barre Woods Harvard Forest LTER site, Petersham, Massachusetts, United States - Inc-BW-C-27-M | ecosystem: Environmental > Terrestrial > Soil >...
GGGAGTCCGCTGATGGAACATGCGCGCCAAGATCTTCCGGTGACTTGAGGTGCCCGCCAGGCGTGTTCCCATGCACCGTAATAGCGGGGGCCACTTGTATTCGAGGGGCCGCGGCCGCTGGCGTCGTGTCGCTCTTAGTCGGGAACGCTCCGAAAAAACTGAAGCTAGCTTCGAGATCCTGAGGCGGACTGCTCAAGAGGTCAGTTGGGTAATTCGAGAGTTGCGCGCTGCGGTCAACTGTCGGCGCTGAACTGGCAGTTATTTCCAGGCCCGGTTCCGCGGTTACCACTATCTCTTTCCAGCCGGCACGCCCCGCGAAGTTGTTGTCACGATAATTCACTGTGTAGGAGGACTGAGGAACGAGCGACCTTATCGTGGCCCGATATACAAATCCAAGTTTCATTGTCGGCAATCCGCCTGCGCCGGCGGGGAAAATCACGTTTTGCGATACCAGCTGCAGTCGCAGCGCTTGGCCGTTTAGCTGTAGCGAGAGGCCGCCCGCGAGCAGCTCAGCTTTCTTCGCAAGATATTCAACCAGGCGTGAGTCACCTTCCCGGGGTACGATCGCGGCATCCTGCATCTCCTGGTAAGTCGGAATCTCGGCCATATCAATCAGGTAGCGAACCTCGATGAACCCGGATCCGACGCGGATCGCCGTGTAGTGGCTGATGCTGAAATTGCCCATGGGATGCGCATCGCTCGTTTGTGGATGCGCGAGCCGGCAGAACAGCAGAAACATTAAGAAGAGGCCGCGCGCTATTTTATGGTCGCGCATCCGTCGTCCTTTGGCCCGCCACGGCCACAGAGCCATCCGAAAGCCCTTGCAGCGTGGTTCTGGCGAGATCCGCGTAGAACAGATGGAATTGCGGATTCAGTGCGACCGCTCGATGCAGATAGTCCTTCGCCTTTTCGGCGTCGCCCAGGCGCTCGTATATCATCCCCGCGTGAAACAGGACGAGCGCGTCGTTCGTTTCGAGGTGGAGTGCTTCCTTCATGGCCACGGCGGCCTGCTCCGGCTGCGAATTCTTGTAAAGCGCCCACGCCAAAGCGTCCCACGTGTAGATGTCATGTCGAACCTCAAACTCTTTGCGCGCCAGTTCGAGCGCCTTTTGTAGTTCGATATCGTGGTCGGCGTAGAAGACCGCTAACTCGCGATTATAGACGGTCTGATTGAAGGCGTTAAGCCGGCCTATGTACTCCACCATGTCGAACTGCTTTTTCGCTTCGCCGCCGTTCCCGCTCTTTGCGTAAACGTCGCCCAGGGCAGCGGCATAAGCAGGCAGCGGAATCACGCTGATCGCTTTTTTGTACAGTACGATCGCGTCGTCTAGACGGCCTTCAGCGCAGGACACTCTGGCCAGTCCAGCGAGCGCGCGATGGTAATCGGGATAGCTTTTCAGGGCATCATTGTAAGCAGCCTGCGCGTTCGCCAGGTCTCCCAATTGAAAGTAATTTTCCCCGAGTGTGAACTGGCTCCAGGCGATGCTCTCCTTGGCCATGCGCGAATCGACGGCTAGGGTTACGGCTCGCCGCATATGGTCAATTGCCGCCTTTGTGTCACCTTTGAGGAAGCCCTCGACAGCGTCGCGGCTTTGCTCCAGATATTGCACACCGCTTGTTCCCGACTGCGCGTCCCCAGCATCTTGCAGTTTCCGGTACGCCGCCCAAGCCTTATCGTATTCTCCCATCTCGCTACGGGCGTCGCCGATGAGGGCATACGGAGTAATGTCGCGGGGATTCAGATCTATTGCTTTCTGAGCCAGCGTCAGCGATTCGTCGAAGCGGTGTTCCGCATAATAGACGGTCGCGAGATGTTTCATCGCAGGTGCGCCTTCAGCGCGGGCGGACTCTAAATCGATAGATTTCTCGAGAGCTTTAGCCGCGAGGTTGTAGTAGGTGAGGTCGCCCGTCTCGCGTGCCTTCTCGATGTATGCAACTCCCAAACGATCGTAATTGAAAAAGTCATCCGGATCCTGTGCGACTTTCCACTGGTAGAAGCGGATCGCGTTGTCCGTCTCGTGCTGTTGTCCCTGCGCTCTCGCCGGCGCCAGAGACAAAAGAAAAATCGCGGCTGCGCTTACCGGGATAATCCGCCGGATCATCTTGTTCGTCATCCTTCTTCTCACCGACATCTCGCACCACGCGTTCGAGATTTGGAGCAGAAGGCCTGCGGCCCACGCCGCAGGCCTCGCTTGCCCCAACCAAGCTATTGCTGTGGCGGGAATCCCACCGTGCCGGTCTCGCCAGGGAGCGGGTGCGGTGCGGCGAGAAATGGAAACTGCGCCAGTAGCGGCTGATCGTTTCCACCGTAGGGAGCCACGTTGCCCGAGACATTTCCCACCTGCGCATCCGGTTTGATCCAGTCAGTTCCCTGGAGCACCGCCAAAACGCGCCGGTCCGTTGCGAAGTTCAACGCTCCGGGGCGCGGCGGTCCGCTGCCGGGCACGCCGAGACTCGACGGGAAATTGACGTCGGCAAGCTGCCGCGCAAATTGCAGCAGAATGTCGGTGACGGTATCCGCGGGCCGTCTCCCGTTCTGGAGGCCGAAAGCTCCCAGACCGAGCTGCGGATCGCCATTACCCCCTACTGCCGCCGCGCCGGGGAGAATTCCAGTCGGAAGCTGGTCGAGATTGAGCCGCAGAACATCCGGCAGCAGCGCAACCCTGAGTAGGTTTTTGTTCGTGTTATTGAAACTTGCGGGGAGCAGCAGAGGTGCACCATGGCCAGCGCCGGGATTCGTACCACTCGCGTCCGTGAAGCCCAATGCCGTGAGCAACCCGGCACGGCCGGCAATGGTGTTCCCTGTCCCGTCGTTGTCCGTGACCGTCAAAGCATCCGGAACCAATGACGAGAAGTTCTGCGTGTCGTCTTCAGGTCGCGTCGCATTAAATGCGTCGCGCATGATGGAGGGCACGAACACAGTCTTGAAGAGTTGCTGTCCGACACGCTGGAACTGCATGTAAGGGCCATCCAGATCGGAGTCGTGGTCGGGATTAGCTGCTTTCCTCTTCATGCTGGTCGTTCCCCAAATGCCGACGAGCCCCTTCACTCCGAGAAAACCGGCGCCCGCAATGTCACTTTTGGGAAGTTCGATTGCTATCGAGCTCACGTCGAAGCCGCCGAAGCCGTCAACCCCGCTCGTCAGATCGCTGTGAATCTGTCTGCCGCGGAGCGCCCCGAGCGCGAAACCAGGATAGTTGCGGAACACGTCCTGTTTGTTCGCGAGAATCCGATTGAGTTGGCCTACGTCAGTAACGAATGGATCGTCACGCAAACCAGTGAACACTTGAATGTTGCCTTGCTGCAGTGTCTGTCCTGTGCAGCCCTTCACCGACGGCTGGTGTTCCAGAACGATATTCTTGGTGCCGATGACTTGCGGCCGGGCGGGCCCGAAGACCTTGACCATCTGGCCCGAAGCGCACGTGGTCGTGGGTACGTTTTCAAAGACCGCTTGAATCACCAGGTCTTCCACAGCCTGCTGGTCGTGAGCGATCTTGAATTGGTACAGAAAATCCGGCGAATAATGGTAGGTGGGTGTCTCGGCGGGGACTGCGAAGGGATTAACGTCCATGATCAAAACAAGCTGCGAAGCGTCATTCGGATCAAGAAACGCGAAGATATCGGTGATATCTCCTTCCCCGTTCGCGTCCGCCGTTGGAGAATCTCGGTGGTCGGAAGCCAGCGCTTTGGCGGGCGAATGAATACTTGCGCCAACCAGAACGACGAAGGCCAGCAACGCCATCGAGATTTGCTCCCACGTGCGGCTGAGAGCGAGTCCAAATCTCTTTCTTGTCTTCACTGTCTTTCTCCTCCTTGAGGTCAAACGTGGGCGGCGAGACAGTCTGCACCGGGACGTGAGTGAGACATACTCTCCGTGGTCTTAGGTATGGTGGTATGGGTCAGTCGGATTAGTTGAGATATCCGGCTTGGCTCACTTTGCCGCGCATGTTACGCCTTTCCTGCTTCGCATGCAGCGAAATTGTCACTGAGAAGGAGCCCAACCGAAATCCGCAGAATTTCTTCGCCTTTGTTTTGCCTGACCGATGCACCGCGCTTACTCACGCGCAATTGAATTCTCACGTGCACCCTGCCGCGCATCATCTCTTGGTGCGGGCCAGCGCGTGCGTCAATTCGGAGGAGACGTCCTCCATCACATCTTCAACGTCCACTGAGCTGAGGTCGTTCCCGAAAGGACGATGGCCGTCGTCTGCATGCCGGATCCGCGCTCATTTTCAACTGTCGCGGCGAGGCTCCTCAATAATGTGCTCCGTAGCGCCGATGATGAGCCTTTCCGAACATTCATGGATCACTGCCCCTGGCAAGTAATTCGTTGTGTAGCGCTCGCGCGGCGCAAGGACTAAAATATACTTAGGCCGCCGGCCACGCGTTCGTCGCTATGCCGGTGCAGGCCGGCGCATATTGCAACGGAAGTGCCCCTGAGGTGCTTTTTATGTCAAACAAAACCCGCGGAAATGTTTTTGCCCTGATGCTTGTCGCCTTCGTTTGTTTCAGCACCAGCGGTGCGAGCGCATTATTCTCGCAAACAGTCGTCGCGCCCGGCACCATATTACCGATCTCGTTGAACCATTCGCTCTCGTCCCGAAAATCAAAGCCCGGAGACGTGATCTCGGGCCACATCATGCAGGACGTGCTACTCCAAAACGGATCCTCGATTCGCAGGGGCACTCGCGTTATGGGCCGCATTCTCAGCGTTACCCCGGCCGCAAACGGCGCCGCCGCGCAAATTTCATTTCAGTTCGATTCCATTCAATCAGGCCATTCGGCGATTCCCGTTACTACAAATCTTCGCGCTCTCGCCTCACCGCTCGAAATTGACGATGCGCAATTGCCCCTTTACGGCGGTGATCGCGGCACGCCCTCCACGGCCTACACCACCGTGCAAATCGGCGGTGACGAGGTTGTGTACCGTGGCGGCGGCCCTGTCGCGCGCGGTAACACAGTCGTTGGCAAGCCGGTCTACGGCGGCGTGCTCGTCACCGTCAGTTCCGCGCCAGGTGCGCCTTGCCGGGGAGCTGTCGAGGGGAACAATCAGCCGCAATCTCTCTGGCTATTTTCGTCCGATGCCTGCGGTGTGTACGGCTACGCGGGAGTCTCGATCAGCCATGCCGGACGTACCAACCCAGCAGGCCAGATCGTTCTTTCTACAAGCAACCGTGAACTAAACATTCGCGCCGGTAGCGGAATGCTGCTGCGAGTGGATTCGCAGTAAACCTGCCGTAAACAGACGTCACCAACGCTCGGCGTCTTACGGCAAGGCCGCCAGCACCTTGCTGATGCGCTCGCCATACGCGGTGCTAAACGTAGCCTGCTTCTTCTGGTCGCCGAGGTAAGGATCCACGAACGGCCCGCTCTTATCCAGAATCAAGCGGTCGCCCCAGCCGATTAATCCGAAGAGCCGTATCAATTCCTTCGTAGCCGATCCAATCGGCACAATGTAATTCGGCTGCAGCGAATATTGCACGCGCTTCATCGCCGTAGGCGCCAGGCGTCGTAAAGCCGCGTGCAGTTCACCTTCCGACTCGAAAGGACACTCCACTCCATAGCTAAGATAAAATCCCTTCCGCCTTAAGTCGGTCAACGCTGCCTCTTCCTGAGCCGCCGTGTGCGCGGGCGCTCCCGCGGCCTTCACCAACTCGTCGAAATACATGCGGGATGCAAGCGAACGCGCGGAGCGATCCGCGGCCGCGCGATAAAAGAAATCTCCCGTGCGCACCGGCGGCGCCGCGTCCAGAAACAAAACTCTGATTTGTGTGGGACGATACCGTCCGGCAAGCTCGATACGCTCGGCGCGGCTCTGTATGTGCGCTTCGTCCGTGCGCGTGCCGCAACCTTCGCAAACGGGCATGCTATTTCCTCCAGGCGACGGCGAGCCAAGTGCCAAAGGATGTCACGGAGACGGAAATCGGGCAAGACCGTAACGCGCGCGAGAACTTTGGCTGCAACGACCTTTGCACCGCGATCAATTGGCCGTGCGCAGGCGGGGTTGCGACGAAAGATTCAAGACAGTCGACGCGGGCAAACCGTGCGCCCGAACCTCGCGATGCCGCGCCAGGAAATGCTTTTGCGCGCGCCGTCCCCAGGAACGCACAAAATAGTAGTTCAGCGTGCCACCGATGCCGGAACTGAGCAACGGAATCAGCCTGCCCGACCATTTCTCGGCCACTTCCGCGCCCACGCGCACCGCGATGCGGTCAATAATCCGCGGCACGATCTTTTCCATCGCCTGCTTCTCGATGAATTCGCGCCCCAGATCCAATCCGGCCGCGCTGGCCGCGGCCAACCACAGCTCGGTCACTTCGTCCTCGGTCTTATATTCGAAGCCGTAAATCAGGCTGAGCTTCTGCAACATTCGAATCGTAATCGCCGAAAGGATTCCCGCGTCCGGCAAAATCGTCAACATCCCGCCCAGCCCCAGTCCCGCCCCTTCAAACGCCGCCGCGCGCATCGCGGACTTCACCACCCGCGCCGCGTGATGATTCACCAATTTTTCTTCAATGCTGAACATGTCCGACCACGTATGAATCGGCAAGCGGTTCGCCCGGCGGAATTGCTGCAGATATTTCTGCGGGTCCACCTGCACGCCATTGTAAGCGCGGCGAAACCCCGCCCGAATGGACGCCTGGAAAACATTAGAGACCAAATTAGATTTCGCTCGTCGAGGCATAAAGATTTGGATGCGTCAAAATCGCCAGCCGATCATCGGCAGGTCATCTCCGCGCTCCTTGCAGAATAGCAGGATTCCCCGTGCCCGGCGTCGAATCCTGATCACGTGTTCCGTCCCGTACTCAACGAACGCAGCACGCGTACCCGGTAACGTTCGTAATCGATCCTTTTCCTTTTAACTGTGAACTGTAAACTTTGAACTATTCCCTGATGCTCTTATCATCGCCTTTAGCAGTGTTCACCTGCGTTCATCTATGGTGCCGTTTTCACTTCCGCAACAACCTCGACCCACTAACAAACTCACTCCCGCCTTCATAAAATCGAAGCATCCGCTCCGCCTCCTTGCTGATTCCAATCCGCACGCTAACCCCAATCCGCCCCACAGGCCGCACCGCCGCACCAACCCACAACACCCCACCGCCAACCAAATCCACTCCGTCCAACTGCCGGTCCACCTCAAACGCCTCCGCCAACCGTCCCGGTCCCCGCGCCAGATCGAGCAAGCGGGCGGTCCCACGGTTCCGCTCCATTCGCGCAATGCCTTCGATCGGCTCAATCGCCCGCAGTAAAACTCCTTCTCCGATCCCCTCCCGCTGCCCGGAAACATTCAACATGAAATGGTTGCCGTAACAGAAATACACATACGCATGTCCGCGCTCCAGAAACAGTGGCCGGTTCCGCGCCGTCAACCCGCGAAAGGTATGCGACGCCGCATCCCCGGTAACGTACGCTTCCGTTTCGACGATCCGCCCCGCCAGCCGCCCGCGCGGCAAATCGTGCACCAGCGTCTTGCCAATCAAAAATCGCGCCAGCTTCACCGTCTCCACCGGCAGCTCGTCGCGCTTCAATCTCCGAATTTGCAACTCCCCGCTCTTCATCATCACCCCAGTTTCTATCACACCACAATTTCGCAGCCTAGAGCCTCTGTTCCACCACTGGACCACCCTTGTGGGTCGTCGCCTCGCAGTTTGCGGAAAAATGCACGCACGCCAATCCTTTGACTTTGTAGCGGCCAGCTTTAGCTGGGCGCCTTTGACCTTGGTAGCGCCGACTTTTCCTGATATGCCGCCGGTGGCGGCATGGAAGGGCGTCCCGCCGGCTCTATTGCGGTTGTGTCTGACTGTGTATGACGCCGTTGCCGTTGCCGTTGCCGTTGCCGTTGCCGTTGCCGTTGCATTTGCACTTGCACTTGTAGCGGCGCACTTTAGCGAGTCATCGTGGGCGCTTCACTCACCGATCGCGGTCCCGCTTTGCGGGACCGCCGCTATAAAGGCGTTGTCCCTCCGGCGATTGACTTGCCGCCCTCGTCAGCCTAAGATTCCCGCGTTCAGGCCGCATCTCTCTCGGCCCCACCACTCCTGGGAGGAGCACCGTGGAAGATTGGCAGTATGCGCAGGCAGACCGCAGCGAAGAACTAGCGCAGCACCATCATTTTTCCATGACCAAGCATCAAGACGGCCGTGACATTCCCTTCGCAATTACGGTGAAGGAATATGCCGTCGCTCCCAAGGGCCAACATCTTCGCTTCTTCGCGCAGGCCGATCGGCCCGTGAACCAGGCTACTGCCGGTTTCGTGCCATCGGGATGGGGCGATTCGGTCTTGAAAGCGCTGGCCGATTGCATGCGCCTGATTCGGCAATTCCCGTGTGAAGAATAATTCGCGCCGCGCACCGGCCAGGAGCTGCTCATATGTTTCTGCAGCAGAAACAAATCAAGCCCGGCATCTGGGTTCTGGAATTAAGCGGCCGCGTGCAAATGGGCCCCGATTGCAAACGCATTGATCAGGAAGTCGAGGACCATATCAAGAACCAGGAATATCACATTATCCTGGACATGGCCGCCGTTGATCACATTGACAGCGCAGTGATCGGCCAAATCGTGAAGTCCTTTTCCCGCCTCGCCAAAACCGGCGGCACTCTCCGCCTCGCCGCTTGCAGCCCCATGGTTCAGGGCGTGTTGACGATGACCCAGATCAACCGTGTCATTTCCATGTACCCCACCGCCCTGGAAGCCTCCGAAGGCCTTCCTCTCGCGAAATAACCGACGGCACCAAGGCATGGTTTCGCGAAGCACGGTTTCGCAAAGAAAGCCAACCCATCTCGCTTCGAAACCGAACGGTGACTACCCTGGCGCCCTCTCCGGATGCCAAGTTTTTTGGCGAATTTTCTAGGCTCACCGCCGCAAGCGCATAGAAATTCCGCCCCCCGTAAATTCGGTAAATCTACGACCTGTTCCAAACTGGTACATGTTGCTGTAAATACATGCTTTAGCCGACCGCACGCCCCGGAGTTTGAGGCCCTCCATCCATCCGTAAGTACCCGGTAGTACTGCCGGCCTATTGGCCAATTTTCATTTGGCCTCTATATTCGATGGAACAACGTCACGCGCCAATCGCATCCCGGAGGTTGTTCATGGCTACGGCAGTTCATGCTCCGCATTCCAAAGTCTACGCTCCAGCCAAGCGAAAGGCCGCGCCGGATGCGCGCAGACGCGAACGTTTGAAAGTGTCCCTGCCAGTCGAGGTCCGGCCGTTCGACGCCCGCTTCATGGACATCGCCGACGTCGGCGAAGTCGTGGACTTCACGCGCGACGGACTCTATTTCGCCACATGCATGCCGCACTATTTCGCAGGGATGCGCTTGCTGGTCACCTTCCCATTCGGCAAAAAAATTTCGGCCCACAAAAAATTCCTCGGCTCCATCGTTCGCATGGAAGAACGGCCGGACGGATCCACGGGAATCGCCGTTCGATTCCTGCTGTAACGATTTCAATCACACCTGCAGCAGGAAGTCCGGGGGGCTGCCAAAAGGAAGAAACGATGCTCAACGCTTCGAATTGCAAACTCTCGGGCACCATTGGCAACGCTGTAGACGTGCTCGAAACCGAACGTCGCGGCAACGCCCGCCACACGTTCACCGCCGCCGCGGAAGTCGTCGAATTAAGATCCGGCGCGCGTTTTTCCACGCGCACCACGGATCTCGGCCCCGGCGGCTGCTTCGTCGATACCGTCTGTCCCCTTTCGGTAGGCTGCAAGGTTCGCGTTACCCTGCAGCGGGGCAAGACCACCTTTCAGACCGGTGGTACCGTCGTGTACTCCCAGATGGGCTTGGGGATGGGCATATCATTTGAAGACCACAACGAAACTCAGCGCTTAGCGCTGGGCGAGTGGCTCGCCAATATCACCGGCGACTGCCAGATCCTCCCGGAAATTGTGCGCACGGCAATGCCTACCGGCAGCCAGCGCGGTCCGGAACGGACCTCGTTGGTGCGCCTCGTCCACTTGATGATCGGTAAGGGCGTTTTGACCGAGGCCGAAGGCACCTCTGTTCTTCTCGATCCGTTGCTGTAACCGGCCCAATTCGCGACTCCTGGGAACGCCAATCTCGTGATTGGCGTCTTCCCCCTGCAATTTCGAAGATCGTTGATCCTCCCGAACCGGCTAAATTTTCCGTCCAAAACCCGCAAAATTGGTGTCCCACGGCCACCCACAACAGGTCCACTAACTTGACCAAAGCGTGTCGGTATTTCCTATACCGGGAATAATTTGCATTGTGGTTCCCGTTATGAAAACCACCACAGTACCGTAAGCTGGTTGTTTTCAACACGACGCCCGCCAATTCTCATGGCCGCCGCCGTGCATCTAAATCTTGGGGGACATTATGGGAGAACGCAGAAAGGCGAGACGCTACGAGGTTTACCTGCCTGTGCAGGTCTGTATGTCCAAACACCGCCCGCTCGAATACCATACCGGGCAATTGCGAGACGTCTCGCGCACCGGGATTTTCTTCCACTCAGATGTTCCCATCGAATCCGGCGCCGGTCTAGAGCTCACTTTTTCGCTTCCTGCGGAGCGCGAGCGTGGCACGTCCGTCCTGGTCCGTGCCAGCGCCAAAACTCTGCGTAGCACTCAAATTCCCGGCGAAGTCACGCCCGTCTACGGCGTGGCAGTAGCCATCGACCGCATCGACTTCGTGCGGCCCGTCGTCTCCAGCGCCGCATAACGTCGTTTCAGATTCGGGGAGCTCCGCTCGGCGCTCCCTCTCACTTCTCTCGACTCAGCTTCCTCGCTCGCACGCTGTCGTCTGTCCGCCGTATAATCGCACCGCTCGCCTTCACACTGCGCCGCAATGTCATCGGAAACCAAAACGCGACTCGTGCTCGATCTCGAATCCAAAATCCTCCGCGCACTCTGCAGCGCGCCAACTGCGTTCGGTTCCTCTAGTGCCGACCATGCGACCGAACGCGCAACGATCCTCGCGACGCTACGCTCCCACCGCTGGCAAGATCCCGAACATCGCGTCGTCTTCGAAAGCCTCACCCGGTTGCCAGGCCGCCAGGCAGCAGAACTCCGCGAACAACTCCCCGCCCAAGCCACCCGCATGGGCTTCCCCGACGTAAACTGGCAAATGTATTTCACCGCCAACGCAGATGATTCCGCGCTCGAAACCCTAATAGCGGAATTGCTCGCGGCAACACGCGAAGAAAAACCCTGAAGGGTTCTGAACCGGTCTTCCTCACCGCAGTGCGAGATCGAAGGGCAGCAACCGGCCCCGCAAAGCGGGACCGGCCAGCCGTTGCGCTTTCTTTCGTAGCGGCGTCCGCCGCGGCGGACGCCATTAGTGTCGCGCCACGCAATCCCAACTACGCCTTCTCCAGCGCCTCGATGAACTTATCAGGCCCGGCGTCGAAAGCCACCTTATGTCGATTCATACAGAAGTAGTACGTCTTCCCCTTGTAGACTTCCGAAGGCGCGGTCGCGCGATTCACTTCCATCCAGCAAACCGGGCAAATATCTCCGGCCGGCTTCACTGCGAAAATCGAGTTGGACTTCGCGTCCATCCAGCCCTGGCCCTGGTATTCCAGCTGAAAAGCAGTCCGCTCGATCGCTGCCGCGCCGAAATATCGCCCGATCACGCGCAGTGCAAGGTCCATGCCGGACGTCAAACCGCCGGCGGTGGCGAGATTGCCTTCCTCTATGAACCGCGCGCCCCGCTTCACCTGTATGTCGGGATATTGCGTCTGCAAATCGGCATACGCACCATGGTGCGTGGTGGCCGCTTTGCCATTCAGAAGTCCGGTGGCTGCCAGCACGAACGCACCAGTGCAAACCGACATGGTTACGTCCGTCTTCTCCGTTGCCTTGCGGATCCAGTTCAGCATTGCCGCCGTGGAATCGTCTTGCGCGGGAATGACGATCAGTTTCGGCTGCGGTGCATTCTGGAAAGTGTAATTCGGCACGACCTTCAAGCCGCCGCTGGCCCTGATCGGCTCCAATGTTTCCGCCACGGTGTAAACCTCGAATGCGCTTTCCATCATGTCCCGGCCAGGAATCGTCGCGTTTTCAAAAACCTCCCAAGGCCCGGCGAAATCAATCACCACCGCTCCCTTGGAAATTACAAACGCCACGTTTATCGGACCGCTCGCCGGTGGTTTCAACGGGCTTAGCGCCACCGCTGACTTCACGGAATTGTCTCCACTGGACGGATGTTCTGCGCCAGCCAGCCGCGCCGCCCCAAGAGACAGCGGAACAGTCGCCGCCAAACCAAACGCGCTCGATGCCAGCAGTAATTCCCTGCGACTAAAATTCCCTTTCTTCATGTCAACTTCCTCCATTCGTGCGTGTTGTTAAGACTATTGCAGCGTTCAAATTATTCGTTTCGCAGCGCGACAATCGGATCGATGGAAGCCGCCCGCCGTGCCGGCAGAAAACTGGCGAGCAGCGCGGACGCCAGCAGCACCAGCGCCACGACGATAAACGTCATCGGATCGGTCGGCTTCACTTGGAAGAGCAGCGACCTGAACAATCCGGTCATGGCCAGAGCCCCGATTGCTCCGATGGCCACACCAAGCAGCGTCAGGATCAGGCTCTGGCCCAGGATCATGCCTAGGATCGCAGACGGCTGAGCGCCCAAAGCTATGCGCACGCCGATTTCCTTGAAGCGCTGGCTCACGATCAGCGCCATGATCCCGCCGATACCCGCGGCCGCAATCGGTAGCGCCAGCGCCCCAAATATTCCCAGCAGGCTGGCAATTACGCGCGGCGCTGCCGTCGAGTCCGAGCGCACCTGTTCCAACGTCAGCACATGCGTCACGGCCGCTTGTGAATCAACTTCATGCACGGCGCTCGCGACAGCGAGCGCGACGCCAGAGGGGTCCGCCGCCGTCCTCACCAGTAGGGCGTTGGGACTCGCTGCTTCTCCCTGCGGCACGTAGAATTCCGGAGGCGCCGGGCGCTCCAGACCGAAATCGCGCACATCTCCCACAATGCCGACGATGGTCGCCCATTTCGAATCGTTCTCGCCTCGAACGCGCTTGCCAACCGGATCCTCGTGCGGCCAGAACTGCCGCTTCGCCGCTTCATTGATCAGCACCACCATCTGATGTTTGCCGTCGTCGGCATCGGTGAGCAGTCGCCCTGCACGCAGCGGAATGCCCAGCGTCTGAAAGTAGCCTGGCGACACCACGATTTGGCCTGTAATGGGCGGAGCTTCGCCGGGACTGAGCTCGCGTCCCTCAATGCGGAATGGGCCAGAAAATGCGTTAGCTCCCGCGACGATCGCTTCCTTTTGCAGCGGATAGACAGACGAGAGCGAAGCGCTCATCACGCCCGGTACGGCTTGCACCAGATCCAGGACTTTCTTGCCAACCACCGTGAGTTGATCACCCGATGCGTATTTGCTGAAGCTGAACGTCGTGCGCATCGCCAGGACGTGCTGTGCGGTAAATCCCGCGTCCACAGTCAGCAGCTTCTGCAGACTGCGCAGCATCAGTCCCGCACCAATCAGCAATATGAACGAAAATGCAATCTGCGAAACGATCAGCGCGCCACGCAGGCGATTTTTCCGCCGTCCGCTGCCGGCGCCCGAGGTTCCCTCTTTCAGTCCTGAGGTCAGGTTGGCGCGCGAGAACAGTGCCGCCAATGTTCCGAACAGGACGCTCGTTCCCAGCGCCGCCACCAAAGTAAATGCCAGCGCGCCTGTATCCATCTGAATCTCGTGCGCTCGCGGCGTCAGGCGAGCCGCGAAATCTGCCAGCAATTCCAAGCTGTATGAGGCGAAAACCAGCGCCAGCAATCCTCCCATCAAAGCCAGGATCAGGCTTTCCGTGAGCAGCTGGCGCAGCAAGCGGCCGCGGCCTGCTCCCAACGCGGTGCGCACCGCCAATTCGCGTTCCCGGCGTGACGTCCGCGCCAGCGTCAAATTCGCGACGTTGGCGCAGGCAATCAGCAGTACAAATGCCGCCGCGGCCAGAAGCACCAGTAGAGTCGGTCGCGCGTCATGCGTCAGTTCTTCGCGCAAGGGCGACGTTACCGCCGCATAGCCCATTTGCTCCGGATACGATTTCGGATATTCGGACCCCAACCGGTCGGATATCGTTGCCAAGTCCGCGCGCGCTTGCCCGATCGAAACCCCTGGCTTCACCCGCGCGAACGCTTCCATCATCCGTGAGTCGCGATTTTCGATAAAAGCTTTCGCAGAACGAAAGGGACATGCCGAAGTAGGCATGTAAACGTCGCTCTCGACCGGATATTGCGGCACCGGAGGCAGCACGCCGACAACGGTGTGGACTTTGTCGTTCAACTCAAACGTCTTGCCGACGATATCAGGATCGCTGCCGAAGTTGCTCTTCCAGTAGTCGTAGCTCAGGATAAGCACGGGAGGAGCGCCGAGCCTGTCGTCATCCTGCAAAAAGATGCGCCCGAGTAGTGGCTTGACGCCAAAAAGCTCGAAGTAATTCGCGGACACCACCGCCGCACGAACGCGATCCGGATCGCCATGCCCAAACAGAATGAACGACATATTGTGATATTCCACCAGGCCAGAC
>Ga0210407_10002835_pt1 | contig 14507 bp, 10 predicted proteins | sample IncBWC27MmetaG_FD_150860 | JGI IMG/M metagenome (GOLD analysis project Ga0210407, IMG submission 150860) | Forest soil microbial communities from Barre Woods Harvard Forest LTER site, Petersham, Massachusetts, United States - Inc-BW-C-27-M | ecosystem: Environmental > Terrestrial > Soil >...
TCTCGCTGACGTCAGGTGCCACGTTCCAAGTCTCGTTTTCAGCTCGTGTCGCTCCCTCGTCCTTTGGAAGCGGCTACTTCACGGTGATCTTCCTCAGCGCCGGCACCGAGATCTCAAGGCAAGAGATTCCATTGACAGCCAGCAAGACCGTGTTCGCTACGACCACGACCGACGCGGCGGGAAACTATCAATTCGTGCTCACCTCTTTGGGAACTTCACAAGTCACCCTTGAAGCCGCATACGTCGGCGATGCCCAATACTGGCCCGCCTACGCCCGTGTTGTTCCATAACCTCCTCGTTGACTGCAGCCCACACCTATTGTGAGGGCCGCCACTTCGACCTAGAACGCGGTAACCGGAAACTGACCCACTACCCACGAGCAATGTCCCTTCCGACGTGTCCTGGCTATGGATCATATGGCTCGCATCCTATGGAGGGCTGCACAAGTCCGATGCCGGTCGCGGGATAAGTTCTGGATCTGGCGCTGGATCCGCACCCATTCCTGCGCCCATTTGACCTGCTGCGGACTCCTTCTTTGAGTGGCCATGTCAAATTCCTCAAATGTGGTCATTGCCCCGAACCACTCCGTGTGCGAAATTAAGAAAAAGTTCATTGTCTTTGAGTGTCGATCGAGTGGGGCACGCGAGAAAAGAGGGCCAGATAATGTTTCGCTTAACCACTCATGATCGCCGGCGACGGCAAATTCCCAAGCTAAACGCGATGCGCCTTGTAGCGTGGGCCTTCGCAATCTGCCTGCTCATCGCCCATTCCGTCATCGGAGGAACTCGACGCGCTGGATATGCCACTCCGGAAGCTCCGGTGCCCATTCTGGTCGAGCTGTTTACTTCAGAGGGCTGCTCCACGTGTCCGCCCGCGGATGCCATGCTCGAACGAATGGACACGCAGCCAATTCATGGAACCCAACTGATTGTTTTGAGTGAGCACGTCGATTACTGGAACCATGATGGTTGGAAAGATCCGTACTCCTCCTCATCGGCCACGGCCCGGCAAAACGATTACCTTCGTGTTCTTGGACTGAAAACAGCGTACACGCCGCAAATGATTGTTGACGGAACAAATGAACTGCAGAGCGGCAATCCTCAGCAGATTAGCCAGGTGTTCCAAAAGGCTCTTTCTGCGGAAAAGATTTCGATACGCATCACGTCCTTGAACGTGGAAGCAAAGAGCCCGGCCGCTGTTCGGGGCCAGGTCGAAGTCGACGGAACTTCGGAAAAACACAACGGTGACGTCTACGTCGCGGTAGCCCTGGATCGAGCTGAGTCACAGGTTTTGCGCGGAGAAAATAGCGGCAAACATTTGACGCACGTTGCGGTCGTGCAGGAGCTCAAACTCATTTCCAAGTTCGAAAAGGGAAAAAACATCGCCAAAGATTTCGAATTGAAGCTCAAGCCAGGCACGGATCCCGCGAATCTCCGAATCATCGCATTCGTGCAGGAAAGTGGGCCGGGCCGGGTCATGGGTGCCGCATTGCGAAAAATCGAAAAGTGAAGGCGTGCGAATCGTATGTCCATCGCGGGAGAACTCCTCAGTGAACGCTCTAGAACATCTATGCGTCGCAGCCGTTTTAGCCGCTGGTCGAATCACCTTAACCGCAAAGCGGCTCCCTCGTTGCGGCTACCGCTCCGACGTTCGCAGCTTTTTCAATGCCATCGCCGCCGAATGCGACTTGCCCCAATGGCACATCGCGTCCAGCAACGGCCGCAGCGACTTTCCCAAAGGAGTGATCGCATAAACAACTCGTGGCGGCGCATCCGGATAAACGGTACGGTCGATGATTCCCGTGCTTTGCAGTGCCCGAAGTTGCTGCGACAGTGTCCGCTGCGTGATTCCGCCGATTGCGCGTTTCAGCTCGGAAAACCTCTTGGCGCCTTGGAACAGTTGCTCCAGGACCGCGCCTTTCCACCGTCCTCCGACGATTCGTGCCGTGGTCTCCACCGGGCAGAGTTCTGGGAATTTGGTCACAATCACCTCGGTTCCCGATTGTATACCACGTATCCATCTGGTGTCACGTACTCCCATGTAACCACACTCGCCCCAGCCTCATCTATCTAAGCCACAGTTTATCTCGAGACCGGATTTGTAAGCCGCACCGGCCCTTGAGCCACAATCCTTGAATTGTTGAGCGATAAAGGCCGGAAACCATCGGGGAGAGTCACATGCAGCTGGGAACCACAACATACGCGAATGAAAGTAAGGACCGGAGCGGCTCTCCGCCACGAGTCGCCCTGGTCATCGGCCTGCTGGCGCTTGCAGTCCTTAACCACGGGTGTTCCAGTTCCGCTCAACCCACCGCCCCCGCGCCCCCCGAAGTCAGTGTCGCGGAAGCTATCTGCAGGCAAATCGGCGACAGTGACGAGTTCACCGGCAGGCTGGAGGCCGTGAATGCCGTCGAGGTTCGCCCGCGCGTTTCCGGCTACTTACAGAGCGTCAATTTCAAGGAAGGCGCGATCGTTCGCCAGGGCGACCTCTTGTTCCAGATCGATCCGCGTCCCTTCCAGGCGGAAGTGGACCGTTTGAAGGGCGACCTTGCGCAAGCCAAAGCGCAACGTTCCCGCGCACAAAGCGACTTCGAGCGCGCCGAGCGCCTTCACAATAATGATGGCATGTCCGCGGAAGAGTACGACCGCCGTGCCGCCGTCCGCAACGAAGCCGAAGCTCGCATCGCCTCCACCGAAGCCGCCCTCCGCGGCGCCCAATTGAATCTCGAGTTCACCCGCGTCATTTCCCCGATTTCCGGCCGCGTCGGTCGCGCCGAAATCACCGAAGGCAACTTGGTCGAGGGCGGCGCCGGCCAGATCAAGCCTCTCACAACGCTAGTTTCACTCGACCCGATTTACGTCTACTTCGACGTCGATGAGCAGACCTACCTCAAATTTGCTCGCGTCACGCAATCTCACGGAACCAGTTCACACGATTTGCGCAACGCCGCACTTCTTGGCCTGGCCGACGAAATCGGATTCCCCCACACCGGCCAAGTCAGCTTTGTCGACAATCAAGTCAGCTCCTCCACCGGAACGATTCGCTTGCGCGCCACCTTTGCAATCAAAGATCTAGCACTCACGCCCGGACTCTTCGCCAGGATCCGCTTGCAAGGCGGTGGCGCCTATCGCGGCTGCCTCGCAAAAGACGAAGCCGTCGTCACCGACCTCAACCAGCGCTACGTCTTCGTCCTCGGCAAGGACAACAAACTCGAGTACCGCGCCGTAAAGCTCGGACCCATGACCGACGGCCTGCGTGTTGTGCGTGAAGGCTTGCACGAAGGCGACGTCATCGTCGTCAGCGGTCTGCAGCGCGTCCGTCCCGGCGCCGCCGTTACTCCGCTAAAAGTCTCCATGGCCGCCCAGTCAAATTCCTCCGGCGAGGCCTCCGCGCCGTCCGCCGCAAATCCCGGCGATGAGAAGTCGCACGCGCCCAAAGCGCGGGAATAGTCCAGGACCACCATGAACATCTCCAATTTCTTCATCAAGCGCCCCATTTTTGCGGCAGTCATCTCCATCATCATCTTTGTCATTGGAGCGCTCGCCTATTTCCGTCTTCCTCTCAGCGAATATCCGGAAGTCGTGCCGCCCACCGTCGTCGTACGCACCAGCTACCCGGGCGCCAATCCCACCGTCATTGCGGACACCGTCGCTTCGCCCCTCGAACAGCAGATCAATGGCGTCGAAGGCATGCTCTACATGTTTTCCCAGGCCACCGCCGACGGCGTGATGACCCTCACGATCACCTTCGGCCTCGGCACCGACCTCGACAAAGCCCAGGTCCAAGTTCAGAACCGCGTCTCCCAAGCGCTCCCGCGTTTGCCGCAGGAAGTCCAGCGCCTCGGCGTCACCACCGAAAAAACCTCCCCCGACCTGCTGATGGTCGTCCATCTCGAGTCCCCGGACAACCGCTACGACATGCTCTACCTCGCGAATCTCGCGATTCTCCAGGTTAAGGACGAGCTTGGCCGCCTCCCCGGCGTCGGCAACGTGCAAGTCTTCGGCGCGGGCGATTTCAGCATGCGCGTCTGGCTCAACCCCAACAAACTCGCTTCCCACAATTTGACCGCCACCGACGTCGTCCAAGCCATTCGCGAACAAAACGTGCAAGTCGCCGCCGGCGTCCTCGGCGCGCCGCCAACAAACACCGGCAGCACCGCGTTCCAATTGCTCGTCAACACCCAAGGCCGCCTCACCACCGAGGAAGAATTCGGCAACATCATCGTCCGTGCCGCCAAAGACGGACAGATCACCCGCGTCCGCGATCTCGGCCGCGTCGAGCTCGGTTCCAGCACTTACGCGCTCCGTAGTCTGCTCGACAACAAGCCCGCCGCGGCTCTCCCCATTTCCCAGCGCCCCGGCTCCAACGCCCTCCAAACTTCGCAACAAGTTCGCGACACCATGGAGCGCCTCAAGAAATCCTTCCCCGAAGGCGTCGACTACAAAATTGCCTACGACCCCACCGTTTTCGTTCGCGAATCGATTCAAGCCGTCGGCCACACCTTCATCGAAGCCCTGATTCTCGTCGTCATCGTCGTGCTCATCTTCCTCCAAACGTGGCGCGCCTCCATCATTCCACTTCTCGCGCTCCCGGTTTCCCTCGTCGGCACATTTTCCATCATGTTGCTCCTCGGCTTCTCACTGAACACTCTCTCGCTCTTCGGCCTCGTCCTGGCCATCGGCATCGTCGTGGACGACGCCATCGTCGTCGTCGAAAACGTCGAACGTAATATCGCGCTCGGCTTCGAACCCCACGAAGCCACCCGTCGCGCCATGGCAGAAGTCAGCGGTCCCATCGTCGCCATCGCTCTGGTTCTCTGCGCCGTATTTATCCCCACCGCCTTCATTGTCGGCCTCTCCGGCGAGTTTTATAAACAGTTCGCTCTGACCATCGCCATCTCCACGGTAATCTCCGCATTCAATTCGCTCACTCTCAGCCCCGCCCTCGCCGCGCTTCTTCTGAAATCCCACGACGCCAAGAAAGATCGCTTCACGCGCTCCATCGATTTTGCCTTCGGCTGGTTTTTCAAACTCTTCAATCGCTTCTTCGGCCGCGCTTCCGGCGGTTACGGAAAACTCGTCACCCACACGCTCCGCTCCAGCGCCATTGCCGTGGTCGTCTACCTCGGGCTCATCGTCCTCACCATTCTCGGCTTCTCCCGCGTTCCCGTGGGCTTTGTCCCCACGCAAGACAAAGGCTATCTCGTCTCCTTCGCGCAACTTCCGAATGGCGCCACTCTCGATCGCACCGAAGATGTCATTCGCAAAATGTCCGACATCGCCATGAAACATCCCGGCGTCCAAAACGCCGTCGCCTTTCCCGGCCTCTCCATCAACGGCTTCACCAACAGCCCCAACTCCGGAATCGTCTTCGCCACTTTGAAGCCTTCCGAAGAACGCAAATCTCCCGGACTCTCCGCCAACGCCATCGCCGCCGATCTCAACAAACAGTACGCCTCCATCCAGGAAGCCTTCATCGCCATTTTCCCTCCGCCTCCCGTGCAAGGTTTGGGCACGGTAGCAGGCTTCAAGCTCTATATCGAAGATCGCTCCGGCCTGGGCCTGGAATCGCTCTACAAGGAAACCACTTCCACGCTCCAAAAAGGCAATCAAACGCCGGGTCTCGCGGGAGTTTTCTCCAGCTTCGATATCAACGTCCCGCAAATCGATTCCCACGTCGATCGCGAAAAAGCCAAAACCTATGGGATTCCGCTCAGCGACGTCTTCGACACCATGCAGGTCTATCTCGGCTCGCTCTACGTCAACGACTTCAACCGTTTTGGGAGAACGTACCAGGTAAACGTCCAGGCCGAATCGCCCTACCGCCTGCAGCCCGAAGACATCAGTCACTTGCGCACCAGAAACCAAGCCGGAGAAATGATCCCTCTCGGCTCCATCGTCAATATCAAGTCCATCTACGGCCCCGACCGCGTCATGCACTACAACGGATTTCCCGCCGCCGAAATCAACGGCGCCGCCGCCCCCGGTTACAGCACGGGCCAATCGGAATCCGCCATCGCCAAGATCCTCGACGGCCAATTGCCCAACGGCATGAAATACGAATGGACCGAGCTTACCTACCAGAAAATTCTCGCCGGCAACACCATGGTCTACATCTTCCCGCTCTCCGTTTTTCTCGTGTACTTGGTGCTCGCCGCTCAATATGAAAGCTGGTCGCTGCCCCTTGTCATCATCCTCATCGTTCCCATGACTCTGTTTTCCGCCATCGCCGGCGTCTGGCTGCTCCATGGTGACAACAACGTCTTTACTCAAATCAGTTTGATCGTCCTCGTCGGCCTCGCCTGCAAAAACGCCATCTTGATCGTCGAGTTTGCCCGCGAGAAACAGTTGCAAGAAGGCTTCAACCGCGTCGATGCCGTACTCGAAGCCTGCCGTTTGCGTTTGCGTCCCATCTTGATGACCTCTCTCGCCTTCACCATGGGCGTGGTTCCTCTGGTCCTCTCCACGGGTGCCGGCTCGGAAATGCGCCGCGCCATCGGTGTTGCCGTGTTTTTCGGCATGCTCGGCGTTACCGCATTCGGTTTGGTCCTCACTCCCGTCTTCTACGTCCTGGTCCAGCGCCTCGTCGAAGGTCGTGAAGTCAAGAAATCGGCAGCGGGCGCGGGACTCACGCCTACCGCGTCGGTGGAGGCGTAATCCAATGTCCACACGCTTCCTCAAATATCCAGTCGTGCTTGCGGCCGTTCTCGTCGTTAACGGCTGCGCCGTCGGCCCGCACTACAAAGCGCCCCAGCCCGCCCCGGTCACCTATCATTCGGCCGATCCCCAGCTCTTGAATGACGCGCCGTTCGACGCTCGCTGGTGGAAGCAATTTGAAGATCCAGTTCTCGATTCGCTGATGGACAAATCCCTCGTCGCCAACACCAACATTCGCGTCGCTCGTGCGCGCCTCGCGGAATCCCGCGCCGTCTTCGATGAACGAAAACTCGACCGCTATCCCACGGTTCCTGCCGGCGCCAGCTACACCTACGCGAAAGAGCAGCTTCCGGGTTTCTTCAACGATCCCGTCACCATCAATACCTTCAGCTCCGGCTTCGACGCCTCTTGGGAAGTCGACGTCTTCGGCCGCGTTCGTCATCAGATCGCCGCGGCCCGCAGCGACAATCAAGCCTTCGAGGCGGATTTGCACGACGTCGAAGTCAGCGTCGTCGCCGAACTCGCCCGTAACTATTTCGAATTGCGCGGCGCGCAGTGGCGTTTGGACGTTGCCGAGCGCAGCCTGAAAAATCAACGCGATACTTTGCGTTTGACCCAGCTCCGCCGCGATGCGGGCGTCGGCGAAGAGCAGGACGTCGCCAGCGCGGCGGCGCGCGTAGCCGCCACGGACGCCACCATTCCTCTTCTCGAATTCGAAACCAAGCGCGCGCAATATCGCCTCGCCGTTTTGACGGGCACGCGTCCCGGCGAATTGGCCGCCGATCTCTCTCCGCGAAATTATTCTCCCATCGACAAGTCTTTGCCGATTGGAAACGCATCCGATCTGCTCCGGCGCCGCCCAGACGTCCGCGCCGCGGAACGCCGTCTCTCTGCCGCCACTGAACGCCAGGGGGTTGCCGTTGCTCAGCTCTTCCCGGAAGTGAGCATTTCCGCGTTCGTCGGATTCCTCGCCGGGCGCGGCAGTCTCTTCTTCACCACCCGGTCCTTTGCCACCACCGCGACTCCCAGCGTGTCGTGGTCGGCCTTCGATCTCGGCCGTGCTCGCGCTCGCGTCCGCGGTTCCAGCGCCGCCACCGACGAGGCCCTCGCCTCCTACGATGACACCGTACTGCGCGCTCTCGAAGAAACGGAAAACTCCTTCGCCAGTTACCACGCGCAACAAGATCGCCTCGTAAAACTGAACACCCAGGCGCAAGAGAGCAAGCGCGCCGCGGACATTGCCAGGCTGCGTTATCGCGAAGGCGTCATCGATTTCCTCTCGCTCCTCGACGCCGAGCGCACCCAACTTCAGGCCGAAGACGCCGTCGCCGAAAGCGAACGCGACGTCTACGTCGCTGTCATTGCCCTCTACAAGGCTCTCGGAGGAGTTCCGGCCTAAAGCGAACTGTCTTCCTGAATGAAAAGATTCCAAGAAATGGCAAGCATTCCCGATTGCTGCCATCGCTCCAAACACTGCGGAACGCTGTCCACCGCGCCTCCTACCCCTCCCGCAAGCGGTCCTTCGCAGACTTGCTAAGGTTCCGTTGTCGGTTCGATCCCGGCAAGCTGCTTTGTTCTCTCTTCCTTGTCACCGGAGTTTTCCTCAGGCCTCTGAAATCTCACTAAAATTTTGCCCAGACTACCGTTAGAATCGGCGCATCGCTTTTTGGTGCGCTCGGACAACACCACGCCTATGAAAAAAATCATCATCGCCGTTGGCAGTAAACGCGGTCCCAAGCTCAACGCCGTTACCGCCGCGCTTGCGGAGTGTGGCGCGCTATTGGCGCCGGACGCGGAGTTCGAAGTGGTGGGCGTGGAAGTGGAAAGCGGCGTCAGCCATACGCCGCTGACCCGCCAGGAACTGATGCTCGGCGCGCGCCAGCGCGCGCAAGCTTTGGTTTCCATGGCGCAAGAACAGGGGCAAGGCTGGAATTATTTCGCTGGCCTCGAAGGCGGTCTCGATATTGTAAAAGAGGAAAGCGGTATCGACGCGACGTCGCTAAATTTATTCGCCAGCGGACTCGGCCCGCGGCGGATTTTTTTGGAGAGCTGGGCGTACGTGACCGATGGGAAGCGCGGGCATTACGGCCGCTCGGGCAGCATCGAACTTCCTGAAGCGTTGTCGCGGGAAGTAGCGGAGAAGGGCGTCGAACTTTCCGTGGCCATCGATCGCTTTGCGGGGGCCGCGGGCATTCGCGATGCGCAAGGCGCGTGGGGCGTGCTTTCGAGCAACCTGATCACCCGGCAGGAAGCCTTTCGTGTAGCGGTAGTCGCGGCGCTCGCGCCATTCTACAATGAAAGGATGTATCGCCCCGCCGCGTTAGGCGCAACAGCCGTAGTTTGATAACGTCATGGCGAACCTATGTTCATCTCGCTCGGATTTGCATATCCTTACTGAAAGCGAATCGCTGAGAAAGCGAAGCTGCGAATCCCTAGACTGAAAACTGGCAACGGACTGCTGAAAACTCTTTTCACGGAGAGAACGTGGACATCGTAAAAGGCAACATGGGGTGGATCGAAGTCATCGTCGGCCCGATGTTCTCGGGCAAGAGCGAGGAATTGATCCGCCGTTTGCGCCGCGCCGAATATGCGCGCCAGCGCGTGCAAATTTTCAAACCGTCGATCGACGAGCGTTACGTGGCCAATGAAATCGTATCGCACTCCGGTCTCGGAATTCCGTCGGACAACGTCGCGAAAGCCACGGAAATTATGAGCAAAGTGCAGCCGCGCACGGAAGTCATCGGAATCGACGAAGCGCAATTTCTCGGCGAAGAAGTGGTCGATGTTTGCACGCAGCTCGCGAATTTGGGCAAGCGCGTGATCGTCGCGGGCCTGGATACGGATTATCGCGGGCGCCCTTTCGAACCCATGCCGCGCCTGCTGGCCGTAGCCGAAGAAATTATTAAGTTGCTCGCGATTTGCGTCCGCTGCGGCAATCCCGCGGTGCATACCCAGCGGCTGGTGGAGAGCGAAGAGCTCGTGATGGTCGGCGCGGTGGGAATGTATGAAGCGCGCTGCCGCCGCTGCTTCGAACCCAATCCCGCGTTGGCGCAGGAAAAAAAAGACAGCGGGCCCAAACTCCTGCTGCGCAATCGAATCGCATCCGCGGGCGGCAGCTGAACCACCCGTGTTCCCACGCTTTCCGGAAAATCGTTGTTGAGATTTACTCCCGGCCTATTGTCGATTCCTGCGCATGAATCGTCCGACTTGCTTGAGGTTCCTTGAGCCTTCGGTCACACTTGCGCCGTCGCAATTTTTCTAATTTTTTCCAAGCGGACATTGATGATCATCGAATCGAAAGCGCCGACGCGCGTGGACCTCGCCGGGGGCACCCTGGATATTTGGCCGTTGTATCTTTTTCATCCGGGAGCGGTCACGGTAAACGCCGCAATTTCGCTCTATGCCACTTGCATTATTGAAACGCACGGCCGCGGAAACAATCGCATCAAATTAGTTTCTCGCGATATCAAGCGCGAAGAAAGTTTCGCCTCCTTCGCTGCGCTGGTGAAAGCAAAACGCTACCGTCTTCCGCTGCTCGCGGAAATCGTAAAATTTTTCCAGCCGCAAGGCGGATTCACGCTGACCACCGATTCCGAAGCTCCCGCCGGAGCGGGCATCGGCGGGTCGAGCGCCATGGCCGTGGCCATTTGCGCCGCGCTCGACCGCTTCACTGGCGCGGGAAAAAGCAAAGTCGATTGGATTCACATCAGCCGCGACGCCGAAGCTATCGTGATTTCCGTTCCCACGGGAACCCAGGATCACTATCCTCCGGCGTTTGGCGGGGCGGCGGCGATTGAGTTGCCGCCCGGCGGCGAGCACCGCGTGGAACTCCGGGTAAATCTGGGCGAACTGGAACGGCGCATCGTGGTTTGCTACACGGGTAAGCCGAGGCAGCACGGCATCAACAATTGGGAAGTCTACAAAGCCCACATCGACAACAAGCGCGCGGTACAAAACAGCATCGAGCGTATTTCCAATGTCGCGCAGAAACTGCGCGGCGCCCTCGAAGCATACAACTGGCAAGAAGCCGGAAAATTGATGCGCGAAGAATGGTCCTTCCGAAAAAGAAATTTGCCCACCATCTCCACCGCGAGAATTGATAAAGTCATCGAAAGCGCTCTGCGCAACGGAGCGCTCGCCGGAAAAGTGTGCGGCGCGGGCGGCGGCGGGTGCGTGGTTTTGCTGATTGAGCCGGACGCACGGCAGCGCGTGGAAAAGGCCGTTCAAGAAGCCGGAGCCAGGGTCCTGGCGACCAAAATTGACCGACAAGGCGTGCAAGTCGTTTCGCGCTAGAGGTTTGGCGACCGATCGTCCGGTCCCGTCGCTTCTGCCTTCCCTGATATTGCGCTTAAATTGCCTGCCCCCAGCCCCTTGTGGTTGCGCAGCCCGCCTGCGGCAGGCAGGCAGGCAGCGCAACTACACGGGGCCAGGAACCGTGATAGGCCAATGCGAGCGGACCATCTGTTCACCGGGCTCGCGGCATCATAGAATGGGTGTCACTGGCCGCCGGGGCGGCCAGTCTACTACGTCATGTCCAATTGGCTCGCCCTATCGATGGCTTTCTTGCTGTGCGCGGATGCCGATGTCCCCCGCACGAACGGCTTTCGTGCGCCCGCGAGTCCCGTCACTTTTCCCGCCGGTGAAGAGATTTCTGTGTTTCCTGGTGCTGTGCCCGCCGAAACGGATGGGGACTCGCAAGCGCCCACAGCGCCGCAGGCCAAAACTCCCCCGGGGACGAAGACCGGACCGTTGACCGACGACGAAAGACTCGCGTTGATCCGCTACGTGTCCGGGGAATTTGCGAAGGCCATCAAGCCGCTGCCCGGGGGGAAAGACGGCTTCATCGTGCACGTCGGAAAGCCCCTGAGCCAAGACTTGCTGGATAGCGCGGTGGCCACGCACGGAGCGGCCATCAACACGGGCGACAAAGTACAAATCACCAAACTGGAATTTCAGAATCACCAGATCATTGTGGATCTGAATGGCGGCGGCCGGGGAAAGAAGCGGCTGCGCGACCGCATTCACATCGAAATGGGCGGCATTCCCACGGCGCAGACCACCTCGACGCAGCAAGATTCCGGACCGCCGGGACTTCAGCCGGGCGCGGGAAGCACCGTGTTTCTGGATTTTGGAAAACCGCTGCCGGACATGTCGCCGGACGATTTGAAGCAAATACTTGCGCCGCTCCTGGATTTCACGAAGCAGCGGTCGGCGTCGGTGATGTGGGCGGACACGCTGCCGCCGGAGATAAAGAAAGCCATTCAGGACCGGAAAGCGACGCTCGGGATGGACCGCGAAATGGTCGTGGCCGCGATCGGCAAACCCGATCACAAAGTCCGCGAACGCGATCCCGAAGGCAACGACATCGAGGACTGGATCTACGGCCAGCCTCCGTCCAAAACCGTATTCGTCCGCTTCACCGGCGAACACGTCACCTCCATCAAGCAATTTCCGCAGTAGTTCTCGCGCAGGAACATTTTTCAGTTGCTTCTGCAGAGTGATTTCTCCGCGAACATTTTCCAGCGGCCGACTTTTGCAACAATTTCAAAATACAAAATGCTCGCTACCGTTGCCGATTTGTCGCTACTCGTGTGGCTCCGTATTGGAGGGCCATTGGAGGATGGCGATGCGGCCGTCGGGCTGGCGCTCTAGGGTTGGAGCGTAGAGGCCGAGGAGTTGGCGGCGCCACCAGAGACCGGTTGCGCGTTTTTCCCCGGGAGTTGTGAACCAGTATTGCCAGAGGACGGCGCGAATTTGTTTTGGCGGAGTGCCGGGAAACGGATTGCTAGCGAAGAGGGCGAGGACGTCCGCGTCACCGCGCAAGAGATTTTGCTCGGTGTGGATGACGATGGGTTCTTCGCGCCAATTGCTCAGCGAGGCGAACCACAAATTCCAATCGAAGCGCGGCTGATAGGGCGCGTAAATTCCTGGCGGCTTGGCGGGATCTTGTGGTTTGAAGCGGAATAAATAAGGCGTCCAAGTTTGGCCGTCGTTGGAGCCCTGGAATTCGATTTCGTAGCGGCCGCGAGTCATCACGGCGAAGAGACCGTAGCGGTTGGCGATGCGGAAGGGTTCAAGGACGACGACGGGAGTTGTGGGAAGCGGGAGCGGCTTGAACATCCAGATCATTTCGGCAAAGGTGACGTAGAAAATCCAAGTGAGGAAGACGGCGGAAGCGGCAAGCTTCAAGATGGAGAAATGCTTGCGCAGCTTGGCAAGCAGATTTGCGCTCTCTGCCGCTTCTGCGATTGGAGTCGCTTGTGAGGAGTTGAGGAAAGGTTCTTTCCAGCGGTGCGGAAGAATTCGTGCGAGAAAGCCGTCGTCCAGCAGAAGGAAGCCGAGAGCGAGGACGAGATAGTTGAGGAAGGTGTAGTTGGCGGAAAGAATGATGCCGAGCTGCCACGGAGTGATGATGCAAAAAACTGCGAGACGAAACTGGCGCGGCAGAAACATCAACCAGACGAGCGCGAGTTCGAGAGCGAGCGTTCCGAACGTGGTGGCGGCGTGGAACCAGCGTGGAAAGTGTTCCATGTGCCAGCCGATCCAGGTGGGCAGCGGGCCGTTCTGGTAATACTCGTCGAGGGCGGTGAAATTGCGCCATTGCGGATCGTGGCCGAGGATTTTTGCAACGCCGGACTCGAAATAAATGCGGAAGCATTCCCACACGAGGAGAAACAAACTTGCTCGCGACGGCGGATGCGCAGCGCCGAGCTTGGGCCGAAATCCGCGCGGAGCAAAGAAGAGACAGATGAATCCGGCTTCGAGCAGCATGCCATCGGACTGGTACGCGGAGAAATCCTGAGCGGCGCTGACGAAGGAGAGAAAACAGACGAAGCAGATTGCCAGCGTGCCGCGCGGCCATAGATTTAGAACGAGAAGCAGGGCAGCGAGCATTCCGATCCAACAAAGCGCCATCAATGCGTGAGAGCCGCTGGAAAACCAGAGCAGAGTGGGCGCGTACCAGTAGCTGGTGCGGCCGTAATTTTCTTTGAGCGCTTGGAGGAACACGTTGGCCGGGAGAATTCCCGATGGGCCGATGAGTCCGCGAATCTGAAATGCGAGACTGAAAAATGCGGAGAAGTAGATCAGGCCGAGGGCGCGGAGAAAAATCCAGCGTGGGAGCAGACGGTCCCTGGGCGCGCTTTGGGAATCGAAGAGCCAGCGGAGCAGGGAGTTAGGCGTCCAGCGGGTCATGGGCGAAGAGTATAGCGAGCGCGTTTTGATTGTGTCTTGGTTTGTCCTCGATTCGAGCCGGAATCAAGTTGGGTTGTACCGCGGCTCGTTGGAGATTTTCACCTCTGATTTCCGAAGTGTGTGGGTAAGGATGTCGACGGAGACCCTCCCCCGCATTTTTGTAAGTGTTGCATTTGAAGGAGTTAGTGTTGGCGTAAGTCGTTTGGATGCAACACTTGCGGGGTGGTTTGTAAGTGTTGCGTCTAAAGGCTTTAAGTAGAGGCGCTGGGCGTGGCGGGAGAGGCCGGCGAGACGCCGGCGCTACTCGGAGGAAAAGCAGATTCCTCGCGTTGCTCGGAATGACACGTCTTCGGTTGTGGCGTCGATGGGGGAGTTGGGGCGGGGTTCGGTTCTGGAGCGGGCTGGCGACTGGGTCGGGATGAATTCCGCGTGGCCTCTCCACCGTTTCCGGATGGTTTGATGGGCGGGGAAGAGGGGCCGTTGTGGGGAATTGGAGTTCGAGGGGGCGGAGATGCGGGTGCGGGGGGAGTTGTGGCGGCGGAACAGCCGGGCTGAAGTCCCGCCTCTACAGGGGCGGGGGCGGCGTTGGCGTTGAGGTGGTCGTGGTTTTGGGTGAGGGAATCGCGGATGGATTGGCGCCAGGCGTTGGTGTCGTAG
>Ga0210407_10002836_pt1 | contig 14507 bp, 11 predicted proteins | sample IncBWC27MmetaG_FD_150860 | JGI IMG/M metagenome (GOLD analysis project Ga0210407, IMG submission 150860) | Forest soil microbial communities from Barre Woods Harvard Forest LTER site, Petersham, Massachusetts, United States - Inc-BW-C-27-M | ecosystem: Environmental > Terrestrial > Soil >...
CCAAAGGATCGGTGAAAACCTTGGCCTCTCCGGAAAGCGCCTTCTTCAAGAGCGCCTTCTTGTAATCGTCGCGCAAGTCCGACTCGGCGCAGAAGGCAAACGCGGTTCCCACTTGCACCCCGGTTGCGCCCGCCGCGAGGGCTTCGCGGAGCCTTTCGGCGCTGCCGTATCCGCCGGCGAGCCAGAATGGCAGGCCCAGTTCTCGCATCTTTTGCAAGTCGACTTTGTCGCGTTCTCCGTAGATCGGCTCGCCTGCTCCGCTTCGCTGCGGCTTCCCGCGCGGCGGCGCATTGTGTCCGCCGGCGGTAGGCCCTTCGACGACAAATCCGTCGATCCTGCCGTTGGCCTTCCGCAGCAAGGTAACGGCCAGCGTGTTCGAGGCGACGATGGGCAGAAACTTTGGGCGCAGCAGAGGCGGAAGTTCGCACTCCGCGAACTCCCGCGGCACAAAAGTGATCGTGGTTTCATCGCTTCCCTGTGCGCCCGTAACCCGTAGTTCGTAACTGACAGGTTCATGATTGGCCAGACGGTCGAGCACGCCAGGAATCTTAAGGGGGATGCCAGCGCCCATCAGCACGTACCCGACACCCGCGAGCATGGCTCCGTACAGGGAAGGCAGGTGGGGAATCTGAATCTTCTCGAGAAAATTGATCCCCACAGGGTGGTCATGGCCTTCGCGGGCCAAACTTACCTCGACGAAGTTGGCAACGATGCACAACTCAACCAGTTCGCGAGGATTGTTCAAGGAGTGTTTCGGCAGGCTTTTGTACGGCTGGTTTTCCATCTTGCCGCCGGGGATGTAATAGGCTTCCCAAGTGCGCTCCGCCATTTTGGGGAAAGGAAAACGATCGAGCCCGCGACGTATATGTCCGCCGGGGTCGCCTTCCTGCAGCCGCCTGGCCAGGATCTGATCGATGGCCGTACCGGAGACGACCCCAAGTTGTCCGAGTCGAGATACTGCCTGTGCCAGCCGCCAACTTGACACGCCTGCACCCATACCGCCTTGGATGATGACTGGATGTTTGCACTCCATTATGTCCAATTATTGCATGGCTAGATATTTAACTGCTGATTAAATCCCGACATCTTGGGGGGTTGTGCCTCATTCATACTTCGCACTGGCCGGTCTGTGAGGAAACCACTAGTGCGCCGCGCCCGGCGCTCCGGGCCTGATCTTACGCGTAAAGAAAACCAGAGGCGCCCCGATCAGACAGGCGCACCCCAGCATCCAGAAGCAATCGAGAAAGCTCAGAAATGACGCTTGCTGCTGAATAATGTGCGCCAGTTGCGCCTTGGCGTGCACCGCCGCATCCGCGGCGGAGAATCCGCCGCTGGCGAACTGCCGCGACAACGCAACCAGCCTCTCCCGGTAGGGAGGATCATAGGGAGTAGCATGAGTGACCAGAACGGACTGGTGATACTGCGTCCGCCGAGCCAGAAGGGTGGTAACAAACGCAATCCCGAAACTCCCGCCCTGGTTGCGGAACAGATTGGTGAGGCTCGAAGCCTTGTTGTTTTTATTCTTGGGGAGATAAGAATACGCCAGTTGACTCACGGGAACAAAGAGTGGCGCGATCCCCAGCCCCTGGATAGCGCGAGCCAACGCGATGTGCCGGTAATCGGTGCCCAGATCAAAGCTCACGAAGTGCCACATGGCGAACGCAAAGATCAAGTATCCGCCGAAAATCATCGGCTTGATGCCAACTTTCGGGAGAATCCTCACCACCAGCGGTGCCAGAGCCACGATCACAAATGCGCCCGGCCCTAGAACCAGCCCGGCGTCGGTCGCGGTATAGCCATAAAGGCTCTGCAACATCTGCGGGATCAACACGGTCGATCCGAAAAGAGCAAATCCAAAAAGGAAATAATAAAAATTAGCGATCGCGAAATTCCGATCTGCAAGCAGACGGATCTCCACGACCGGGTCCGGGTGCCGCCACTCCCAGAACACAGCGGCAATGATTGCCACAAGTGCGATTGTGAAAAAGAAGACAATGAATCTGCTCTCGAACCAATCCTCCGTCTGACCGCGATCGAGCACAACCTCGAGGCATGCAAAGCCCAGAGCCACGAGAACAATCCCAAGTCCATCAACCTTGAGCTTTCCATGCTGGCGGGCAGCCTGCACTTCGCGCGTGAACTCAGGAGGGTCAGAGACGAGCCGGCTAGTGAGAATCAGAGACAAAATCCCTATGGGAATATTGATAAAGAAGATCCAACGCCAACTCCAATTGTCGGTGATCCAACCGCCGAGCGGCGGCCCGATCACCGGTGCTGTCACGATGGCCATGCTATACAAAGCAAATGCCGCGGGCCTCTTCTTCGGCGGAAATGTATCCACAAGAATCGCCTGTTCGACCGGAGCCAGCCCGCCGCCTCCAATTCCTTGCAGCACGCGAAAAAAAATCAGCAAACCCAGCGAAGGGGCCAGCCCGCAAAGCAGCGAGCTCGTGGTGAAAAGCACGACGCAAATCATGTAATAGCGTTTGCGGCCGAAAACGCGGCTCAGCCAAGCCGAAAGCGGGAGCACGACGGCATTGGATACAAGATAACTGGTCAGCACCCAGGTGCTTTCGTCCACGCTGACGGCAAGGCCCCCAGCAATATGCGGCAAGGCGACGTTGGCGATCGCCGTGTCCAGCAGCTCCATGAACGTCGCGAGCGTAACGGTGATGGCAATGACCCAGGGATTGATCGGGGGCCGGTAAGCCGACGTATGTGGCGCAGCAGCCATAGGTTCTGGGCATTTCTCGCGAATGCCAGTTTCTTCGATGCACAAAGAAACCGCTCGGTCGCATAAATTGTATGCTATGCTCTCTGTTGGGACCAGTCGGTCTCTTCGAGCAAGCAGGAGGAATTCCGGAATGCGCAAAGGCGAGCAAACCCGCCAGGAGATCATTCATAAGGCGGCTCCCATCTTCAATCAGAGAGGCTTCGACGGGGCAGCCCTCTCCGACCTCATGCGGGCGACAGGTTTGGAAAAAGGCGGAATCTACCGCCACTTCGACAGCAAGCAGCAGCTGGCAGGTGAGGCCTTCGACTACGCATGGCAACTTGCCCTCGATAAACGGTTCCGAGGCACACAGGAAATCACCAACACGGTGGACCGGTTGAAACAGATCGCGTGGAACTTCCGTGATCGCCGCGCCGGCCTGGTGCCAGGAGGATGCCCGCTCCTGAATATGGCTACCGATTCGGATGACGGTAAGCCCGCGCTAAGAACCAAAGCCCGGCGGGCCTTTAATTCGTGGCTCAGTCGCCTGCGATCCATCGTAGAGGAAGGCCGCGCGCGTGGCGAAATCCGCTCCGGCGTCGACCCGAGCGAGTTGGCCACATTCATTGTCACATCGCTCGAAGGCGGCTTGATGCTGGAACGGCTGCAGAAAAACCCAGCGCCGTTGAACATTGCTTGCCGCCACCTTGAGGAATATCTCGAAACAAGAGTTCGCGCTCGACAGTCCAAAGCTCAGGCGGAGAAAACATGAGTACACCGGAAGCAGGCCCCCAACCAAACCTCGGGAGCAAGGGCAAGGCGAATGACATGCCCGTGGGCCGTCTCATCGGCTTTGAAACAAAAGAGGCCGCGGATGGACGCGCCGTTGTCACCCTCTTGGCAGGATTGCAACACACCAACCCCATGGGCACGCTCCACGGCGGAATCCTTTGCGACATCGCTGACGCCGCTATGGGAGTAGCGTTCGCAAGCACGCTCGCCACGGATGAATCTTTCACTACCGTCGAACTAAAGATAAATTTTTTCCGCCCCGTGTGGGAGGCGGCCTTGAAGGCCGAGGGCAAAGTGGTACGCCGGGGGAGCAGCCTCGGATATGTCGAGTGCGAAATCACCGACGAAAACGCCCGCCTGGTTGCCAAGGCGGCCTCGACTTGCCTGGTCTTAAGAGGTGAGCGCGCGAAGGGGCGTTAGATCAAGGGTTCTGGCGAAAGTTCGATGGATGATGAGTTGCAAATCCTGCCGTGAAGCGGGCTCTTTAGAGTACGCTTTGCAGCAACCAGCGGGGTGGGTGGTTGAAAATGGCAGCCGAGTCGAACATCAGCAAACCTTGGAACCGCGCGGCCCGGACCCCTCCGTTTAGCAGTCGGAGGTTCATAAGGATGGCCGTCCTCATGAGCGCTTCACATTTTTTGTGCGGCATCGGCGGTTGCCGTCGATCGGCGGTTCAACCCGTAACGGTGACAGTTCTCGATCCCGAGTGGTCGCAGCCCGATGAACTCCCGGCTGCGCAGCAAGAGTCGGATGCCTTCACGCGTGAGACAGGGATCCTTGTCAAACACCTTCCGGTCCCCGAAACCTCTCTCAGCCAACTAGGCCTCTGGCGAAAGTTACTCAAAGAAGGCGGACCTACTCCGGACGTCTTAGCGATTGATGTGGTCTGGCCCGGCATTCTGCACGAGTATCTGATTGATCTGAAACCCTATGCGGCCGAAGAACTCTCTTCCGAGGATCCGGAATTGATCGCCAGTTACACAGCAGGCGGCAAAGTGGTTGCGCTGCCGTATCACACGCAGATCGGCGTTTTGGCCTACCGGGTCGATCTTCTGCGAGAGTACGGCTACCAGCACCCGCCGACAACATGGGATGAACTTGAGAAGATGGCCGCTCGAATTCAGGCTGGCGAAAGAGCCAAAGGCAAAAAGGATTTTTGGGGCTACCTTTGGCAAGGAGCTGCAGCAGAAGGTTTGACGTGCAATGCTTTGGAATGGCAGGTGGCCGAAGGAGGCGGTCGAGTCATTGAGAATGACAAGACCATCAGCGTGAATAATCCGGCAGCGATCCGCGCGTGGCAACGCGCCGCGCATTGGATAGGCTGGATAACACCCCCCGGAGTAGTCGCGTACCGGGAACTGGACTCCATGAACGTGTGGAACTCCCGAGGAGCAGCTTTCAGGCGAAGTTGGCAGTCGGATTTTCGTCTGTCGCACTGGCAGAATTCCTCGCTAGGAGCCGTAACTGGTTATACGAGCGTACCCGGGGGCCCGGCAGGAAGAGCATCCACATTAGGTGGAACCGGTTTAGGCGTCTCCCGGTCTTCCGCTCATCCTCTAGAGGCCATTGCATATATACGATCTCTGGTTCGCCGAGACCTCCAGTCCAGGCAAGGGCGCGCGCATTCCGAGCCGCCCGCGCAACCCGAGCTTTACGACCTGCCGCTGGATCTGCAGCCCTATGCACTTCCTGCCGCGTCGGGTCAGTCGAGGGGAGGTCTAGTTGCCAGGCCCTCCATTGTTTCCGGCCAAGCCTACGAGGAGGTCACGAAAGCCTTCATGACGGCCGTCCATTCTGTCTTGACTAGGGAAAAAAAGGCCCCGGAAGCTGCCGCAGTCCTAGAGAAACGGCTCGTCGAAATCACCGGCTTCAAGACAGGCCCTCCCTCAACCGGCGGCGCGGGCGGGAAGTAAGCGACTTGAACGATTCGCCTTATTTCCCCGAGGCTCTATGGCTCTGAGTCGCTTGGCCGGTGCTCGGGGACATGCTGTAGACTGAGGCGAGTAATGGGGCCTCACACCATCAACGCAGAGCCCGGCAACTGGGCGAAACATGCCCGCATGAGAATTCCGAGCCTCGACTGGCTGAACATCGGCCCCCGTTTAACGCTCTCCTTTGTCGTCATCATCCTGCTGATGTTAGGCGGAAATGCCGTGCTCCTCTGGCAGTTTCACTTGGTCCGCCTTCAAGCAGAGCGTCTCACCGGCGTTGACCAGGAGTTGATCGCTGTTTTGCGCTTTCAATCGGATCTCTTGTCGTTTCATGCCAAGCTCGATGAGCTCGCAGAGTCCAGAGATATCGGGCGTTTAGAGAGGGAAGCCGGGCCTCTCGGCGCAGTTTTACTTCAGGATACCGAGCGGACCAGAATTGCCCTAGCTCACTTGCCCGCCGAGGCGCATCTGGATTCCACGCTTCTCCCCACTCTCGAAGCGATTGAAAGCGCATTGCCATCGCAACTGGAAGCCATCAGGGGATTAGCTACCTTGGGCGATTGGGGGGCTGTGCGCCTCCGGCTGGCTAACGAAAAAAAGCCGCTGGAAGCCCAAACCTCCGCGCTGGTCAAGAGCATTGACCAGCAGGTTAGTGAAGAGCAGGCAGAAGCACTGTTGCAAGTTGAGCGCTTACAAAGGCGAATTTTTCTGATTGTGCCGCTGGCTACCGTCTTTACTTTGCTGATTGCGGCATTCCTTGGTTTGGCTATCACCCGCAGTATTACCGAGCCGCTCGGGCTGCTCATGGAAGGTTCGAAGGCGTTGGCCAGGGGCGAGTTCCAACACCAGGTTTCGGCCGTCGGCCAGGACGAACTAGCACAGCTTGGCCAGGTTTTCAATGACACGGCGGGGAGACTTCGTTCTCTCTATGAGACTCTGCAGAACAGCGAGTCGTATCTTGCCGAAGCCCAGCGGCTCACGCATACCGCGAGTTGGGTCTGGCGGGTAGCGGGAAGAGACGCCTTGCATCTGTCCGAGGAATGGTATCGGATCTATGGCTTCGATCCAAAAGAGGGCATGCCGGGTTGGGAAAAACGGCTGCGGCGAGTTCATACGGAGGATCGAGCCAGATGGCAAGAGACCATCGAGCGAGCCATTCGTGAAAAGTCGGAATACGATCTGGAATTTCGAATCCTGCTGGGAGACGGCACTGTCAAGTGGGTTCACACCGTCGGCCATCCTATTTTGGACGCATCCGGAGAGTTGGTGAAATTCGTGGGCAGCTCGGTGGATATCACCGAGCCCAAGCGCGCAGAACATACGTTGCGCCGAAGCGAAGGCTATTTAGCCGAAGCCCAGAGGTTGACCCGCTGTGGAAGTTGGGCTTGGGATGTGCGCACCGGCGCCATCTTCTGGTCGCAAGAGATCTTTCGCATTTATGAATGTGACCCCGAGAAAATAAACCCCAGTTGGCCGTATATTTTCGAAATGCTCCACCCCGAGGATCGGCAAGGGGTCGAGCAGAGGGCGAAACTAGAGTCCACACAAAAAGACCGGGTGGATTCGGAGGGTGATTTTCGAATTGTTCTTCCCGACGGAAGGTTAAAGCATCTTCACTCTATCGCTCACCCCCTGATCAATGAGTTGGGCGAAATCATTGAAGTCGTCGGCACCACCATGGACGTGACCGAGCAACACGAAGCGAGAGCGGCTCTCGAGACTGCTTTTGAAGAAATAAAGGTATTGAAGGACCAGCTCTATAAGGAGAACATCGCTCTCCGTGAAGAGATCGACAAAGTCTCCATGTTCGAGGAAATCGTCGGCTCTTCAGAGCCGCTCCGCCGGGTCCTCGTACAGGTCGCGAAGGTGGCGGCCACGGACTCCACGGTTCTTATCCTCGGCGAGACCGGTACGGGAAAAGAGATGATTGCTCGTGCCATCCATCGGCGGTCTAAGCGCGCAAACCGGGCCTTTATCCGCGTGAACTGCGCGGCGATTCCCCCGGCCCTCATTGCGTCCGAATTGTTCGGCCATGAGAAAGGGGCGTTCACTGGGGCTTCCCAGCGCCGTCTGGGAAGGTTTGAGCTGGCCGATGGAGGCACAATTTTCCTCGATGAGGTCGGTGAGCTGCCGGCTGAGACCCAGAGCGCCCTTTTGCGGGTGCTCCAAGAACGAGAATTTGAACGGGTGGGAGGCAGCCAATCGGTTTCAGTGGATGTAAGGGTTCTCTCCGCCACAAACCGGGATCTGACGGCGGCGGTGGATGCCGGCACTTTCCGGCAGGATCTTTTCTATAGGCTGAATGTGTTTCCGATCCACATGCCCTCGCTGCGCGAACGTGCGGATGATATCCCCCTGCTGCTGGAATATTTTATTGAGAGATACGCAAAGAAGGCCGGCAAAAAAATCCTGACCATCGATAAAAAGACTCTGGCGCTGCTGCAAGACTACAAATGGCCCGGCAATATTCGCGAATTGCAAAACGTAGTCGAGCGGTCGGTTATCCTTTGTGATTCGGAAACCTTCTCCGTTGATGAGACATGGATCAAGCGCGAACTGCCCAGCGACTTGACCAGGTTAAACATTCCTTCAAAGGGGCTCGGGCGGCTAGACCAGAGCCAGGAGAGGGAAGTCATTGAAGCCGCATTGGCAGAAACGGGGGGCCGGGTCTCGGGGCCATCCGGGGCGGCCGCCTTACTGGGGCTCCCACGCCAGACACTGGAGTCCAAGATTGTCAGCTTGGGTATCAACAAGCACAGGTTCAAGTCGGTTTAGTGCTCGCAAGGGAACTCCGGCGGCTTTATTTAGCCTTATCGGTTAGGCACGCTGCCCTTTTTTCCATCCGCATGCGGTTCACTCGTCATTTAAGGCCCTGTCAGCAAATTGCCGAAAATCAGCAAATGCCGGAATTGGGCAGAGATTCCCTAAGAAGAATCCTTTGTTTTCAACTATTTGAAAAAGGCGACCGGATTGCAACCGTCCGCTGCGCGGAAACCCGAAGGATGACACTTAGAATTGAAAGAATTTCGGACGGCCGAAAGTCCACTTTTCGGCTGAGCGGGCGGATTGGATCGGAGCATCTCGTAGAGTTAAAAGCAGAAATCGAAGGTTTAGGAGCGGGAACCGTGCTGGATTTGGAACATGTCACGCTCGTGGACGTGCAGGGAGTGCGTTTTCTGAGCGATTGCGAATTCAAGGGCATGGAACTGGCTCACTGTTCACCTTACATCCGGGAGTGGATCGCCAGAGAACGGAATCTCTAGCAGAAGACTTGGGGGTAGATATGGCCTGTCAGTGCCTGGTTGCTTGTAGGGAAGAGAATCTGACGGGGGAAAACCTCGCGCTGCGCGATGCCTACAAGGGAACGGACCAGAAGAGACTGGTCGCGGCCGCAAAATACGGGCAAACGGCGGCTTTCGATGTGCTTTGTGAACGGCTCGCGCCAAGGATTCTCGGGCTTTTATTCCGCATAACCAAGAATCGCGAAGACGCGGAAGATGCTCTCCAGGATTCATTTCTGAGCGCCTTCCTTCACATCGGGGAATTTGACGGCAGGTCAGCCTTTTCAACGTGGCTGACGCGGATCGCGATTAATTCTGCCTTGATGATCCTGCGGAAAAAGCGCAGTTCACACGAAATTTCGCTGGAAGGTTCCGCCGATTCCGATGCGCAGGCGCCGTCGTGGGAGATGCCGATCCTGCTCCAAACCCCGAGAAACGTTACGTGCAACAGGAACAGGAGAATATTCTTCGTGGCGCGATCAGCACCTTGCGGCCGACAATTCGAAAGGTGATCGAGCTTCAACAGCTGCAGGAACATTCGATGAAGGAAACAGCAGCCATCATCGGTATCTCCGTTCCGGCCGCAAAGGCGCGCTTGTTTCATGCGAAAAACGCGCTGCGCAAGGCTCCAAGACTCAAATCCATAAGGCCCGCCCATAGGACACATTCCCATTTACCTTTTATCGTACGAAGCACGCCGGGCGGCAGCCGCGCAACTGTGAGAGCCTAAGGCATCGAGGCGGAGCAGGACACCGCCTCATTCCGAGTCCGGCGAGAAGGATTTCATTTGCGATCGAACGGTCGCTTGCGGTAAGCAAAGAAAACGCCGAGGAGGTTCGCTTGAGACTCAAGAATAAGACGGCGCTGATCACCGGCGGGAATAGCGGTATAGGGCTGGCAACCGCGCGACTGTTTGTGGCGGAAGGCGCGAAAGTCGCGATAACCGGGCGGAATCAGTCTACTTTGGATGCTGCGGTCAAGGAACTGGGGTCCAGTCTGGTGGCACTCCAAGCGGATATGACGGACGTCGCGGCTATTGAGAAGGCCGTTGGGGCGGCCGTCGAAAAGCTGGGCCCTCTGCACATCCTGTTCGCTAACGCCGGAATTGCTCGCGCAACGCCGCTCGGCAAAACATCCCTCGATAAGTTCGAGGAGATTCTGAAAACTAATGTTACGGGAGTCTTCTTCACCATTCAGGCTGCCGTAGCTCACATGAATGCGGGCGCATCGATCATCCTCAACGGCTCCGTTGTCGCAAGTCTTGGCAATCCGGAACGCTCCGCGTATGCCGCCAGTAAGGCTGGTGTTGCGGCCATGACCCGAGTGCTTGCCACCGAGCTTTCTCCACGAGGAATCAGGGTCAACATCGTCCGAATTGGCGCCACGCGCACGCCGATTTGGTCTGCCTCGGCGCCTTCACCGGAAGCGATTGCAGTTCTGGAGAATCGCATCGCGAAAAGCATTCCTCTTGGGCGGCTTGCGGAAGCCGATGAGGTGGCCAAAGCAATCCTGTTTCTTGCCTCGGACGATTCTTCCTACCTTCAGGCGGCAGAGATCGCCGTGGATGGCGGCGCGACCGGCGCGACCGCGGGCGCCCCAATCTACCGGCTCTAATCTCGCGCGGCACAAGCAGTCATCTTCGGAGGCGCGGATGGGGAAGTCGTCACGCTGTACGGACGAACGTCCGGGCAAGGATCCGTAATAGACTTTCGCTTTCGCGTGACCACTTCTTTGATCGCGTGAAGAAGCGCTTCGATTGATATTCTCGGCACTTACGGAGGGCGGCCATGGCTCCAGATTCAGACAACGGAATGCAGCACCTAAGCAGCCCGTACTCGGTTCCAGAAACTCTCAAGCGAATCGAATCTTTGTTGCAAGAAAAAGGCTTAACGATATTCTGCCGCATTGATCACAGCGGCGAAGCTGGGAAGGTTGGTTTGAAAATGCACGCTACTCAACTCATCCTTTTCGGAAGCCCTAAGGCAGGCACGCCCGTTATGATTGCGTCTCCAACGATGGCGATCGATCTTCCGTTAAAAGCATTGGTTTGGGAGGACGCCGGGGGCAAAGTCTGGGTGTCGCACAATAGCCCGGAATATCTCCAGCAACGGCACAATGTTCCCGGTGATCTGGTAAAAAATATCAGCGCTGCCGGCCCACTTCTTCAGTTGGCAGTAAAATAGCCGAATCTCGCGGGCCGCAGGCTTTCTCTTGAGAATTTATGGTTGAAAAACCTTCGAAGGATTCTCAGCCGCCAAGCAACACCAACCCTAACGCCGCCCGCGATCATCTCGCCAATGAGCGCACGTTTCTTGCGTGGGTGCGCACCGGCATTGCCATCGTCGTGTTTGGTTTTGCGATTGGCCGTTTTGCCATCGCTATTCGGCAATGGATGCAGGTCGCAGGGCAGGGCCACGTTGTGCCAACATCCGGACTGTCGGTGTGGTTCGGCACACTGGCGATACTTGCGGGCGTGCTTGTTTCTATGGCCGGGCTGGTTCGTTACCGGCGCACCCGCGAACAAATTGACTGTGGAAACTTTCAGCCCGCCGGCTTCATCATTGACCTCGTCGGAATTGTGACCGCGCTGTTCGGCTTGGCCCTCGCGGCGTATCTTGTCTACATTGAATTGCACTTTTAGCGGCTAGAGCCTGCAGATCAGCAGCTCTCGTTCGTAGACCATTTCTTTCGGCAAATGATCGTGAAGTCCGATAAACAACTCTTCGTGTTCAATCACTTCTTTGCGCCAGGCTTCCCGGTCAAACTTTTGCAGCTCTTCAAACTTTTCCTTGGAGAGATCCATGCCTTTCCATTCCATATCTTCGTAACGCGGCATCCAACCGATGGGCGTCTCCCGAGCCAAGGCCCGGCCTTTGGTGCGGTCCACGATCCATTTCAGAACGCGCATGTTTTCCGCGAACCCCGGCCACATGAATTTTCCTTGTGCATCCTTGCGGAACCAGTTCACGTGAAAAATTCTCGGCGTTAGCGTAAGCGAGCGCTGCATTTTGATCCAATGACGGAAGTAATCGCCCATGTGATAGCCGCAAAAAGGAAGCATGGCCATCGGATCGCGGCGAACTGTGCCCACCGCGCCTGCTGCTGCCGCCGTAGTTTCCGATCCCATCGTTGCTCCGATGTAGACTCCGGAGCTCCAATTGAAGGCTTGAAAAACGAGCGGTATGGTGGTCGCCCGGCGTCCTCCGAAGATAATCGCGCTGATGGGGACGCCGCTGGGATCTTCCCACGCAGGATCGATTGTCGGACATTGCGAAGCCGGCGAGGTGAAGCGCGCATTCGGATGCGCGGCTTTTGCCCCCGTTTCTTTCGCAATCTCCGGAGTCCACTTGTGCCCCTTCCAATCGAGGCATTCTTCCGGCGGCGTGTCTGTCATCCCTTCCCACCAGACACCGCCGTCCGGAGTGAGGGCGACATTAGTAAAAATCGAGTTTTTTGCGAGCGTGGCCATCGCGTTGCGATTCGTCTTTACAGAAGTGCCGGGCGCTACGCCGAAAAATCCTGCTTCCGGGTTTATCGCGCGGAGAAGGCCGCGCTCGTCAGGTCGAATCCAGGCAATGTCGTCACCCACGGTCCAAACTTTCCAGCCTTCAAATCCTTTGGGCGGAATGAGCATGGCGAAATTTGTTTTCCCACAAGCGCTCGGAAAGGCCGCGGCGACATAGGTTTTTTCACCGGCCGGATTTTCTACACCAAGAATCAGCATATGCTCCGCCATCCAACCTTCGTCGCGCGCAATGTTGGAGGCAATTCGCAACCCGAAACATTTCTTACCGAGCAGCGCGTTTCCGCCATAGCCCGAGCCAAAAGACCAGATTTCGCGCGTCTCCGGAAAATGGACGATGTATTTTTCCTTATTGCACGGCCAGGGGACGTCTTTCTGACCTTCAGCGAGCGGCGCGCCCACTGAATGCATACAGGGAACGACGCGCGGGATGCCCGTGTCGATTTGCTGAAAAACCGGCAATCCGATGCGCGCCATGATGCGCATGTTGACGACCACATACGGGGAATCCGTCAGTTGCACGCCGATCTGTGACATCGGTGAGCCGAACGGTCCCATGCTGTACGGCAAAACATACATCGTGCGTCCGCGCATGGCGCCGTTAAAAAGACTCTTCAGCTTCTTCCGCATTTCGTAGGGGTTTTCCCAATTGTTTGTCGGTCCCGCGCTGTCTTTCGAGAGGGAGCAGATGAAGGTTCGGTCTTCCACGCGAGCGACGTCGCTCGCATCCGACCTCGCGTAATAGCACCCCGGCCAAAGCTTTTCGTTCAGCTTGATGAGGGTTCCGGAAGCCGCCATCTCGCTCCGCAAAATGTCGATTTCTTCCTGCGAGCCATCGATCCAATGGATGGCCGCGGGCTTCGCGAGCTCCGCCATTTTTTCCACCCAGCGCAACAGGTGCTCATTCTTGCTGAGTGGCACGGCAGTATTTCGGCCGGGTATGCGGGTGATGTCTTTTACCGCTGCTTCGTGCATGAGAATAAGTAATCTCCACTATCAACTTTACTAGGACAGACAACGAAAGGGAAATGCCGTCCCTGTTTTGGCCTGTTTTGGAAGGATTCGCTAGCGCGGTTTCTAGACCGCTTCTGCGTGCTGGCTCTGGATTCTTGTCCTGGGGCGAAGGAAGTAGTGGATTGCCGGCGTAAATACGAGAGACAAAACCATCGAACTCGTCAGGCCGCCGATCACCGCGATGGCCAACGGCTTGAGCATCTCCGAGCCTGACCCAATGCCGAACGCCAGAGGCAACATGCCTGCGATAGTCGCAAGAGCCGTCATCGCAATGGGACGCAGGCGGCGACGCCCGGCCTGAACCATGGCCTCTTGCGCAGAAAGTCCAACATCGCGGAAGCGGTGCTCGGCGTCCAGCAGCAAGATTCCATTCTTGGCGACGATGCCGAGTACCATGATCATGCCCATGAACGACGCAACGTTAAACGTCGTGCCGGTGATCAGAAGCGCCAGGAAGCCGCCGAAGGTGGAGAGCAACGCGGATGCCAGGATGGCGGTCGGCGCAGAGAAAGTGCGAAATTCGAAAAGCAGCACCGTAAAGAGAAGCACCAGGGCCAGAAGGAGAACCATCAATAAGTCGCTGAAAGACTTCTGCTGTTCGGCGTATAAACCTCCATACTCAACGCGGACGGAAGAAGGCAGATGAAGACCGGCAATTGTTTTCTTGACCGCGGCCATGCCGTTGCTAAAGTCCAGTCCTTCGAAACGAGCGGTGACTTGCACCAGGCGCTGTAGATTTTCTCTGCGAATTTCGGTTTCGCCTGGATCGGTCACCATGGTAGCCAAAGAACCGAGGGTGGCGGTCTTTCCCGTTGCGCTAGTGAGTAAGGTGTTGGTCATGCGATCCAAGGAAGCGCGGGCTTGCTCGGGAAAACGGACCCGAATGGTGTAGACGCGGTCGTTGAGAATTACCGGGGTGGCCGCGGGCTCTCCTGCCAGCACCGCCGAGGCGTCGATGGCGACCTCCTCGGGAGTGAAGCCGGCGCGTGCCGCTACCGCAGGATTCACCTGATAGGTTACCGCCGGCCCGCTAATCGTATTCTCGACGCCATCCAGGACGTCTACGACGCCCTTGATTTTGGATATGGCATCGCCAACCTTTGGAGATGTTTCATTCAAAAGCTTTCCGTCTGGAGAGAAAAGCTTAATAACGACGGGTTCAGGCGCGCTGGTCAGGTCCCCGATCATATCCTGTAAAAGTTGGACGAACTCGACTTTAGTGGCGGGTTCGGGTTTTTTAATCTCACCTCGGA
>Ga0210407_10002837_pt1 | contig 14506 bp, 17 predicted proteins | sample IncBWC27MmetaG_FD_150860 | JGI IMG/M metagenome (GOLD analysis project Ga0210407, IMG submission 150860) | Forest soil microbial communities from Barre Woods Harvard Forest LTER site, Petersham, Massachusetts, United States - Inc-BW-C-27-M | ecosystem: Environmental > Terrestrial > Soil >...
CAACTGGCAGAATCAGTTCGCAAATGTGGCAGCGCTGAACACCAGCGACCCTGCTTTGCTGCCCGGACAAGTCTTGGTCACCGCCAAGGTCCCCGGCCTCACTTCCATCTACGCCACCATCGGCAACGCGAACAGTTTGCCGGTTTCTTTCACCACCTGCCCGGTGCAGTCGATCACGCTCACCGTAACCGCTGCCAGCAGTGGTTCGAAAACCATCACTCCGACCGTGCTCGATAGCCTGGGCACGACGATCACCGCTCCGTTAAGCTGGTTTTCTTCCCAACCTTCGTCGGTCACCGCCGCTGGCGGGAGCGCGACCGCGTCCACCTCCGGAGGCAGCGCAACCATCATCGCTACCTGCACTCCTCCCAATTGCAACACGGGTTTCTATCCGTCAATTCCGATTTATCCCGAGAATGTTGTGCCGATGATCATACCCAGCACCGGAAGCCCTAAGAGCGGCACTGTGTATGTCAGCAGCACCAGTTGTGGGACCACCGATGGCTGCTTCACCACGACGGTTCCTATTACCGTGCCCGCGAATACTTTGGGCAACTTCCTCACTTTGCCAGTGACGCCAAACTCGATGGTGTTCAATCTATTCGGGACCAAGGCTTACCTGGGGACCGATTCGGGACGGCTCGGCACCGTGGGCCTGGCGGTGCTCGATGCCTCGGCGAATTCTGTGGGTCAAATCTCGAACCTGCCCGGCAAGGTGCTGGCCGTCTCCGAAGATGGAGTCAAGGTGATTGTTTCCGACACCTCGCCCGCAGACGGCCCGAACCAAGTGTTTGTTTTTGACACCACAGCCAACGGCGGGACGACATATCAGATCACGGGCGCGACAGCAGCCGATTTTTCGCCGGACAACCTGAAGGCATACATCCTAGCTGGCAGTACCCTGTACGTTTACTCGAGATTCGATGCCTTGAAAAGCGTATCCTTGGCCACGCCCGCCAATGATGTGTCGTTTCTCGCACAGGGCGGATTTGCCTATCTGGCGGGTGGCGATCCGGCGGGCGTAACCGTGCGCCGAACCTGTGACAACGGATTCGCAGATTCCGTCTCGCTCGCGGGCGTGCCGGCCTTCATTAGAGCGCTCCCCGGCCCCGCTGTGCTGCTGCCGGGGGATACGCCCAGCAGTTTGCACATGATCGCGCTGACTCCTCCTGACATCGATATCATCAGCGTGAACGCTCCTCCAAATGTCCCTTGGTCTGGTTGTACGCCAACCGTTGTCGATAATAATCCGCCTCCAAAGTCTTTCAGCCTCGGTCAAAACTTCATCCCGAAACAGCTCATCGTCTCGCAGGATGGTTCGACGGCTTACGTGGTCACTTCCAATCTCGGCAGCATTCTGGTGTTCAACATCGTGTCTCAGACCCCGTCGGCAATCACGCTGACCGGAAACGCCCGCCCGCTGGCCGCAGCGCTCACACCGGACGGTACCCTGCTCTACGTTGGCGCAAGCGACGGGACGGTCCACGTTGTAGACACCGTTGCGGGCGGCGACATTCAGCAGATCTCGTTCCCGCCCAGCCTCTGCCAGAATTCGGCGGGGCAGCCAGCTGCCATCACCTGCCTTCCGGATCTGATTGCAGTGAAGCCTTAAAGAGAATCGTCGATGAAAGCCGCGGTTCTGACTTCTCCCGGAGACATTTCGAAGCATCCGCTTCGGATCGAGCAAGTTCCGCAACCGCAGGCAAAACCCGGCTACGTTCTTCTGCGCGTCCGCGCGTGCGGCGTCTGCCGAACCGATCTGCACATTATTGAAGGCGAGCTCCCAGCGCGCGGCAAGAAAATAATTCCCGGCCATCAGATTGTGGGAGAAATAATAGAGGGGGCCACCCCGGAGCTTCCGATTGGGAGCCGGGTTGGCGTCTCCTGGATCGGCGGCATCGACGGAACCTGCTGGTACTGCCAGCACGGAATGGAAAACCTTTGCGATGCGCCGACGTACACCGGCTACACCGTGGACGGCGGCTACGCCGAGTATGCCGCTGCTCGCGCTGATTTCGTATTTCCTCTTCCCGAAGCGCTCGACGACTTACATGCCGCTCCGCTTTTGTGCGCTGGCATCATTGGTTTTCGCAGCCTTCGCGTGGCAGGCGTGGAGCCCGGCGAGCGCGTCGGCCTGTTTGGGTTCGGCGCTTCGGCGCATCTGGCCATCGCCGTTCTACGCGCCTGGAAATGCGAAGTCTATGTCTCGACGCGAGGCGCTTCGCATCGCCAACTGGCCGAATCGCTCGGCGCGGCTTGGGTCGGAACCGAGACTGAGAAGCCTCCAGTCGAACTGGATCGCGCCGTGACGTTTGCACCCAGCGGTGATGTGGTGGTCGCCGCTCTGAGCAGCCTGCGAAAAGGAGGCGTGGTCGCAATTAACGCGATTCATCTCGACCGCATTCCCCAGTTCGATTACGACCGCTTGCTCTGGGGAGAACGTCAGATTCGCAGCGTGGCCAACATGACGCGCTCCGACGCGCGCGACTTTCTTCAAATCGCTTCCGAGATTCAGCTTCGACCCAAGGCAACGGCGTTTCCTCTCAATCAAGCAAACGAAGCTTTGACCGCGGTGAAGAGTGACGCGATTGACGGCGCAGCGGTGTTGGTTCCTTAAACAAGTTCTCTGAGGAAATTGTGCGATCGGCCACCGGGGTGTCCCCGATTGCACCAGGGGACCGGAGTAGGGGAAGCTGCGAGAGAACCACCGCTCGAGGGGGGTCTCACGCTGGTGCCTCGCGCACCCCGCGTCCCCCACAACTTACGATACATAGGCTGGATGCGATTGCAATACAGCGGATGCCGTAGGAATCGAAGAATCGTGCTGGTCAGAAGATGACAAAGGAGTGCCTTGCTATAACCGCACAGGAATCAACGGCTTGCGGAGCTTTGGAACCTCTGTCGCCCTTAACGACCCTTAGGTGATAGCCCGTCGGTTACGTATCGCCGGTTAAGGTTGACGCTGTAGGGTAAACTGTAATGCGGAAGACGAATCACAAGGAGGAAGCTCACATGGCTACATCACAAGCCAAGACAAAATCCTCCATGGATACGCTCATGGACAGCATGGACGAGTTGGTTGACTCGGCGGCTGAGAGAATGACTCCCGACGAATTGCGGAAGGCTCGAAAGGAAATCAACGACGTCGTAGACCGCGCTGTTGATGCTCATAAACGGCGTCGCGAAACTGCTTAATCAGTTCTTTGCGTCTTGCTTTTGTCATTTCCGGCTCCAACTTGTTGATCAAATCCACATAATCAGGCTCGGCTTCCAGCCCGATTTCTATGAGCTCGTGCACGCGCCTAACATCCTTGCGAAGTTTGCGAACCATCTCATCGTCGGAGGAACTTCCGCGACCGATGGCGGGTTCGTGTCGTCAGTGAAATTCTTATACGTTACCGCTCCCGTATAAGCTAAGGAGGAAACGTTCTTGATTTTCGTGACCGGTCACGTATAATAAATTCGTGGCACCAAAGAGAAAAAACCCGTATGCTGTTGCGTTAGGTCGCAAGGGTGGTCGCAAGGGTGGTCCGGCTCGCGCTGCAAATATGACTCCACAGGAGCGCAGCGAGAGCGCGAGAAATGCTGTGCTGGCGCGTTGGGCTAGAGTTAAGCGACAAAACGACCGATAGGTAATCCGAGGAAGACTATCATGCCTGAACGTCCTACCAGAATTCCGTTTCCCCAGCCAAATAGTCCATTGAGGGACGCCGTTGAGGTGGGAGTGAGGGAATCCACCGAGCGCTGGACCGAGGTGACCCTTGAAGACGGAACAATATTTCGTGTCAAGCTAGGCATCCTTGGGGCCGCTAGAGTAGCGGGCGAATATGATCCCGAGGGCAATCCTGCCTATGCGTTGAAGATGAATCCGGTGATAATGGTGGTAAGTGCCCCCGCCAATCTCAGGCGACCCGCACCTACTCCTGGTGTGCATTGAGGGTAATCTGTATGGGAAACACGGTACTGACGGCGAATACTAAAACTGCAGCAGCGTGCGTAATCCTGTGCACAGCGTTGCTCTCGAAGCCAATGTTGTTCTACCGGGAGATGAACGAAAGAGAAATAGACATCGATTCTAGGACAGTCCTGCCTGAATACGAGTTCTCGACGTTTTCCGACCCGGATGTGGCAGTTCGTGCAAAATTTCGTCAATTGCGACGCGAATGGGCGATGCAACGAGGTGCCATGTCTTCGATCACCGAGATGTCAATGCTCGCACCATATCAGAACATCATTGCTTTGGGACTACCGGTTCTACCTTTAATAATTGCGGAGCTTAAAGCCGAAGGCGACGATCCTGATCAATGGTTTTGGGCATTGCAAACTATTGCCGAAGCGAACGATCTTATTCCACCCCAAATAGGCCCGCAGGATCAGGGTAATTTTAGGAGAATGGCGGATGCTTGGCTGAGGTGGAGCGAAGCCCAGAATGGCGGCTATGCCGGGTAGTTGGCCGCCTGCGGATCATCCCGCCTTGACCGACGATACGTGCACAATAACCAGCCCAAGCGCACGACGGTATAACTGCATCGCATGGGCTGCCGGAAACGATTCTGATTGGTGGTGGCCGGACAATCGAGGAATCGGGAAATGGCCGCAAGATATTCCACGGACCGTTACGATGGAAGCGTTCGTGGCGGCTTTCGAGAGTCTCGGATATACGTTGTGTTATAGCAGAGCCGTAGAACCGGGCATCGAGAAGGTAGCCCTCTATGCCAAGCCTGATCCGATCACCGGTAATCTAGTCCCTACGCACGCAGCTCGTCAGTTGGAGTCCGGACAATGGACTAGCAAGATGGGGCCGCTTGAGGACATCACACACGAGACCGCTGATGATGTGAATGGGCGCTTATACGGACACCCCGTTTACTACATGGCTCGACCACGTCCTTAGTGGTTTTCTGTCGCCTCTTTTGCAATCCCTAAATGCTTCTGACTTGAATCCACTGGTTTGCACTTGTCGGCATCAAATTGTTCTTGAATGCTGTCGCCCTTGACTTGGGCATTGCACCATTCACAAGCACAAACGGCGGGGATGGGGCCTTTCTTCGCGATTCCGCAATTGCCGCTTGGCCACGGGCACGGCACCGCTGCCCTGCGGTAGTGGGTAGTTATCTCATAAATACCCACTACCTGCCCTGCGAGATGCTTGCCATTCCCACCAACTTCTGCAAAAATAGCAGTTTGTCTTATCCCTGCCAGAAGCACTAGGAAAGGAAGCAAAGTTCTGTGTTAATGATTCGTCTGTCGCGCACCGGTGCGCGTAAACAACCGCATTATCGCGTGGTCGTGATTGAGAAGGAACGGGCGCGCAATGGTCGGCCGGTTGAAGTGGTGGGAACGTACAATCCCCGCACTGAACCTGCCAGCATCGAACTGAAGCGCGAGCGCATTGATTACTGGGTATCGAAGGGCGCCAAGATGTCGGATCGGGTTGGCAAGATTGTGGCCAAGCCGGCTGCGCCGAGCGCCGTCCCCGCCGCGTGATTTCGGCGTACACGTGCCTGTAGAAAATCTCCGCCCACCCGATAGGAACCGCATATGACTGTGCCAAGCGGCGACGTGCGAGCTTTGGTCGAGCAGATCGCGAAGTCTTTGGTCGATGAGCCTGATCAGGTTTCGGTAGCGCAACTCGAAGGCGACGTGCTGGAACTGAAGGTCGCGCCGAACGATGTGGGCAAAGTGATTGGAGCGAAAGGCCGCGTGGCGCGCGCCCTGCGTGCACTGATCGGCGCTGCAGGAGTTCGATTGCACAAGCGGTTTACCCTGGAGATTTTGGAATAGGAGAGTCGCGAATCGCCGGCGAGTTCATCACCCTGGCCCGCGTGCGGAAAACGCAGGGACGTCGTGGCGAAATCGCAGTCGAGTTGCACAGCGACATTCCTGACCGGTTTCGAGTTGGCTTGAAGCTGTTCGCTCTTGCGCAAGATGACAGCCGGCGCGAATTGCAGATTGAAGAACTCTGGCCTCACAAGGGGCACCTGGTTCTGAAGTTCGCAGGGGTTGATTCAATTTCCGACGCAGAAGGGCTGATCGGATGCGAGTTGCAGGTTCCGCGCAGCGAACGAGCGCATCTTGAATCGGGATGGAATTACGTCAGCGATTTGATTGGCTGCGTGGTGTTCGACAGCGGCAGCGAGATAGGAAGGATTGAAGACGTTCAGTTTGGAGCGGGCGAAGCGCCGCTGCTGATCGTGGGCGTTGGAAGCAAGCGCTACGAGATTCCCTACGCTGAGGCGTATCTGAAGAGCGTAGACCTCGTGCACAAGCAGATATCCATGCAACTGCCCGAAGGGATGCTGGAGCTGAACGCGCCGCTGACGGCAGAGGAAAAAGAGCAGCAAGCTGGGTCACGAACGAAGAAAACATGAACCACAAAGGACACGAAGGTACACAAAGGAAAACCTTAAGCGCAGAATTTTTGATTTACTTCGTGGACCTTCGTGCCCTTTGTGGTTAGTGCTTTTGGTGTTCCGCGATGAAGATCGACATTGTTACGATCTTTCCCGACTTTTTTCGCGGACCGCTGGAACACGGAATCATCCGCCGGGCTCGGGAAGCCGGCCTGGCGACAATCGAAGTCCACGATCTGCGGGCGTTTGCGCACGATCGCCACAAGACCGTGGATGACCGCCCCTTCGGCGGCGGCGCAGGCATGGTGCTGAAGCCGGAACCGATCTTTGAATGTATTGAAGCGATGGGTGTCGCGTCGCGAGAAGAGCGCAGGAATGCCGGTCAGAGTGTGATCCTGCTTTCGGCACAGGGCAAGCGATTCGATCAGAGCGTAGCCAACGAACTGGCCGCGCTGGAACGAATCGTCCTGATCTGCGGTCGGTATGAAGGAGTGGACGAACGCGTGGGCCAATATTTAGCGGACCGCGAATTGTCGATCGGCGACTACGTGCTGAGCGGCGGAGAACTGGGTGCGGCGGTGATTGTGGATTGCATCACGCGCCTGATTCCGGGCGCGGTGGGCAATCAGGCATCTACGCAGCAGGAATCGTTCACCACGTTTTCGCAAGGGCAGGCTGGGGACGGCCCGAGTTCGACGTGCAGCTCGGGCGGATTACTCGATTACCCGCACTACACGCGTCCCGCGGATTTCCGAGGCATGGGAGTTCCGGAAGTGCTGGCGTCGGGCAATCACGAGGAAATTCGACGCTGGCGCCGTCGCAGTGCGCTTGAGAAAACGCTGCGCAACCGGCCCGATCTTTTGGAGAGCGTCGTGCTGAGTGAGGAAGACAAGAAATTGCTAGGTAACTCTGACTAGCTAGGGATTTCAAGTAGGAGCCGCACGGGCGAGGACGCCCGCGCCTACACTGATCTACAAGAATTTATAGAACCGAGGACAAGATTATGTCGAACCTCATTATCGAAAAACTGCTGGCCAAGGCCAAGCGCACCGACCTTCCCAAATTCGTTCCGGGCGATTCCGTCCGCGTGCACGTCAAAATTAAGGAAGGCGACAAGGAGCGCACGCAGGCCTTCGAAGGCGTTGTGATCTCGCGTTCGCGCGGACCACAAGCCAGCTTCACCGTGCGCAAGATCAGCTTCGGCCAGGGCGTCGAGCGTATCTTTCCGGAAAATTCCCGCGTGATCGACAAAGTGGAGTTGGTGCGATCCTCCAAGGTTCGGCGCGCCAAGCTGTACTACCTGCGCGCGTTGCGAGGCAAAGCTGCCCGCCTCAAGGACGTCGAGCGCGAGCACGCGACGGCAGCAACGACTACCAAGTAATTATTCCGCATGAGAGCCTGACGACGCGGGAGGCGCGACCGCGTCGTCATGTGGCCACAAGGCCGTCAGCGCTAATCCCACGGCGATCCCCACTGAGACTTCGACGAACCGATGAGCCGCCACGATCCACGCGGCTTGCGTGCGTGCGATGAGCATGACAATCGCCAGCGTAACGCTGCCCAGTCGATACGCCTGCCCGAGACGCAATGCAGCGCAAATCAACCCAATCGCGAATACTCCAGCACCGTAGACCAACACGTTTGCTCCGAAGTAAGTCGCCAGCAACGCACCCACCACGGCTCCCAAAGCGGTTCCTGCCAGACGCTGTTCGGAGACAACCAACGCCGCTCCGAGAGTTGACTGCATGATGATCAAGGTCGAAATCGTAGCCCAGTAAGCCTCCGGAAGCCCGAGAGCGCGGGCGACAATCAGCGAGACCACGGCGGCGATCGCGGTGCGAGCCGAATGCACGAACGCCTGCCGGTCCAATCGATGGGGGCTGGTGCTGCTCACGTCCGGCATATTCCCTCCTGCAACAATTCGTTCTTCGCGAAAGGCATAACTTTATAATAGGTGGCAATGAAGAAAGCGAGAACCAACGCCTCCTTGAGAAAGATCGCCGTGGCCTTGTTCTTTGCTGCATTCGTGTGCGATCAGGCTGTGGCGGTAACATGCGAGAGCCTCGCCTCCCTGAAGCTGCCAGAAACCACGATCACGGCGGCCCAGTCGATACCGGCGGGCACTTATCACGCGCCCGACGGTCAAGTCTTCACGGATATGCCAGCATTCTGCCGCGTAGCGGCCACTCTGACTCCAACCAGCGATTCAGCCATCGGAATCGAAGTATGGATGCCCGCCTCCAGTTGGAACGGGAAGTTCCAGGGCGTCGGAAACGGCGGGTTTGCAGGGTCGATCGACTACAGCGCGCTGGCGCCCGCAGTCAAACTTGGCTACGCCACCGTCAGCACCGACACCGGTCACACGGGTTCAGCCACGGACGGATCCTTTGCGCTCGGACACCCGCAAAAAATCATCGATTTCGGATACCGCTCGATCCATCTGATGACGGTCAGGGGCAAGCAGATTGCGACCGCCTTCTATGGCCAGGATCCGCAGCATTCCTATTTCACCGGCTGCTCCACGGGTGGGCGACAGGCATTGATGGAAGCGCAGCGCTTCGCGAACGATTACGACGGAATCGTCGCTGGCGATCCCGTTGCCTACTACACGCACCATCACGTTGGTGGGAATCTGTGGGTCGTGTGGCAGATGTTCAACAACCCCGCCAGCACTGTTTTCACGACGCAGGACACACTACTCGGCAACGCAGTCAACGCCGCGTGCGACGGACTCGATGGCGTCGTGGATGGTGTCCTGAATGATCCCCGACTCTGCCACGTCAATCCCGAGAAACTCCTGTGCGAAGACTCACAAAAACCTCCGAAATGCCTAAGCGCAAAGCAGGTCGAAGCCGTCAGAAATCTCTGGACGGGCCCCGATCAAATGGTACATCAGCGCAATTATTACCCGCCCTTTGAACGGGGCGGCGAAGCCGATGGCTGGCCATTCACTATCTCTCCCGAGCCGCCACCCGCGCCGCAAACCGACAATCACGCGGCGATTGGCATCCCCTTCTTCGAGTACTTCGTCTTCGACAATCCGAACTGGGATTATCGAACATTCAACTGGAACTCCGACCCAGCTTACGTGGACAACAAAGTGGTGGTTCCCGGCGAGACTTTGGCGTCGGTCCTGAACTCGATCAACCCGGACCTCATCCAGTTCCGAGCACGAGGCGGCAAGCTCATCCAATACCATGGCTTTAGCGATCCCGAGGTACCGCCCGAGACCAGCATCGACTACTTCGAGAGTGTCGCGACCTTGGGTGACGAGTCATCGGAGCGGACGCAAGAGTTTTACCGGCTCTTCATGGTACCGGGGATGAACCACTGCAAGGGTGGCCCAGGCGCAAGTATGTTCGACATGCTCACCCCACTCGTTCAGTGGGTTGAGCAGGACGTTGCGCCAGGGCGTGTCATGGCGACACACGTCAACAGTTCGCTGGCCGGCGGTGTCGAATTCACGCGTCCCTTGTGCCCCTACCCACAGGAGGCGGTGTATAAGGGCAGCGGCAACCCCAACGATGCCGCCAACTTTGTCTGCAAGCGGCCCTGATCGATGGAACTGTTTCGGACGCGTCACCGCGCCAAACTTTTTTTCACCTTGCTCCACAGCCCCGGTCTCGGCGAAGATGCATGGATCACAAAAAACTGATCCATTCGCTTCATGTCGGCCAAGCTCAAACTCGCTTCCGAGAAAACCATCTCCGCGTCTGCCGCCAAGCTACGTTTGCTGAAGCGTCTGCATTGCACATTGAAGTTTGAAAAGATTGCCTGGCAATCGGGCGCACGCCTGATCGCGGGCGTGGACGAAGTCGGCCGCGGTTCGCTGTTCGGCCCAGTCGTCGCCGCCGCCGTCATCCTCGATCCCGGCTATCGCATTCGAGGTTTGCGCGATTCCAAACTTCTGCTTGCAGAACGGCGCGAGGTGCTGGCCGAACGCATTCGCGAACACGCCGTTGCGTGGGCGATTGCCGCCGTCGATGCCGCCCGCATCGATCAGATCAACATTTATCAGGCGTCCCGAGTCGCCATGCGGGAAGCAGCCATGCGCCTTGATCCCGGCCCTGACCATTTGCTGATCGATGCGATGCGCCTGGATTGCGACTTGCCGCAGCAAGCGATCATCCACGGCGACGCGCTCTCCGCCTCGATTGCCGCCGCGTCGATCCTGGCCAAGGTCGAACGCGATCGCATGGTGCGCGAATGGGACCCAGTCTTCCCCGTCTACGGCCTGGCGTCGAACAAGGGATACAGCACGCCGCACCACCTCGCGGCCTTGCGCCAGCACGGGCCCTCGCCTCTGCATCGCCAGTCGTTTGCTCCAGTCTGGAATAATCCCGTGCCTCAGGAAGTGCTGGCCTTCATGTTGGAAGAAAAGCCGGAAGAGGCAGTCGAGGAGTTGGCTCAATAACAGAACGTTAAGTCATTTAACCACAAAGGACACAAAGGTCCACAAAGTAAAGCCACGGCTCTCTGCCTTTTCCCTTTGTGAACCTTTGTGTCCTTTGTGGTTAATGATTTTTGCCGGTTGTGACATCTGACCTAGCGATGGCCAGCTTGATAGGAGACATTGGTGCCAGAGGTCACAAATATGGCAACCGTCCCACTCGAAAGGCTCTCCACAAACGAAATCAGCCACGCGATCATTACCGCCGCAATGCGAGTTCATACCGAGCTTGGCCCCGGCCTTCTCGAGAGCGCCTACACAGCATGTCTCCAGTACGAACTCTTTCAGATCGGGATCCGTTCGGCAGTCCAGGTTGGCTTGCCAGTCGTGTATCACCGAGTCAAGCTAGAACTCGGATATCGCATGGACCTAGTGGTCGCGGAGTTGGTCATCGTGGAAATCAAGTCTGTCGACGCTGTATCGCCAGTACATCAGGCCCAGCTACTTTCGTACCTTAAGCTCAGTGGTAAATCGCTCGGACTGCTTATAAACTTCAATGTTGTGCACCTGAAGGACGGAATTAAGCGCTTCGTAAACGGCACGGGATGGAAACAAGAGAAGCATGAACCACAAAGGACTCCAAGGCACACAAAGGTTATCGTGCCTGGGTGTTCCTTTGTGCACCTTTGTGTCCTTTGTGGTTAAAAGGGGTTGACTGAAAATGGCGACGACCGCAGTTCCGCAGACCAGAATCTCCGGCGGCAGTTTTCTTCTGGAAGACCGCAAGCCCGACGACGTCTTCACACCTGAAGATTTCACCGAGCAGCATCTGCTCATTGGCCAGACGGCGGAAGAATTCGCCGTCAACGAGATCGTTCCCAATATCGAGAAGATGGAGCACAAAGATTTCTCCATCACCCGCGATTTGCTGAAGAAAGCTGGCGACCTCGGCCTCAGTTCCGCTGAGATTCCGGAAGCCTACGGCGGCCTTGAAATGGACAAAGTCACCGCCGCGGTCATCGCCGACCACATCGCAAAATACGCCGGCTTCGCCACCACTTGGGGCGGACACACTGGCATTGGCACGCTCCCAATCGTTTATTTCGGCACCGAAGAACAAAAGAAAAAATATCTGCCCCGCCTAGCGGCAGGAGAGATTGTCGGCGCTTACGCTCTGTCGGAAGCTTCTTCCGGATCGGACGCGCTCAATTGCCGCGCCCGTGCCGAGCTTTCCAAAGACGGCAAGCACTACATCCTCAACGGCGAGAAAATGTGGATCACCAACGCCGGTTTCGCCGACCTGTTCACCGTCTTCGCCAAAGTTGACGGAGAAAAGTTCACTGCGTTTCTGGTCGAGAAATCTTTCCCCGGATTCTCTATCGGCGCGGAAGAGCACAAAATGGGCATCCGCGGATCGTCTACCTGCCCCATCATTCTGAACGATTGCAAAGTTCCCGCCGAAAACATGCTCGGTGAAGTTGGCAAGGGGCACGTCATCGCCTTCAACATCCTGAACGTCGGCCGCTTCAAGCTGGGCGCCATGTGCGTCGGCGGCGCGCGCTTATCGCTCGAAAACGCCATCGGCTATGCCAAGCAGCGCAAGGCTTTCGGCAAAGTGATCGCAGACTTCGGCCTGGTCCGCGAAAAGCTCGCTAATATGGCCGTGGGCATTTACACCGGTGAAGCTCTGGTCTATCGCACGGTTGGCATGATGGACGTTGCTCTCTCCGAGGTTGACAAGTCTGGCCCCGACGCCGCGAAAGAAACTCGCAAAGCCATCGAGGAATATGCCGTCGAGTGCTCCATCATCAAGGTATGGGGTTCGGAGATGGTCGACTTCGTGGTCGACGAAACCGTGCAGATCTACGGCGGCTACGGCTTTGTCGAGGAGTATCCCGCCGAGCGCGCCTATCGCGATGCCCGCATCAACCGCATTTTCGAAGGCACCAACGAAATCAACCGGCTCATCATCACTGGGTTTTTATTGAAGCGCGCGATGTCAGGCCAGTTGCCGTTGATGCCGGCGATCAAGAAGCTGATGGACGAAGTTTTGTCCGGACCTTCGGCAGGAGAAGACCTCGAAGGTCCGCTGGCAGAAGAACGCAAGCTGGTGGCATCGGCCAAGAAGCTCGGCCTATTCGTCGCGGGGGCGGCTACACAGAAATACATGCAGACAATTCAGGATCAGCAAGAGGTCATGGGAGCAATCGCGGACATGGTGATCGAGACCTACGCCATGGAATCCGCTGTACTGCGGGCGCAGAAGATCGCGGAAAGCCGTGGAGAGAACGCCGCTTCCCTGCCCATTGCCATGACTCGCGTTTATCTAACCCAGGCGATGGACAAGATCGAAGCCGCCGCCAAAAAGGTCATCGCCGCTGTTGCCGACGGCGACATGCTGCGCACCCAGTTAGCGATTTTGCGCCGCCTGGCCAAGCACGAGCCCTTCAACACCATCGAGCTACGCCAACAGATCGCTCAGAAAATGATTGAGCGGGGGAAGTACACGCTGGCGTAGAATCGCAAATTGAGGACAAGCCGAATGCCTGTAGGTACATTCGCGGCCGTGTTACACAAGGAAGGCGAACTCTACGTCGCCGAATGCCCTGAAGTGGGCACAGTCAGCCAAGGGAGAACTGTCGAAAAAGCGGTCGCCAACCTTCGGGAAGCCACTGAGTTGTACTTGGAAGAATTCCCTCCAGCAGATCACGGCCCGGCCGCTCAGATTAACGCAAACCGGCTATAGCGCTCAAAACCCCGGTCAATGAGTGTAATCGCGATGTTACAACAGTTAACAGCTAGGGCGTGATCTCAAACACGGAACCAAAAGTCGTGCTGCCGTCGCCCAACGTTGTGCCGTAGAGATTCCCCGCCTTGTCGAGGATCAGGCTCCCGTACGGATACGCGTTGGGCATATCCAGGAAGGCGTGCAGCACGTGCTCGGTCCAGCGTCCGGTCTCGTTCGGCGTCAGTTGGAAGACGGTGCCGAAGTTCTGAGCGCCGCCGTACAACGTTGTGCCGTAGAGGTTTCCTGCCTGGTCAAAGATCACCCCATACGGCTGCACCCCGTCGGCGCAGTTCGTCCGCGCGCAGAAGCGATGCAGGACGTGTTCGGTCCAGCCTCCGTTCTGGTTCGGGGTCATTCGGAAGACTGTGCCGTCGTTATTGTGAGCGCCGCCGTAAGGAGTCGCGCCGTAGAGGTTGCCTGCCTGGTCAAAGATCAGCTCCGGCCCTGGATTCGCCCCGTCGGTGCAGTTCACCCGCGAGCAGAAGTGATGCAGGACCTGCTCGGTCCAGCCTCGGTTCTGGTTCGGGGTCAGTTGGAAGACGGTGCCGCCGTTCTGGGCACCGCCCCCAAAAGTCGTGCCGTACAGGTTTCCTGCCTGGTCAAAAATCAGCCCAGCTTGCGGGCCCGCTCCGTCGGCGCAGTTCGTGCGCGAGCAGAAGCTATACAGGGTGTTCTCGGCCCACCCTCCGTTCTGGTTTGGGGTCAGTTGGAAGACGGTCCCGCTGTTATTGTGAGCGCCGCCGAGCTGAGTCGTGCCGTAGAGGTTTCCTGCCTGGTCAAAGATCAGCCCAGCAAACGGCTCCGCCCCGTCGGTGCAGTTCGTGCGCGAGCAGAAGGTATAGAGGGTGTGCTCGGTCCAGCCTCCGTTCTGGTTCGGGGTCAGTTGGAAGACGGTGCCGCCGTTCTCGGCGCCGCCGCGAACAGTTGTGCCGTACAGGTTTCCTGCCTGGTCAAGGATCAGCCCAGCAAACGGTC
>Ga0210407_10002841_pt1 | contig 14480 bp, 13 predicted proteins | sample IncBWC27MmetaG_FD_150860 | JGI IMG/M metagenome (GOLD analysis project Ga0210407, IMG submission 150860) | Forest soil microbial communities from Barre Woods Harvard Forest LTER site, Petersham, Massachusetts, United States - Inc-BW-C-27-M | ecosystem: Environmental > Terrestrial > Soil >...
GGCCACCTCTGAACTTTCTTCGCATGAATTAGGTGTGCAGGCGAACACTGCTGCCGGGGCGGCGCACTGCTACTTCTTGTCTTCGCCTTCGCCTCCGCCCAATTGGGTATCCCTGAGCATTTTGCCATCGGGAAACACAACCTTATTAAGGCGGCCGACGGGCCTTCCGGATTTGGCTGGCCAAATATAAACCGTGACTACGTCCCCGGGTTGCAGAGAGTTCCTCGTCCAGCCAAGAAGGGTGACCGCTGGCGGACTTCCGATCTCCGCCGCCCAATGTGCGACGTTGCCCTTGTCATCTTTCACATCGAACAGGACGATGCAATGGGGATTATTCCAAGCAAATTTCGTCACCGTGGCATCTTTCATGACCGCCACGGTGTTTGAATACGCCGCGCTTCCATGATGCGCGAACGTTGGACCACAAAACGTCGATATACCCACAAGAAATGCTAAACACAGAAGCTTGTTTTTCATGCAGAGCCCCCCGCAATTCGAACTCACGCTCAGTCCTAAGCCGTTTGCAGCCGGTATATACACCTTCTCCTTCTGTATTGCCAATTGGGAATCGCCGGAATTTGTGCCGCGACCCTTTTCGCGATCCTGGCGTGTTAACCGCGTTCAAGTGAAGAAAGTATAAATCATGGAGTGAAAATAAGGGGAGCCTCGGAACCCCCTTGACATAAGAGAACATGTGGAATATACGCGTGTCACTGAGTTTGGAGGTAATCCGATGAAGAGCCGTGGTGTGATCGCTGGTTTGGCAGGTTTGAACAAGGCGATTGGGGTAATTGCGGGTCTGGGTTGTGCTTTGCTACTGCTTGGATTCCCGCTATTTTCCCAAGTCAATACGGGCCGCATTCTCGGCACGATTACCGATCAGAGCGGCGGCGTCATTGCTGGCGCCATGGTTACGGTAACGAATACCGGGACCGGCATTGCGCGCACACTGACCACCGATCAGGCCGGCGAATATACTGCCCCGAACCTAACTCCCGGCACCTATAGCGTTCGCGCTAGCTCGATGGGCTTTCAGACCTTCGAGCGGCAAAACGTCGCCGTGGGAGTCGGCCAGGATGCTCGCGTCGACGCTCAGTTGACGCCCGGCCAGATCACCCAGACCGTGGAAGTGACCTCGTCCGCCCCGCTGTTGGACACGACTAGTGCCGTCGTTAGCGGAACCATCGAGACGCAAACCATCGTCGATCTGCCCATGAACGGCCGCAACTTTCAAAATTTGTTGGTGCTCCGCCCCGGAGTCGTGGCGACGCCAGGCGGCGGAACGCTAACTACTTCAACGAACGGACTCCAACCGCAGGATAACAACTACGTATACGAAGGACTCGACAGTAATGATCCTTTCACGGGCCAGGGCGTCACCAACACGACGCTGCCCTTCGGTGATGCCGCCACTATCCTGCCGATCGATGCCATCCAGGAAATGAACGTCGAAACCAATGCCCCCGCCGAATTTGGCCGTCGCCCGGGCGCCGTCATCAACATAGGCATCAAATCCGGCGGGAACACGATTCACGGCTCAGCCTACGCTTTTGGCCGCGATGGCGCCTGGGATGCCACGGATTTCATTAATCCGCCATCTACCACCCCGCCCCAGCCCGTTCAGCTGGAACAATGGGGCGCCACAGTTGGCGGTCCTATCCTCAAGAACAAGCTGTTCTACTTCGCCGGTTTCGAGCGGCAGTCCTATAGCGTCGGCAACTTATTCACGGAGCAGATACCAACCTCCGCATCGATCGGAGATCCAAGCCAGAGCATTCCGGACGCCGAGAATTTCTTGACTACTCACGGAATTGCAGTCAACCCGCTCAGCGTGAAACTGCTGCCGCTCTACGGGACAAACAATGGACCCAGCAGCGCCTTTTCCGCCGGCTTTCCGGACGTCGTCGCAAGCGATAATGGCATCGGCAAACTCGACTACCACATCAACGAGCATCACGCGATCTCCGGTTCCTATTTTTACGGGACAGGCACCGCTCTTGGCGAGGACGGCGTCCGCACCCAGCCTTACTTCCGCCAACAAGGCAGCCTGACTTCCGAGTTTCTTACCACGAGCTGGACCTGGACGCCGAATTCCACCTGGGTAAACGACGTACGCGTCGGCTGGAACCGTTACAACCGCTTCCTAACCGTGGCCGACAACGGGACTCCGGCAAGCAGCTATGGCATGAATACGGGTATTACCAATCCCCTTCTGGGCGGGCTGCCGACCATCAAAGTTTCAGGGTTTAGTCAACTTGGCGCAGACCAAAATTCGCCGAAGTCTTTCGGCCCGGGGAATGACTACGATCTCGTCGATCATGTGTCATTTTTGCGTGGGAAGCATGCCTTCAAGTTCGGAGGCGAGTTCCTCACCTACCGCGGTGTCATCCAGCAGTATAACGCCGGTAGAGGCATATTTAACTTCACGAAGAAGGCCACGGCAAACGGAGTAAAGCTCAACGGGCTTGAGTCTTTCCTGGCCGGGGTTCCTGACCCGTCGCATGGGGCAACTCTGCTCGAGGGCAACCCCACCCGCACACTAAGTCAGTCGGACATTTCCGGTTTCTTCGAAGACTCCTGGCGTGCTACCCAGAAACTGACCGTGAACATGGGCTTGCGTTATGAATTCTTTACCCCGCTTTCCGAGATCAACAACCTTATCGGCACTTTCAGCCCCACGGTGGGATTTCAGCAGCAGGGCGTGAATATCAGCCACCCCTATAACCCCGATTACAAAAACATCTCTCCGCGGCTCGGCATCGCCTGGGATGTTACCGGAAAGGGCACAACCGTTGTCCGGGCGGGCTTTGGGCTTTACTACAACCAAGAAATCGCAGCGCAGTTGGCGCTCGACACGACCCTTCCGGGAAGTAATCCCGGCATCACCTCAATTCCCACAGCTTTCCCCACGTATCTGCCGAACGGCGCGGCCCAGGCTCCGCTAAACCCCACAAACGGTATGGGATCGACAGCAGTTACGTTTCTCGGCCCCAACCTCAACTGGAATTTGGCAGGGACAGGAGGACCCGTATTCCCGGCCGCCTCGGCAACCGCGTTAGCCTGCGGAAACGGGCTCGCGCCGGTAAATCCAGTTCCCGGCGCACCCGCCACAAACCCGAATCCGTGCAGCGTCCTGTACACCACTCCCAACCTGCCCTCTCCTCGCATTACCAGTTGGAATCTGGGCATTCAGCACGCGATCACGCCTACTCTTTCGTTCGAAGCGGACTACATTGGTAATCACGGCAGCCGCTTGACCGCGATTACGGACCTGAACCAGGTCAATCCGAATTCGCCCGCGGAAATCGCCTGCGGCCACTGCGACGCAATTACGGATCTTCCATACTACTCGCAGTTCCCCTATCTGCAGTACATCGATCAAATGACGGATACGGCGATCTCCAATTACAACGCCATCCAGGCTACTTTGACGGCGCGCAACTTCCACAATCTCTCCTTCATCGCCGGCTACACCTATAGCCACGCCTTGGACGACCTCGCGGGCGGGGGGAACTTCCATATTGCCAACCCGGAGAACAGCCTGAACCCGATGGGCGACTACGGCGCTTCGGATTTTGATGTTCGCCATCACTTCAGCTTCACGCCCACCTATAACATTCCTGGAAAGAAGTCCCCGGGCCAGATGCTCCAAGGCTGGGTCCTGAGTTCGTCGATCCTCATCGAGAGCGGACAACCATGGTCTCCACTGGATAGCAACGATGCCAGCGGAGTAGGTGAGTTCCAAGACCGTTGGGACTTCTTCGGCAGGCCCAACGACTTTAACGCCACCTTCAACCCGATTCCTTTCTATCAGGCTGGCGGCCCGATGCCAGCTACTTGCACGCAAGCATTTAACGCCGCTGGTGGGGCGGCAACTTTGGCCAATGGCTGCTACGCCGGAGGCCCCGGAGCCCGTTCGGTCATGATTGCGCCGGCGCCTGGCAACTTCGGCACGATGGCCCGGAATATGTTCTATGGCCCCCATTTTGCCGACTGGGATTTCTCCGTCTTCAAGAACTGGAAATTCAAGGAACGCCTCACCGCCCAGTTCCGCGCCGAATTCTTTAACATCCTCAACCACCCCATTTACGCCAATCCCAATTCCGTTGGCACAAATGACCCTTCCTCCGGCGGATTCGGCTGCGCCTGCGAAACGCCGGATGTGGCCTCCACGAACCCTGTGCTTGGAACCGGAGCCGCTCGCGAAATTCAGCTCGGATTGAAGCTGCTTTTTTGAAACCGAGGACTCGGAGATTCCGTGAAGCTCGGCAGTCCCATAGTAAAAAACCAGGTCAATGTGACCCAGGCAAAGTGATCGCCTGTAAGTCGATTGTGGCGAGTCCATTTGTGGTGATGGCCCTGTAGGCCTCTGGCGGACAATTTCCTGTGGTATCGAAATTTAGTTTCTCTGGCGCAGGATATGACCGACGTTTTGACATTTACAGTCGAACACTCGATTTCTACAATGCTGTCATTGCGTGGGAGCCTACCGACTCGGAAAAAGCCACTTCACCGCGAGATTTCCTTGAACTGCGGGCGATCCAAATGGCCTTCATCAAGACAACCAGAGAGGCGTGCATTTAGATTTCCATGCCATTTGCCGGGTTGGCATGTTTTCGTGGCGCTGGCCCCGAACTGGCCCTTACGCACGAAAAATGGGCGAAAAATAGCGCAAAGGCAATGCTACCCACCGTGCGAAACACCCGCGAGTTGCGCGAGCTTCTCCCAATGCCGTGCATGCGGGCGGCGTCGCCCTCTACGAATATCAGCAGCGTATGACGCGCACACGTTGAGCGTCGACATTATGGTTGGAATAGTTACACCAGCCAGACGCGGTTGAATCTCGTTGCGATAAACTTCGTCACTAATCTTCGGCTGGCCCGATTTTTCCCACGTAAGCTGAGCGTTAGCATTGCGGCGCTGCGTTTCAGTCCTGCGAGCTTGAGCCTCGGGACTCTGCGCAGCAATTCGCCCTGTCGGTGCTATGCGTGGCGAAGACAAAGCGAATATGCTACCCTCCGCCTATGTCGGTGCGTTCATGCCGCGTCACGATCCGCGATACCGAGGGGATCGAGCACACAGCCGAAGTCAGTGCTGAAAGCCTCTATGAAGCCGTCGCCTTGGGGCTTCGGGCGATCCGGCAGTGCAGTTGGGTCGAAGACATCGGGCAGAACTTCACGATTCGCGTCTTGTCGAGGGACACGCCGGTCGAGCACACCGTGGAATTTCGTCAGTTTCACAAATGGCTTGAACAGCCAGCGAGAAGCCCCAGGGACATCATGGCGCGGGCGAGGGTACGGGAGATTTTGTCATTGAAGTAGGGATTAGGTTTGACGAACTCGTGAAAGTGCGAGCCAATAGGATTGTGCTGTGATCACACCGCAGGAAATTGAAGCAAAAGCGCAAGAATTCGAGATTCACACATCTAGCGTTCAGCGCGATTATGTCTTCGGCTGGCTACTTTTTGGCTTTTTTGCACTTAGCAGTCTCAAGGATTCGATTTTCCTCAAGGGCGGCAATGCGCTCCGAAAGGGATATTTCGCGGAGACCCGCTATTCAAGCGATCTGGATTTTGGAATCCCCAACGACATAGCACAACCTGTGCTACTCGGCGACATCAATGACATCTGCGATGCGATCCAGGAGAAAGCCGGAGTCGTCTTTGTAAAAGACAGCAACAAGGTAGAGGAAAAATTCACCGCAACCGATACGCCACTACCTGACCTTAAAGTCTACGAAGCTCGGGTGTATTTCAAAGATTTCTACGGTGGTGCAGACCATATCACCCTCCGCATTTCAATGGATGTGACCCGATTTGACCGGGTCATGTTACCAGTGCAAACGCGCAAACTTATTCACCCATATTCCGATAGCTCCGAAGTGGCATCTGAAATCCGGTGCATGAAACTCGAAGAGATTATCGCGACAAAACTGAAATGCTTAATGCAGCGACAGCACCCACCCGACCTTTACGACTACGCCTATACGATCAAAAGGCTCGGTGGCGAATTGAACAAAAAAGAGGTTGTCGGAGCACTGATACGGAAGACCATTTTCTCTCGAAATCCCGCCATCCTAAAACGAATCCTCTTGAAAACAGCATTCGACTACTTCAGAGAAACCTGGGAGAAGTCACTCGTTTGTGCGAAGCAGTTCATGATGAAAGTTGATGATGCGATAACCGCATTGTCCAGCGACCTTGATGTGTTATTCGAAGGCTACGCTGATAATGGTTACACTCGCTTCGCTTATTTTGATGCCAATCTACGAGCACCAATCATGCACGCCGCCCGAACCCAAACGCTACTGAGAATTCACTACAAAGGCGACGAAAGGCTAATCGAACCCTACTCTTTAAAATATCAACAACGTAGAGATGGAGTCGAGCGCGAATACTTGTTTGCTTACAAGCTTAGCGGAGGTGAGAGCGAACCAGGAATCAAGAGATTTGTTGCTGAGCATATGCAAGCAATCGAAACGACCGAGACGACGTTTGCGCCGAGGTTCCCGATAGAACTGTCCAAAGCGGGTGAAATGCCAGAAGATCGATATTTATTTGATCCCAACAAACCATTGCGGTCTCCGCGACGGACTAGCAGAGGGCGATCTTCCGGACCTAAATACATTTTTCGGTGCAGCATATGCGGAAGGAAATTCACGAAACGAACATTCGACGCGAGTCTGGGTTCCCACAAGAGCAAGAACGGGTATCCCTGTTATGGATCGTTTGGCATATACGAGACAATGCGGTACTGACGACGTTGAAAAAGAGCGATCATCGCGCTGGGAGATTTGTCGTTGGGGATTAGCATAGCAGCCACTTTATTCGCGGCGTTCATAGGCGCTGCGGCGGCCCTGTCCGTCGTGGTGATCCAACGTCACTTCGATCAGCGTGAGGAGGAAAGACACAGACGCGCAGTCGCCACGGCGCTGGTTGTCGAAATTAAAAGTTTCTACCGCTGGTATTACCGACAGCTACGTCCGCTGAAGGATATCGATGCTCAAACGTCTCTTCCACCGACGATCAATGCTCCGACGGCTCAAACGTTCGCCGTGTATCGCGGTAATACCGATACACTCGGAAGCTTTGACGCCCCGGTAGTACAACAAGTAGTGGAATTTTATGGATTCGCTGAATGGCTTCTTTCTACAATTCAGGAATACACGGCAGCATTAGTTCATGAACTGCAACTTCAGAAGACTGTTATTCCGAACTCTGCACCGCGAAAACTTCTTGGAGACATTCAAGAAATCATGTTGAAAACTGATGCTGCAGCAGTGAACGCAGGACGGACGGTCGCCAAGGTGGCGGGAATGTCAGACGATCCTTTCGCAAAGATCGGTGACTAGGTTGCTCACCGCAGTCGCAAACTGGTTAAGCTCACACGAATACATCGCAATCTGGGCGGAGGGCATCGCCCTTGTTGCGATTTTCATCTGGGACAGGCTCGACAGTCGCGCCCAGCATGAACAGACTATTGCTCAGTTGCAAATTGCTCAGGAACAGGCCGAAGCTTCACGAAACGCAGCACAGTCCGTAATCAACGCGGAACGAGCCTGGGTGATGACCTACTTAGATTGGTGGAGCGGTGCGTCGTCCTTCATTATGGAAAATACGTCGGAGAGCCGAACCGAAGGCAGGAATGAGACCACTACTGCAAGGTTAAGAGTGATATGTGAGAACGAAGGTAAAACTCCAGCCTGGATCGATAATGTTTACGGCCAAATGGAAATTATCAGAACACAAACACCGAGGACGCTTCCGCAACGTGACCAAATGGAATCTTTCGGCCCCATTGGACCGCTCGGCGCTGGCAAGGACGGCCAACGAGCTATGGATTTGACATGCAAAGGACATCGGCGAGAACACGAGATGCTTAGCGTTTACGTTCTTGTCGAATACCACGATATTTTCGGCATGAACCGCGAGACCCATCTTGGCTATACGATCTACGATAGCCAGAACATGCGTCGCGAAGATGCTTTGCCTAACCGGGACACATGACGGAGGAACCATGTGGTATTACGAAATCACGGACAAGAATCACGGCGTGCTCGAAACATCTGAGCCAATCTATGAAAGCGCGGACGAGGCGGGGATGGCCGGATATCGCCGCGTGAAGGAGCGCCCTGATTACTTTTACGGTCCAATACCACCGACTGGCGGAAAAGTGGAAGGCGGCTTACGCAGTTTCCTAGCAGGGAACCACCACATCAGAGCGAAGCAGCAAGGCGATTGAAATTAAGCCTGATTTTGTCTTGCGATTGTCATGTAAAAGCTGGCTTCTATCGTTTCTTTCGGCTTCTATCGTGTGCTAATTTGCTGAGTTTTCTGTAACTTACTGATTTCACGTTTTGTCTTGACGTTCAGAATCAACACTTACAAAAGGGGTACACGGGGTAGGCGCTTGACATCGACCCAGCAGCCTCTTCTCCCGATCACGGTGGTGGACGGCGACGGATTGGGTTCGGTCAGCGTCCTACGGCCCTCATCATCTGCTCAGGGTATCGCGCTCCGACCGCAGCGCCTGGCGGAAGAACTTCGTTAATCCGTACTAGATCCTCGGCCGTCAACTTCACATCGAGTGCAGCCATGTTTTCTTCGAGGTACTTGCGGCGTTTGGTGCCGGGAATTGGCACGATTTGTTCGCTTTGGGCGAGCACCCAAGCGAGCGCGAGTTGAGATGGTTTGCAAAGCTTTTCTTTCGCAAGCTCCTCAACCCGGTAGACCAGCTGCAGATTTTTCTCAAAGTTTTCGCCCTGAAAGCGCGGTGAGGTTCGCCGGTAGTCATCGGCGGGGAAGTCTTCGAACGTCTTGATTTCTCCGGTGAGAAAGCCACGCCCGAGCGGGCTATAGGCCACGAAGCCAATCCCCAACTCCCGGCAAGTCGGCAAGATTTCGTCTTCCGGGTCGCGGGTCCACAGCGAATATTCGGTCTGGAGCGCAGTGATCGGATGCACTTTCGCGGCACGTCTCAATGTTCTTGGACCTGCTTCTGAAAGACCGAGATAACGAACTTTGCCTTCCTGGACGAGTTGGGCTATCGCGCCCACGGTCTCTTCGATTGGCGTGTCTGGGTCGACGCGGTGCTGATAATAAAGATCGATAGTCTCCACACCCAAGCGGCGCAGGCTGTTTTCACAAGACTTGCGGACGTATTCAGGCTTACCACTGATACCCCGAGCATTCGGGTTGGCAGGATCCCGAACAATTCCAAACTTGGTGGCGAGCACCACCTGATCGCGCCGGCCGCGGATCGCTCGGCTGACCAATTCTTCGTTCTTATACGGGCCATAGATGTCCGCTGTATCCAGGAAATTGACTCCGAGGTCGAGCGCTCGATGAATCGTGGCGATGGACTCCTTATCGTCGCCGCGACCATAGAACTCGGACATTCCCATACAGCCGAGACCTTCAGCCGAAACCGAAGGACCATTGCGTCCCAATTTTCGTGTCTTCATGAAGCCTCCTCGAATAATCTCAGCAAGAATGACCGTTTTACGTTAGTTGCGCGCGAATACGACGAGTCCGTTCGCGGGGATAACAATGTTTGCCGAGGCTTCAAAGCCGTGAAGTGGAGGGCCGGATGCAAAAATACCCCCTCCATTACCGGCGACCATCGGGTTCACCCAGTTGTCGTATACGTCGCTGTTAAAAACCTCCCGCCAGGGCCCTGCAAATGGAAAGCCGATACGATAGCCATACCAGGTACTTTCAGCCAGGGTAGCGACTACGATCACGTCCTGCCCGGTCCAGTTTAGCCATCGGTGAAATGCAATCACACGATTCTGGTTGTTAACATGGAACGGATTGACGTTGTCTCCGCGCAAAGCGGGATAGGCCCACCGCAGTCGAATGAGGTCCTGTGTGAATCGGAGATGGTCCACCATCGCCCGGTCGCTTCCGGTATTCAAGCCGGACCACCAAATCAGGTTCGGCGCACTCGGATCCGAACTCCACTGCTTGTCCTCGAGGAACTCTTGTCCCATGAACAGCTGCGGGATTCCGGGAGCGGCAAGGAGGACGCCTGTAGCGAACCGCGAGCGGCTCCGCGCATACCAGGATCGGTGGTTCGAGCCGTCGGCCAGGGCGGGAATCCGCAGGTCTGTTCCCACTTTGACGATGTCGTGATTCTCAACGCAAGGCACGACCTGCCAGGCCTGAGCAAATCCCTGCGGATAGAGATTAGCCGCGATCGCATCGAAATTGACCGCTGCGCTCTGCCCAAAGGAAGCTGCTTGCACGGCGCCCCGAATTGCATTGCGCAGCCCGTCGTGCTGCACCACATCGAATCCCGCTCCTCCGGCGCTCGTAGGCGTCACCATCGTTTGAGTGTTTTTTGGATAATCACCGGCCTCCCAAGGCCAGAACTCGGCGTTTTGCAAAAGGCGGGGCTTTACATAGCGAAGCGTGTCGGTAAGGTTCCGGCAAAAGCTCCAGCCCGAATCCAGATTCATCGAAATCAGGTCACTGATTTCGTCATAGCGGAATCCGTCTGCGTGGAACTCATTGATGTAATACAGCGCATTATTGATGAGGAATTGACACACGTCACTTTTCCAGAGAGCAAAGGAGAGCCCGCCCGTTCCGCGGTCCTGGTCGGTGAAATATAAACTGTCGTTGTTGTTTCCTAAGTCGTGGGCACGATCCCAGTAATAGATGCAGTTATCATCCAGCTTGCCGTTGACTGTGAACCCACCGGCGTGGTTGTAGACCACGTCGAATATCACTGCGATGCCGTAGACATGGCACAGATCGACGAGAGTTTTGAGCTGAGCGGGACCAGGAGTGATGTCCTGCAAAGCCAACGGGGAAAGGCCTTTTGCCGCTAACAAACCATTAATGGTGGTGAGGTATCCATTCAGCGCTGCTGGATCGGTGACCACATAGGGGAAATCAGGCGAAAATAAATCGGCACCATCGTAGCCCATCGATGGGTCTGTCTCGACTTCGTCCACCGGCAGCGGCTGCAACACATTGATGCCGAGCGCGACTAGGTAGGGAATTTTTGTAATCACGTCAAGAAAGGTTGACGCTACTCCGGCCCTGGCCGGGTCGTATGTCCCGATGTGCAGTTGATAAGTGATCATGTTGGTGAAATCGGGCGTGACGAATCCCGAATCGTGCCAGGGGTATGTTGTGGCGGAGCGGATCAGGCAGCTGCAGTTGGGGAATGGCGCATCAGTCGCGAGTTCCCGGGCGTAAGGGTCGCGCTTGTACCCCTTCGATCCAGGGGATCCTGGTCCCGCAGTCGGTCCCACGACCCAGAAATGGTAAGGATCGCCTTCGCGCGCCGCGTCCAGGAAGCCTGTCCAATATCCATCGGCATCCTTCGCAAGCAGGAGATCATCGGTCTGTCCTGTTCGTGGCGTGCCGCCAAAAGTGCCGTTGAGATATACAGCCGCGGCGAGTGGCGCCCAGGCGCGAAAAATCGCGCCGCCTCCACTAACGAGGTTTGCCCCCATGGGAGTATTAGGCGAGATATTTTTCTGCGAAATCATGGCTTGCTACCTCCTCGCGTTTCTACTGAGCGAACTGAATAGCCTTGTCGAGGACAAGCTGATTATCGAGATGAAGAAGGAAACCACGGCTAGGTCGCGCGCCAGCTCCGTAAGTTTTACTATGATCCATCCAAATACAAGACATATCTGGACCAAATCGGGACCCACTATCCAACGATAAAATCACAGTGAAGGATCGAATGCGGAGAAAAAGAATTCGGTGAAATCGAGACGCGATTGTGACTAATTTGTGTCTAGTTTCGACCCCGATTTGAGGCTTCGAAGAGTGCAGCATCCAAAGAACATTGAAGCTAATGCCTGTAAGTCATTGAAGGCAAGGTACATGCCAACCATCGTCAACTGTCGTCAACAAACGTCTACTTCGTTTAGAATCCCACCCTCTCCGCCATTTTCTAACCTATTGAAACCATTAGTACCTGCGTATCATTGTGGGCTTTGCCTCTAGGATGCTACTGATTGTTTGACGGCAGACTGCCGTCGGAACGCCAGAACATTCCGCACGACATGAGGAGCCAACATGCCAACAAGCATTTATGTGCGCAGGAAACAAGAGGGCGGGAACTGGCGATACGAGCGGGTTGTAGAAATTCGCGGTAGGAAGACCGGCGACATCGCCGGGCCATTCTTCTCGCGGCCTTGCATCAAGGGCAAGCAAACCTGGCATGACTTGCAGGCCGCAAAGACTCTCAATGGAGGTAGCTCGATGGGTGTACGTCTGAGTAGTCTGGTGGCTCTCTTATCGCTGCCGGCGCTGACTGCACCTGCCTGGGCTAGAAACCAGACAGCTGATATCAGTCTTAATAAGCCCCGCCGCGATCGAAGGCATATCTCTCCAACCCGGCAAGTATCACATCGTCGTTTACGAAGAGGGCACCGAGGTGAAATTCATCCGCGACGGTAAGATCGTGGCCTATGTCCTGGCCAACTGGGTAAGACTGGATAGGAAGGCGGAACATTCGGGACTCCGCCTGAGCGGAGATGAGGTGGATGAAATCGATTTCGCAGGCAAAGAAATGGCGATTACTTTTCATTCAAGCGCCGAACAGGGAGTGGCCACAAATGCGCAACGGCGAAACGAGGATGGCGAATAGACCTTATTTAGACAACTTCTTTCAAGAATAGTTCATGGCGCAATTGACGGCTGCCTTTCACGAGCCGTATCACCTGCTCCGTTGGTGTGCCAAGCCTTGATGAGCGTTCATGGCGAAGCTTGCCGAGACGACGGTTTCTTCAGCTTCTTCACCTTTTCAGGGCGACGATTTCGGACCGACGTAATCGGGCCTCCGCAAAGTCCTGCTTATCCGCAATCGTATTCGTCCTGAACCTCCGGCCGATTTGATCGAGCTATGGGACCCGCTTGATGTCGGTGACGTGAATCGTCCCCGTGTTTTTGTTTAAAGCTCCAATGACGACGACTTTCTCGGCGGCGAATTGCTCAGGTTTCCTCTGATCATCAAGCTGATAAACAGTCTTCGTCGCGGCATTGAAAAGCACGAATTTGCCGCTCCCCTTGACGCAGCCGAGGGCACATTCCTTGGGAGTTTTCATGTTCATAGACTTCATCATTGGTTGGTGGGAACCCATCTTGGCGCACTGGTTGTCAGTGATTTCACCCGTGAAGGTCTGATCCTTCTGAGTGGCGAAGCTGACGCCTCCGAGCATTAGGGCCACCGCAACAGCCGTAGCAATTCCAATTTTTGTCATCCTCTATCGTCCTTTCTATCCCTTTTAATTTGAGAACCCGACAACTGCCTCAATTAAGAGCTATCCCTCTTGAGGCCGCTCGGCCCGCCGTCGTCTCGAAGCTAAGACTCGAAAGTCGCTAGCTTTATTCCCGAGGTCGCAAAACTCCGTAGACCCATTACTGTGTATGAGCGCGATCTCAGGGTGCCCCACTTGACCTGTGTCGCCTAGTTGAGGAACGGGAGCCGGAAGTGAATGGCACGAGGTGGAATTAGCTGAGCTATGTACGAGTCTATTTGTATGACACACCTGATGCGGGAAGGGAGTTCTTTAATCTTGTCAACCACGGCTGCTCTTCCAGAGAGAGCGGTTGAGGTTTGGAGGTTTACAGGACGAAATAATGCTGAAAACGCCATTACGTATTCTCGCGATGACAGCCCTTTTGGTGTTTGCGTGGATGTCCTACTAAGGCGTGGCGCCGATACTTAGGCGATTAGCTCATCTAAGCCATGGGGAGAGGGCAGGAACAAATGACTATAGGAAAACTGAAAATAGCCAAGCTAGACGAATTTATTGAACGAGAGCTGATGACCCAATTGATCAATGCTTCTCAGCGAGGCGAGGTCGCTGCGACGATCTCGTACGGAATTTGGAACTTGCCGTGGGCTCTTGAGCGAGGATTACTGCGTTCTCCAATTCCGGACCTTTTGCTGCTCTCTACGCAGGACACAATCTTTCTGTGGCAACTAGGCATTCGCGCAGACAATGAACTTGTGATCTCGTCGGGATTTGTACGCCGATTGTTCGCGAGGATCGTGGGAAACGAATAGAGTTGAGACTCTATCCTGACCATCAGTTGAAGCCAATCTCCAAGTCGTATGTGATCGGTTGCTGGTTACAAACTCGCCGTCACCCGCCAACTACCCTAAAAGGATTCGCCAAAAGCGCTAAAGGCTTGCGTTGCATCACGAGATGAGCCACCGCCACCGTTCACACTCGATCGATTATGAGATGGCGCGGAAAGCGTTCTGCTCCGTAAGGGGATGCGCTATTTCTGCAGGAGAGCGCCGAAGGTTTGCATCTCATCCACCGCGAGATCAGAGATGGCGCAATAGGTCATGCCGTCTCGTGACCAAAAAAGGATGGTGTATCCCTGGGGGGTCTGCCGAGTGGGTTTGTCAGCGTATTTCTCTGCGGTTGCCCAAACGAACAGATTAATAGGATGCAATCTACGCTGATAGACCAAGGCCGCCACTGGGCGCCCATCAAGATAG
>Ga0210407_10002842_pt1 | contig 14475 bp, 14 predicted proteins | sample IncBWC27MmetaG_FD_150860 | JGI IMG/M metagenome (GOLD analysis project Ga0210407, IMG submission 150860) | Forest soil microbial communities from Barre Woods Harvard Forest LTER site, Petersham, Massachusetts, United States - Inc-BW-C-27-M | ecosystem: Environmental > Terrestrial > Soil >...
GGCAGCGGCGTCTTTCAGCACGTCCACGATGTCGATTTTGTGGTGTCCCTTGAGGTGCTCCTCGCAGATCCGCGTCAAATTCCGCCTGGCTTGCGAGGAGTTTGATTCGTCACCAGCCACGAACAGCCGGAAGACATAGGTCTCGCGTGCAGCCTTTGCGGTTCCCCGCTCCCCGCGCTTGCGAGCTTTCATCACCGGGCTCCATTTCTTCCGTACCCCGATCGGATACGCCGAGATGCTCACCGCATACCTACGCTAGGTCTTCACCACATCAATGCCTCGATCGGTGATACGGAATTCATGGAACTGTTCGGAATGCTTCGACCCTCTTGCTTTCATGACGATCAACTGGCGCGCTACAGCGCCTCCGATAGGAAGATGGCGCAGAAGGATGATGGTATCGATGATGGACGAAATACCGATCCCGCTGATCTCTGCGACGATATCCAATCCCGCCGTCTGGTTGATATAGATGCAGGTAACACCACGCTCTTTACAGACGTTCAGAATCCGCATCAGGTACTCAAACGCTGCCTGCTCCGAGCCCATGCGCTTACACGCCGAGATCGCATCCACGATCACGTGCTGGGGTTGAAACTCATCCAGGTCTTTCAGGGCATGAAACAAATGCTCTTCCACACCCATCGCTTCCGGCAAGTAGGACCGGACCACCAACTTCCCCGTCTGGATCAGCGGCTGCAGGGCAAGACCCGGGCTAAGCATGTTGCTGACCATGGATTCTGCCGATTCCTCGAAATTGAGGTAAAGCACTCGCTCGCCGCGCAGGCTAGCAGCCCGGGAGAAGGCGCAGGCCATCGTGGTCTTTCCCGCGCCAGCGGTCCCAGCGAGCAGGATGCTGGTCCCGCTCTTGTAACCGCCGCCGAGCAAGTCATCCAGCCAGGCCTGGCCGGTGGACACTCTGGGACCGGGTGGACGGTGCTGTAAAACGTTGCTGGTAATCGGAATGATGTTGATGCCGGTCTCGTCGATGATGAAGGGATATTCATTGCGGCCATATCCCGAACCGCGATACTTGATCACCCTCAAGCGGCGCGTGGTGATCTGGGCAGTGACCCGCTGGTCCACGTGAATCACGCAATCCGCCATGAAATCCAGAAATGCGTACCGGGAGGGAGCTTCCTCCTGCGGGACAGTCTTGACCGTCATGATGGCGGTCAATCCGCGGTCCAGCAGCCATTCGTGCAGCGCATATAATTCGCGACGCTCGCGCAGGGGGCTATCGTACAAATGCAAGAGCGCGTCCGCCGCATCAATTAGGATAAGCTTGGCGCGCATAGCCTTGATCCGCTGATCAAGCATCGCCAGCAGACCCTTGATGGAGAATTCGCCGGAGATTACGGCTTCGGGATCCAAGCGCGCATCCATCAGGTAGAGATTGTTTTTCTTCTCTAGCCGACTTATTTCCCACCCCAGGCTCGAAGCGTTTTGACGCACGGCCGCAGCGCGTTCCTCGAACATGACCAGAATGCCCGGCTGTCCGGCAGCGGCGCCGTGGAGCAGGCATTGCAGACCGATCAGGCTTTTGCCGCTCCCGGGACCACCGCTAAGTAGGGTCACGCGTCCGGCGGGCAGGCCGCCGCCTAACACCGAATCCAACCCGGCAATGCCGGTCGGCACCTTCGGAAGCTCTTTCCTTCTTTTCTGCGGTCCTCCTGCGCCTCTCGCTTGTGCCCTTCGTTTTGATGTGGCCACCGCGGTCCATCCTTTATTCCAGATTAATCTTGTGACTGTCAGTGCAAGCACCAGTGCTACGCCGCTGGTATGCCTCTTTCCCGTAATCCTATCCCAGGCAAAAAGAAAAACTCAATTTGTATTAGAGCTTTGCCAAGTTCGAGCGTGGTTGGCCAATGTCTATTCAAAAGTGAACACTGGACCACAAACGACAGGTTTTCTTACTCAAGCTAAGTCACAGCGCGTTCAAGGACTTGGTCTCGGCCTTCGGAAAAAAAGGAACGGCAGCCAATTTCGACGGAAGAGTCGTCGCCCTTCCAATGAAACTTCGTGATATTCTAGGATTCAGGGATGAGTTCTGCTGGAGTCAGTTCCAAACACGCAGCCCGTCGTGACAGCCCACTGTTCGTTATAGCTCATCTCCAAATGAAAGAAGACTCAAGCTTCTTGGTAGAGCGATGGTAACCGTTGCGCTGGCTGATGACCATATTGTCGTGAGGCAAGGGCTTCGGCTCTTGCTGGAATCGGATCCAGAATTTGTCGTTGTGGGCGAAGCGGCAGACGGGGTCGAGGCGCTCGAACTGGTCAAGCGCCACAAGCCCAAGGTACTAGTCGCCGATCTGATGATGCCTCGCCTGGACGGTCTGGAAACCACACGCAGGCTCTCGCGCCTGAAATTGGATACTCGTGTGATTATCCTTACCATGTACGGAGACGAGGCGTACTTATTGGATGCGCTTGGAAGCGGTGCGGCTGGTTACGTCGTCAAAGAGTCCGCTGGAGCTGACCTCTTCCAGGCCATACGCGATGTGGTTGCTGGCCGGCGCTACCTCAGTCCACTGCTATCTGAGGTTTTCACTCGTAGATATTTGCAAAAGTTTCGGACCACTTTGCTGAAACTTTCTGAAAAACTCACAACCCGCCAGCGAAAGGTATTGCAATTAGTCTTCGAAGGGGCAAGCGGCAGCGATATTGGCGCCCGGCTGAAGATCAGTCTCCGCACGGTCCAATCCGATCTAGCTAATTTGGTGGGGACCTTGGGCTTGAATACCGAGGATGATATAATCCGTCAGTCATTCAAGCGCAGGGTTAGCAGTAGAGGACCACGCAAACCTCCGGGAAAACCAAATTAACTGGGATATCGCAATGAAACGGGCATATCCAAGACGGTTGAAAGTAGTCGCCTCGCAGCCCCCCCCCCGCGTTTCGTTTTTTTCTGGAACATATATATCTAAAGGTATATACATTTACGGGTAATATCCCGCTAGAATTCTTGTGTTTGGAGCACAGCGTATCTACTACAGAATCGCTCCGCCCACCTGAGGAGATAAACGGTGGAAGAAGAGTGGATTAAAACGCTGACAGACGGCAGAAGGGTGAAATTCACCAGCCAGGAGCTGCTGGAGACCCAGGCGTTTATCACTGCCCAAGTGGAAGGCAACAAGGTCGTTTATTCGATCGTATTGACAAAGATAAGAAACCCGCTAAGCCGTGAGGAGGTTGAAGGTTATTTCGAGGGCGAGCTCTCGAAAAAATAGAGACACTCGACTAAAGTATTGACCTTACGCAAAAAGCCTTGTCTCGAATTGCATGGTTTTGCTAGGTTTTTATTCTAAGGAGTTGCGTTAAGGAAGGAGCTATGAGTCCCAGCAACAAAAAACCAAATCGTATTTCCGGGCAAAAAGTTGCGTTCAACGCCCAGGAGTTTCTCGATTCCGCCGGGGTCGCGAGAAATGTGAAACAGTTTAAAAGAGGGGAGGTCGTCTACTCTCAAGGTGATGCCGCCAAGAGCGTGCTGTACTTGCAAGAAGGCGGTGTGAAGCTCTCCGTCGTTAATGAAGTCGGCAAAGAGGCGGTCGTCGGCATTCTAGGGCCGGGCGACTTCTTTGGTGAAGGTTGTCTGGCAGGTCAACCCGTTCGCATGGGGATTGCTACCGCGATTACGCCTACTACTGTGCTCGTCATTGAGAAAAGTGAAATGTTTAAAGTGCTTCACGAGCAGCATGACCTCTCCGACCGCTTCATCACTTTCATGCTGGCACGGAACATTCGAATTGAGGAGGACTTGGTCGATCAGCTGTTCAATTCAAGCGAGAAGCGGCTCGCCCGCACTCTTCTATTGCTTGCCCGCTACGGGAAAGAGGACAAGCCCCACGCAGTAATCCCTAACCTATCGCAAGAAACGCTTGCGGAAATGATTGGCACAACACGCTCACGCGTCAATTTTTTCATGAACAAATTCAGGAAGCTCGGTTTCATCAAGTACAACGGCGGTCTTCAGATCAACACATCTCTCTTGAGCGTAGTGCTGCATGAGTGACTCAAGCCGCCGTGTCCGCAATTGCGTTGTCGAAACTCGTGCTTGTTGATTTCGTGCTGGGATAAAAACTAGCGGGCCGGAAGACTAGTTTCTGGAAGCCGGCCACTCCAGTACGAGCTTTTGCGCTTCCTGATTTCTACGCCCGCCGCCATTGTCTTGAGGGCATGCCTCACTCTGACGTTTGATCGCAATGGCAGCCAGGCATTTTGCCCGATCGATCAATTGAACTTCCTCAGAGGTGGGGTCTTGTTGAACGCTGCAGTACATCTCCAGATATCCCAGCACTTCGTCATTCTCCGCAGTAATGCCTTCTGAGCAAAAAGTATGCAGGCCAAAATGCGCGGCGTTCATGGCCATGGTGGCAAGTTCGCCGGGGTCGTCACCCGGCAGTGTGATGAGCGAAACGACGTTGCCGATCTGTAAATCGAGGGCGCTACAAATCTCATTCAGTACTTTCGGGAGGGACGCACGAGAGGAAATGGATTGAAGAAGTTGCTCTTCTCCCCTCAAAAAATACCGGGACTTGCCGTCAAGACTACGATGCGCGCTGCCTTCTTGTGGCGTGCCGCCTGAGCCGGAATCACATTCATTCATCTAAGCCTCCCCTCTCCTTCAGGCCATGTTCAGATAAACGGCGCAGGGTCATGCCCCCGCCGCCCTGTGGGAGCGCCCTTTTCGTGCCGCGCTCCCTCGGCCGATGACTGCAGACTTCTTTTGGGCCTGGCGGTATCTTCCGGGCTAGCGTCCGTCGTGATCGTGGTCCGGATGACGGTGACGCCAGTTCCAATACGCATTTTGTTCTTTCACCTTCAATTCCACAAAGGGGTGATACTCTCTATGCCTTTCGCCAAGGTATACGCGGAAGGAACGATCTTCCCTGTCATCCCAATTGTGATAATCCTTGTGGTGACGGTCATAGAACCGGTTGCGGTCATTGTCGTCACGACGGTGCTCTTCCTGACGCCCGTTGTCCTGCGGCTTGGCCCCGGCATTCATTGCCGAAGGCACTGCCAGTGCTGCACTGAGAACAAAAAAGCTGAACAAATATTTATAGCCACCACGTTCCATTTGTCTTCCTCCCGGCTCAACAGTTCCTGCTCGGAATCTTTGGCCTATAAGGAGTATGCGTTGTTCGTTCTCGAAGCGATGTTCGATTCCGCACACTGCTTTAACTATTCAGGTTCACACCTGCGAGAAACAAACCTTCCTTTGAATGGCATAATTGCGATCACGTGTTCTGACCGGCTTGGGCAGCTTTCGACCGCTGGTATTTCATCTCATAGAGGAATCTGTCCGCAGCGTATAACAGCGTGCCAACATTTTCGGCGTCCTTGGGATAACTGGCAACTCCCACACTGACGGACAGTGCAGGTTCTTCGGTATCTTTGGCAAGAAGCTCGCAAATTCGTCTCGCTACCAATGTCGCAGCGGCCGCGCCCGTTTCCGGCAGAACCACTGCAAATTCGTCCCCGCCTTGCCGCGCCGCGGTGTCAATGGATCGGCAGCAGTCCGCTAGGATCCGCGCCAGCCGGCAAAGCGCCCGGTTCCCCGCGAGATGCCCGAATCGATCGTTGATCGCCTTCAGACCATCGAGGTCCAGCAACAAAAGCGCAAATTCCCGTTCCGTTCGCTTTGTCCGGCAGATCTCGGCCTGCAATACTTCGAAAAGCTGTCGATGATTGCCCAGCCCCGTTAGCGAGTCGCTCAAGGCCTGGCGGCGCAGATGATCCTCAAGTGCCCGCTGCTCCGTGACGTCAACGGCGATGATTTCATAGCCGACAAACATTTCACCATCGTCAAAGACGCCACGGCCGCTGAGTCTTACCTTCAGGCTCGTCCCGTTTTTCCGTTTCCATTCATTTTCGACCGGCTCGATTCTCACCGACTCCGGCGAACTTCCTGTCGATGGTGCTCCGCGGCCCAGGTCAAAGGCGATTTCAGACGCGCGATTCTCTGCCAGTAATTCTTCTTTGCTTTCGTAGCCCAGCATCGTCAAGAGCGCCTTGTTGACGTCCAGGAGCTTTCCTTGCGCATCGCAGCGGCATATTCCGTACGCGGGATTCTCGACCAGCGCTCGATACAGCGATTGCGAGTGTCGCAGGGCCTTCGCGGACTCTTCCAGCTCCACGCGCAGCTTCTTCTCCTTCAAGACTCGCCGAACGGCCATCGGCAATTGAGGCAGGTGCTCTCTTTCCACATAATCGAAAGCTCCGTCAGCAGTGAGTTTCGCGATGGATTCACTTCCCATGGCGGTGGTCAGGAAGAGCAGCGGGATCTCCTGCACGGTTTGATGAAGGAGTTGCAAAGCCTGTGGCCCTCTCCAGCTTGGGCTGGGGTACTCCGCGATCACTACGTCAAAAGATTGCGACCGGAGCTGTTGCGTGCACTGCGCTAAGGTCAAAACGAAATCGGAATTGACCATGAATTGCGCTTTCTTCAGCTCCTCGAGGCAGCTGTCCACCACGTCTGCGTCACGGTGAACGAAAAGGACGCTGAGCGGACGCCGCCTGTGAGTAGCCGCGCTCCCCGGATGGAAATTCCTCTGAACAAACTGCAATTCGTTCTGTGCCAGATTTGACATTGCAGGCCGCACCCAAGGCCATCCGAGCCGTCCGTAGCGATTACAGGTGGTCGACTCAGGACCCTTTCCTGCCCAACATATGTCGGCAAGAAAACTCCGTCTGTTTCATTTTGGACATTCGTCGTGTTCGCTAGCCCCGAAGCAACCATGGGCGGATGGCGGCAGGGAAAAATCGTTAAATCCCCTTTGTGACAGTGACGATAGGCTTCTGGTGTTCAATTCGGGACAGCCCTCAAGTTTCACTCTAGCGGAGGATTGTTTGGCACTGCAGACGCCACATCAGGAGAATTGCAATGATGAGTTGCCCGCTATGCCGCAGTAAGAGAATTCATCAATCGAAACGCAAAGGGATCCTTGAACAAGCAATTCTGGCAGCGATTTTTATCAGGCCATTTCGCTGCGAAAGATGCGACTATCGATTTTTCCGCTGGTCACGCTCAGCAAATCCCAATTCGGCCCGGCGCGCAACCGCGTAGTCTTCGAGACTCGCTCCTCGCGGATATGCACCTTCAGGCGAACTGTTGCTGCCCAAGCCTTTCTACACGGCCTTGTTCCCTGGTTTGCTCCTTGGCTTGGTGTTGCGTCTCTTTCTTATCTGGCGATTCCCACTTGCTTATTTTGATGCGGCGCGTATTCGGTTCCCGCTCAGCGTCACTGCACCCGTCAGCGCGAAGACTCGACCGGTAACACTGGCGCCGGTAGTGACGGTGTCGCTTATATTCGCGAGAATGCTTCCTTCAAAAGAGGTGTTCGTGCCAAGAGTTGCAGAGCTGGTGACCTGCCAGAACACCCTTCCCGCTGTCGCTCCTTTGACTAGGACAACAGAGGAATTGCTCGCTGTCGTAAGCGTGCTCCCTATCTTGAAAACGTAAACACCGTCGCCGTTGAGCGTGAGGGTTCCGGTCAATTGCGCCGAAGAATCAAAACAATAGATGCCCGGCGAGAGCTGGACCGCACCTGGACTCGTGCCTAGAGTCTTCCCAGTCAGGTTGGTCCCGCAGGCTTGCGCGACTAGATTGCCGTATGCCGTGTGCGCCGCGGCCTGAGCCGCAGTGGCGGTGGCATCGCCCGCGTGCAGTGTTCCTCCGGTCAAGCTCCCAGGAGGAAAACCGGTGACCGCCGTACCGGGGCTCACACCCAAATCTCCGGTGATGATCGTCGGGCCCGTATTGGTCACCTTTGAGGCTCCCAGGACTGCGAAGCTCTTCGCGGAACCAAGTGGCGGCGCCGACTGCGCCCAGGCTAGGCTGCCCATACTCAACATGTAAACCAACACCAGTTTCTTCATATCGACACCGTAATCGTCAGTTCCCCCGCTCGCCTAGCCCTGAAGTGCCCGGAGGCGCGAAACAGGTCGCGCCTCCGAATACTTCTTGGGTTAGTTGTGGTCCCTGTCCCCGTCTTTGTCTTTGTCCTTGTCTTTGTCTTTGTCCTTGTCTTTGTCTTTGTCCTTGTCCTTGTCCTTGTCTTTGTCCTTGTCATGATGACGATGATGGTCCTTGTCCTTGTCCTCGTCACGGTCATCGTCGTCACTCTTGCAGCTTGCCTTTGCCTGGTCCACCAGTGCGCAGACACCGTCGACGTTGGTGGTAGTCATCGTCACGGCGACGCTCGCCAAGGCACGCCCGACTAAGGATCCGCCGGTAATGGTGATGCTCCCACCAGTTGTGTTGCCCGCGAGAAGGTTTCCTTGGAACAGTGGCGGCGGCGTCGAAGTCGTCAATGTCGCGGCGGCGCCGACCGCCCAAAACACGTTACACGGCTGCGCGCCGTTGGACAGGACCACCTGGAACCCAGTGCCCGTGAGGGCTGCCCCGACTTTGAAAACCCAGATCCCGTTCGGATTCGTGGACCCGTCGAGCGTCAATGTTGTGTTCGTGAACGTCACCGCCGCGGGGAAACAGTAGACACCCGGCGCGAGCGGCCCAAGCGCCGGCACATTGCCCGTAAAGGCAGCAGTGGAGATGGTCTGGGTACACGGCATGAGACCGATCGCGTTGTACGCGCTGAGGAAGTCAGTGCGAGCGTTCATGGCAGCCAGGTCGTTCACGTGAACTGTTCCCGAAATCGTGCAGCCGGTATTTGTGACGGCGCTGCCGGGAGAGATGCCTACGTCTCCGGTGATAACGCTGGAAGTACAGGTTACAGCCGTGCCGCCCAGAACGGCGAAGTTTGCGGCCGTGCCCAGTGAGGGCGCTTGTGCCCAGGCCAGGCTGCCCATACTCAACATGCAAATAACCAACAAAACTTTTTTCATATCGAAGCTCCTTGGCTGGATTTGTCATCATAGTCGCTGACAGTGGGGGAACGGCGCTGTCGACTTCGAGCTTCCAAACCGACACGAATGCTAACCGCCAGCGCAAACCAGCATCTATCCACTTTTGAACACCATCGAAACAAACGGTTCGTAGCTGGTCTGTCAACCCCGTTGTTCCTCGCCATCTTCGTGTATTGATATATTGCGCGAGCTGAATGTGTGCGTATTGGAACAGACCGGAGAATCCCGAGCGCGTACGCTTACTTCCTTAGCGCGATCTGGCCCCCACAGGGAATAATCCGCCTCCGATTCTCAGGTGATAGTGAGGGGGATCCTGAGCAGGTGGAGTGCGTTCCTTGGCGTCAGTGGGTGAAAGAGCAAGAATTTAGACAAGAGAGAAATCCTGTGGTGTACAGGCGGTTCAATTTGTTGCTCGCAATGTTGCTGGGTAGCTACGTGCCAGTGGCAGCACAAACACTCGCACCACAGATCGTTCTAAGGCAAGAACACATTGCGCCGGTCATGACGACGCTCCAAACGGTGTCGATCCCTTTGCCGGCGCCTTTCTTCCTGCAATCCCAGGACCCCGGAAAATCCCCTGTTTATTTCAGCCTCCCGTTCGCAGGAGCCTACGACCGCTATGACGGACTGCTACACCTTTCGCAGATGGTAAAGGTAAAAACTTTGATGTTCACGCAATCCAGCCTGCCGCTCGTTCAATTTTGGAGCGGAAGGTTCCAGTTGGACGCCTTTCAGAGCACGCTTCGCATGGAGAACATGCAACCGGGACCTTCGCGCTATGGTGGTAAGGAGGGCTTTCGTGCCACGAGGCAACTCTCTCTCGGCGGCCCGCTTTCGGTCCACTTCACCGGCCTCAGTCTGAGCTTTCACTTTGGCCGGGACTCGCGGACTAGGCATCCGACCCAGGCTTGGCGGCGCATGAAGCAGTTTGTTGGAGGCGTGCTCGAATGAACTGAGTATCTTTCGTCTCAACAAGAGCAATATGCCTGAGAAAAATCAAGAGAGAATCGCCAAAGCGACACGTGCCCGCGTCCAGAAAGAACTGGCAAAGCCGCGCATGTCCAAATCCGTGCGCGATGCGCAAAGACTTCTGACCGTTGTGCGGATCGCTCCGGGCAAGCTATGAATGACCAAGCTGCCGTATCATTCGTTTCCTACAATGCACCGAGCAGGCTAACGAGAAGGACCGGAGCACGTTTGTTCCGCCATATCCAAAAACAGTTAGCTTTGCCCATTTTGCTGGCTACTCTGGGTTACTTGCCTGTTCGTTGTCAAGACGCCGGAAACTTTGAGATCCGGCAGGTAGCGGAAGGTCATAGTTCACGCCCCGATCTAAATATCTGTTTTCTGCCGGGCAGCGAGTTGTGCGCCGGAGCGACCTCTGCGGATCCGCAAAGCACGCAGAACCGATTCTCGGATGGCGCGTTTAAGACGGCATTCAGGCGCTTCGGGAAGGATCAAGCGGAAATCTATTCGGCTCCGTTTCATCGTTCCGACTTGAAATGGGACGCGCTTTTTCTCGCCGGTACAGGCGTTTTGATCGCGACGGATCGCAATGCCAGTAGAGCGCTGCCCAGTAATCATCTCGACCTAAGCCGGAATATCTCAAACGTGGGTCTCTACGGGACTTCGGCGGCGGCAGGCGTTTTCTGGCTTTCTGGCCTGGCAACGCACAATGAACATACGCGTGAAACGGGCGCCTTGAGTGCCGAGGCTTTCGCCAATGCTGTGCCGGTCTACGTGGGTCTGCAGCTCATCACTGGCAGGGAACGGCCAATTGAGGGCAGCGGCAACGGACGTTTCTGGCGCAACAATGCTCTCAACAGCTCTTTCCCTTCCGGACACGCCCTATTCACGTGGTCGATGGCGAGCGTCATTGCCCACGAATACCCTCGGCCGTGGGTGAAATGGCTGGTTTACGGCACAGCCACAGTAGTTTCGGTGACGCGATTCACCGGCCGCGAACATTTTCCATCCGATGTGGTGGTTGGAAGTGTGGTCGGCTATCTGATCGGCCGGCATATTTTTCAAGCGCATTGTAAGCAGGGACTGAGCGAGGGTTGTCGCTCTCGCCGCTAGAGTTCCGGGGGCATCCCAGAGGAAAGGGGTATTCTTCCACGAGAAATTCAATCTTGAGGATGGGAGTTGGCCAGGGTTTTCAGAGCCGCCTCACGCACTTGGCGAACGCGCTCGCTCGCAGGGCCGTTCGACCGCAATTTCAAATAAGCATCCAGGTTCTGTAGTTCTGCGCGATAGTTTCCTTTGCGCGTGGCCACATTCGATAGCACAAGATAGGCGTCCGCGAAGTTAGGGTTGCGGAGAAGCGCCTCTTGCGCGCTTCTTTCTGCCTCGTCCGGCCGGTTGAGTTGCATAAGCGCGTTTCCCAGGGCTACGTAACCGTCGGGTGCGGCGTCCTCGACTTCCAATCCCCTGCGGATGATTTTCTCTGCCTCGCCCGGTTTTCCTTCCTGGCACAGGAGGTAGCCAAATCCGAACTCCGCCCAGGCGTACCGCCCCCCACTCAAATCGATGGCCATTTGAAAAGCTTTCGTCGCTTGTTCATTATGACCCAGCTTCATCTCTGCCATGCCCATCTGGTAGTAAGCCTCGTAGTATCCAGGAAACGCTTGCGTGGCCTTCGTGAAGTGGCTCAGACTCCCGGCAGGATCATTCTTCGCCAGGCGTTCGAATCCCTTTTGCAACTCATTCCGCGCTTTTACCGGGATCTTCAACTCCCGCACGGAAACCGTGTAATCGCTTTGGCGAACGGCGCCCGATTTGGACCTCAGATACATCACCAGTTTTGAGGAAGGGCCATCGAGCTGCGCGGTGGCTTGGACCACCTCGTAACCCGCCTCCTCGACTGCGATATCGTACGTGCCGCGCGGAAGGCGCTGGACTCTAAACTGACCTTCTAAGTCCGTCAGAACACTACGAAATATTCCTGCGACACGCGATTTCAGGCTTACGATCACCTGGCTCGCTGGCCGCTTCTCCGTTTCCAAAAGCACGGTTCCCGATATTTCTCCTTCCGCCTTTTCAAAGTTGGACACTTGCGCCTTCGCAACCGGCGCCCAGGCTATCGCTGCGATGTTCAGGATCAGGATAAGGTTCAGGAAGAGGATCGGGGGAAAGAAGCTCGTCCGCTGACGTGACTTATCGACTCTCAGCAATTCGCAACGCATCTCGACCTACTGCGCACCTTCGAGGCGTTTCCTCGGGGACTTAGCGGTTGGGAGAGTGAATCCGCGCCGACGCGAGCACCCACATCCGCCACTCGATTGCTGCCTGCGGCTGTGGTCTCGCCAGCGCCGCCGTTGCACCTTAACTCCTCGATGCCAACCGTCGCGTGCTGTGCAATCTTCTGTTAAGTGAAAACGCTTGTCTGTCTCGTTTTGAACGGAGCTTTCTATCGGCCTTCGTTAATCGCGGTCCGGATGAGTGTGGCGCCAATTCCAGTAGTGCCGCTGCGCTCTATAGTGCTGCCGGTGGTATTCACGATAACTCCTGTGCTGTTCTGCCAGATAACGCCTGTAAGCACGGTCTTCGCGGTCGTCCCAGTTATGGTAATCGCGGTGGTCCCGATCGTAGACTCGAACCTGGACGCTGTGTTCTTGAGCTTTGGCTTCGGCCACAATTAGGAACGGTGCGGCAATGGCAGCAGCCAAGAATAGCGAGCTGAGGTAACGATCTATACGGCGCATGAAATAGTCCTCCAAGCCCGAGGTACTTGAATTCAGGACCCCGGTTAGCGTTGACTATGCGCCCTTGGCGTCGCGATGTATGTACCGTACAGCACGCATTTGAAAACAGAGGTTTCTCCGAAATATGCCTTCCTTTCCTTCGCTTCATACTTCGCCTCAAATGCTGAATCGGAGCTTGAGCCCGCGGGCAACGCGCGACAAGGATGTGACCCATATCGCACAGTGTCCAAACCCTTGATATGAGAGGCTGGTTGCTACACACGAGAAGATCCGAAGGTTGCGCGAAGTACGAGACTGGCAATCGGGAGACCTGCGCTCCGGCTGGAAGCAGTTCAGATGCTCAAAACCAACTCACTCTTCCCACAGTTTCCCAGGAAGTTCCCTCGGAATTTTCCCAGATCATTTTCCGGCCTGTGGAGCTTTTGCAAGAGGAGCCCGGTGCTTCGCATAGCTTCTCTTCTGGCTGCCGTCCCGCTTGTACTTATCCTGTGCGGGATGATCTACATCAGCTACAACCGAAGGGATTTACCCGATCTGGAAGCGTTCATTCGCTTTGAGCCTCCCACCGCGGGTCACATCTACGATGCGAATGGTCACGTGCTCATCGAACTGGGAAGGGAACGCCGTCAAATCATCCAATATAGGGATATTCCTGACGTCCTGCGGGAGGCGATCCTCTCGGCCGAAGACGAGAACTTTTTCTCACACGCGGGCGTGGACTATTCGGTCTTCCCGCGATTGCTCGGCAAGACAAACTTTCGTGCCGTGTTCTCCCGCCGCGGAGGACCAAACGGCGGGAACGCCGGGGAGCGCGCAGCGGCGTTTCCCCAAGGCGGCTCGACGATTACCCAGCAGCTTGTGCGCGGTTACTTTCTGCAAAAACTTATCAGCACGAAATCCAGCAATACTCTTCAGCACCAGGCCCTTTTTTCGCACCTTCTCGCCTTCGCTATCGGTGTGCCCGGCGCCAACAAATACTTGCTGAAAATAGAGGAAATGCGTCTCTCGTTGTGGATTGAGGGAGAGATGCAAAAGCGCTATGGGTCCAAGCGCCGGGCCAAGGAAGAACTACTCGCCCGTTACGCCAGCTTCATCTACATGGGAAATGGCCGCTATGGCTTCGCAGCGGCCTCACAATATTACTTTGGCGTACCAGTAGCATCGCTCACTGCAGCCGACGCCGACAAAGCGGCACTCCTGGCAGGCATCACCAAGTCTCCGGGCGAGTATGCCCCCACTTTGGCAGACAATCAAAAACCACTCCGCAGACGAAACCAGATCTTGGCCCTCATGGTTAAGAACCATTTTATTTCCGCACAGGCGGCGCATACCAGCCAACAGACTCCCATTCGACCAGTTGCGCATGCTAATGGTCCGAGTGAAGCGCCTGCGGCCGTGGGGAATGTTCTCGATGAGCTCAAAGGACTAGACGTTACTCTCGCCCCCGGGGTCGGAATTAATCAACTACTAGAGGGCCACATCCAGGTCTTTTCAACCATCGACGACGGCGTCCAGCGCCTCGCGAATGCCGCGCTCGAAAACGGCTTGAACGCTTATGAAAAGCGTCACCCCAAAAATGCAGGGCTGACTCAGGGCTCAGTGGTGGTTCTGCGAAACAGTGACTCCGCCATCCTGGCCGAGACCGGTGGGCGGGCCAGATACAAACGTCACAACACAACTTACAGCGACTACAACCGGGTAACCCAGTCCATGCGCCAGCCGGGCTCGGCCATGAAGCCGATTGTTTATTTGGCGGCATTTCGCCAAGGCGCACTGGATCTCAATACTCCCGTGCCCGATGAGCCAATCTCTGTGCCCACCTCGGGAAATCAGTCCCCCAAGTGGATCTCGAATTTCGACAATCAATTCAAAGGCGTAATTCCCGTCCGGCAGGCGCTGG
>Ga0210407_10002843_pt1 | contig 14474 bp, 13 predicted proteins | sample IncBWC27MmetaG_FD_150860 | JGI IMG/M metagenome (GOLD analysis project Ga0210407, IMG submission 150860) | Forest soil microbial communities from Barre Woods Harvard Forest LTER site, Petersham, Massachusetts, United States - Inc-BW-C-27-M | ecosystem: Environmental > Terrestrial > Soil >...
CAGACGACCTGCGCGAAATCGCCAGTGCGGCCTCGAAAATCACAGTGCAGGGTGATCGTTATCCGGAACGCGTGCTGCGGATGAGTGGTCGGTGATCGGCCAACGCATGATGACGACGCCTTCAGTCCTCAGTGTGAGGATAACTTCCGATTAAGTCAGCAAACCGGAAGTTATCCGGTCCCATCATTAGGAGATTAGTCCTGAGAAGTCTTAGCGTTGAATCGGAAGCGCGAGGAGGCAAGGCGTGCACAAAGCGTGGCGCGTTTGCGCGCTTTCGATTCAACGACTTGAAGGAAGCCGCCCGCGTTTGCGGCGGATGCGGGCCCTATGGAAATTGAATGGAGTGAAGGGCCGGCGTCGAGGTGCATCGGGGCTGTGCGACGGAGCACAGCAGGTGACAGGACGCGCTCGGTAGCTGGCTATTGCTCAAAAATGTTGCGAAGCGAGTGTGTGAGGAAGCCAGAAGAAGAGACTTGTTCGGCGATAAGGCAATCGTGGACGGAGCGTGCCGAGACACGCGAAAAATTTGAGTTGGAAAAAGTTGTTTCATGGGGCAACGGTGACCACAGGTGGAGAACGAAGTTGCATCTCGGCAGCCGTTAGCCTCTCAACGACCACCATCGGTCCAGCACACTTGGGGCAGAGCCAAAGATCGCTCGCGTTGCCGGCGCCTGACTTGTCTTGTTCGGTCGGCGGAGTTGCAGCCGTGCCGAGTAGCTGAAAACAGAGTGGCAAGTTGATAGCACGTTTGCGATTGGCCAGGAAGCCGAAGTGCCGGATGCGCACGAAGCCATCCGGAAGCAAGTGCAACAGGAAGCGACGCAGGAATTCATCGAGCGAGAGAGTCATCCGTCGCTGTTCATTTTTGTGAGTGGAGTCACGCCAACGAAACGTGACCTTCTGGTTGGCGAAGGAGATCAATCGGTGATTGGAGATGGCTACACGATGGGTGTAACGGCCCAGATAACGGAGCACGTGCTGCGGGCCCCCGAACGGTGGTTTCGCATAGACCACCCAATCCTTTCGAAATAGTGGTCTCAGCCACGCAGCAAAGGCTTTCGGCTGAGTGAGGTGCTGTAAGTCTCCGTGAAAACTGACCTCGCCGTCCTGAAACGCGCGCTGGAGTGCCGCGACGAACTTGCCGCGAAAGACTCGGCTGAGCACCTTGACCGGAAGAAAGAACGCGTAGCGGGGCTTGATCCAACGCGAGTGATCGGCAGAAAGTCCACCGGCCGGCACCACGCAATGCACATGTGGGTGAAGTTCGAGTTTCTGACTCCAGGAGTGCAGCACGCTGAAGAAGCCAATTTCTGCGCCAAGATGCTGGGGATCGCGGGCCACTTCGAGAAGTGTTTCTGCACTGGTGCGGAACAGGAGATCGTAGACGACCTTCTTATTCTGAAGAGTCAGTGGGGCTAACTGCCGAGGTAGCGTGAAGACCACGTGCACGTACTGCGTCGGCAGAAGTTCCCTGCGACGCTTCTCGAGCCAACGTTCGCGAGCGCCCGTCTGACACTTCGGGCAGTGCCGATTTCTACACGAGTTGTAGGAGATGGCGCGATGTCCGCAGCGAGTGCACTCATCGAGATGTCCGCCGAGCATGGCCGTGCGACACCGCGCTATGGCCAGCAGCACTTTGACATGCTTCCAGGTGATCCACTTACGGCTTCGTTCGATGAATGCGTCTCCCGCAGCGCGGACCAGATCGGCCACCTCGAGGGGTGGCCGGTCCATCTACTCGGTCTTTGGAGGCCGGTCTTTTAGCCCCAGCGAGTCCAGAGGACTCCCGGTCGCACTGAGGTGACGTTCAGAGAGATGCAGATAGATGGTGGTTTCTTCCAGATCGCGATGCCCGAGCAACATCTGGATGGTTCGTAGATCCGCGCCTGCTTCCAGTAGATGTGTGGCGAAGCAGTGTCTCAGCGTATGAGGGTGCACGTCTTTCTGCAGGCCCGCTCGCTGGGCGGCTTCCTTGCAAGCGTCCCAGACCACCTTGGTGGTGATCGGTGTATCACCGGTATGCCAGCGGTTGCCTGGAAACAGCCATACTGACCTGACCGGGTTTTTTTGTACCAGCGGGAGTGAGAGAGAATTCTCTTCCCTGTATTGCGATCTTGGGTGAAGCGTTTCCAGAAGGTTAGTCGAAGTGCACTGCGAAGCGTGAATTTCGGCTTCACAATCTGCTTGGCTCTCACGTTGCCAGTGTACGAGTGAAGGATGGAAGTAGCTGTGTTGATGAGGGGACATTCGGTCAGCCAGAATACGCCCGATGTCAAAGTGTCGCTTCTCGATTTTCCACGGAGGTTCGTGATCTCAAGAGTCGAGGCACTCCCCGCGCAAGAATACATAAACGAGATGCCATCTTGCGCTCCGGTTGTTGCGCCTTCGTGCCAGATTTCATCCGATCTAAGCGCGAACCGACCCAGCCGTCACCGAGCGTATAGCGAAACAGCAGGAACAAATTGAAAGGCCGAAACCTGATTGGGCGTCGGGTGGAAGAGGATGTCGACCTTGCCCCGGTGCGTATCCGGAATGTAAATCTCGCAGAGTACCCTTTGCGCTATAACGTTCTTCGTTTCCGAGTCTCGCAGGGTCGCATAGAAAAGATGATCGGGCATTCGATTGCGCGACTTTGGGATTAGGACTGGTCGGGGTTTGGGCATCTCGGGTACAGATTATACTCAGGGAAGTCGGCTGCGGGTTAAGGGCCGATATCACGTCGCTCGAACGACAGCGAGGATTTCTGACCAAATTGCAAGAACACCGAGCGGAAATTCGCGCAATTACGGAAGAGCGCGGACGGCTTCAAATTCTGATCGAAGCCGATGTTGAGCGGCAAAACTCAGACAACAACAGCCTATTTTCGATAATTAGACTGTTTTTCAGTGAAATCGTTGAAGATGTTATTGACCGCAAGGCTCTTTTAAGCGTATCGCCGAACCAAGAAGGCCACCTTGAGTTCAAGGCGGAGATTCTGGACGAATCCGGCAACACCACCAGCGCCGATTTAGGTCACACTTATCGCAAGCTGCTTTGTATCGCCTTTGACATGGCGCTCCTTAGAGCCCATCTCGACCACAAATTCCCTCGGTTCGTTTATCACGATGGTGTCTTCGAATCGCTCGATCCGCGGAAAAAGCAAAACTTATTGGCAGAGATTCATAAATATACTGAGATGGGGATTCAATCGGTCATCACCTTGATTGACTCAGACTCGCCCGAACCTTCCAAAGACGAAGACGGAGCGTTCACTCGCGAGGAAATCGTCCTCACCCTCCATGATGAAAACATGCAAGGTCGGCTATTCAGAATGAAGGCGTGGTGACTCAAGCCGAATTACCAGCGCCTATCGGCAACGGCGTGTGCGCAGGATCATTTGCGGCTGCGGAAATCGGGTCGCTCTCCTCCAACATGCGGTACCGTTCGCGGCTCTCAACTGGGATATCGCGTTTTCCTCTCAGCGTTTGAAGTCTTTTGAGCTGGAACAGCTCCAACTGGGCAGACTCGTATAAGCTACACTCCGTCCTACTGCGCAGCCAGTTGAATCGTATATACGTCAACCTTGAACACAGAGGCTGTTGACCGTTATATCGGTCACGTATTGGCATCGCCGCCGAACTGGATTGGCCAGTATTGCCTGAGCTTATCCGTGCTCAGTAGCACTTGCGTCACGCTTGTCAGGCCTTCCTGCTGCAGCTGAAGAAACGCCTGTTGCTTCGCTTCCTCGGAGATTCCGACTTCCGCGAGAAACTTTGCTAAGGCATCGCGGTCCCGCATCGCTTTCAATTCGAGCGCGCCGCCACCAAAATTCGGCGCGAAAGAAGCGGAAAAACTCGCATCTTCGCCGCGCCGCAACAGAATTGCCCCCTCCACCTTCCGGTCCACCATATCCAGAACGCCCAGGATCCGAAGCACGGAAGATAGCTGGACGTCACCGCTTTTGTTTTCAAAACGCGACAGGGTCGAACGGCTGACTTTGGCGAGCGCAGCGAGATGGCCCTGCGTCATCCCACGCGACTCGCGGCGCCGCCGCGCTTCCTCCGTTATCGTTTCCCAATTGATTCGAATGTCCCGTTCCATCGTTTCCCCATGAGCGTCTTCAAATTTTCCTTGAGCGTCGCGCTCCCTGCAGCCGCCTCATCAATCTTTTCCATGGCCCCGGTGAATCGCCGCTTCAAATCCGCGACCGCTAGGACCAACGCCGGCTTCGTGAGGCCGAACGAGTCAGCAAGAATAATCAGGTGCTTGTCCGTTATGCCTCCCAGACCCCGAGGGTTCGTGCCCGCGCCAATTTTGAGAGCCATAGGTGATCCTTTGAACTGCTCGTACAATGCGGCCGCGACGATGTCGTAAAACGGCGCTAGGCGAAATCCGCTTTCCGTGTACACCAGGCCGAAATTTTTGGAATGCGCGTCGTTGTTTCCGAGAAGAATACAGGCAAGGACTCGGCGAAAAAGCCGGTCAATCTCCTGCTCTCTCTGGGTGGACTGATTCGCGAGAATGAATTTCGCCATCTCCCCGTATGATCCGTCGTACTTCGCCTCGGACGCACGGCCCAATAGTTGGTTGAACTCCTCGAAGTGAATCTTTCCTCCCGTGGGAGTTCTATCGAACCGCCGCACAAGCAGACTCGGTCCGTCGATCCCCTGGAGAGTCGCGACTTCCACCTCAACGATCTGGTCCTCGGGCAGCAGCGCTGCGGCGGCGACGGTCGTCAGATATTCAGTCTCGACAATGTTGGGAAGTTCCCCCGAAGGGAGCTTCGCAATGTGCGTGCTCTTCTCGCCGGTGTGCGCGGGGCGGTATCCGTTGCCGTCGCGAATTGCGAACAGTTTCGCCTGGACACCGGAAATCGAAGCCCGGTTCGTAAGCGCCGCGATCTCTTCCGTCGTACCTTCGTTCAGGTTTGGTTCGCTTGCTGGCCGTGGATCGATAACCGATACGGATCCCGGACAATCCCGCCCGAAGGCCAGAAGGCGCGCGAAACGATCCTCGGGAGCAATACCCAGGGAACGCGCCTGCGCACGCGCGAGCCAGCCTTCCGCGACGAGGTTGTCAAAAAACGGAGGGAGACCCGCACTGTATTGCGGCCCAACATCACGCGGCAGGGTGTACGCGATTTGAGGCTGCCCGGATTCCAGATACGCTCTGTTGTACGTGAACGAGTAGCGGCCATCAGGAACCTGTTGCAGTATTCCAGCGACCAGTTCTTCAAAGTAGACCGTCCCGTAAAGGTTGATAGCCATGACTGATTTACCAGACACGAGGCGAGAATGAACGCCATAGTGTTTCTTATATGAGTCATTATATCATTTCCAACGCCTATGTACAATATATAGCACCTTGTCTCTGAACCTCATTTATTATAGACATATCGAACTGAAGGCCAACCGCCGACAAATCGACATGGCAACCGAAACGAGAGCGAGTTTCGTCTTCCCGTTTTCCAACCGTGGGCTGAACACCTGGTCATGTTTGTCAAACTACGCCAACTTTGCTACGAATTCGTAATGCAAAGGAAGTCCAGATCGGCCCGCTTCTGACGCCACTAGCTCCCGTCTCTGAAATTCCATACAGCAAGATTTTTCCTCGCCTGCCCTTCCTGCGGAAAGACTGCGCCTAGCCGCCCGCTTGTTCTGTCAAGGGTCTCCGCTTCGCTCCGATTAACGCAAACCCGGCGCCCTTGACAGCGCGGACAGCTAGGCGCCAACCGCCGCTAGAAGGGCATTTGCTTTTTATGCACCGCTCACTGCGGTGCCTCGAAGGCAAAAATCGAAACCAACAAAGGAGTCGTTTCAATGCAACAAATCAACAAATTGCCGCTTTTCCCACTCGGTCAAATCGTCGCGACGCCCAGCGCGCTGGCCGCTCTCGAAAAGGCAGGACAGCAACCGCAGGATTTCCTCGCACGCCACGTTCATGGCGATTGGGGAGACCTGTGCGACGAAGACCGTAACTAAAACCGGCTCAGTCTGGAACAAGGGTTCCGGCTCTTGAGCAGCTACCGCACATGCGCAGGAGACACGTCGACCCTACTTTCGATCCTCGGAAAATTCATTCCGCAGGACGAACGGGTGCTCGTCATCGAAGACACGGCCGAGATTCAATTGCCGCAGCAAAATCTCGGTCGCTTCGAAGCGCGCCGCGAACAGAATGGCCTTCCTGCAGTAGCGATTCGCGATCTCCTGAAAGCAGCCCTCCGTCATCGCCCGGACCGTATCGTTTTGGGGGAAGTTCGAGGAAGCGAGGCGTTCGAGCTCCTGCAACTCCTGAACACGGGGCATTCGGGCACGCTATCCACTATTCATGCGAGTTCCGCGCAACAGGGCCTCGCGCGCTTCACCAGTTGTGTCTTACAGACCGGTGTGGAGCTGCCTTTCAGAGCGATTAAGGCAAATATCGCCGATTCGCTCAACGTCGTCATCCATGTCGAGCGCCGGCCTGGCCGCAGATATATTTCCGAAGTTCTGCTAGTCAACAGTTACGACCCGGATGCGGACTTGTTCGACTACGGCGCCGTGTTCCTCGCCAAGCAGGGTCACCCATGAGCACCGACAGCACATTCGCGCCGCGAACTCTCACCGCTTCGGAGTATGTCCGGGAGTTGTTCGGACCTGAGGATAACGCTGCGATCCTGGTGCGGAGTCGCTCGACCGGCCACACCGTTCAAACCATCGCCAAGGCGGAAACTATCGCAAGCCCCGACTATCAGTCCTGGCTCGCGGGTCAAAGTGCCAGTGGTTACGACGTGTTCATGGGCATGAATCCGATTAAGGACGGCCCATTCAGCCGGACCAAGGGAAATATAAAGGATATCCGCCACGTCTATCTCGACCTCGACAGGAAGGGCGACGAGGCTCTTCAAGCGATTCGAAATTCAAGCGAAGTTCCAGCACCGAATGATGAATTCCTTGGGCGAGACATCTCTTGCCTCGGAGAAGCCTCCGCCTGGAGGATGGGACACAGGAGTAACCGTTGGAATGCCTCTTGCTTGACTTGGGCTTTGCGTTGGCGCTCGCACTCCGAAGAATGTCGCGACGGTCTCAAGGAGCTTCTGTTGCTCTTCGGAGGAGAGATCGCGCAGATCCGCGATGACCTTTGTAAGAATGGCTACCATGTCTGAATGCTTCTTCGCGCGCACTTTTGACCCCCTCCTCCAATTGCATGCGATCCAGGTTGATATTTCGTATCATACATTGTCGGTCGGCGAACGGAGCAGATTCAATGGAAAAATACCTCTGACCCAAAAACAGCAGTGTAAGTCCTCGCTTCAGGTGTTCATGAATTTATCCAGTTCATCGCCCATCACTTGTCCTCTCACAATCTCGCTAAGGCCTTGCCGCATTCTAATTGCTGTATCAAAGTATTACGAACCGTATACTTGCATGCTGGACGTTTTTTGGTGTCCTCACTCTTGAGAGCGAGCCCCTGGTCCCAGTTTGTAGCAGACAGAACTGTTTTGGGCTCGGATACCTTTTGAGGTTCAGATATGTTTTCAAATCGGACTGCCCTCGAATAATATTCTTGCCTTGATTTCGATGCCGATCGATGGTCACACACCGGGTCAAGAAAATCTTGAAGATCGATTGAGGTCTGCTGATGAAGAGCGCAGACGGCTTCGAGAAGAAAACTCACGTCTCCGCGCGATGCTGGGCATTCCTGAATTAGTCGAGGACAGAACTGATTTGGACTCTCGCCCGGACGCCGAGAATTCAGCCAAAGCGAGCAATCTTGCAACTCCGGAAGAAAAGATCACATTATTTCGGAGCCTCTTTCGCGGGCGCGAGGACATTTATGCCGTCCGATGGGAAGGAAAGGGAGGAAGGTCAGGCTATTCGCCAGCCGGGGTCATGGACTGGCGTGCCATTCACTCAGTAAGACCAGAAGAGCGCAAACGGATTGCACGCAAGACGCGTATGCTCCTGCCTCTAACGAATGACGCAATTCGCAAACATCTTACTGGAAAACAGACGATAGGAATCTATCCACTTCTGCCAGACGAGATGTGTTGGCTTCTCGCGGTCGATTTCGATAAGAAATCATGGTTAGCTGACGCGGCTGCGTTTCTTGAAACATGTCGACGGTTCCAAGTGCCAGCAGTTGTCGAGAGATCTCGATCAGGAAACGGGGCGCACATCTGGGTGTTCTTTGATCGCCCTGTACTCGCTGCCGATGCCAGACGGCTCGGATGTTCCCTGCTGACACGGACCATGGAAAAGAGACATGAAATTGGCCTCGATTCATACGATCGTCTGTTCCCAAGTCAGGACACAATGCCCAAGGGGGGATTCGGGAATTTGATTGCCCTGCCATTGCAGAAAGCTCCCAGAGAACAAGGCAACAGCGTGTTCTTGAATGAGCTCTTCGAACCGCATGCTAATCAGTGGAAGTTCTTGGAGTCAGTTCAGAGAGTTAAGACCGACGAGCTCGCAGTGTTGATCCATGAAGTCACACCCGAGGGCAACACGCTCGGGGTACACCTTAGCTTGCCTGAAGGAGATGACGGCGAGTCGCCGTGGCTATGGAGCCCCTCGCGGAGCAAGAAAGCAAAAAGCATCACGGACCCGTTGCCACCGACGGTTCGTTTGATCACAAGCAATCTAGTTTATGTCGAAAAGAAGGGTCTCCCGTCCTCGATGCAAGATCGTCTGATTCGCGTCGCTGCTTTTCAGAATCCTGAATTCTACAAAGCTCAGACGATGCGGCTGTCGACTTATGGCAAGCCACGTGTCATATCCTGTAGCGAGATCTTCCCTGAACACATCGGTCTTCCTAGAGGATGCCTAGAAGAGGTGGTCAGCTTGTTCAAGGGGCACGGAGTCAGGGTCGAGATTCAAGATGAACGAACCACAGGACAAAACATTAATGTTTCTTTTCGTGCTGAACTGCGACCTGAACAACACGAAGCGGTCAGACAATTGCTTGCTTACGACGAGGGCATACTTTGCGCTCCAACCGCCTTCGGAAAGACGGTAGTTGGAGCATGCCTTATTGCACGTAGAGGCGTCAGCACGTTGATTCTTGTCCACCGGCGTCAATTAATGGATCAATGGCGCGAGCGACTGGCTGCCTTTTTAGCAATGCCAATTGGCAACATCGGGCAGTTTGGGGGAGGGAAAAGCAAGAGGACGGGCATGATCGATGTCGCTGTAATCCAAAGCTTACAGCGCCATGGTGTAGTTCATGATTTTGTGGCCGAGTATGGCCACGTCATTGTCGACGAATGCCACCATCTCTCGGCTTTCACTTTCGAGCGTGTGCTTCGCCAAGTCAAAGCTAAGTTCGTCTTGGGCCTGACGGCTACACCGAACCGGAAGGACGGGCACCATCCCATCATTTACATGCAGTGCGGTTCCATACGCTTTTATCTCAGCCCCAAGAAAGCTGCCCAGTCTTCGCCGCTTCAACACACGGTAATACCGCGGTTTACCGACTTTGCTTGGGAACGTTCAGAGCACGAGACCATGATCCACGATATTTACAGCGCGCTTGTCATCGACCAGCAGAGAAACGATTTGATCGTCAAGGACATGCAGCAAGTTTTGTCTGATGGGCGATCACCGCTTGTTTTGACGAGCCGGAAAGAGCATCTGGAATATCTTGCTGGACGCTTACACGGGATATGCCAGCACATCTTTGTCCTGAAGGGCGGTATGGGGGCAAGGCAAAGAAAGCAAGTCGCCGAGTCTCTCGCACTCGTCTCCCCAGATGAACCACGAATAATTCTGGCGACAGGGAGCTATCTCGGTGAAGGTTTCGACGATGCCCGTCTTGACACGTTGTTTCTTGCGATGCCGATCTCATGGAAAGGAACACTCCAGCAGTACGTAGGCCGACTGCATCGTCTTCACGAGAATAAGAAAGAAGTGCTCGTATACGACTACTCTGATTTGCTGGTGCCCATGCTCGCTCGGATGTACAAGAAGCGGTTAGCTGGTTACTCAGCGCTTGGCTACCTCGTCGCCGAGGGCCCGAGAACCTCTTAGGAAACGGGAATTCGAGATCCGGCGTGACCTCTTCGAGCGGATAAGTACCTTCCTCTGGATAACGAAACTAAAATGGCATATAGTTTCGTTAGTAAATTTCTAACGAAATGATGGTTTTGTGATGGCGACACCAACCAAACCCAATAGCCGCCCAGGGACTTACGTCCTTAAGACCTTCAAGGACGAGTCTTTCCAGGCGTATGTGCCGACGCCGTTGCCGCCTGACCCGCCGCTGACCCTCCAGCGGCTCTTACCTCTGCTTGAGCAGGCAAATCAGGCGCTCGGACGCCTGGACGGACTCGCGTCCATTCTGCCCGACCCCTCGCTCTTCATTTACCTATACGTTCGTAAGGAAGCGGTGCTTTCTTCGCAGATCGAGGGAACCCAGTCGTCGTTTTCTGACCTGATGTTGTTTGAAAGCGCAGAAGCCCCCAGCGTACCCCTGGAGGATGTTCAGGAAGTTTCAAATTATGTGGCAGCGATGAATCACGGGCTGCGGAGGCTCCGCGAAGATTTTCCGTTGTCTCTTCGTCTGATTCGCGAGATTCACAAGATTCTCTTGTCCAAAGGGCGCGGCAGCCAGAAACGTCCCGGCGAATTCCGCGAGACCCAAAACTGGATTGGGGGCACGCGGCCCGGAAACGCAGCGTTTGTTCCACCGCCACCCGAGAAACTGATGGAATGCATGGCCGCGCTCGAAAAGTTCCTTCATCGCGACCACGAAGATCTGCCGATTCTGGTGAAGACGGCCCTTGTGCACGTGCAGTTCGAAACCATTCATCCCTTCTTGGACGGGAATGGACGACTGGGCCGATTACTGATTACGTTCTTGCTGTGCGTAGCTGGCTCTATACATGAGCCCATTCTGTACCTCAGTCTTTATTTCAAGACGAACCGGCAGAAATACTATGAATTGCTTGACCGCGTTCGCACCCATGGAGATTGGGAGATCTGGCTAGAATTCTTTCTAACAGGGGTGAAGGAAACCGCTCAACAGGCAGCCGATACATCTAGGGAGATACTTACGCTCATCGAAAAAGACCGCCGGAAGATCGAGGAACTCGGACGCCCCGCTGCGTCGGTTCTCCGCGTTCACCAGCACCTTCAACGCAAGCCGATCATCACGATTCCGGCGACAGCCGAGCAACTCTCCCTCTCTGCGCCCACTGTGGCGAAGGCTTTGCAGCACATGGTGAAACTCGGCATGGTTCGCGAAACCACTGGCAAGCAGCGTCATCGCCTCTTCACGTATCACCGCTACCTGGAAATTCTCAACCGTGGCACCGAACTGCCAAATACAACGCACTAACAGCGTTGGCGCGAGCCGATGGATAAGCTGGGCCAGCCGTCGCAATTCACCATCCGCTCTAACGCCATCTGCTGAAACTTCCGGACTATCGCTTTCGCTTCACTTTTCGGCCCCTTTCCCTGCATGCGTGCCCATCCTGGCTGTCTCATTTCAAGGGTCCAGTTCATCTTGTTCCAGCTGCTCGAAAGGAAACAGTTTCGAAACCCTTGCGGCGAATCTTTGGGGGACCTTAACGGCGTTTATTCGTTCGTTGACCTTATCCGCTGTTGCGCGGAAAGCACGTCCCGGTGCCGGAGCATTCGAAGAATCCAGTAGACAGAAACCGCAGCGGCGATGTGCTTGAGAGTGTGGCCGCTCACAATGTTACCAAGCGCGAAGATCGAGCCGTCAGCGGCTTCGAAGATTTTAGCGAAGACATAAATCGCTAGCGCGGCGACCAGGTCAACTCCACGGGTGTAGCGCGATGGGAATAGGCCAACGAGCAAAAGTATGACAAGCACGGAGCCGAACTGGACGAGCACGTACGGGCGCAAGTCTCCGTGGCCGCCTTCCTGGGTGACGTCCCAATAGGCCACGCTTCCCGCGCCTAGAGCCATAAGCGGGGCAAGTATTTGCATGCCAGCTTTCACGCTGATCCGTTCACCGACAGTCGCAGCGACCAAAGCCATGAAGCCGATTGCCATCGGGACGCGATCCCAGAGGAGGGTACTGTCACGTGGATCAAAATGGTAGTAGGCCGAACCGAAGGCGGTTATCGCGACGCCCACAAAAAAGGCGAAATACGGCCAGCGCTCTCTTGGATCGATAAACGTGGCCCCTCTGGAGGAGGTTCTGACCTCCGAGCTTAGACTTGTGGCGCCTGGCCGGCAGGCTCCACAGACTGCTGGACAACACAGAACATGATAAATTCCGAGCGCGCCAACGAGAAGAAAAAGCAAGTTTGAAACGACATTGAGGAAGTTCGGGATGCCAAACGGGACGCGCTTGTCGGCGAAATTGTGATAGGCCTCGCTCTGCGGAATGGGTTGTAACAAGAAGATAGCGACGATCGCAATCAGGACGATCGCCAGCACGGCCCAGATGCGCCAATCCCGCATGGGTCCCGACGTTTTGTCAGAAATGGCACGCTGGAATCTTGTCATTGTAAACTCAAGCGGCTTCCCGTCAGAAGTTCGCGAAATCCTTTGCCAGGAAGTCAATCACTCGATCTTCGTAGTCCGCAGGGGCACGACCGAGAGCCGAGGCATGTTCGGCTCCATTCACGACCCACAATTCTTTCCACCCACGCGCGGCCTCGTAGATCCGTTCTGCGTGTCGGCAGGGAATCGTACGATCGCGAGTGCCGCAGATCAGAAGGATAGGAAATGACCGGGTCACTACAGCCTTCGCCGGAGACACGTCGTCCGGCCGAAAGCCCCCGGCTTCTCCCATCTGATCCATGGCGAATATCGTTGCTGGACGGAAAAGCGTCTTTCCGAGAAGTGGGCTGAAGTGGAGACCCGAATAGTCATAACTCACCTCCCGCAGGTCCGCAAACGGATCCTCGGCCACGACTCCTTCGATTCGTGGTTCGACTGCAGCTGATTGCAATGCAATTGCGGCACCCATGGACACACCCAGGGCGCCTAGGTGCCGCACATTTTCAGTCGAGTACAGCGCGCTCGTGATCGCTACGGTAACCACGCCGACGCACTGCAAGCAGAGCGTAAGACTCAGCAGAAGAGCAGCCGCAGAGATTTGATTAAAGAGAATCATCGCAAATACCTTCAACGGGCTAAACATGCTCACCGTTTCATTCGAGCGTCTTTTCCATGGCCGTTACACCCCGGTCGAGCGAGCAAAGCCGGGACAAATCAACTGACCTTAGTCATCAGCTGGTGTGTGGCACCATTTCAGGCGCCGGGCGACCTTCAGTCTCCACTGGAGGTTGTTTCGTTTCCCAGCGGATGATTTTCAGATCAAGAACGAAGATGCTGTAAAGCACCGGTACCAACAGCAGCGTGGTAAAGGCTGCGACGGCAAGTCCGCCAATTTGCGCGTAGCATAGAGGCTGCCATAGCGGGCCGCCTTCCAAAGCTAGTGGGAAAAGGGCGAGGATTGTCGCTCCCACGGTGATCATCACGGGCCGTATACGCTGGATTCCCGCGTCCGGAAGCGCCTGCTCCAACGGTTCCCCTTTCGCATGCATTTCTTCGATAAAGTCGAACAGCACGATCACGTGGCTAACGATCACGCCGATCAAGCTGGCGATGCCCAGAAAAGCCATAAATCCAAAGGGCGTATGCATAATCGAGAGAGCGATTAGAGAGCCGATCACACCGTACGGTGCCGCGGCGAATACCAGAAGAGGTTTTACCGCGTTATTGAACTGAACGAGCAGCGCCAAGTAAATTCCAATCAAAGAAATCAGCAGAACGATTTTCAAGTTGCTGAATCCGTCTATTTGCTTTGCTGTTTCGCCCCCGATACGAAGCTGATAACCGGGGGGAAGATTTTTCTGGAACTCCTGCAATTTTGGAAGAAGGGGCTCGAGTATTTGTGAGGCGAGAACACCGGGCCGTGGATAACAAAGTATGGAAATGGTACGAAAATGCTCACGCCGGACGATGCGACCTGTTTCCAAAGAATTTCCGACCGTCGCGACCGACAGCAGAGGTACTCGATTGTTCGTTTGTGAAGAGTAAACATACAGGTTTTTGATGTCGGCTAGCTGGGCACGCTCCTCCATACGAAGGCGCGCCACAATGGGGATGTTCTTGTCGCCTTCCTTAAACACGCCCACTGTCGTGCCGCTCATGGCGGCGGTCGAGGCGTTCGCGACATCCGCGTTGGTGATTCCTACTACGTTTGCGCGGTCAGGATCGATTTGAATCCTCTGCTGAACATCATCCGGGAACCAATCATCCCGAAGGACGGAAATGCCGGGAGATTGACTAACGATATCCTCAGCCTGCCGAGCAATCTGTCTCAGCGTACGTACATCGCTAGCTTCATTTCTCGCGTCGACGTCTGCCTGCCCGGAAATCAGCAGCTCTACGGGATTCTCGACAGGATTCGTTTGGAGCTGGCGTACCGTAATCCACGCTCCCGGTACTTCCTTGGCCAGCGCGTCCTGGATCGGGCGAGCTAACTTTGGCGAAGCTTCCTTGTCGGTAATCTCAACAATCATTTGCGCGTAG
>Ga0210407_10002844_pt1 | contig 14473 bp, 10 predicted proteins | sample IncBWC27MmetaG_FD_150860 | JGI IMG/M metagenome (GOLD analysis project Ga0210407, IMG submission 150860) | Forest soil microbial communities from Barre Woods Harvard Forest LTER site, Petersham, Massachusetts, United States - Inc-BW-C-27-M | ecosystem: Environmental > Terrestrial > Soil >...
CAGTAGAAGAGCAGCGCCCGCAGGCCAAGATCGATGATGAGCGCGACCGCCGCCGGCGCCACCGATGAAACAGCCTGCCCGACGATGACGATGACCATGGCCGGCAGGTTGATCCAGTTCAGCGCAGCGATGTAGCGCGGATAGCGATCGAGCCAGCCGCGGCGACGGGCGGCCTCGTAGAAGATCACCGGAAACAGCAGCCAGTCGACGACGTAGCGCATGGCTTCGACGACGACGACCTCCATCTCGTCGGCGGTGACGGTGACCTCGGCGTAATAGATCAGCAGATAGATCGCATAGAGCGGCGCCACCACGGCCATCACCCGGAACGAGCGCAGGCAGGCTTCCATGGTGTTGTCGAAATGCTGCGGCGCCTTGGCATCGCGCTGCAGGAACCCTAGTGCGCCCTGGACGCCGCGGGCAATTTCGGCGGCGCTCAGCACGGCACGCCCTAGGCCGCGAAGTAGCGGTCGAGCACCGTCTCGTAGACGCGCGTCAGCGTCCTGAGGTCGGCGACCGCGCTCTTCTCGTCGACCTTGTGCATGGTCTCGCCGACCAAGCCGAACTCCAGCACCGGGCAATAGCCGCGGATGAAGCGCGCATCGGAGGTGCCGCCGGTGGTCGACAGCTCGGCCTCGACGCCGGCCACGTCGCGGATGGCGCCGGCCACCAGCTCGCTGAGCGGCCCGGGCGGCGTGTAGAACGACTCGCCCGACACCTGGGTCGAGAGCTCGATCGTGCCGTTGCCGCCCATCGCCGCCTGGGCGCGGTCGAGCCGCTCCTCGAGGTGCGCCAGCAGCGTCTTGGAGGTCCAGAGGTCGTTGAAGCGGACGTTGAAGCGCGCCTTGGCCACGCCCGGCGCGATATTGGTCGCCTTGTTGCCGACGTCGACGGTGGTGAACTGCAGCGAGGTCGGCTGGAAATGAGTGCTGCCCTTATCGATCGGCTCGCGCACCAGCGCCTCGATCAGGCCCGACAGGCGATGGATGGCGTTGTCGATCCGCTCCGGATAGGCGACGTGGCCCTGCACGCCGTGCACCACCATGTCGACCGTCATGCTGCCGCGCCGGCCGATCTTCATCATGTCGCCGAAGCGCCTGGAGCTGGTCGGCTCGCCGACCACGCAGGCGTCGATCGTCTCGCCGCGCTCGGCCAGGCGCTGCAGCATCTTGACCGTGCCGTTGACGGCGGGCCCCTCCTCGTCGCCGGTGATCAGCAGGCTGATCGAGCCGCCGAAGTCGCGGCCACGCTTGCCGAGGAAGCGGGTTGCAGCGTCGGTGAAAGCCGCGATCGCGCCCTTCATGTCGGCGGCGCCGCGGCCGAACAGGTAGCCGTCGGCGAGCTCGGCCGAGAACGGGCCGATGGTCCACGACGAGAGATCGCCCACCGGCACGACATCGGAATGGCCGGCGAAGCAGAAATGCCGGCCGGAGGTGCCGATGCGGGCATAGAGGTTGGCGACGTCGTCGGTGCCGGCCTGGCTGAAATCCATGCGCTCGCAGCGAAAACCGAGCGACGCCAGGGTCTGCTCGAGGTGCTGCAGGGCGCCGGCTTCGCGCGGCGTCACGCTTTCGCAGCGCACCAGCGCGCGCGTCAGTTCAACCACATCCGTGACGTTGGGAGCCAGGGTATCGGGCATGACGCGACACTACATCCCCGTCCGCGCAAAGAGAAGGGCGCCGGTCAGGCCGGACCGGCGCCCCAGTTTATGTGAGAGGAAGATAGTCTTGTTGCTTGTTCGAGACTCTTGCCTAGGCCACCAACCGGTCGGCTTCCATCAGATTGACTGAAACGAGCTGGGAGACGCCCTGCTCGGCCATGGTCACGCCGTAGAGGCGGTCCATGCGCGCCATGGTGACGCGATGGTGGGTGATCACCATGAAGCGCGTGTCGGTACGGCCGGCGATGTCCTTCACCAGCGCGCAGAAGCGCTCGACGTTGAGATCGTCGAGCGGCGCATCGACCTCGTCCAGCACGCAGATCGGCGCCGGGTTGGTCATGAACACCGCGAACAGGAGCGACAACGCCGTCAGCGCCTGCTCGCCGCCCGACAGCAGCGACATCACCTGCAGTTTCTTGCCGGGCGGGCTGGCGTGGATTTCGAGGCCCGCCTCGAGCGGATCTTCCGACTCGGTCAGCCGCAACTCGGCCTTGCCGCCGCCGAACAGCTTGGTGAAGAGAAGCTGGAAGTGGCCGCTCACCTGCTCGAAGGCGACGATGAAGCGCTCGCGGCCCTCGCGGTTCAGGCTCTGGATGCCCTGGCGCAGGCGGGCGATGGCGGCGACCAGGTCGTCGCGCTCGGCCGTCATGCCGCCGATCTGCTGCTCGAGTTCGCTGGCCTCCTCCTCGGCGCGCAAATTCACCGCGCCCATGGTCTCGCGCTCGTGCACCAGCCGCTCGAGGCGATGCTCGGCCTTCTCCATCTCGGGCAGCTCTTCCAGCGACTGCACCTCGGCCAGCGCCAGCACGCCATCGGACTCGCAACGCAGGCGCTCGACGATGCGCTCGACCACCGACTCGCGATCGCGGCTCGCCTGCTCGACCAGGCCTTCGCGGCGCACGCGGCTTTCGCGCGCACTCGCCAGCTCCGCTTCGGCCTGCCGCAGCGCCTTGTCGGCTTCGGCGAGCCGCGTCTCGCCGATCGCCAGTCGATCGGCCGCCCCCTGCCGATGATGCTCGGCCTTGTCGATCTCGCCCCCCAGCGCCATCCGCTTGGCCTCGATCTCGGCGGGCTTGGCGGCGAGCTCGGCGATCGCCGTCGCGATCTGTTCGCGCCTGGCATCGAGCTCGACGATCTGGCCTTCCGCATCGGCCAGCCGGTTGCTCCAGCCGGCATGGTCCTGGGCGATCTGGCCCAGGCGCTCGACCCGCATCGCGGCCTCGCGGGCCAGGCGATCGCAGGCGCCCTCGGCCTCGACCAACGCCGCCCGTAATTCGGCGATGCGCGCGCGCAGCGCGCCCGCGGCCACGCGGTCGGCCTGGGTATCGGAGATCGACGACAGGCGCGCCTGGCGGAAGGTGCGGCGCATCTCGGTATCGGCGATGTCGCCCACGACCTCGGCCACCGCCTGCTCGATGCCGGCCAGTCGCGTGCGCAGCTGGTCGGTGCGGCGCGCCACGTCGGTGTGCCGGTCGCGCGCCTCGGCGGCAGCGCGCTCGGCGGTCGCGATGGCCTCCTGCGCCGAGCGTTCGGCGGCGCGGGTCGCCTCGCCCGCATCCTCCGACTTGCGCCGCGCCGCGTCGGCCACCGTGCGCTCGTACGCCCGGGCCTGCTCGACCGACGTCTTCTCGGCGTCGCGGGCCTGGGCGAGCGACGCCGCTTCGGCCTCGACCTCGGCCTGCGCGGTCGCGTGTTCGGCGGCGAGGCCCTCGATCTGCTGGCGCAGCTCGGCCAGCCGGTTGCGCTGGCTCAGCCGCACGGCGGCCGTCGACGGCGCGCCGGCCCGCATGGTGTAGCCGTCCCAGCGCCACACCGCGCCATCGCGCGTAACCAGCTGCTGCCCGGCCTTGAGGCTCTCCTGCAGCGCCGCGCCCGTGGCGTCGTCGGCGACGACGCCGATGAAGGCGAGGCGGCGCGCCAGCTCGGGCAAGGTCTTGACGTGATCGCCAAGCGGCGTGGCGCCGGCCGGCAAGGAAGGCGCGTCGGCGAGCGGGCCGAGCGGCAGCCAGTGGACCGGTGCGCCGCGATCAGACGAGGCTTCGAGCTCGTCGCCGAACGCAGCGCCCAGCGCTGCCTCGAAGCCCGGCTCGACGGTGAGCGCATCCAAAAGCGGCGGCCACAGCGAATCGGCCGCCGACTTCAGCGCGGCGGCAACGCCTGCTTCCTCGGCGCGGAGCTTGGTGAGCCGGGCATTGACCTTCTGCAGGCTCTCGGCCGCGGCCGTATGGCGCGCCTCGGCGGCCTCGCGCTCGGCCGCGCGGGCGCGCTCCGCCTCGATGCGCTGGGCGTGGGCCTGGGCCACCGCCTGGCGCGCTGATTCGGATTCGTAGCGCTCGGCCTCGCGGGCGGCGTCGATCGTCTGCTGGCCCTGCTGGCGCGCCTCCTCGAAGGCGGCGCGGGCGGCGTCGCGCGCGGTCTCGACCTCGGCGAGCGCCGGCAGGCCGGCAAGCTCGCTCTCGATCTGGCGCTGCTGGACGGCGATTTCCTCGCGGCGCGCGGCCAGCCGGCGCAGGCGTTCCTGCAGCTCGGCGATCTCGCGGCCGACGCTGTCGCGCAGTGCCTCATCGTCGGCGATCTGGCGGGTCAGCCGGTCGTGTTCGCTCTCGGCCGCATGGGTCCGGGCTTGCGCTGTATCGCGCGCCGCCGAAGCGTCGGCGGCGCGATCCTCCTCGCCTACTCGCTCCTGCTCGAGCCGGGCGCGCTGGCCGTCGAGCTCGGCGATCGCGGCTTCGGCATCGCTCTTGCGGCCGCGTTCGCGCGCAAGATCCTGCTCGGTCTGCTGCAGGCGCGTCTCGGCCTCCCGCTGGGCCTGGGCGACGCGCTCGGCTTCGGCGGTGAGCGCATCGTGCGCCACGCGCAGCCGCTGCAAGGCGGCGGCGGCGGCAGCCTCGTCGTTGCGCAGCGGCGGCAGCGCCGTCGCAGCCTCCGCTTGCGCCGTGGTGGCGAGGCCGACCAGGCGCGTGAGGTCGGCGACGCCGGCCTCGGCCTCCTTCAGCCGCTCGCTGGCCTCGGCCAGTTCGCGCTCGGCGGCGGCGAGCTTCAGCGCCAGCACCGCGGCTTCGGCGCGGCGGATATGATCGGAGAGGTTGCGGTATCGGCTGGCCTGGCGCGCCTGGCGCTTCAGCCCCTTGTGCTGCTCCTCGAGCGCCACCAGCACGTCCTGCACGCGGGCCAGGTTCTGCTCGGCGGCGCGCAGCCTGAGCTCGGCCTCGTGGCGGCGGGCATAGAGGCCGGTGATGCCGGCGGCTTCATCGATGATGGAGCGCCGGTCGAGCGGCTTGGCGTTGATCAGCGCGCCGATGCGGCCCTGGCTCACCAGCGCGGTCGAGCGCGAGCCCGTCGCCGCATCGGCAAACAGCGTCTGCACGTCGCGCGCGCGGATCTCGCGACCGTTCACCGAATAGGCCGAGCCGTGGCCGCGCTCGATGCGGCGCACGATGTCGAGCTGATCGGCGTCGTTCACCATGGCCGGCGCCGTGCGCGTCTTGTTGTCGAGGGTCAGCATGACCTCGGCGATGTTGCGCGCCGGCCGCGTGCCGGCGCCGGAGAAGATCACATCCTCCATCTCGCTGCCGCGCATCTGCTTGGCCGAGGTCTCGCCCATCACCCACTTCATCGCCTCGACGAGGTTCGACTTGCCGCAGCCGTTGGGGCCGACGATGCCGGTCATGCCCGGCTCGATGGCGAGCTCCGTCGGATCGACGAAGGACTTGAAGCCGGAGAGCCGGAGTTTGTCGAACTGCACCATTACACCACGCTGGCTGTTGCCTACTTGACGAGCTTGCCGAACAGGCCGTCGAGTTCCTCGACCGACCGTGCACCGGGATAGAGTTGACCGTTGATGATGAGCGTCGGCGTCGAGTTGACGCCCAGCGCCTCGCCGCTCTTGTAGTCGGAGATCACCGCGTTGCTCATCGCCTCGTTGGCGAGGCAGGCCTTGATCTCGGCCTCGCCGAGGCCCGCGATGCGCAGCGGCTTGGCGAGCTCGGCGATCGGGTCGGCGGCGGCGGCCCAGGTCCGCTGGCCGGCGAAGATGAGGTCGATCACGCCGAAATAGCGGTCCTTAGCGGCGCACTCGGCGATCTGGGCCGCCTTGGCGGCGACCTGGTCGAGCGGGAAATCGCGGTAGACCAGCTTCACCTTGCCGGTGTCGATCCACTTCTTCTTGAGCTCGGGCAGGATCTCGGTGTCGAAGTGGGCGCAGTGCGGGCAGGTGAGCGAGGCGTATTCGATCAGCGTGATCGGCGCATTGGGGTCGCCCAGCACATGGTCATTGGGCTGGACGGCCAGGAGGGCGGATTTGTCGGGCGTGGCCGTGGCAGCCACGGCCGTCGGCGCCGGGCCGGCCGCAGGCGGACGGGTGCCGAAATAGACGCCAGCCGCGATCGCGGCCACCGCCACGACGCCGCCGGCGACAATCAAGATATTCCGCATTCCGTCTTCCTCTCCACTACATCTTGGGAATTACACCTGTGGGGAGTCAAACGTTTACCGCCCCACCTGGCGTAATATTGCTGAGATCGCGTCGGCCGTGCCGGGATTGGCGTAGTTCTCCTCGTTGATGAACAGGGTGGGCGTGAAGCGCACCCCCAGCGTCTGGCCGGACTGCACGTCGGCGAGGACTTTGTCCAAAAGCCGGTCGTTGGCGAAACAGGCCTGGGCGCCTTCGGGCGTCACCCCCTGGTCCGCCAGCACCTTGACCATTTCGACCTCGGGGTCGCCCACCGACAGCCAGTCCACCTGCTTGCGGAACAGCCGGTCGACCATGGCGAAGAACCTGTCGGCAGGGGCGCATTCGGTGAGCTGGCTCGCCCGGGTCGCGACCATATCGGAGGGGAAATGGCGATGGATCAGCCGGAGCTTGCCGGTGTCGATCCACTCCTTGCGCAGGGTCGGCATCACCGCGATGTAGAAGTTCGCGCAGTGCGGGCAGGTGAACGAGGCGTAATCGATCAGGGTGTTGGGGGCGTCGACCTTGCCCAGGATATGGTCGCCGGGCAGCGCTTCCAAAAGCTTGTCGCGCGGCAGGTCCTGGGCGCGGAGATCGCGGGCAACGAAGGCAGCCGCCAATGCGCCCAGGGGGGCGCCCAGCATGACGTGCCGCCGGCTGGCGACGCGCGCGCCAAGACGGGTGAGCGCAGCCCGGAGCTCGGGGTCCTTGACCGACGCGGCGCGCTCGGCCACCCGCGTCACGACGGCGGGATCGGGCATGGGAATGGGCTTGGGCGCGGGTCGCACGGCGATCGCGCCCTGCACCAGCCGGATGTCGTCGATCATCTTGTGCCCGAAATAGGCGTTCACGCGCTCGACGAGCTGGCCGCTCATATGCTGCACCTCCAGCGCCGCCGCTCCCGCAACCCGCAACCGGAGCGCCTTGCCGGCGCGCGCTCCGCGGCCCGACAGCAGCGCCTCGGGCCGGGTGATACGCGCGAGATCGGGACCGACGATGGCCGTCCACTCGGCGCGCAACCGCGCGATCGAGGCTCCGCGGCCCTTGGCGATACCGGATGTAAGCCGCTGGGCCAGACCGCCGATGGCGCGGAAGCCGTTTTCCCGCATGGACCCTTTCAAACTCCGTTCCTTATGGTAGGGCACGGCCCCTTACATGACCATTACCCACGCCTCACGATTGCTTGCCTGGTACGACCGACATCGTCGCACCCTGCCGTGGCGCGCGCCGGCCGGCGAGCGGACCGAGCCATATCTGGTGTGGCTGTCGGAGATCATGCTGCAGCAGACCACCGTGGCCACAGTCGGCGACTATTTCCGCCGCTTCGTCGAGCGCTGGCCCACGGTCGAGGCGCTGGCCGAGGCGCCGCTCGACCATGTGCTCTCGGCCTGGGCTGGCCTCGGCTACTATGCCCGCGCCCGCAATCTCCATGCCTGCGCCCAGGTCGTGGCCGAACGCCACGGCGGGCGCTTCCCCGAAGACGAGGCGGCCCTGCTGGCCCTGCCCGGCATCGGCCGCTACACGGCCGGCGCCATCCGCGCCATCGCCTTTGACCAGCCGGCCTCGGCGGTCGACGGCAATGTCGAGCGGGTGATCGCCCGCCTGTTCGCCATCGAGACGCCGCTGCCCGACGCCAAGCCGGAGATCCAGCTCCGCGCCGCCAGGCTGGTGCCCGAGCAGCGCGCCGGCGACTACGCCCAGGCGATGATGGATCTCGGCGCCACGGTGTGCACGCCGCGCAACCCGCGCTGTGTGATCTGTCCCTTCATGTCGAGCTGTCGCGCGCGAAAACTCGGCCTCGCCGAGGAACTGCCGTGGCGCGCGGCCAAGGCCGAAAAGCCGACGCGCCGCGGCCTCGCTTTCGTGCTGGCGCGCAAGGACGGCGCCATCCTGCTGCGCAAGCGGCCGGCCAAGGGGCTGCTGGGCGGCATGGACGAGGTGCCGTCGAGCCCGTGGCGCGAGGGCAAGTTCACGGCAGAACAGGCGCTCGCCGAGGCGCCGGTGCCGGCGCGCTGGCAGATCCTCGACGGGCTGGTGCGCCACACGTTCACGCATTTCCACCTCGAGCTCACCGTGGCGCGCGCCACCGCCACGACCGACCGGTTGGCCAGGCTGGCGCCCGGCACGAGCTGGTGCACGATCGACCGCATGACCGAACGGGCGCTGCCCACGGTGATGCGCAAGGTGATCGCGCATGCGGTGAAGGCGTAGAGCGGAGGCCGCGACATAAAATTTGTTTTCCGCAATTCCCGCTACCCCGCTAGTGCCCCGCCAGGACAGCGCACGCCAGTTTCCGCCGGTTTCCGCCAGTTTCCGCCGCTTCGCGCCGTCGTCGAAAAGGGCCCTGTTTCCTAAGGATTCGAGGTTTCCGCCCTTTGCGCCCTTTCCGCCGCTCATTTCGCGGTTCTGGACGAGCCGACCGCAGTTCGGACGCGTCGTGCAGGCTTCCGAAGCGTCGATGGTGATGAACATCATGCCGATCCTTTCTCGACCAAGGTCGGCAGGCATACGCCACAACATTGCTCAGTTCTGTCAAGCGCGAATCGTCGGATAAAGGCATCACCGCATCAGGCTCCTGTCCCCCGCTCGGGGGGGGGAGGAATTTGAGCGTCAACGTTATATGCATTTGGATATTACGATGATGAGCGGGGCGCCGCACCGACCCTCAACTGTGCGTGATCCTGACGCGGCATGAATTGAAATATGACAGGCCAGCCGTTACCTCGAGGTGAACGAGCGAGGAGCCAGCGATGCTCAAACGACGTCACATCCTGACCGCCGGCGTGGCCGGCGCGGCGATGCTCGCGGCCTATCGCTACTCCCTACCCGGCGCTGCCGCCGCCGACGAGCGCTTCACGGTCACGCACACCGACGGCGAATGGCGCACCCTGCTGACGCCCGCCCAATACGCGGTCCTGCGGCGGCAAGGCACCGAACGCCCCTATTCGAGCCCGCTCGACAAGGAGCACCGCGCCGGCATCTTCGCCTGCGCCGGTTGCCAGCTCGCGCTGTTCTCCTCCGAGACCAAGTTCGACAGCCACACCGGCTGGCCGAGCTTCTGGGCGCCTCTGGAGAGCGCGGTCGCCACCTCGAACGACCGCTCGTTCGATATGATGGGCAAGGAAGTCCATTGTCGGCAATGCGGCGGCCATCTCGGCCATGTCTTCAATGACGGTCCGCCGCCCACGCGCCTGCGCTATTGCATGAACGGCGTCGCGATGACCTTCACGCCGCGCGCCGCCTGAAACACCATGATCCTGTTCGTCCTGTCGTATGTCGGCGGCGTGCTGACGATCATCAGCCCGTGCATCCTGCCGGTGCTGCCCTTCGTCTTCGCCCGGGCCGACCAGCCCTTCGTCAGGAGCGGCCTGCCGATGCTGCTGGGCATGGCGGCGACTTTCGCTCTGGTGGCGACACTCGCGGCCGTGGGCGGCGGATGGGCGGTGCAGGCCAACGAATATGGCCGGACGATCGCCATCGTCGTCCTGGCCGTGCTCGGCGTGACGCTCCTGTTTCCCGCGCTGGCCGACCGGCTGACCCGGCCGCTGGTCGCCATGGGCGCCCGTCTCTCGCAGTCGGCCGACACCGGCGGCGGCGCGCCTGCCATCCTGCCGTCGTTCCTGCTGGGCATCGCCACCGGCCTGCTGTGGGCGCCCTGTGCCGGACCGATCCTGGGGCTCATCCTGACGGGCGCGGCGCTCAATGGCGCCAACGTGCAAACCTCGCTGTTGCTGCTGGCCTATGCCGCCGGCGCGGCGACGTCGCTTGCCGTCGCGTTGCTGATCGGCGGCCGCGTTTTCGCTGCGATGAAGCGATCGCTGGGTGTCAGCGAATGGATCCGCCGCGGCCTGGGTGTCGCCGTCCTCACCGGCGTGGCCGCCATTGCGCTCGGCGCCGATACCGGCTTTCTCACGCAAGCATCGCTGGCGAGCACCGCGGGCCTCGAGCAGGGACTGCTCGACAAGTTCGGCAAGGAGGCGCGGCCGCCGGGAGGACAAGGATCGATGGCGATGGCGGCAAAGCCGCCGGCCGATCCCACGGGTCCGTTGAGCGTCGAGGGAGGTCTGCCGGCGCTTGACGGCGCGGTCGAGTGGCTGAATTCACCGCCTCTGACCAAGCAGGGCCTGCGCGGCAAGGTCGTGTTGATCGACTTCTGGACCTACTCCTGCATCAATTGCCTGCGCGCCATCCCCTACGTCAGGGCGTGGGCGCAGAAATACAAGGACCAGGGCCTGGTGGTCATCGGCGTGCATACGCCGGAATTCGCCTTCGAACGCAACGTCGACAACGTCAAGCGCGCCGTTCGCGATCTCAAGATCGACTATCCAGTGGCGATCGACAGCAACTTCGCGCTGTGGCGCGCTTTCGACAATCAGTACTGGCCGGCGCATTACTTCATCGATGCCGAAGGCCGCATCCGCCATCACCATTTCGGCGAAGGCGAATACGCCGAGTCCGAACACGTCATCCAGCAGCTTCTGGCGGAAACCGGCAAGACGGACATCGCCCAGGGTGTCGTGGCCGTCACGGCGGCCGGCGCCGAAGCCGCCGCCGACGCAGGCAACGTCAAGTCGCCGGAGACGTATATCGGCTTCATGCGCGCGGAGAATTTCTCGTCACCTGGCGGCACCGTGCAGGACGTCGACCATCTCTATGCGCTGCCGGCCGACCTTCGCCTCAACCAGTGGGCGCTCAACGGCACGTGGAAGATTGAAGACGAAAAGGCGATCCTGGGCGCGGCCGGCGGCGGCATCGCGTTTCGCTTCCACGCGCGCGACCTGCATCTCGTCCTCGGCGCCGGCGACGACGGCAAGCCGGTGCGGTTTCGCGTCCTGCTCGACGGCCAGCGGCCCGGCGACGACCATGGCGCCGACATCGACGCCAATGGCGAAGGCACCGTGACCGGGCAGCGGCTTTATCAGCTCGTTCGCCAGCGCGGACCCGTCAAGGACCGGACCTTCGAGATCCAGTTCCTCGATCGCGGCGTCCAGGCATTCGCCTTCACCTTCGGCTGACCGCGCAGCGGCGGCGAGGGCGCTTCAGCCGTTTCGAGAGAATGGTTGTCTGCTCGAGCCACTTGTTCATAGATTGCGCCCATGGTCCGTTCGCAAGCCCCAGTGCCTGAGGGCATCAGGCGCAGCATCTCCCATGGCCGCTACAGCGAAGCGGCAGACGCCCTGCGAAACCTGGTGCGGTCGGAGCCTTCGGCGGCCGTTCTCGTGGCCTTGGCGGACATGAACTTCCAATTGGGCGACCTCGCCGAGGCGAAAGACAATGCGCTCAAGGCCGTGGCGGCCGATCCGCGGCAACACGCGGCGCGCGTGCTGCTGGCCCGCGTGCGGACAGCGCTGGATGAACGTGATGCGGCGCTGGCCGATTTCCGCGCGGCGCTCGAGCTTGCCCGACCACCGATGGCGCCTGCCAGCGGCGGCCCGATCGCTGTTCCCGCGCATCAGGCGCTGCACAACCTCGAACAGCTCATTTATCTGGAACAGGTCGACAATCTTGCGCCCGGCACGCTGCTGCCGGTCGCCGCCGGTTTGCGAGAAGTGGCACAGCGCAAGCTCAACCAGGCGCTCGATGACTCCGGCAGCGAGATCCCCACGATTCCCCTGGGCGGCCAATACGGTCGGATCGTGGCCGATCCGCCGCTTGTGGTGCACGAAGAATCGCCGCCTGCCCTCTGTCTCAACCGGCGAGATGACTGGAGCGATGTCGTGCAAGCCTTCAAAGGCGAGGGCAAAGGGATCGCCTGCGTCGACCACCTGCTGACAGCCGAAGCGCTCGCCCAGTTGCAGCGCTTCTGCCTGCGATCGACTGTTTGGCGCCGGCAGTTGCCTGGCTATCTCGGGGCAAATCCCGAATCCGGTTTTTTCAGCCCCCTGCTGCTGCAGATCGCGGCGGAGCTGCGGCAGGCCATACCCGAGCTGCTGGGCGAACATCACCTGAATTACTGGTGGTCGTTCGTCTACCAGCATCAGCGACCAGGCACCGACATCCATGCCGACCAGTCGGACATCAGCCTCAATTTCTGGATCACGCCGGACTCGGCCAACCTGCAGCCCGGGAGCGGCGGGCTGGACGTGTGGGACGTCGCAGCTCCTGCCGACTGGACCTTTGACGACTACAACAATGGCGGCAAGGACGTCCGCGCCTTCCTGCGGCAGCAGGGAGCGCGGCAAACCTCGTTCGCCTACGCCGAGAACAGGGCGTTGCTGTTCAGAGGCTCGATCTTCCACCAGACGGCAGCCGCCCGCTTCGCCGAGGGCTTCGAGAATCGCCGGCGCAACGTGACCATGTTGTTCCGACGCACGCACAGCTAGCTAGGAGCCCCGCCTGCTCGGACCCCGCCCGCACGCGCCGGGGGGCTACAGCCCCGCCCTCACCTGCTGGCGCAGATGGTCGATCGGCAGGCGCGCGCCCTCCTGCTCGAAATGCCAGAAGGTCCAGCCGTTGCAGGCGGGCGCGCCCTGCACCGCCGCGCCCACCTGGTGGATCGAGCCGCGATGCTCGCCCAGCGCGTTGGCGGCCGACAGGGTGCCGTCGGCGCGCACGCGGGCATGCAGGCGGCCGCTCAGGTCGCTCAGTACCGTGCCGGGCTGCAGCAGGCCCGCCTCGATTAGCACGCCGAACGGAATGCGCGGCTCGCTGCGCTTGCTGGGCTTGGGCGAGACGTCCTCGTCGGCCAGCGGTTCTATCTCGGCGATACGCTTGCGCGCGACGGCGGCGTAACCCGGATCGCGCTCCAGGCCGATGAAGCGCCGGCCCAGCCGTCGCGCCACCGCGCCGGTCGTGCCGGTGCCGAAGAACGGATCGAGGATCACATCGCCCGGATTGGACGCCGCCATGATGCAGCGGAACAACAGCGCCTCGGGCTTCTGCGTCGGATGCGCCTTCTTGCCGTCCTCGCCCTTCAGCCGCTCGGCCCCGGTGCACAGCGGCAGCAGCCAGTCGGAGCGCATCTGCAGGCCCTCGTTCAGCTCCTTCATCGAATCGTAGTTGAAGGTGTAGCGCTTGGCGCGCTGGTCGCGCGCCGCCCAGATCAGCGTCTCGTGCGCGTTGGTGAAGCGCTTGCCCTTGAAGTTCGGCATCGGGTTGGACTTGCGCCAGACGATGTCGTTCAGCAGCCAGAAGCCCAGGTCCTGCAGCGCCGTGCCGATGCGGAAGATGTTGTGGTAGCTGCCGATCACCCACAGCGTGCCTTCGGGCTTGAGCACGCGCCGCGCCGCGGCCAGCCAGGCGCGGGTGAAGGAGTCGTAGCGCGCGAAATCGGCGAACTTGTCCCACTCGTCGTCGACGGCGTCGACCCGGCTGTTGTCGGGCCGCAGCAGCTCGCCGCCCAATTGCAGATTGTAGGGCGGATCGGCGAACACCATGTCGACGGACGCTTCGGGCAGGCTCCGCATCAGGTCGATGCAGTCGCCCACCAGGACACGATTGATGACTTCGACGGACATACCCACAAGATGATTCAGTATGTGGGTAACTAGAAATGACTAATTGTATCAGTTGTTTACAGATGAGCTTCTCGAATGTTCCGTCGCTATATTTTCAACAACGGACGGTCGTGATGTCGGTGACGCGCTACTACAAATAGTGTGTTGGTGAGTCGATATGCCACACGTTCTAGCGGCTATTCGATAACACAATGAGCGCTCCACTGCCGGGAGCCGCCCATGACCGATGGAACTTATCACCTCAACGGTGGCTTCAAACCAACAGCAAAAAGATTTGCCGATCTTCAAGGGCCAGATTTTTTCCCAACTCCCAAATGGGCGACGTTTGCCCTAGTCGACAACGAACAGTTTCGTGGAGACATTTGGGAATGTGCTTGTGGAGACGGTGCCATGTCACGCGTTCTCGAATTGACCGACCGTCCGGTCTTTAGCTCCGATCTGTACGATCGAGGATTCGGAACGCCCGGCGAGGACTTTCTGAGAACATCGCGCACTGCCGACAACATCATTACCAATCCTCCGTACAACGCTGCAGAGGGATTTGTTGCAACGGGTACTCAGCGTGCAGGCCGGAAGTTCGCTTTGTTGCTGCGGCTCGCATTTCTAGAAGGTGCGAATCGCGCAAACACGGTTTTCGCCAAAGTACCACCTTCGCGCGTTTGGGTATTCAGCGAACGAATTACGTTCTATCCCAGCGGCGTTGAGCCAAAGGGCACCGGAACCACAGCTTATGCTTGGTTCGTTTGGGATAAGGATGCGCCCAGTCGCACAGAACTGAAATGGTTCAAACCTGGCTACAAGGCTCGCTTTGCCTAGGGGGTACCTCGTTGAGCGCGTCGAATAGCGCTCACCCGTCATCCACGGTCCCTCGACCCGGCTGTTGTCGGGCCGCAAGAGCTCGCCGCC
>Ga0210407_10002845_pt1 | contig 14472 bp, 13 predicted proteins | sample IncBWC27MmetaG_FD_150860 | JGI IMG/M metagenome (GOLD analysis project Ga0210407, IMG submission 150860) | Forest soil microbial communities from Barre Woods Harvard Forest LTER site, Petersham, Massachusetts, United States - Inc-BW-C-27-M | ecosystem: Environmental > Terrestrial > Soil >...
TTCGTTAGCAAGCACGTGAACCAGGCCCTCGACTCCCGCCTTGGAAGCGATGTAGGCACCGTAAGTCGGGAAGGACTTGGCGAGAACGCTGCTGGAGAAAGCCATAATGCGGCCGCCATCAGGAACATGTTGTGCCGCCTGCGCGAATACCAGGAAGGTTCCGCGCAAGTTGGTCGCGATCACCTTGTCGAAGGCGGCCACGTCTCCGCCGGCAATCGGGAAGAGCGGCATGATGCCCGCACAGTGAACCACCACATCGGGTCTGCCGAAAGCGTCCATCGACTCTTTGAAAAGCCGCTCCACGTCTGCGGCATTTGCCACATCTGCTTGCACAGTGATGCCCTGTCCGCCTGCAGCCTTGAGATCTGCGACAACTGCTTGTGCTGGGGCCGGTTTTCCAGCGTAGTTCACGACCACCGAAAATCCATCTTTAGCCAGTCGTTTTGCGATCGAGCTTCCGATTCCACCAGAGGCGCCGGTGACAATCGCGTTCTTCGTTGCTGAATTTGTCATAAGGAATTCTCCTTGTAGCGTTTTCGCTTTCGTTCATGCTCCTGCCCGCTCTGTAACATTGAATGGCCTCCCGCACTTGTTGTTTCATGCATTGTTAGAATTGCAGACATGCGCCCGAGCTACTGAAGAACTACGTGCCCAGATGACAACTTCCGCAGTCTAGTATTCAACCCATTCCGTAAAGTGCGCGGCCAGGGCTGTGCGCCGGGAGGTCAAACCGTCGTAGTAATCAGCCCAGTCAGCAATTTTGCCGTTATCAGTACGTACAATCGAGACTCCAGCTATCGAAATAGGAATCCTTCTGGTGAGTCCAGCGTAGAAAGGCTCGGTGATAGTGACTTGCAGTGTCCACTGCGTGATCACATGCTCGGCGCTCACGAACGTCTGGTCGGCCTGTAGAAAGTAATCTGAATAAAGTTCCCGTGTTTTCCGGAAGAATTCGGCCAGACGCTCTTTGTCCCTAAACTCCAATCCAATACCGTGATCCTTATACCGACAATCCGTGGTGAAACAAGCGACAGCGTCCTCAATCTGTTCTTGGTTTAGCTGCCTCAGCACCGCCGATACGACTCTTTGGGGCGATAACGTCTGAATTGATGCTTCACTCATCCCTGATCTTCTTTCATTTACATCTCTCGGGCCTGTGTCCGCCTGCTAGATCGGTATTGTTTCCGACAAGCTCGCAATATGTCCCCTGACGACCCCGGCAGACGTTTCTAGCGCCCTCCGCTCTGTGCCATTAAGCGCAACCGGCAGTACGCGTGCGATCCCGTGCCGATCGACGATGCTTGGCAGAGATAGTGACACTTCCCCCAATTGCATTGATTGGGGCACCCGACTCGAAACGGTCAAGATTGCACGTTCATCGCGCAGAATGGCGCGAATGATACGAACCAGCGCGGCTCCAATTCCGTAATACGTTGCGCCCTTCGCCTCGATAATGTCGGCTCCTGCGGTTCGCGTTTCGCTCGCAATCCTGGTTAATGAACTCTCCTCATGCGGTAGCCCCATCTCTTTGGAGAATTCAGCGAAAGGAAACCCCGCCACTCGAGCCGATGACAGGACAGGAATCTGGCTGTCACCATGTTCTCCAATGAGGTATGCGTGAACGTTGGCAGAGGCAATCCCGTAGTGTTCCGCCAGTCGGCGGCGAAAGCGCGCTGTGTCGAGAGATGTTCCCGAGCCCATCACTCGACCGGCAGGAAGTCCGGACCACTTCCATACCGCATATGTCAGAACATCGACTGGATTCGATGCAATCAGCAGGATGCCGCGCGGATTCTGCAGACAAACGTCATTGACGAGGCCGTGCAGTATCGCTCCCGTATCGCGTAGCCCTTCCAGTCGCGACTTCTGACCCGATTGGCTAATTCCTGCGGTGATGATCGTTACGTCCGCCGAGCAGCAATCCGAAACATCACCGCGGAAAACACGCGTTGTATAGGAAAAAACTTCCGCATCGCGTAAATCGTTAACCTGCCCCTCGGCACGGCGTGAATCTCGATCGATCAGTACAATTTCAGCCGCCATTCCTGACATCATCAGCCCATATGCTGTTGTGGAGCCCACAAGCCCGGCACCCACGATTGCTATACGAGGAACCCTGGGTTCGAGTGATGGATGTGTCGAAATAGTCTGCTCAGGTGACTCAATCTCAGAAAGCCGCATAGATCAGATATTCTCCTCGCGCCGTTGGCTAACATCTCACCGCTGGTCGCCGTCGACTAGTCCTACGGCAGAAACTTGTATCCCGCGCTGCGGACCGTATAAAAGTGCATGGGATGGGTGGGTTCTGGTTCTAGTTTTTTGCGTAACTTCAAAATGTGGTTATCGACGGTCCTTGTACACGGATAGTTGTCGTATCCCCACACTTCATTCAGTAGCTCGTCCCGTGAGATCACCCTCCGCGGATTTTTGATCAGATAGGCGAGAGTTTTGAATTCCTTGCTCGTGAGAGTAACGGGTTGACCGTTGCGATGAACCTCCATCGTCGACAAACATCCTTTGACTCCGCCAAACTCAAACGTGTCTATGGCGTTGGAGTTGTTCAGCCAAGCTTTCGCTACATCCATCGGTGAGCAGAAATTCATGTTGTCGGTGAGGTCAGTGACGGATTTATTCCGCGACAACTTTTTCCGGGTCGCCTCATCCTCAACAGGTGATGTCCAAACGAGCACGATCACCGGAAAGAAACGCGACAGCTTTTGAAAGTCTTCCGGAGTGTCAGAAGCTGGCACGGAAGCCAGCTTTTCATCGAGGAAGCGAATCGCATCCGCTTTGGGCTCCGTAGTGGGATGCGCAAAAGCAGAAATTGCGGAGGTGATTGCTGTTGTCATAGAAATTCCTCTTTATTACCTAACGTTTACAGTTTGTGTTCCTCCCGGAGGGCTTCCGCGGCACGCTCGCCGATGATGATGCAGGGAGCCATGGTATTGCCGGTGGTCACGCGCGGCATGATCGAGCCGTCTGCAATGCGAAGGTTGTCGATCCCGTAGACCTTAAGTTGACCGTCTACGACCGACATCGAATCGCGCCCCATTTTCGAGGTACACGTCTGATGGTGGTAAGTGGAGGCTGCATCGCGAATGAAATCTTCTAGTGCATCTCCTCTCAGGTTGCCAGGCATGACTTCGCGTTTTGTGAAGGGTCGAAGAGCGGCCGAATTGCCAATCTCGCGACAGAGTTCCACGCACGCTACTGCGGCCTTCATGTCGTCCGGGTGGGACAGCGTATTGGCCTCGATCTGTATAGGGTCGTCGGGGTTGGGTCCGGTCAAGCGAATCCTGCCTCGGCTTTTCGGGCGTACGACACCTCCATACATCGTCCAAGAAGCAGCGGGTGGATTGAATTTAGCGCTTGTCTCGGCGCTGCCCAGCGGACCTTCCACCTGGCAGGTCTGCAAATCCGGAGTGTCAAGACCAGGATTGCTCTTCCAGAAGAACGTTGCCTCGCCTCCATTGTTGCGGGGAGCAAGCGGTTCCTGATACTCCCACATACACCCGACAGCAAAATGATCCTGAAAGTTCTGTCCTACACCTGGAAGGTGTTGCAAAACCGGTAGGCGCAGGTGTCGTAGCTCAGCCTCATCGCCAATGCCAGAAAGCATCAGCACCTTTGGCGTGTGCATCGCGCCCAACGAACAAACAACCTCGAGTCCAGCCGTAATCCGTTGGATTTTTCCGTCACAAGCGATCTCTACACCGGTGGCTCGATTTCCGTCTAAGGTAATCTTGGTAACCGACGCGTGCGTGAGCACAGTCAGATTGGGCCGGTCCATGTAGGGGAAGGCATAAGTTCGAAAGACGGATAGGCGCTTTCCGTCGCGCACGCGCACATCGATGATCGAGGCCCCGCCGCCGTCTTCCATCATGCGGCCATTGTTGCTATCGAAAATCGGCATCCCGATGGAACGCGCTCCTTCCACCATGGCGGGAGCGATCGGATTCGGGTCAGGCGCGGACTGCACAAAAACCAAACCACCGGTTCCGCGTCGCGTGGGGTCTGGTGCGCCTTGCCAATCTTCAATCTGGCGATAGATATTGAGGACGGACTCATAGTTCCATGCTGTGTCGCCGGACTCGGATGCGAAGAAATCCCAATCGTTCTTATGTCCGCGTGCCCAACCGAGCCCATTGATGCTGGATCCCCCGCCCAGCACCTTGCCCATACTTAGCGGCATGGAACGTCCTTTGAGGTGTGGATTGGGCTGGCCCACAAACTTCCAATCGCGTTCAGTCCCTAGGTTTTGAACCCAGCGAGCCGCTTCTGTCACGCTTGGCACCTCGTCGCTGCCGCCTGCTTCGAGCAAGAGCACGCTGACCTCGGGATTTTCGGCCAGGCGGCGCGCCACTACCGACCCCGATGAGCCTGAGCCACAGACGATGAAGTCGTATTGCGACTTGAGGTCGGAGGTGAGTTTCTGCTGATTGGTATGAACGCGTTGCGCGAAGTCTATCTCGGATTGCTTTTTATTATTCGAACTCAATTCAATGCTCCTTATCTGATATGAGGCACTTAGCGTAAACACAAGGAGTCCCTGGCGCACCGATCGCTCAATCCTCGCGGTCGTTATGTTGTCGGCCCTGACAAGCCGGTTCGGCGATTGCAGAACTGGCTTTATTGCCTATCGTCTGTTCGCAATGACCTGCACATTGCAGAATTCTTTGAGCCCATCTTCGCTGAATTCAATTCCAATCCCTGAATTCTTATGACCGCTGAATGGAATGTTGGGATGGAGATTGAGGTGTTGATTGATCCAAACCATCCCTGCATCAAGCCGACGTGCAACGGCGTCCAGTAACTCAGGATCTGAACCCCACACGGAGGCCCCCAGGCCGTATGGGGTCCCGTTGGCCAGCCGGACGGCTTCGTTGAGGTCCTGGTACTTGATAACGGCCCGCAATGGTCCAAAGTTTTCTCGCATTACGTACGCCGCTTCCGCAGGCGGATTGTCCAGGAGGGTGACGGGAAAAAACAGGCCGGCACCTTCCGATGGAACTTCCCCTTGATAGAGGATCGGAGCCTTCGCCTCTTGAATCTCTTCCCATGTTGTCTGCATGAGAGCGAACTGCGGGCGGTTCTGTATAGGGCCCAGAGTGGTCTCGGGATCAAACCCATCGCCGAGTTTCTGGTGTTGAGCACAGAATATGAGTGCTTCCGTAAGAGCTTGATAGATGCTCTCGTGCACGAAAAGGCGTTTGAGGGTGACACACCCCTGGCCACAGACTGCGAACATGCTTCGAAACAGGGACTCGGCGATCGCCTGAGGATCGGCATCCGGAAGGACAATACCGGGATCGTTCCCACCTAGCTCAAGGGTCAGGTGCTTCAGAGTTGGGGCGGCGGATGCGAAGACCTTGCGTCCGGTTTCCGAAGATCCTGTGAAAGAGACCTTCTGGAAGCCCGCGTGGGATGTCATCCAGGGGCCAAGGTCATCCCCTCCGCTGATCACATTCAAAACGCCGGGCGGAAGGATCTCACGAATGTAGTCGGCGGCTCGAAGTACTGTAAGAGGGGTAAAGACTGCAGGCTTCAGGACAACGGTGTTGCCGGTCAGCAGGGCGGGGAGCACCTTTGTGAATGACAGCAACAACGGTAGATTCCACGGACTGATCGCGGCGACAACACCCAGCGGAACATAACGTTTCGTGATCTGTCCGACACCGGTTTCATTCCATGTCGTATCTGGCAGTTCCATCTGGAGTAACGCCGGGGCATAGGTCCCGAGCATCCATGTGACCTCGAATTGCGCCACGCTATAAGGCCGGCCGTTTTCCGCTGTTAGGATCGTGCAAAACTCATCCGTATGAGCTTTGAGCGCTTCCATGGCATTTGCAAGAAGATCCCTTCGCTCGTTCCAAGTCTTGCTGCTCCAAAGAGGAAACGCCGCCTGTGCAGCCTGGACCGCCTGGTCGAGACCATCATTCTGGGTGTCGGTCACGCGCGCAAGATCTTCTCCAGTCACAGGATCGGAGATCTTTATCTGCCTGGAAGAGTCGATTCTTTGGCCGTTCACTATGTTCGGAAACCCCGCGGTTAGACGACCCCTTTTTAGTGCTTGCTCGCGATTGGGATGGGGTATAGAGGGGGGAGCAGTCCTTTCGCCAAGCCGTTTCGAACCGACTCGGTCTGAGATCTCGTGTTGTGGGTTAAAGCTATTTCCAGTTGACATTGTGTTTTGCTCCTTCCCCGTCTTCGCGATTTCGCATCATCCAATGGACGACGCCGAAGACCTTTTTGCCATGGTGTCCGAACAGTTCACCGAAGGGAACCCTTCTTCTTCCACGCTTAGCAGCTGCTATCAACTGCTGCTCGATCCTGTTTCGAAGATCGCTAACCTCTGAGGTATCGTCGTGCGCCGATAAAGTTGTAATCACCGCCACGGTTGACTTCCTCTCTCAAACCGGGAGCCCTAAAGCAGTGCCGGTTTGCCCTTTTCTCAATCTTTCTCTCTGTCCATCCACTCGCGGACATACGCCGGACAGTTCTCAAGCTGCATGCCATCCGCCTCGCAACCCCTTAGAAACCTCACTGAGTCTCGATCCGCCAGTCTCACGTCTCGCAAATCCAGAATGATGTTTCTGTAGTCGCCATCAAAAAGCTGCTTCAGCTCTGGGACCTGCTCCGCCTCCATACGCCCACTTAGGGTGAACACCGTGAATCTCTGCCGTGTTGATCTCTCGATTCTCAAGGTCATCGGTTGTCGTCGCGATGCTGTGCATTGCCACCATCCCGCGCTAGTAACGCAAGTGGAAATGCAATACAGAGGCCACATGAAACATATTGAAAACAGGCGGTTAGAGGTACCCATCGGATGACGAGACTTCGGAAAGTGCCGAATTATCGGGAGTTTAAAAAGAGGGAGTTGCTACTGCTCTGAGATAAACTTGTGTTTCTTGATCTTGAGCTGCTTGATTTTCGAGTCCAGCGTCGAGCGGGGAATTCCGAGTTTCGCTGCCGCACCTTCTGGGCCAGCGACTTTCCCATTACTTTCCGCCAAGGCAGCTTCAATAATTTGTTTTTCCTGATTTTGGAGGGTATCTGGCAAAGGACCTGCTGTTTCCTGCCGGGATGGGTGCACGCATGCTAACCAGGCCTTTTCGATCCAAAAGGTATCGCCGCCGCACAAGATCACCGATCTTTCAACGATGTTTTGCAACTCGCGGATATTTCCCGGCCATGAATACGATTGGCACAGCTCCAGCGTCTTGTGATCGATCTTGCAGATTTGCTTTCCGATTTTTTCCGCGTAACGCTTCACGAAATACTCCACCAACATCGGAATATCCTCCTTCCGTTTGCGTAGAGGAGGTACTTCAATCGGGAAAACGTTAAGCCGGTAAAACAAGTCGGCTCTAAACGCTCCTGCGGCAATGGCTGCCGTTAAATCACGGTTGGTTGCGGCTATGACGCGAACGTCTGTTGTAAGAATTCGGTTACCTCCCACTCGTTCGAACTGCCGCTCTTGAAGTACTCGGAGCAATGTAATCTGGGTCTCGACGGGAAGATCGCCCACCTCGTCTAGAAAAATCGTACCGGAATGCGCCAGCTCAAAGCGGCCCTGGCGGCGCTGCACCGCGCCCGTGAATGCGCCTTTCTCGTGGCCAAACAGCTCCGATGCGATCAAGGAGGAAGGCATCGACGCACAGTTTACGCTGATGAACGCATGGCCGGCACGTTGCGAATGCTTGTGTATGGCGCGAGCAATCAGTTCTTTTCCGGTGCCGGTTTCGCCGGTGATCAGCACCGTGGAATCGGTGGGGGCCACTTTCACAATGCTGGAGAGCACGGTTTGCAGCGCCGGTGACGAGCCCACAATGTCCTCAAACATGAATGCCTGATCGATTTCCTCCCTCAGCGCAAGGTTTTCGTCACGCATCCTCTCCTCTGCCTGCTTGCGATCCTCGATATCCGTCCCAGTTGCATACCAGCGAATAATGTGCCCCTGGTCGTCGCGAAGGGGATTGTAGCGGACAAGAAACCAGCGATACTTACCGTCCTTTCCAAGCTCTCGTTTCTCAAGTTCAAAAGGCTTGCCGCGCGCGAGCGCCTCGTGGCGCTTATCGAGCAGCCTTTCCACATCCTCCGGGTGGAAGATCCGTGCGGGAAAGTCTTCTCGCTGCACGTCCTCCAAAGTGAGACCGGTGTAATCGAGCACCGCCTGATTTGCATAAAGGGCTGTCCCATCCGGGCGGAACACGTAAATCAAACTGGCGATGGCGTCGGTCATCCGCCGAAGCTCTGTTTCCTCCGCTTTTATTTGGTCAAACGCAGTCTGCAGAGCCGCTCTCGCTTCGTGCTGCTCGGTGACATCCATCGCCGTACCGACTAATTCAATGACATCACCGGAAGCATTCGCTACCGGGTGTCCGACGACATGAATGTACTTTGCCGGGCCGTTTGGCAGAAGAAGCCGAAAGTCGGTCTCAAAGTCAGTCCTGTCCCGAATGGCCTGCTCGACCACAGGCGTGTTATAACGTGCGTCCTCCGGGTGCAACCGTTGGACTACCTCAATATAGGAGGGTGGCGTGGGGGCAGGATCGAAGCCGAAGATCCGGTACATCTCTTTTGACCAATAGGAAGCGCCCCATCCGAACCTTGGGATCGCGGCAAGCCCGTGACCGGTCTCACGCTGCGCGTTTTCCATCTGAGGGACCCGCACCGCCCAACTGCCAGTCTGCGTCAATTTCTGTGCTTCAGCTAAGTAACCCTCACTCCGCCGCAGGGCCTCCGTCCGCTGCTCAATTTCCTCGAAAGCCTTCTCCAACTCCGCTCTGGCCTTCCACTGTTCGGTCACATCCATGACGGTGCCGACGACCTCGTCGCCTGACTCAATCACCGGGTGAGCGATAGAGTGTAGGTGCTTTATCGTTCCGTCTGGAAGGACGATTCGAAAATCTATCTCAGAATCCGCCCACTCCTTCTGCGTGGACGCCATTCTTTTCTTTCTCTGCTCGAACCTTGGTCGATCCTCGGGGTGAATTCTCTCAAAAAATTCCCATGTGGGCTGAGCCATCTTCTCGGGATCGTAGGCATAAATGCGAAAGACCTCTTTCGACCAGAAGAGAGCGTCGGTACGCACATTCCAAACCCAACTGCCGGTGTGGGTCAATTTCTGCGCTTCCCCCAAATAAGCCTCACTCCGCTGTAGAGCTTCTTCGCTACGTTTGCGTTTTGTGATGTCTTCGGACAGCGCCATTATGAATCGCGGTACCATCTCGGTGCCCGGTACAAGAGAAACATTATTGCTTACCCAAATCGAACTGCCGTCCTTGCGGCGATACTTTTTCTCGATCTGAAACTGTCGTCGTTTTCCCTCCACCAACTCGGTGACGAGCGCCCAGTTGGCTTGGCGGTAGTCCTCATGCGTTAAGTCCAGGAAATTGATTGCGAGCAGTTCCTCCCCCGTGTAACCCACAATTGTCTGGTAGACATGATTGGTGGCTAGAAAGCGGCCGTTCAGGTCACTCAGCGCAACGCCGATCGCCGAATTCTCAAAGACGGATCTCCACCGCTCCTCGCTTTTCCGGAGAGCATCTTCAGCACGCTTCCGCTCCTCAAGATCGGTATTGGTTCCGTACCACTTCGCAACTTTCCCCGATTGGTCGCGCAGAGGACTACCACGAAAGAGAAACCAGCGAAATTCGCCGTCGAAGCGGCGGAAGCGGCCCTCCACTTCGAACGGCTTTACAGAATTCAAAGCTTCCCGGACTGTTTCCAGAATTCGTGGCAGGTCGTCTGGATGAATCGCGACCTGCCATCCCGAGCCCAAAGCTTGCTTTGCAGATAGACCCGTATAGTCCAGCCAGCGCTGATTGAAGAAGTCTGCGGAGCCGTCCGGCCCAGCGGACCATGCCAACGTAGGGATGGTGTCGACTGCAAGACGAGTGTCCTGCACATCTCCAGGTTCATCGAAGCCATGCGGCAAGGATGCCATGCGCGGATTATAGAGCCTTATGGCGGACCAAACCGGACTGAAATTGCGTTGTTCCTGTCCGCAAGAGGATCACGCGCAATGCTGCTTCCAAGCTATCGCTCGACGAGGTCACCAGCACGAGCATTCCGTACAACAGCCCGCAGGGCTTGACCGGATTCTGATTTCGCCCCAGCGGCTGAAAACGACCCGAGTCGTGACCGTGGTAGTGCTGATGGTCGCAAGCGCGCCCGTCATCCAGACACAATCACTAAGGCGGCCACGCGTCTGCGGTTCTATGAAATCGCGTCCGTTGCAACTAAGACGCTGCCGCACGTCGCGGTTCGGGTCGCTTGGATTTGCCGTTTTTCGATTTGCTCTTTCTGTTCCAGCCGCCAAGATTGAGCGCGACAGCCATGCAGGCGGCGCGCAATTCGTCCGCCAGAGCGCGGTCGACCATGGTACGAGCCACGACCATGCCTCCGATGGATAAGGCAGCTATGCTCTGTGCAGTGGTGCGGCGACCTCGGCCGTTCTGGATCAAGCTCCGCTCCAATACGCTTACCATTGCTTTGAACACCGTTTCGAAGGCGCGCCTCGCACTTACGCCGCTACGAGCGACGTCGGTCGGCAGTGCGACCATAGGGCAGGAGTTCTCGACGTCCTCGAAATGCTGGCGAGATAGATAGGCGCGGACGACTTGCGACCCTACGTCGGTCGATGACAGATCCACATGCACACCTTCCCAGCAGCTTTTCCACTGAGGGTCTGTGAAGAAGCACCCTAATACCTCGGCATACAGATCGCTTTTGCTGTTGAAATAGCTATAGAATCCACCATGCGTTAGGCCCACACCGGCCATGATCTGACCGAGAGAGACGCTTTCAAAGCCATGCCGGTTGAACAGCTTGCGTGCGCTGTCGATGATATTTTTCTTGACGTCCGCGCGATGACCAGCGGGATAAGGCATAAAGCCTCCTTAGATTCTTTAGGCACCGAAGTATGCCTCGAAAACGGTTCAGCGACCAGGAAAATATTATGTTGAACATATTTTCGCGCAATGTTGTTATGTCGTGATGGTTGAACGCAAGAAATCTGGGAGGGCGATGAAGATGATGAGCGATAGAAAGAATCTGGCGGCGCTGGCCAATGGGACACGGCGGCAAGCAATCGTCGGGGTTGCGATGGCATTCGGTGGTTTAACCCTGGGCTCAACTAAGGCTTGGGCGGGAGCCGAGGAAGAAATTTCTCGTACAGCGGAATCCATTCATCAAGAGCCTATTCTTAAGGCGAGCCGGAAGCGCATCTACGAAGCGCTCACCGATGCAAAACAGTTCGACAAGGTCATACAGCTCAGCGGAGTCATGCAGTCCATGCACCTGCCAGATAAGCCCGCGGAGATCAGTCGCGAGGTGGGAGGCGCGTTCACGCTCTTCGGCGGCTACATCACGGGACGACACGTCGAACTTGTGCCGAACGAGCGAATCGTCCAAGCATGGCGAACGGGCGGCTGGGCTCCGGGCGTCTATTCGATTGCGAAATTCGACCTCGTGGAGCAAGGGTCTGGGACCAAGATTACATTTGACCATACCGGCTTTCCGAAAGGCGAGGCGGAAGTCCTGGCTTCGGGATGGAAAGCTCACTATTGGGAGCCGATCGAGAAACTCCTGGCGTAGGCGCTGCGCATAACGCCGTTCATCACCTCCGGGCAGGACGGCGGCGTGGAGCTGCATGCCGCAACGCGACCGCCATTGCATCTCGCTCATCACCGCCAGCCAGGTTGTGCTCGGAAACCCTGAAACAATGCCAATTACATTTACAAATGTCGCACCCCGGAAGATTTCGGGTGTATCGTCGGCTACTCGGAAGTTGGCCCGCAACGGCTTCTGGGAAATCTGAGGCGACACTCAAGGAACTGACGCTCCGGTAAAAAGGCGAACGCCACTGCATTTCGGCAGTTCATGGTTTCGGGGGGCGGATTTGAACCGCCGACCTTTGGGTTATGCGATCTGACTCACCTTTCGATGAGAGTCGGACTGTACCTTCATCCACGAGGGATGCTCGCCATCCAGTCTCTACGCCTTCCCCCACCATTCCGGGGCTTGGTTCGGTATTGCCCTATCGCTCACGCGACGTAGGTTCCACCGACTTTGACGAGTGATCTTCCGGTGCATTGCTGCGCCGGACGCCCAATTGCAAAAGCTCCTACAACATTAAGGATGCCAAGGAAACTCCAGGGAATCCTTGGGAGCATTAGGTTATGAGCCCAGGGAGATTAGTAATTACAACAACTTACAAGACGCGGGTGGCTACCTAAAATCCTTGTAAGGAACGCTAGAGAATCCTTATTGGACAGTTAAAGGACAGTCGCGGTATAGCTTCTGTTTTCGCTCGATCGTCGAAGGGCGCGCTTGTTTTGCTGCGGATCAGCAGCTCTGAGTCTGAAAGCTTTGGTTTGTCTCTTCTGCGAAAAACTAAGACGGTTCGCTACCTATTGTTCGAAGCCCACGCGTTGGAGTGACGAACAATGTCCGTGACAGGGCAGCGTTCTAACCAACTGAACTACGTCCCCTCTTGCTTTTCATACGGTTAGGGCCAAACCCGCATGTTTACTGTCCATTCTTGCTGTCAACCGTTTCGCCTGCTTCAATCCGTTCCACTGAATATAACCAGTTTTCGGTACGAAATGGACAGTAAATGGACAGTATGAAAAACCGCCAAAAACCGTCCGCAGGCTAATCGCGACGCCGAGCATCTGTCCATGCTCTGTGCTGAATTGTAGCAGACCGAATTCAGATCCGCATAGGATTGGAGTCCGCTTCTCTGTCGACCCGCCCCGAGAATCGGTTCTTTTTTGGCAAAGCAGTCACACTACCCGGTCGTATTTTGGGGAACGTGTCGGCCTCCGCGATCGCCTCGTCTTTCCTAAGCTGCTCGATGAGAATCTCCGGTTCAGCAGCGTACCGAAGCATGACTCACCTCTACTCGATAACTTCCAATCGGGGTTCAGCTTCGGATGAATGCCAGAAGGTCCGCATTGATCACGTCGGCATGGGTGGTCATCATGCCGTGGGGGAAGCCAGGGTAAATCTTCAGCGTGCCATGCTTCAGCAACTTAGCCTGCAGCAATGAAGCGTCTTTGTAGGGAACAATCTGGTCGTCGTCGCCCTGCATCACGAGGGTCGGCACCGTAATCGCTTTCAGATCGTCCGTTTGGTCCGTCTCAGAGAAAGCCTTGATGCCTTCGTATTGGGCGAGCGCGCCGCCCATCATCCCCTGTCGCCACCAATTCTGGATGACTCCCTGCGAGACCTTTGCGCCGGTCCTGTTGAAGCCGTAAAACGGCCCGGAAGGAACATCGATATAAAACTGCGCCCGGTTGTCAGCCAGCGCCTTGCGGAAGCCATCGAACACTTCGATCGGAGTGCCGCCCGGGTTCTTCTCGGTCTTGACCATGAGTGGGGGAACGGCGGAGATAAGCACGGCCTTAGCTACGCGCCGCTGGGGCTCGCCGTACTTCGCAACATAGCGTGCCACCTCGCCGCCGCCCGTGGAATGTCCGACGTGGATCGCATTCTTCAGGTCGAGATGCTCGGCCACAGCCGATGCGTCGGACGCGTAATGGTCCATGTCGTGGCCAGTGCCCACCTGCGAGGAGCGACCGTGACCGCGCCTGTCATGCGCGACAACGCGATAGCCGTTGGCAAGGAAAAAAAGCATCTGCGTGTCCCAGTCGTCCGACGACAGAGGCCAGCCGTGGTGAAACACGATGGGCTGTGCGTCCTTAGGACCCCAGTCCTTGTAGAAAATCTGCGTTCCGTCTTTGGTCGTGATTGTTGCCATGGATTTTTCTCCTTCGTTCAATTTGTCAGAGTTCGAATCAAGAGCATGGAGCCTGAGAGCCATTGCTGGCACCGGAAGCGTCGTTGCTAGCACTGCCATCCCGCCGATGAGTATGCTGCGCCGGCTGACTTCAACGGTCATAATGTTTCCTTTCTTGATTATTGCCTACTCAACAACGAATGGACCCGCACCCAGCGAAGCCGCCGGTCCGGCACCAATGGCACCGAACCGCTGGGCCTGGAAAAAGTGGATCCATTCTGCTTCACTTATCGCCGCTCCTTGGCTCCGCAACAGAAATCTTGAGAATCGTGACTTCATCATTCAAGTGTTCCAGGCGCTGAATTCACGACGATTGGCGAGCTCTGATCGAGAACCTTCGGCCAGAGTTGAAATTCTCCCAGCGCTCGCCAGAGCTCCGTCTCATTCGATGTGTCTTGTCGCGACACGAAAGACGCCCACGACGGCAAGCGTCAACGCGAATTTCAAGTTCGTGCCGATTGAGCACGTTGGTTTTCCGTGCCGTACTAAACTGTCGGTTGCGTCTTTCCTATTCGCGCTTACCGAGGGTCTCTTACTTATGTTTTCCGGACTCAGGTGGAAACTCTTTGAACATTTTTGCCACGCCCCTATCGAGGTTCTTTTCATTCTTCGCTGCACTATCCGAGAGCGTGCCTTCGGCGCTACCCCGCCAAATTAGCTGTTTC
>Ga0210407_10002848_pt1 | contig 14438 bp, 10 predicted proteins | sample IncBWC27MmetaG_FD_150860 | JGI IMG/M metagenome (GOLD analysis project Ga0210407, IMG submission 150860) | Forest soil microbial communities from Barre Woods Harvard Forest LTER site, Petersham, Massachusetts, United States - Inc-BW-C-27-M | ecosystem: Environmental > Terrestrial > Soil >...
AGTACGATTGTGCGAAGCAGATGCTCGCGGCGAGCGAAAGCGGTTTATCCTGCGCGAAGCGGCTGCGCACAAATCCTGCAATGATCTGCACGCCCTTGTCATGGAAGCGCCCGCTTAAATTGGATTCGCGCTCGATGTTGATCAATCCGGATTTGCCGAGCGCTACCGACGCGGTGATGCGCACCGGCTTGCCAAACGAGTATCCGCCAATCTCCAGCACGCTCAACCCGTTCACCTGCCCAGCCTTACTTCCGGAAACATCGACTAGCAGCGTGCCTTCTTCGATCATTTCGCGAATGCGCGTTTCGATCAGGTTGTGCCGTTCCATCTTCGAATTCAGCGCGCCGCGGACGTGCGCGGCGCGTACGACGTTTTCGCCTGCGGCCGTGGCGGAGTAGTGCGCCTCGCGCGCGAGGTCGGCGATGTCCACGAATCGCGCCGTTACCTTGTTCCGTCGCCCCGCCCGGCGCACGCCGTATTCCAGCATCGCGGCAAACGCACCGCGGTCAAACGGGGACAAATTTTCTTTTTCGGACAGTGCGCGCAAGCGTCCCGCATACTCGGCGATCACCTCGTCGCTCATGTGCATCTCTTCGTCGAATTCCACGCGCACCTTGAATATTTTCCGGAAATCCTCTTCATATTCATATAAAAGTTCGTACATCTCGCGGTCGCCAATCAAAATCACTTTCACGTTGATTTCGATGGCTTCGGGCTTCAGGGCGCTACCGCCGAAGGGATAAAAAATCTCAAGTGGCTGAATTTCCAGCCGGCTGTGATTTAGCGTGCGCTTGAGCGCGCGCCATACACCTGTTTCCGATAAAGCCTCCATCGAATACATGATCAGGAATCCGCCGTCGGCTCGCAGCAGCGAACCGCCTCGTAGGTCCATGAAATCGCTGGTCCAGCCGCCACGCGCATCGTAAGCGCGCTGTATCGTCCCGAACAAATTCGCATAGGTGGGCGTAGTCTCGAAAATCACGGGCGAATTGTCCTCGTCATTGTGCGCCAGGATCACGTTCACGCCGTAAGGGCGGAAAGGATCGCGCTCCGGGCCCGGGGGCGCCTTGGGCAATCCATCGGGGCTTTCCCCTTCCTGCTCGGCTTCGCCTTCGCGCTCCTTGAAGGGATCGAGATTATCGAGCAGGTGGTGCCGTACTTCCTCCAAATATTCCGACACGCCCGTTCCAGGATATTTTTCCTTCAATTCCTCGATGACGCCGTCCACCAGCACCGACGCGGCTTCCTGTTCGAGATAACTCAGTTCGCTGGCCAATTCGCGCGAGAGTGTCAGAGTCTTTCGGTACACCACCGTAAACTCTTGCCGGAACTGCTCATACTTGCGCTCGATATCTTCCGCCACCGGCGCGTCGAGTTTTCCTTCGTGGACCATTTTCGAAATGTCCTCGATCGGGACCATCTGTCCCTCGAGCACCGGAAAAATCTCCGGCAGCGCCACCGCGCCCACCTGCATGTGTCCCAGCGCGAACTGCTCGCGGGCGATGCGCCGCGTGAAATCGTCCATCAGCTCCTTTTCGCGCACGGTGAAACGCTCTACGATCCGGCCTTTCTGCCGCTGGAAAGGTTCGCCTTCGAACACTTGCGGAATTCTTCGCCGCAGAAAATCAATTCCCGCCTGCACGTCCTTCTTAAACGAATTGGCCTGTCCGCGCGGCAGCGAAAGCAGCCGGGGCCGGTCGGTGATTTTGAAATTGTTTACGTAACAGCGGTCCAGGGACGCCTTCGTTTGCGGGTGGACTTCTTCAATCATGCGCGCGATGGTTCCGCCGCGGCTGGTACCCGCCAGCCCGCATACGAACACGTTGTACCCTGGCGCGGACAGCTCCACTCCCATTTTCAGCGCGCGCAATGCGCGTTCCTGTCCGATGAAGCCTTCGCGCAACTCGGCTTGCGCCGTCGTTTCGAATGGAATGCGCGAGGGTTCGCACCGCCACCGCAGTTGCGCCGGAGACAGCTCCACGTGAGCGGCAGCGGGCTTGATGTTCTTGGTTGCCATACGAGCGGGGTACTCTAACACAGCCATACGCGGACGCGACGACTTTCGCCCGCCGCGTTGAGCACTCGGTTACGCCAGGTGCCCTTTCTCCATTTGCCCAGAAGGTTCCAACCCGGGTCTTGCTTACTCTCTTCCTTCGCAATTCTACTTACCCGGGCGCCGCCAGTTCATCGCGACGTTCCATGTAGACCCGAAACACGCCCATGGCCGCCGCCACGATGGTCGGACCGGCGACAAGTCCCAACAGCCCAAACACCTCGATGCCGCCGAGAACGCTGATGAACAGCAGCAATTCGTTGAGGTGCGTGCGATTGCGCAGCAGCACCGGCCGCAGGATATTGTCGGCCACGGCGGAAACGCCGCCGCAGATCGCCACCACCAGGAGGCCCCGGCCCCAATGGCCGCTGAAACCCAGCCACAGCGCGCCAGGAACCCAGATCAACGCGGAACCCACCACCGGCACCAGCGAGAAAAATGCGATGAGCACTCCCCAGAACACCGGCGTCGCAATACCCGCAAGCGCATAGGCCGTTCCACCGAGTATTCCCTGGAGGACCGCAACCAACAGGCCAACTGCGACACTCGCAAAGATCAAGTCCTTTGATTCCTCCAGCATGTCCTTCTGAATCGCTTCGTCAAACGGCAAAAGATGCTGCACCGCGCGCACGATGCTGTCTCCGTCTCTGAACATGAAAAACAGCGCGAAAATCAAAATGAAAAGATCGACAAAAAAAATAAATGTGTTTTTGAGAAACGCGCCCAGTTTTCCCGCAAGAAACCCCGCAATTTTTTCTCCGCCTTGCCGCAGAGGTTCCGAAAAATCCATTGCGCGCCAAGCGTACGGAAGATGGCTGTGAATCCAGGCCATAACGCGGGTGGGCACGGCGAGTTCCGGATTTTGCAGCGTGCTCTGCAAACCCGCCGAAGCGTCGATCGCTTCGCGCGCGGTGTACAGCAGTACGATCAAAGCGGGCACGATCAGCAGCAGCGTGACTCCCAGCGTGCTCACGAGCGCCGCGGGAGTTGCACGCAACCTCCGCGCGACTCGCTCATGCCACGGAAAAAAGAAAATCGCCAGCACCGCCGACCATGCCAGCGGCACCAGAAACGGCTCGACAATCAAGAAAGCCAGATAGCCCAGAAGCAACAGCGCCCCATACGAAAGCACGGTGGTTAAACGGTCACTGGTTGTCTTGAGCGTGGCGGATGGTTTAGTCATGGGAGGTATATAATCGCCAAGGATTGAGGAAACGGCGGGCCGAACGGGCCAACATCACGCAACACCAGATCGCACACGGAAAAAAGGCGCCTTAAGCATGGAACCGCAGAGCATTCGGCTCACTCCCTACCAGTTTCGCCTTCTTGCTGTACTTGCTTTGGTGAATTTTGTCAACTTCGCCGATCGCCAGGTAGTCGTGCCGCTTCTGCCGCTGCTGCGCCAGCAGATGGGGCTGACCGACACGCAACTCGGCGCGCTGCAAACTGGGCTTCTCTTGGTTCTTGCGGCTGCGAGCATCCCGTTCGGGTACTTCGCCGACCGCCTCAACCAAACACGCATCATCGTGGGAGGCGTAGTGTTCTGGAGCCTGGCCACGATAGCGTGCGGGTTCGCTCCCTCTTTTTTCTATTTGCTCTTGGCGCGCGCGCTCATCGGCGTGGGCGAGGCAGCCTACGCCCCTGCGGCGCAGTCCATGATCTCCGAAGCGTTCCCCCACAAGCGGCGCGCCATGGCGCAGTCCGTGTTTGCTTCCGGCATGCTCCTGGGAGGAGCCGCGGGTCAGGCAATTGGTGGTATTTTGGGCGCGGCGCACGGTTGGAAGTACACGTTCATCTTCGTCGGGCTGATCTGCTTGATTCCGGGAGCGTTCGCGGTCAAGTTGCAGGAACCTCCGCGCCGGCCGCGTTCCGAGGTGGTCCCTGTCCTGACTCTGCTCAGCGTTCCCGCGTATCTGGCGATGATTGCCGCGGGTACGTTTATCACTTTTTCGACCGTCTCGCTGCTCACCTGGGGCGTCACCTTCGCCATGGATTATAAAGAGTTCAGCCTCCGCGAGGCGTCGGAATCCCTGGCGGCAGTGGCTTTGCTCTCTCTGGTGTTTGGCGTTCTCACGGGCGGATTTGTCGCCGATCGCCTGCAGAAGAAATTCGTCTACGGACGCATTATCGCCATCGCCGCGGCATTTCTGTGCGCCGCGCCTTTCGCTCTACTGGCTGTCCAATCGGACGAAAAGTGGGTTGTGTTGGCCGGACTTTTCATCGCGATTTTCTTCATGTCCTGGTATCACGGCCCGGTCACCGCGGTCCTGCATGATCTGACACCCCAAAGGGCGCACGCCACCGCTGTCGGCGTCTATATGTGCATCACGCAGCTTTTTGGCGCCTTGGGGCCGCAGTTGGTCGGCAAAATCTCGGACGCCAGCGATCTGCAACTCGGTCTGCAGGTCGCGGTGGCCGTGATGGTCGGCGGTTCCCTTCTGATGTTCTTGGTGATCTATTTCATACGCCGCGACGGCTTGCATCATCCCAGACTCGCGGCTTTCCACCCCGAGGCCTATGACTGACCCACTTTCGTCCAACAGCTCCACATCCGCCGAAAAATGGATCCTGCGCTTAACCTCGCGCAGCTTTGCAAGCCTCCTCCAGTTTGCGGGAGGGGTGCTGGTGGTCTTCGGGGTCATGGGGCACTTGAATCTTGGGCTCGTTGCGGGCGGGGTTGTTTTTGGTAGTCTCGGCTTCGTCCTGCGGTCCCCATTCCGCATTGGCGGGACGCGCGTGGGGTTAGAGGACCTCCTCACTGTCCAGGACAGCTCTTTGCAGGTCGTGGGCGATGAGATTCGCAGCGAAAATGGTTACTCCGTTCGCAAACTCGAAGACGGCATTGAGTATCAAGAAGGAGAACGTATTTTAACTATCCGGCAAACGGCGTCTCATTCTCAATCACCGGAAGATCCTGCGACGGTGCAGGAAACTTTGACTACGAAGACTGTGGGAACGCTCTCTCATTCAACGACTGTGTCGGTAAACGTCGCCACAAAAGGTGCAGTACGCTGGAATCCACCGTACGAAGACGAGCAGATTCCTCCGGAACGCCTTGCGGAGATCATGAAGAGAATCGCGCAGGCCTTGGTGTTCTATGAATCAAAGGTCGCGGGGGGAAATCGTTCTTAGCGAAAAGACCTTCGAAGCGCTACTTCAGGCCGACCTTTTCAATCAATCTCAGAACATCGTCGTGGGCCACATCGTACAGCGGACGGATGTCATCTTCCTCGAGTCGTTCGCGAAGATACTCCGCCGCGACGTAGCTCGCTTCGCGGTCCGTCAAGTCCCGGCCAGTGCGCTCGCGGAATTTCACGAACGCCGTGTGTGCCAGTCCTACCACGTGCGCCTCGCCATCCACGAAAAACTTTGTGTCGATGGTGTCGCTGTGGCGCGTGGCTATGCCGTTCCACATGTGCGAGAAGCGGCACTGATAAACTTGCCCGCTCAATTTGGACGTCACTTCAAACGCACCGATAAACTGGCTCATCGCGCCGGAATTCGCTAACACGGGATAGGTTGGCACGCAGTCTCCTTCTTTTTCCTAGCTTCTCTGCTTTTTCTCTTTGCTTCTTTATCTCTTTACTTCCTTGCTTCTTCTTTTTACCGGCTCGCCGTCGCTGCCGTCTCCGAATGCGCATAACTGCGAATCGCTGCGGCCACACCTGCTCCGGCCGGCACGCGGAAGCCCTGATCCTGCAAGACTTTCTCAAACGCCGCAAGGAACTGCAACACAAACGGCTTCTGGCTGCAAAATCCCATCAGCCCGACGCGCCAGATCTTGCCCTTCACCGGCCCGAATCCGCCGGCGATTTCAATATTGAATTCATCGAGCAACTGATCACGCACTTTCGCGTCATCCAGCCCGCTCGGAATCATCACCGCGGTAACTGTGGGCAAACGGTCCGCTGGATTCTTCACGAGCAATCCCATCCCCATTGCCTCGATCCCGGCGATCAACGCCTGCTGGTTCGCGCGATGGCGCTCCCAGCGCACCTCCAGCCCCTCTTCGACGACCAGTCGCATCGCTTCCCGCAATGCGTAAATCAGGGAAATCGGCGGCGTGTGATGATAGAGCCGCTCCTTGCCCCAATAATTCATCGCCGTGGTCAGGTCGAAATACCAGCTCTGCACTTTCGTTTTGCGCTTGCGAAATACTTCCTCCGCCGCTGGGCTCACCGTAATAGGCGACATTCCCGGTGGCGCACTCAGGGCTTTCTGCGAACCGCTGAAGCAGATGTCAATCCGTTCGCGGTCAACGTGAAGCGGCACTGCGGCGAGCGATGCCACTGAATCCACAACAAGCAACGCTCCCAGCTCATCGGCCACTCTCCGGAAACCTTCGAGCTTGGTGAGCACGCCCGAAGACGTTTCGCCCTGCGCCACGCCAACCATCTTGATTTTCTTGCCCTTCCCTGCCCGGCGTACATCGTCCGCGTCCACCGGAACTCCATACGGAACCTCAATTTTTGTGACTTTCGAGGAAGCCCGCGAGGCGATCTCAAACATGCGGTCGGAGAAAGTTCCGTTGACCGCCACGATGGCCTCATCACCCTCTTCGAGCGTGTTGAGGACCGACGCCTCGATCCCGCCCGAGCCTGATGCGGAAAGCGGCATGGTCAGCCGGTTTTCCGTCTGGAAAATCTGGCGCAGGAGCAACTGCGTATCGTCCATGCAGCCCTTGAACCACGGATCGAGGTGGCCAACGAGCGAGCTGGCCAGCGCACGATAGACGCGTGGGTCGATCGAGGAAGGACCCGGCGTCAGCATCAAGCGGGCCGGAGGGGTGAGCTCACCAACGTGCTGCGTCATAACCTTTATCCTTCTTCTTGCACTCGAACCATGCCCGGAGTCTCGAGCCGGCGGTGGGCCCGGTCTCTTCAGGTCGCTTGAGTGCGCAGCGTAAGGAGAGATTTTCGCGCACTCCGGCAGGATGGCGCAACCGACAAATTGGCTTTGGAAAAACCAGCTCACTTCGTATCCCCCTGGTGGCCTTGGTACACGGAAAATTACTTGTCGATTCTGCATTCGAAGAGTAGGATTGGCGCCATTCAGGGCGATTTGGACCTCGTAGGCTCGCAGGGCTCGTGCGAAAAATCTGGTTAAGGAATACCGATCAGGTGAGCGGCTAATCGGGGTGAACCCCTTGTGAAAGCAACAACGCATATCGACAAAATGCTTGGGATATAACTGACCGCCTAGATAGCTTTCGCTACCTTACAGAGTTCGGCCATGCTCAACCTTGCGTAAATCGGAGAAGTACCCTGGGGTTCCAACTCAGCCGCCTTCAGGAGGCTCCTTGAAAAGCAAATCTGCTCTTCCCCTTTTGCTCGCTTGCCTAATCCTCGTGGCACTCATTGCAGGTTGCAACGGCGGCAGCAGCACGCCTCCTCCACCTCCTCCGCCTCCGCCGAACATCACGGTCACAATTACCGTGGCCGACAATATGACTTTCCTAAAGGCAGGCAGCTCAGTGGGTATCACCGCCGTTGCGAATGGCGATACCTCGGGCAAGGGCGTTACCTGGAGCTTGTCTCCTATGACCGGATCGCTGACCAATATGACCAGCAGTTCCGTTACCTACAACGCCCCAGCTGCTCCACCGGCCAACGACATAGCGGTGACGATCACCGCTACTTCTGTGAGCGATCCCACAAAGTCGGCTGCCGTAAGCATTGATGTGCCTCCCATCGTCGTTACCCTCTCGCCGTCCGTCAATCCAGTGGGAGCGGGAAGCATGTCTGTAATCACCGCTATGGTGACCAACGATCCCGCGAATAAGCAGGTCGACCCCGCATCCTGGAAGATTACCTGTTCCGCCTCGCCATGCGGAAGCCTCGGCACTGGGACCAACACCACGGTGACCTATACTGCCCCCGCGATTCCGCCACCCAGTAACGTACAGGTGACCATTACGGCCACCTCGGCGAGTTCTCCCGCCACGCAAGGATCCACAGTCATCATCTTTGCAGCCATCACGGTTTCCCTTTCGGGCAACCCTATCTCTGTCCAGGCTTGCCCGACTCCTCCTTCTTGCGCCAATGGCACATCGACAATCACTGCAACGGTGACCTTCGATCCCGCGAATATGGGCGTCAACCTTGGCTCGTGGATCCTGACACAGGCAGGAGCAGCATGTTCACCGAGCTGCGGCATGCTTTCGAACCAAACGGCAAGCGGGGCAACCTACACCGCTCCGCCAACCCCGCCGACGAGCAATCTGTCCGTAACTATCACAGCAACCTCCATCTCCGCTCCTCAGCAGATGGGCTCGGTAACCATCACAGTCTTCGCCATTACCATTTCCATCTTGCCTGCCTCGGCGCTCATTCCGGTGAGTAACGGCTCGGTGCAATTCACTGCGACGATTGGCAACGATCCCGCTTCCCCTTCACAAGCCAACTGGACGCTTCTTCAAAACGGGACTTTGTGCGCCGCGGGATGCGGGACACCTTCCCCGGCCACTACCGCGAGTGGCACGGCTACGACCTACACGCCTCCTTCAACGGTACCTGCAAACCCGGCCGTGACCCTTACTTCGACTTCCGTGACCGACAACACCAAATCGGCCAGCGCCGCAATCACTCTCACCAACGGCACAGTCCAGATTGTCCCCGACAGCCTGAACTTCGGCTTTATAAAGGACGGCCGTACCAAAGCCTTAACAACAACGCTGACCAACACGGGCGCTTCGACCCTGACCATCACAAACGTCGCGGTTAGCGGCGGCCCATTCACGCAGACGAACACGTGTGGGACGCTACCTGCCAGCGTTGCGGCAGGAAAATCCTGCAACTTTACAGTAACTTTTAAGCCCGTTAATCCTCTTTTGTACAACAGCACGCTGAAAATCACAGACAGCAGTGCCGACAGCCCGCAGCAAGTCGCTCTGACCGGACATGGGCAAACCTTCCGAATACTTTCTGGCGTGACTCCGGCCCTGGCCGCGAACCGATTCCCATCTGCGCCGCTTCCCACCGGGCCCAATCCCGTCGGCACGCAGATACTCGACCTCGTGGACCCTACGCGCAACGATCCTTTCCTGGCCAATGGCGCCAAACGCGAGCTAGTGGTCAGGATGTGGTACCCCGCTTCCCCGGGTCAAAGCTGCAGCCGCGCGGATTATGCTTCGCCGCACGTGTGGAGCGAATTTTCCCGTCTATTGGGAATTCCCCTGCCTCAAGTCACCACCAACAGTTGTTGGGACACTCCCATGTCCGTTGGCGCCCATCCCGTGGTCCTCTTCACCCACGGTTATACCGGTACATTCACGGACTACACTTTCCTGTTTGAGGATCTTGCCAGCCGAGGATACGTAGTCGCCTCTGTGGATCACACCTTCGAGGCCACCGCCGTCGAGTTTCCCGACGGCCGGCTTGCCGAATCCGTTTTTGGCAGCCATCTCGGGAACACCGTAAGAGCCGATGAACAGTCCATGGACTATGCCGTCTCGGTACGCCTGGACGACTTGAAGTTTGTCGTGAATGCGCTGGAGTCACTGAACGCCGGAGGCAGCAGCCAGTTCGCCGGCAGACTGGATATGTCCCGCGTGGCCCTGGCAGGTCACTCCTTGGGCGGAATGACCACTATCCTCGGCGTCGAACAAGATTCACGTTTCCGCGCCGGCGTGGTTCTCGATGATGTGGTGCCGAACGCCTCGCTCAACGGAACCGAAACGCCTATGCTTCTTCTGGCCGCCGGCCGAGACACCTGGAGCGAAGACGAAACTCGGCTCTGGAGCGGCCTGCATGGCCCGCGAATTGCCATCAATCTCCGTGGCGCCGAGCACCTCACGCTTTCTGACGCTGTTTGGCTCGCGGTCGGCGCGATAAAAACTGGCACGATGGGTCCGGACAAAACAGTCGCGGCCGTACGAAACTATGTCGCCGCGTTTCTCGACGCCAATCTTCTCGGCAAGGAGCCAAGTCCATTACTGACTGGACCCTCATCGGAGTTCCCCGATGCAACGGTGACGACGCGCAAGGAGTTGCTCCGTGCCAAGTACTGAGAAACTGAAGTTTCGTCGGGCACATCGAAACTCAAATTAGTATTCTCGCGCTCCGGCTTCTTTCGCGAAATCGCCGCGCACACCGGCCGCGGGCGCGACAAACCAGCGTGGATACATTTCTTTGAAATCGGCAATGATGGTGTCGTACGGCACGTCGGCGTAATGGCCCCGCTGCTTCACATACTCCATGTGACGCCGGCCTCCCTGGTCGAATTCGTGAAAGAGCGAATCGCTTCTCCCATCAAATTCCAGCGGCCGCACACCGAAACGCTGGCAGAGGCTTAGGTTGAAGGCTGGCGTCGCCTTAACCCACCGGCCTTCGAGATAGAGCTCGGTGTAGCCGTGCCAGATGAAGAGGTTGCTGCCCGTCAGTTCGAGAAGTTTTTTCGTGGAAAGGTGATTGCGCACATCCCCATAGCCGACCCGCGCCGGAATCCCAGCCGCCCGCACCGTGGCCGCGAGCAGCGCCGCCTTGGGAATGCAGAAGCCGCGCTTCGCCCGCAGGCAATCGCTGGCGCGAAAATAATTGCGCCCCTCGCCAGCATAATAAGGGTCGTAGAGAATTTCGTCGCGCACGGCGTAATAAAGTTTCAGCGCGCGCGAGATGTCATCCCTAACCCCCGCCGTCGCCTTTTCCGTGAAGGCCCGCACGTCTGCATCGCCGCTGTCGATGAACTCACTCGCCGCCGTGTACTCTTCGCGACTCATAGCCCTTCCATCATCTCGTACAATTCGTGCACGCACGAAGAAAATGAAAATCTCCACCCGGCTCCCTGTTGCCCACCATTCTCACGCCGGATCTTTCGCTTGCAGCGTCCCACCCAGGACCAGCAGCAGCGTCGCGGCCGCGCGCCTCGTGCATGGGGTTGTCACGAGGAATCATTGCGAGGGCTGCCGCAATAAATTGTCGCGAAGAATTGTATACCGGCTTGCATGGGATGCGCGCGCCACGCACAAACTGTTTGCTACTCGTGCTCGCCGGGGGGCGGCAAGCCAATCCGCCGGTCCAGATCCGCAAACCTGGGGTCATGGTGGAGGGCTCGGAAATCGGGAGCGTGGTTTAGAAGAATCAAGCTCCCTGCGCGGTTTCGATAAGCCTTCTCTAGCCAGGTGAACGCTTGATCGTTCTCGCCCAGTTGCGCATAAACCTTCGCCAATTCGATGGTCAAATCTTCCTGGCTCTTTGCGCGCTGGAGTAAATCGCGGAGGATGGCTTCGGATTTCCCCCTCTCGCCTGCGAGAGTGTACGTCTGGGCAAGCCCCGATAACGCCCAGGGATCCCTGTTGTTGATGGCCAGGACCTTCTGAAACTCTGTGACTGCCGCCGGATAGTCTTTCTTTTCCATATAGGCTATCGCGAGATAGAGGTGAGCCAAAGGGAAAGCCGCGTCTATCTCCAATGCCCTTTTGACTTGTTCTGTGGCCTCATCTTCGCGTCCCGCGTATATCAGCAATTGGGCAGTATCGGTCATGATGATGATAGAAAGGGGATCTGCACGTTGCGCGCGGCGTTCTTCTTCGAGTGCAGCAGCTGTTTTCCCTTGGGCCGCGAGCCACACCGCGTACCATTGATGAGCCGTGGCATAGTTTGGATTCAGTTCTAGGGCGCGTTTGAATTCATTCTGGGAGCCGGTCCAGTCCCACTCGTAGTGCATGTTCACGAAGGCCAGCGAAGTGTGTGCTTCCGCCAGGGAATCGTCGATTTGCAGGGCCTGCATCGCCGCCGCTTTGGCCTTGGGCATCGCTTGCGCGCGTGGAATTTCCGCATTTGCCAGGGAACCTAGCAAAGCATACGAGTCGGCCAGCCCGGCATAGGCCTCCGCGTATTTCGGGTCGAGTGCTATGGCATGCGTAAAGTAAGCGATGGCTTTTACAAACGCCTCTTCGGTGCGCTTGTTCCAGAAGAAACGTCCCCTGAGGTACTCGTTATACGCTTCGACGCTCCCCGTCCCGGCCGAGGAATGTGGCGCGGCGAACTGTCCACCTCCCGGCGATTGCAATTGCTTCGCCAGTGACCGGCTGATGTCGGAGTTAAGTCCCAGCAGGTCGCGAGGCAATACCTCGAAGCGCGCGGTCCAAAGCGTGTGGTCATCTGCCGTTTGCACCAGCCGCACATCCACGGCGATCTGATCCCCATTCTTGAGGACCGCGCCCTCGACGAGCGCGTCCACGTGCAACTCCTGCGAAATCTTCTTGTCCGGGTCGTTCTTGGCGTATCGCGCAGCGGAGCTTCCCGAAACAACGCGCAATCCTGGGATCTGCGCGGCGTCCGTTAAGAGAGCATCGGAGATGCCGCCGGCAAGGTACTCCTGTTGCGGATCGCCGGTGAGATTTGCAAAAGGCAAAACGGCCAAAGATTGAATGCGCGAAGTGCGCCGCGGATCGTGACGCCACCAAAAGCCAGCGGCAAGTCCAAGAGCCAAAACGACAGCTGGGACGACCCACAGCAGGCGCGCTCGCAATTTCGAGATGGGCCACGCGGCCCGGCTCCCTCCAGTCTCGCTTCGCTGCACACTCGCATCGGAGGAATAGGCTTGTACCTGACCAGTGAAGCGATACCCAACGCCCGCGATCGTCTCGATCAGATTCTGCCCCGGCTCGTGCTCACCCAGAGTTTTCCGCAGCGTGAAAATGTTCTGTGCGATGGTCGCTTCTTCCACCACGCCATCGCCCCAGACGAGTCGCTTGAGCTCCTCGCGGGTCACTACCCTGCCTGCGTTTGACACCAGGACGCCCAGCGTATCCAACGCCTTGCGCGTGAGGATAACCGGTTGATTACGATACAGGAGCTGTCGCTTCTCGATGTCGAGCCAGAACGAACTGAAGGAAAACTGTTTTGTGTCCTGCATGTTCGGTACGCGGGGGGCAGTGTCCGCGATGATACACCACACATCCCACGAACAGGAAAGAGAAGTGTATTTCCCTTTATGCGCAAAGTTGTGGGAACCCCAATAATCTGCAATTCGTTCGATTGCTTTGATTTGAGTAGACGGATTCCAAATTTGAAAGCGCTTGGTCTTGCGACGCGATGACACAGTGGCTTCCCGGACGCCTTTCAAACGAGATTTGACATATATCAAATGGCCCTTTCCGAGCTCTTTGGCGGATAGAATGCTCAACCGCCTATGACCCTGCGTGTAAAACCATTCGGGGCAAAGGAGAAACCCGGCCATGAATTATTCCAAGCGCATCGCGCTACGTGCTGCCTTCGCAGCCTTGGCAGTCACTTTGATGGGAACGTGTCTCGTGCTGAACGCCCGCGCCGACGACATTGCCGCCAGTTTTTCGATCGCCTCGAACCCCAACGGGCCGTGGACTTACGGCTCCCTTTCGGGCTCGACCTTTACTCCCCTTACTGTCAGCAGCGCATCCGTCGGTTCAGGGTATTGGACCACCGGCACTGGTTTCCCGGTGGTGCTCGCCAACAATACCGGTTCCACTGTGAATTTTTCTTCGTGGAGTCTGCCCACGGATATGCTCAATCTGCACCCTGACCCCACTGGCATCGAGAGCGACGTTCGTTGGACTGCTCCCTCTTCCGGCACGTACTCCATTGCCGGGTTGTTTGAGGGGGTTGATCCTTCCGGCCCCACGACTACGGACGTCCATGTTTTGCTGAACGGGTCATCGTTATTCAGTGACAACATCAGCAGCTATCTTGTCCCCTCGGCATTCTCCTTTCTCGAAAGCCTGAGTGCCGGCGACACCGTCGACTTTGCTGTGGGTTTCGGTACTGACGGCAACTACTTGTTCGACAGCACAGGTCTCGCGGGATCAATCACAGCGGTGAGCCCCGCGCCGACCCCTGAGCCTGCCACACTTTTCCTCCTGGCGACTGGCTTAACCGCCATCAGCTCGCGGCGAAAGAAGAAATCCGGCCTCTGATCGACGTAATAGAAGTCGGCGTCTTCCCTGGATCCGTCACCGTCTCCCTTGAGACTCCGCCGGTTGGGGACCCGGCATGTTCGGCTTGTTGTGGCGCAGCCAGTCTTGGCTGTGCTCTTCGGTCTAGGGTTGTGTCGGCGCCCCACCGAAATCCTCCGCTTTTTCACTTGGCTTTTATTCAGCAAGTGAGTACATTTCCCATCAGCCAGCCCTCCTGAGGTGTCCATGAAAACCGTGCTCACTCTCTCCGTGTTTGTGTCTCTTCTTCTGTTTTCTCTCGCAACGCAGCTCTCCGAAGCCCCCGCCGGCTTCGACAACAAGAGCAACGGCCTCGTTGACGCCGCCACCCACACCGCCGACCAGACCAAGTTCGACGAAACCGAGGCTATCGCCGATGGCCTCGGCCCGCTCTATAACGCGCAATCCTGCCGCGAATGTCACCAGAGCCCAACCTCCGGCGGTTTCAGTCAGGTTTCTGAATTACGCGTTGGT
>Ga0210407_10002850_pt1 | contig 14424 bp, 13 predicted proteins | sample IncBWC27MmetaG_FD_150860 | JGI IMG/M metagenome (GOLD analysis project Ga0210407, IMG submission 150860) | Forest soil microbial communities from Barre Woods Harvard Forest LTER site, Petersham, Massachusetts, United States - Inc-BW-C-27-M | ecosystem: Environmental > Terrestrial > Soil >...
AGGCGGAGCGGAAGCAGAAATTCGCGGAGTTGCTGGTGAAGGTGCAGGGAGCGGGCGCGTAAGAACGGTTCACCTGCTTTCTTAATTCTTCCATGTAGCGCTGGTCTTTTAAGCCAGCTCTTGTTTCGGATTCGTTTATATAACGATATGATACACATTGCGACGGAGGCACGGCGCAATGGAAGAGGCTCGCCAGCACAAGGACATCCGGCTTTGTCCAGAGAACTATCTCGGCTGCCGCTGGTATTTCGTAACCCTCTGTGCCAAAGACCGGGTGAAATATTTCCGAGGAAAAGCATTTTGCGATTGGGTTCTGCGCGTACTGAAAGAAGAAAGCGCGAAACATTTTTTCTTTGTCAAAGCTTTCTGCTTAATGCCAGACCACCTGCACCTGCTGTTACAGGGGAATTCCCTTAATGCCGATCTTTTGAAATTTATAAACAGGTTCAAGCAGAGGACATCATATGGATTCTGGGCCCGGGAGAAGAAGACACTGTGACAAGTGTCATTCTACGATCATATTCTGAGAGACAAGGATGCACCCGCGGATGTGGCGTGGTACATCTGGTTGAATCCGGTGCGGGCCGGATTGGTGAAGAAGGCGGAGGAGTATCCGTATTCGGGGCCGTTTGTGAGAGATTGGGATGCGGGGGAGGCACCGGAAAAAGCGTGGGCGCCGCCGAGGGTTGGGAAGTAGCGTGGCGATGGGAAAGAAAGAGCTGGCTTAAAAGACCAGCGCTACATTGAAGAATGAAGAGAGAAATGCGGGAACCAGATAACAGGGATTTGTTGCGCGAGGAGTTTAACCGGTGGGCCGAGGCTGGGCGCGGGGAGGGGATGGAGCAGGATCACCTGCCGATTACGTTGCCGGTGCTGGAGAAGATGGGGCTGACGGCTACGGACAATGTGCTGGAGGTGGGGTGCGGGTCGGGGTGGCTGGCGCGGCGGGTGGCGAAGAGGGTGCCGGAGGGCCGCGTGGTGGGGATGGACGTTTCGGACGAGATGATCCGCGTTGCGCGACGCACGAGCCTGGAGTTCGACAATATTCTCTATGCTACCGGGGAAGTGGGGGAAATTCCCTGGGACGCAAGTTTTTTCAACCATGCGATTTCGGTGGAGTCGGCGTATTACTGGCCGGAGCCTGGGGCGGGGATAGGGGAAATTTTCCGGGTGCTGCGGACGGGCGGGGCGGCATGGATTTTGATCAACTATTACCGAGACAATTTGCATTGTCACCAGTGGGGACCCTTGCTAGCCGTGCCGACGCATCTTTTGCTTGCTGAGGAATGGATGGAATTTTTTCGGGCGGCCGGATTTACGGACATCGTGCAGGAACGGGTTGTCGATCCGTCTTCATCGCCTGAGGTCTACAGCGGACGGTGGTTCCGCGATGCGGCGCAGCTGCGGGCGTTCAAGGCGGATGGTGCGCTGCTGATTCACGGAGTTAAGGGATAGCGCCGAAGAGAAGAATCGGGAAACGCAGAGGCGCAGAGTTCGCGGAGAAGTCGCGGGAAAGAAAAACCAGGAGCACAGGCAGGAGTGCCTGTGCCACGGTGGAGGTAAGGGTTGCATTAGATTGGTTGACCGGCATTGGCTTTTTGGTGGAATTGCTTCGGGCAAGTCCTCGTTTTCTCTCTCCTTCTGCTAAGTTGGGTTGAAGAAAGCCAAATCAGGGAAAGTTTACGGAGAGCTGCGGCCGATCGGCTGCGGCAAAACCGCATGAATGCGCCGGGCTCCATCCACGATGTGCTGGTGGTCGACGACTCGCCCGTTTACCGGAAACTGGTCGAGCAGGTGCTGGAGTCGCAGCCATTCAGCTTGCACTTTGCGCGGAACGGGAAAGAGGCGCTGCAGGCGATCGAAGAATTTTCGCCGTCGATCGTGGTTACGGACTGGATGATGCCGGATTTTTCGGGGCCGGAATTGTGCCAGCGAATTCGCGCGAATCATTCTCGCCCGTACACCTATATCATTCTGATGACCAGCAACACAGAAAAGGGGAATGTGGTGAAGGGGCTGCAGGCAGGGGCGGATGATTACCTGGCGAAGCCGTTCGATCCGGGGGAGATGCTGGCGCGCATCGGGGTGGGCCGGCGGATTATCGATTTAAACCGCGAACTTGCGGCGAAAAGCATGAAACTGGAAGAGGCGGCGCGGACGGATCCTTTGACGGGATTACCGAACCGGCGGGCGATCGAGGAGTGGGCATTCAAGCAGCTGCGCGGAGCGGCGCGGCACGGGTTTTCGCTTTGGGTGGTGGTGGCGGACATCGATTCGTTCAAGACTATCAATGATACCTTCGGGCATCACGCCGGAGACATCGTGATCAAAACGTTCGCTGACTACCTGAAACGCTGCACGCGGACTTCGGATATTTGCGGGCGGCTGGGCGGGGACGAATTTTTGCTGGTGATGACGCACGTGGAAGCCGCGCATATCGAAGCTACTGTGAATCGGTTTCGGGAGCAGTTTGCGGCGCTTTCGTTTCCGTTTCAGGGGCAGAGCGTGCATGTGACTTCGAGCTTTGGCATCGCCGGGTGCTCCGGCAAGGAGACGCCGGAGTTTGGCGGGCTGGTGCGCAAGGCCGACCAGATGCTATATGAGGCGAAGCGCGGCGGGCGGAATACTGTGCGCGTGTGCTATCCCCGGGAGCAAGCGGAAAATCCCCAAGTGTAAGAGCGGCGCTGGCCGCTTCCCGAGAATTGTGGTAGTAGTGCGATGCGGGTGATTTCCGCGCACATGAAAAATTCGGGAAACGCGGGCGTAAATCCAAATGCGAGGGTGTGCCAATGGGGTTTTTGAGCGAGGGCGTGGCCGTGATTACGGGGGCGGGGTCCGGGATGGGGCGATGCCTGGCGCAGCAGTTGGCGGGGATGGGCGCGTCGCTGGCGATTTCGGACGTGGATGAGAAGGGGTTGGCGGAAACGGCGGCGCTGCTGGGATCACCGAGGGGGAAAGTGACGCAGCATATTGTGAATGTTGCCGACGAAGGGCGGGTGAAGGCGTTTGCGGAGGAGGTGGCGGTGCAGCACGGGCGTGCCACGATACTTTTTAACAATGCAGGCGTCGCCGTGCTGGGGAAATTTGAGGAATTGTCGCTGGAAGACATTCACTGGCTGATGGAGATTAATTTCTGGGGAGTCATTCATGGCGTGTTTTATTTCATGCCGCTGCTGAAGAAGGAGCGACGGGCGCATATCGTGAATACTTCCAGCGTTTTCGGGCTGGTGGGAGTAGTCGGGCAAACGGCTTACTGCGCTAGCAAATTTGCGGTGCGCGGATTTACGGAATCGCTGCGGCATGAACTGGAAGGGACGAATATTTTTGTGACCAGCGTGCATCCCGGGGGCATCAAGACGGCGATTGCGAAACGCGCGCGGCTGGGGGCGCGGGCGAAAGCGAGTTTATATCCGGATAGCGTTTCGCGGTTTGACCGGGTGGCGATTACGACCGCGGAAGATGCGGCGGCGCGGATTTTGAAGGGCGTGGAGAAATACGAGCCGCGGGTGCTGATTGGCCGGGACTGCTGGCAGGCGGATATTTTGCAGCGGTTGCGGCCGGTGGGGTATTGGAAGACGATCGCGAAGAAGATTCAGGATCCAGATGTGAAGAGGTAGAACCTGCGACGCGGAGCGCGGGAAGATTGCTTAACCCTGAGCAAGCAGGTGGACTGGCTACACCTTAGGAGGAGTACAGTTAACTTACAGGGAACAGATGAGCGCAGGGCGCGGAAATTACGAAGGTGAAGTGAGCTAGACTTGCCCCAGTGTAGTTGTCCGAAAGACTTGGGGAGTGGCCGAACCTCTCGCGCAGACGGAAATCGGGCTCCAGGCGCCCGAGCAGAGAACCGGATACACCCAGGTCCTAATTTCAGGAACGATCCAGACAAATCAACAGAGCAGGGGTTCGACCGGGGACGGAGAAGACCATGCAATTGACGAGCAGATTGAAAGGAAATCTTTTCCTTGCGGCGCTGGTGTGCGCGATGCAGGCCCGGGCCTTTGCGGACGAGCCAAAACCCAAGCCGGAAAATACCGTCAGCGTGCATCTGGCGGAACCGGTGGCACCCCAGAAATTCGAGCACACGCCAAAGTTCTGGATCACGGAAATGGCCGACCGCTCCGGGAATGCGCAACCGATGCTGGTGCTGAAGTCACGAGGCGGGATATTTCTGGACCGGCAGCCGACGGTGATTGTGCGGGAAGCCCTGGAGGAATCGCTAAAGTCGGGGAACCTGCTTGCGGCAGACGGCAATTCGGCGGATCTGGCGATTCGAGTCTATCTTTTTCACTTCGGACTGGCGGAGGGCTCCGGAATGGATTTTTTTGGGAAGGTGGAATTCACCGCGATCGTGAAGAATCCGAAGACGGGTGAGACCGCGGAGGTGAAGGCTTCGGGGACGTCGATCGCGAAAGGAGCTGCGAGGAAGAAGAATCTGCAGAAAAACGTACAGGAAGACCTGGAAGAATCGCTGAAAGACGCGGCGCGCAATTTTCTGCGAGGGCAGCAATTGAAGGAAGCGGTTGGGTTGCTTTGGAAAGGCGGAGATACGGCGCCGGGTGCGGACGCGAAGCCATAGAGCCAGTGAAAGTGGCGGAAGAGGAAAAGAGGCGATCCGTGCGGCAAAGTTCACCGAAAGTCAGGGAGCGATTAAAAAATGGAGGGGTGCGAAATGCGAATCAGAATGACGATGGCGATGCTAGTGCTTTTGGGGCTTGCCGGAGTGTCCGCTGCAAAAGACGCAAAAGCAGTCTTCAAAACGGCAGAGGCGAAACATTTTACCGGGGCGGAAGGGGTGGAGCTGACGCCCGCGTTCTACGACTATTTTTATGCTGAATTGCGAAGTGAGCTGACGAAATCCAAGCTGGTAAGCGAGGTGATCGGGGAAGGAGAAGCGGTGGACGACGCTGACGCGGGGAAATCCGTGGTCATCACGGGAACGGTGACCGAGTACAAAAAGGGAAGCGCGGTGAAGAGCGCTCTGATCGGATTCGGCGCGGGGCTGCGAAGCCTGAAAATGGATGCGGACGTAGTGAGGCGAAGCGACAAGCAGGATCTATCCGTTTTCCACGTGCATGTGAAAGTGGATCCGAGGTGGAATGAAAAGACGATGGCGAAATTCGCGGCGCAGCAGATTGCGAAAGACATGAAGAAAGAGTTCGGAGAGAAGAAGTAAAGCGACTGAGAGAGAAAGCTGAGCAAAAGGGAGACGACCGCGATGCGGATGTGTATCAGGGCGGCCATTCAAAGAGCGCTGGCATTGGGGATCACAGCGATGCTTCTGTTCGACGGAGGAGCAGCCGGTTCCAACAAGGTGAAGCTGCGCGGCTATATTACCGGACGAGTGGACGACAGGGCTGTGCTGATCCTGGATGACCAGCTGGAGACAACGACGGCGAGCCGGGTGATGGGGCAGGACGGAAGCGGAGAGCACTCGATGAAGGGGGAGGAATTGGCCGCGGGAATGCTGGTTGAGGCGGAGGGGCAGTGGTTGGACCGGCACAAGTTTTTCGCCGAAAAAATCACCGTGGATTTGCGGGAGAGCGACAAGAAGATTCACGGCACGGCTTATCTGCAGGAAGAGCCCGAGGACGGGAATAAAATTGCGAGTGGTCAAAGCGGACAATTGAAGCTGGACGGGTTTTTGCTGGAAGTAAGCGGAGACACCAAGAGGGAATGGAATGTAGCAAAAGCGACGGCAGGAAGCCCCGCTTCCAGCCAGGGACAGCTCGCGGCATGTCACGTGAAATACACAGCGATCCGGCGCAAAGACGGAAAAGTGGACGCGGAGCAGATCGACCTGGGGCCGCCGGCCTCGGCGGATGCGTACAAAATGCCCCATGATATAGAGATACAGCAGGCGAAAGAGCCTCAGACGGGGATCGAGATTTTGGAATTCCGGCAAGGGAAGAAAGTGCAGGGACGGCTGAAGTTGCTGGCGGAAAAAAGCGTGAGGGAATATGTTTCGCACCTGGGCGATTCACTTTTGCCGGAGGGCGCCGAGGGAACCAGCCGGCCGATCGAATTCCGGTTTTTCGTGGTAGAGGACCCGGAAGTAAACGCGGCTTCGCTGCCTGACGGAACCATGCTGATCAACACGGGTCTGCTGGGGGCGATCCAAAACGAATCGCAACTGGCGTTTGTGATAAGCCACGAGATCGCACACGTTCTGCAGACGCACTACAAGCGAGAGGTGGACGAGACACGAGGACAACGAGTGGGGTTGACCATCGCCGGGATTGCAGCGGGAGCGTTTATAGGCGATCTGGGACTTTTCATGGCCAACATCGGAATTGCTTCGGTTGTCAACGGACATCAACGCGAACTGGAAAACCAGGCGGACCGGCTGGGGCTCGAGAACGTTATCGAGCATGGATACGACCCCCGGGAGGCTCCGAATTTTTCGCGGTTGATCATTAACCGGTACGGAGACCGGAGCACGAGCAAGTTGTGGTCAAACCACGACTCGAGCCTGATTCGCGGGAGTTTTTTGACGATTCAACTGCAGCGCGCATATCCGGGGGAGAACTGGGAAGGGACGAGGAAGAACACGAAAGCGTTCGAGCAGATGAAGGAGGATTTGGGGCCGGTAAAGATTATGTAGGGCGCCGGGGAGACCGCGACATGGGAAAGGGCGTTGCTGGTGCGCTATACGAGGGAACTGGACGGGCAAGAAGACCGGTTGGCCACGCTGCAGAAGCAAGCTGATGAGCGGAAGGCAAAGCGGGAAGGGCTGCAGGCGCGGTTTGATGCGATGGTGCAGACGATTTCCATCAATGAGAATTCGAAAGCAGAGTAACTACCCCTGAAGCGACTTCAGATGATCGAGTCGGAGGCTTCACGGACGACGGTGACATTTGCAATAGCCGCGACCACAGGTCAGGCGGGGATGGAACTGGACGAGGCCGGAAGCGGGGGAATATACTGCGCGGGTGGAGAGGGATCGGCCGTTACGCAAAAGGAAGAATCAAGGATAACGCAGAGACGCAGAGAGCGCAGAGGTTCGCAGAGAAGAGTTCGGAGAAGAGGCTGGCTTGAAAGACCAGCGCTACATTTAAGAATGAAGAGAAGGCGCCCGCCCCGTAGAAGCGTTCGGGACGGACGAAAGGCGCCCGCCTCGGAAGGCGGCCGCTACATGGAGAGAAGAGCGGGGAACGGTTGTGGGAGTGATTGACCAGCGGTTTGAGAAGAATGTGCTGATCAGCTCCGTGGACTATGTGTTCAACTGGGCGCGGAAGAGTTCGCTGTGGCCGCTGACGTTTGGGCTGGCTTGCTGCGCGATTGAGATGATTGCTTCGACGACCGCGCGGTTTGATATGGCGCGGTTTGGGGCGGAGGTGTTCCGGCCATCGCCGCGGCAGGCGGATTTGATGATTGTGTCGGGGACGGTGACGCTGAAGATGGCGCAGGTGATCCAGCGGATCTGGCAGCAGATGCCGGACCCCAAGTGGAGCATTTCGATGGGGGCTTGCTCGAGCGTGGGCGGGCCTTTCAATACGTATTCGGTTTTGCAGGGAGTGGATCGGGTGGTGCCGGTGGATGTGTACGTTGTTGGGTGCCCGCCGCGGCCGGAGGCGCTGTTTTACGCGCTGCTGAAATTGCAGGACAAGATTGACAATATGAGTCTGGCGAAGAGGCCGACGGAAGTGCGGTTGCGGCCGGAGATGGCGGACGAGTTTAAGAAGAGTGTGATGATTGCGCAAGTGGCGGAGCCGAGATAGGGAAGGCGGTTGACAGTCGACAGTCTACAGTCAACAGTAAAGAGCGGAGATTCTTGGCCAGGCAGATGTTTCGAATATCTTGAAAGTGCATCGAACGGATTTGATTTAAAACTTAAGGACACAGAGAAGAGCACAGGCAGGAGTACCTGTGCCACTAGAGAGGGGCGGAGACGATGGCGTTTGTGAGAACGGTGAAGGTGGCGGAACTTCCGGCAGGGACGATACGGGAGTTGCAGGTGGAGGGGAAAGCGGTGGCGGTGGCCAACGTGGGCGGGAAGATTTATGCGATCAACAACACCTGCCTCCATCGGGGAGGGCCGCTGGGGCAGGGTTCGCTGGAGGGCAAAGTGGTGACTTGCCCATGGCACGGCTGGCAATATGACGTCACGAATGGGAAGGTTGTCCAGAACCCGGCGGCGGCGGTGGATTGCTATCATACCGAGGTGCGAGGAGACGATATTTACATTGATTTGGGCTGAAGCTGACGGAAAAACCCGGCCAGGAAACAATCTCCCTGTAAGCAAAACAAAATAAGGTATTTACAATCCGGGCAAGGGTAAACGTCCGGCTTTTTTTGGGTTTTGCACACCACAGCGCTCCTATCTCGCACATTTTGTTTGGTTTTCCTTGTTCGACCGTGTATATTTTCCCCGGCTTTAGGTGAAGATGGCGAATTCGACTCCTCAGACGCGACATTATTGGATCTTCAGCACCGACCCGCACCACTATCACTGGGACACACTTTTTGTTAAGGGCAAAGAAATGTGGCACGGGGCGGGTTCGAAACCCGATGCTATCCGTGCGCTTAAACAGGTGAAGCGGGGGGACCGTGTTTTGTGCTACCACTCCGCTCCCGAGCGATCACTCTATTCCATTGCGGAAGTGACGCGGGACCCGTATCCCGACCCGCACGATTACAAGGGGAAAAACCTGGTGGCGGATTTGCGGGCGTTTGAAAAATTGCCGCGGCCGGTGACGCTGGCGGAGATGCGGGCGAATCCTGCGGTGAGAAAAACGAAGCTGTTGAAGAATGTGCGCCTGCTGATTTCGCCCATCAGTGAATCGGAGTATCTGGAACTGCTGAAGATGGCGGGAATTGTGGCCACTCCGGGCGTGCCGCTGCCCTGAAGGCAGCTCACAGGATCTTTCGATCTTCCGCGACCCGCACAAGCGCATTTGGGGAACTGTGCGTCCAAAGACTAGGATTGTGTTCAAGGGAAAACCAATGAAAAGCAGATGGGGCAGGCGGGTGGCACTGTTGGTGCTTCTGGCGGCGATGGTGTGCGTTTCCGGCGCCAGCGGGCAGGAATATCCCGTGGCGACGAAGACGTTGAAGAACGGGATGAAGATTCTGGTGCAGACGGACCACAGCATTCCGAACGTGGCGCTGTACACGTTTTACAGGGTGGGTTCACGCAACGAGCGGCCGGGAACGACGGGGCTGTCGCATTTTTTCGAGCACATGATGTTCAACGGGGCGAAAAAGTATGGACCGGGAGAGCTCGACAAGGTGATGGAATCGAACGGCGGGTCGAATAATGCGTACACCCCGCGGAATGTGACGGTGTATCAGGACTGGTTTCCGCGGTCGGCGCTGGAGCTGATTTTTGATGTTGAATCGGATCGCATCCGGGATTTGAGTTTTGACCCGAAGAAAATCGAGAGCGAGCGTGGCGTGGTGGCCAGCGAGCGGCGGAGCAGCGTGGACGGGCAGAACGAGGGCTTGCTGGACGAGCAGCTTTGGGCAACGGCGTTTATCGCGCATACCTACCAGTGGCCGGTGTTGGGATGGATGAGCGACATCGAGCACTGGACGATGGAGGATTTGAAGCACCACTTTGAAATGGGATATTCGCCGAGCAACGCCACGATGGTGATTGCCGGGGATGTGACGCCGGAAGAGGTGTTCGCGCTGGCGGAAAAATACCTGGAGCCGATTCCGGCGCACGCGCCTCCGCCGCCGGTGACGACTACGGAGCCCGCGCAACTGGGAGAGAGGCGGCTGGTGGTTCACAAGCCGGCGGAGTTGCCGCTGCTGATGATCGCGTACCATGTGCCGCAGACGAACAATCCGGATTTTTATGCGCTGAACGTGATGAGGTCGATTTTGTTCCAGGGAGAGAGTTCGCGGATGTACCAGCGGCTGGTGGACAAGGACCAGATTGCGCTGGACGTGGAATCGGAATCGGACAATGCGTTTGACCCGACGTTGCTGCTGTTCCTGGCACAGCCGAAGCAGGGAGTGGACCCGACGACGTGCGAAAAAGCGATTTATGAAGAGGTGGAACGGCTGCAGAGTTCGCCGGTTTCGGACAGGGAATTGGAGAAGGCGAAAAATTTCCGGCTGGCGGAATTTTACCGGCAGGTGCGGACGGTCAACGGGCGTGCGAATACGCTGGGGACGTATGAGGTGTTTTTCGGGGATTACCGGAAACTGTTTGACGCGGCGAAGAATTACAGCGCGGTGACGAAGGAAGATGTGCAGCGCGTGGCGAAACAGTATTTCGGGCCTAACAATCGGACGGTAGCGACGCTGGTGCCGGAGAACGAGGAGAAGGGCAAGCCATGAGAATGCTAACGAAGAAAACGATTGCCCTGACCCTAGCGCTTGCTTGGTTGGCCTGTGGTTCCGGGGCTCGCGCGCAGAAATTGCAGATGCCGGCGCACGAGAAGGTGGTGCTGAAGAATGGGTTGACGGTGCTGCTGCTGGAAAAGCATAGCGTACCGATGATTAGCGTTGCGGGGATCGTGAAGGCGGGGGGGCTGGCGGATCCGGTTGGGCAGGAAGGGTTGGCTTCGACTACCGCGGGATTGCTGCGGAAGGGCACGAAGACGCGGACGGCGCAACAGTTTGCCGGGGATATTGATTTCATTGGCGGGACTTTTGAGGCGGATGCGGGGGCGGATTACTCGAGCTTCGCAGCGGAATTTCTCTCGAAGGATACAGCGAAGGGGCTGGAGCTGGTATCCGATGCTTTATTGCACCCGACGTTTCCGCAGGCGGAAATAGGCAAGCTGCTGGCGCAGTCGGTGGACGGAGTGAAGGCGGCGAAGGACAGCGCGCGGGACGTGATTTTCGAATATTACCAGGGGTATTTGTACAACGGGAAAGGCTATGGGCGGCCGGCGGGCGGAGATGAAAATTCGCTGAAGAAGATTCAGCGCGATGCGATTGTGAAATTTTATGAGAATTATTACACGCCGGGAAACACCATTTTGGCGGTGGCCGGGGATTTTAATCCGGCGGAGATGAAGAAGAAGATTGAGGAGATTTTTGGGGCGTGGCCGGCGAAAGCCTCGCCCGCGGTGAAGGAGGAGGCGGCCGGCCCGATGAAGGGAAAGAAGTTGCTGCTGGTAAACAAGGGCGACGCTACGCAGACTTATTTTGTGATCGGGAATGTGGGGGTTTCGGCGACGGATCCGGACCGGGTGGCGATTGAGGTGGTGAACGCGGTATTTGGCTCGCGGTTTACGTCGATGCTGAATGAGGCGTTGCGGGTGGAGTCGGGGTTGACGTACGGCGCGACATCGTTTTTTTCGCTGCAGAAGGAGCCGGGGCCGTTCGCGATGTTTAGCTTTACGCGAAATGAAACTACCGGGAAGGCGATGGATATGGCGCTGGAGGTTCTGAAGAAGCTGCACACGAGCGGGCTTACCGCCGAGCAGTTGAGTTCCGCGAAAAGCTATTTGAAGGGGCAGTTTCCGCCGACGATTGAAACGTCGGGGCAGTTGGCGCGGCTGATTGTGCGATACGAATTTCTGGGGCTGGATGACAATGAAGTGAACCAGTTTGAGCAGCGGATTGATGGGGTGACGCCGGAGATGGCGAAGCAGGTAATTGCGAAACATTTTCCGCTGGAAAATTTGACGTTTGTGCTGGTGGGGAAGAGTCCGGAGATTGCGCCGATGGTGAAAAAATACGCGGAAAAGCAGGATGCGAAGGAAATTTCGGCTCCGGGGTTCTGGACGGGGGCGAAATAGCCGGGGCGGGTTTGATCGCGGAATAATTTGGGAAGTTGAGGCAATCCAAGAGCACAGGCAGGAGTGCCTGTGCCACGAGGACGAGATTGGCCACCTGAAGGTGGCCGCTACCGGATGGGGGACTGAATGCGTACTTGCTTTGGGTGGTTGATCGCGGTGGGGTTGCTGGTCTGCGCGAATCTGGCGGCGGCGGCAGCGGATTCACCGTTGCTTTTCCAGCAGCCTACGATTTCGAAGAGTGAAGTCGTGTTTGTTTACGGGGGGTATCTGTGGAGCGTGCCGCGCGAGGGCGGAGAGGCGCGGCAACTGACAACGGGAGGGCACGAAACGCATCCGACATTTTCGCCGGACGGAAAGTGGATTGCGTTTACCGGGGAGTATGACGGCAACGCGGATGTGTACGTGATGGCGGCGGGAGGCGGCGCGCCGAAGCGGTTGACGTGGCATCCGGACCCGGACGTGGTGGTGGGGTGGACGCCCGACGGCAAGAAGATACTTTTTTATTCGGGTCGCGAGGCTTACGCGGATTTTGACCGGCTTTACACGGTGGCTGCGGACGGAGGCGTGCCGGAAGCGCTGCCGATGTGGCGGGCGGAGATTGGTTCGTATTCGCCGGACGGGTCGCACCTCGCGTATGTGGCGAATTTGAAGTGGCAGGCAGCGTGGAAGAGGTACCGTGGCGGGCAGACGACGCCGATTTACATCGTGTCGCTGCGCGATTTGCAGCTGGTGAAGATCCCTCGCGAGAATTCGAACGATGCGAATCCCGTGTGGTTTGGCGATACGATTTATTTCCTCTCGGATCGCAACGGGCCGGTGAGCCTGTTCGCCTACGACACGAAAACCAAAGCCGTAAAACAGGTGATTGAAAACAAGGGGCTGGATTTGAAATCGGTTTCCGCGGGGCCGGACGCTCTGGCGTACGAACAGTTTGGCGGATTGTTTGTGCTTGATCCGAAATCGGGCAGCGCCAAGCGGCTGGAGGTGCGCGTGGATGCGGATCTGCCGGCGACGCGGGCGCACTGGGTGAAAGCGGCAGACAAGATTTTGAATGCCGGGATTTCGCCGACAGGGCAGCGGGCGGTGTTTGAGGCGCGAGGGGAAATTCTGACGGTGCCGGCGGAGAAGGGGAACATCCGGAACCTGACGCGGACGACGGGAGCGGCGGAACGCGACCCGGCGTGGTCGCCTGATGGAAAATGGATCGCATTTTTTTCGGATGAGTCGGGCGAGTATGCGTTGCACCTGGTGGATCAGAGCGGCCTGGGCGAAGTGAAGAAGATTAACCTGGGGAATCCGCCGTCCTATTTTTACAGCCCGGCGTGGTCACCGGACAGCAAGAAGATTGCTTATAGCGACAAGCGGTTGAACCGCTGGTACGTGGAGATCGAAAAGGGCACCCCGGTAAAGATTTCGACGGAGAAATTTGAGGATCCGGGAGGATTTCCGACCGGGGAGTGGTCTCCGGACAGCAAGTGGATAACTTATGACAAATATCTCGATAACCACCTGCACGGAGTGTTTGTGTATTCGATGGAAAGCGGGAAAGAGACGCAGATTACCGACGGAACGGCCGATTCGCGGTACGCAGTTTTCGACAAGGACGGCAAAACGATTTATTTCGCGGCGAGCACGGATGTTGGATTGACGGCGGGCTGGCTGGACCTTTCGAGTTTTCAGCATCCGCTGACGCGCAACGTTTATGCGGTGGTTTTGAAGAAGGGCGATGCGAATCCGGTTGAACCGCAAAGCGATGAGGAGAAGGTAGGCAAGGAAGAGAAGGGCAAAGACGGGGACAAGGATAAAGATAAAGAAGAGGACAAAGACAAGGACAAAGCGAAAGAGAACGGCAAGGACAGCGAAAAAGAAAAGGGCGAGAAGAAGGAAAAAGTTCCCACGGTCACGATTGATTTTGAAGGGATCACGCAGCGGATCGTGGCGCTGCCGATACGCGCGGCGAATTATGTGCAGCTTGACGCTGGGAAATCGGGGGTGCTGTTTCTCTCGGAGATCGTGGACGTGCCGCGGTTTGGCGAGCCGGCGCTGCTGACGGTGGCCAAGTTTGAGCTGAAAACGAGAAAGACGGAGCCGTTCACGAGCGGGGTGAGCTATTTTGCGGTTTCCTCTAATGGAGAAAAGGCGCTCTTCCGGCAGGGGCCGCCGGCGAGCGCGACGTGGGTTATCGCCGGCACGGGCGCTGCGCCGAAGGCGGGCGAAGGCGCGTTGAAACTTGGGGATATGGAGGTCTATGCCGATCCACGCGCCGAGTGGGACCAGATGTACCGGGAGGCGTGGCGGATACAGCGCGACTTTTTCTATGACCCGGGTCTTCACGGGCTGAACCTGAACGCCGCCGAGAAAAAATATCGGGCGTACCTGGCGGGGGTTGGGGGCCGCGCGGATCTGAACTATCTGTTTACTGAAATGCTGGGGGAGATCACCGTCGGTCACATGTTCATCGGCGGTGGGGATGCGCCGAAGCCGAACCAGGTAAAGGGCGGGTTGCTGGGCGCCGATTACAAGGTGGAAAACGGGCGGTACCGCTTTGCGCGGATTTACAGCGGCGAAAACTGGTATCCGATGCTGCGGGGACCGCTGACGCAGCCGGGAGTGAACGCGAAGACAGGGGAGTATCTGCTTTCTGTGAACGGAAGAGAAGTGCATCCGCCGGAGAGCGTATACAGCTTTTTTGAGAATACGGCGGGGAAGCAACTGAAGATCA
>Ga0210407_10002851_pt1 | contig 14423 bp, 15 predicted proteins | sample IncBWC27MmetaG_FD_150860 | JGI IMG/M metagenome (GOLD analysis project Ga0210407, IMG submission 150860) | Forest soil microbial communities from Barre Woods Harvard Forest LTER site, Petersham, Massachusetts, United States - Inc-BW-C-27-M | ecosystem: Environmental > Terrestrial > Soil >...
CAGCCGCGCGACGGAGATCCGCGCGCAGCTTTTGCCATCGCGGACCTCGATCATCAAACTGTCGAATTCTGGCGCGTGCCCTACGATATTGACGCCGTCCAGGAACGCATGCGCGCTGCCCGGCTTCCAGAGCCACTGGTGCAGCGCCTGATTGTCGGCCGCTGATCCCCCTCCATTACCCTCCCGTTATAGACATTTAAAAAGTATAGCCCGCGATGTACGTATCTCATTTATAATCCGGCCGTGGAATTCGCTGCTGAACTGCAAGCCAGCCTCCAGGAATTTGTGGCCTCCGGCGCCGTTGAAGTGCGGGAGAACGGCGGCCGGGTCGCACCCTTTTCCGGCATGTCCTGGGAGGTGCGCGGAGCTGGAGAAAAACCGCTACTGCATCTTTGGTCGGAGCAGTTCCATCTCACCCGCCGGGTTCTGGCCATTACCGATCATTCCGAGCAGCGGTTGGCCCTGGCCGTCGAACGCTTTGGCCGGACCAAGCCGGACCGGCTGGAATTCATCCGCAAGGATTTTGAACGCAGCGCCCGTGAACTCTCGCGCGAGGAGTTTCGCGACCGCCTGATGCATCTCCTTGCCGAACAATTCCCCGGCGAAACGCTGGAGTCGCTAACGGTCTCGCCCGACCTCGAGCATTCGCTTTCCGGCAATTACGCCCGTGGACTACTCCGCCGCGGTTCAGAGCACATCGCGCTATTGGCGGTACCTGATGGCGAGTCTTCCGATACCGCCGACAACAGCCTTACGTTTGCTTTGCTCTGGTTAGTGCGAGCGCGGCAGGCGAATCATCGAGGCACGATTGCGGCTCTTCGTATCCTTCTTCCTAAGAACGCCAGCCAGACCGTCGCCCACCGGCTTGCAGCGCTCGATGCCCATTGCGCCGTGGAGATCTATGAGCGCAATCCAGTGCTCGAAACCCTGGAAAAGATCGACCCACGCCGCGCCGCGAACCTGGATACCTGGCTCGTTGTGCACCGGGAATCGGAGGCTCTGCTCGACCGGGCGCGCCCTGCGCTCGAGGCCATCGTCGCACTCGCTCCGAACGCCATCACGCAGCATCCGGTTGCGCAATCGCGCGAAGTCTGGCTGCGATTTCGCGGCCTGGCGTTTGCCCGCTGGGATGACGGGCGCATTTTCTTCGGCATTCCCGATGCTCGCGAAGAACTTTCTCTTTCCAACCGCGCAGTGCTAAAGAGCCTGGTGCACAATCTCGAACTGCATCGCCATCCGCTCGCCGACGGTACGCGCCATTTGCTGTACCGCGCCCAATCCGAGCGCTGGCTGGAATCCATGGTCCGCGAGGACGTCACACGCGTGGATGCGGCCTTGGATCAGCGTTTTGTCTACGCGCAGGTTTTTGCCAACGCCGGCGGCGAGTACGGCATTCTCGATCTGCTGGCCGTCACGCGTTCCGGGCGGTTGGCGATCATCGAATTGAAGGCCAACGAGCACATTCACCTGCCGTTGCAGGCTGCCGATTATTGGCTGCGCATCCGGCGGCATTTACTGGGAGGAGAAATCACTCGCTACGGATACTTTCCGGGAGTGGAATTGCAGAAAACACCGCCGCTGGTCTACTTGGTTGCGCCTGCTTTGCGGTTCCATCCCTCGACGGACGAGCTCCTCAAATTCCTATCGACAGAACTCGAGATCGTTCGCGTGGGCCTGGCGGAGAGCTGGCGGCGCGGGCTGCGCGTGGTCATGCGGCAATAACCGTTTGCGCTGTACGGTCCTCGTATCACAACTCACCTTTTTTCCGCTCGCGCTATCTTCTGGCCCGAAAACTTGTGCAATTCAGGCTTCTCGCAGGTAGAATCAAGTCTCCCATCAACTGGGATCCCATTCGTGGCCGAATCAAACTTTTCCATAAAAATTCGTGAGGCTGGTGCTGTCACTCTGTTGGGAGTCTCGGGAAGGTTGACTTCCTTTGAAACAGGGGCACTGCGCGATTCTATTTCCAGGCTGCTCAAGCAGGGCCGCAGAGATATCGTCCTGAATCTGAGCGGTTTGAAATACCTCGACAGCTCTGGGATTGGCGAGCTCGCGCGGGCTTACGTTACGGTGGTCAAACAAAGCGGACAGATGAAAGTGGTTGGATTGTCGTCGAAAATTGAAGAGGTTCTGAAAATCACGCAGCTCTACCAGGTTTTCCCTGAATTTCCCGATGAAGAAGCAGCGCTCAAGAGCTTTCCCGAAGCCAAGCCGAAGAAATAATAGAAAACCATTAGTGGCGGAATTTCCGCCCAAAAGGAAGAGAAGCGGTTAGGGGTGTACCCTAACCGCCTCCCGGGGTGTGTCCTCGAAGTGGTATTACTGAGTTAGATGTATGCCCGCGAAAAAGGTTTCACCAGCGCTAAAATTTTTTCTGGAAAATCGATTTAGCTGGGGAAGTCCTAGTAAAACAAATACTTACGCCAGCGCTCGTCGCGGTGTCCGATCAGCCTCATCAGCTGCCGGGAGGTATGTAGTGTAAACGGCCGCGGCCTGCGCGCCAGTTTCAATCCGGCTTCTTCCGGCGTCCGGTCTCCCTTGCCGTTATTGCAGCGGTAGCAGCAAGCGACGAGATTCTCCCAGGAAGAACGCCCACCGCGCGAACGGGGCACCACGTGGTCTAGGGTTAATTCCGAGCTGGGGAAAATTCTGCCGCAAAACTGGCAAGTGTTGCGGTCGCGCAACAAAATGTTTTTCCGCGAAAGCGCGCGGCTCTGTTGCGGGATGTGCCGGTAAGCCAGCAGGCGAATCACCGACGGCACTTTGTGCGCGTGAGTGGCCGAATGGACTTCGGAGTTGTGCATTTCTTCCGCCTGCGCTACGCCTTTCAGCATCAACACCATGGCACGGCGCACGGCTGTCACGTTGATCGGCTCGTAGGTTGCGTTCAGCACCAGCACCGGCTCTTGCATCAACGATGCACGCCGCGCCGAAAGCAAGTTGTGGGATCTACTGCCTGCGGGACCCTCGGCGCCGGACACAGCCGCGCCATCCGCTTCGGGGGTGTAGCGCCCCCGGGAATCCACCGACATGTGCCGGTTTGCGCCCATCGCGCTTCCTCGGGTTATCTTACCATTCGCTGGAGTTGGGCATCGGGTTTCTGACGGCCCGGGCCACGGTCAGCCCGAGCACCGATTTGGCCCCTGCGTCGCGCAGCGCCCGTGCGCATGCGTCCAGAGTCGCCCCAGTGGTCAATACATCATCTACCAGTAAGACGCGTAGATTGTCAACTTGGCTGCCTGGACGTGTGGCAAAAGCGCCACGGACGGACTCCCATCTTTCTTCCAAACTGAGGATGCACTTGTCGGGCCGGGCTCGTGTTCGCATCAGGAGCACAGTCTTGTGCGGCAGGCGAAGGTGCTTTGCCAGGGGCCGCGAGAGAAGTGCAGCCTGGTTGTATCCGCGTTCGCGCTCCCGCTGGCGATGGAGAGGTACTGGCACCACCACGTCCGCGGCCATCGCATTTCCTTCACGGCGTACCACTTCCGCCAACCGTTCCGCGAACCACGAGCCTAACGGCGCGATCTGCTCGAATTTCAGCAGCAGGATCGCGTCCACCAGCGCTCCTTCATAAACGGCAAAGCTGCGCGCGCGGTCGAACGCATAGGTTTTGTCCACACAGGCGGGGCAAAGCAGGGCCTGCTCCGGCTTCGGCGTCCACCCCGCCAACGGCCGCCCGCAAATCTCGCACGAGATTCCTAGAGCCGGACCAAACGTAGACAGACAGTCGCCGCAAATGGGGACGCGGCTGGATCCCGTGAGCAGCCGATCGCAAATCCGGCATCCCGCGGGAAAAAACAAGCTCACAAGCGCATCGCTGACTCCCGCGAGCCAGCCGCACACACCCCCCCGCTGAACCAGGGCCTTCTCACCAGGTGAGCTTGCTTCTGCCATGCAGGCAGAAATCTACACCTCTCCGGTCCATAATTAAAGGGAGAATGTACGCTGAGGTAACTGTAGTTCTCGGGTGAGTTTTGCGGGACCTGCCTTTAGCCCCGCACATTCAAACACTTTATTGCAACAATCCCTGCTCCATCTTTTCCTGGCAGGCCAGACAGTGCTTGGCCCAGGGCACCGCTTCCAGCCGCTTCTGCTGCAACTCTTCCTGGCAATTTGCGCAAACCCCATATTCATCTTCCTGGATGCGCTTCAGCGCCGCATCGATCATGTTCAGGATGGTGCGATCCGTATTGGTCATGCCAAAGAGGAATTCCTTGGTATAGGAGTTCGCCGCCTTGTCCGCCAGGTCCACGGTCGGATCTTCGTCCGCCGTCCGTCCTTCTTCCTGGGTGCGCGCGATTGTTTTCGTCAGTTCCTCGCGCCGCGCCACTAGCTTTTTCTTGAAGTACTCTAGCCTTTTCTTGTCCATGCCCGCCTTGACCCTTTGTCCATGCCCCGTGCTTATAAACGTCCTGCCTATCAGTGTGCTTTCCGGGGCCATCTAAAAACTCCGTAGTGTAGGCCGACTCAACATGCATGTCAAGGCGATGCCGCTTTCGGAACGGAGAAATACACTGTTACCCTTTTTCGGAGCTGAAGTGCGTGAGTGGGTAAGGGCGGTTGACTTTGCAGGGCATCTCGTCACAAATAGACGTTTCGAAACGGCGCGCTTCTCCTCTTCGGAACACGAATGAACATTCTTGATCTCATTGTCGGCAAGCCCATCAAGACCTCGGACGAGCGCGCCGAGCAAATCGGCATTCAGGAAGGCATACCCATTTTCGGGCTGGATGCTCTTAGCTCCGCGGCCTACGGCCCAGAAGCCGCTCTGAGCCTGCTGATTCCGCTCGGCCTTCTGGGTGTTCAGTACATCGTTCCGATTAGCGTGGCCATCATCACGCTGCTGGTCATCGTCTACTTTTCCTATCTCCAGACCATCGCTGCGTATCCCAGCGGCGGCGGCTCCTATACAGTTGCGCGCTTCAACCTGGGCGCCTCCGCCAGCCTGCTGGCGGCCGCGGCCTTGCTGACGGATTACATTCTTACCGCCGCCGTGGGCATTTCCGCGGGCGTCGGAGCGCTGGTTTCCGCAGTACCGTCGTTACAGCCGCACACAGTCCTCTTGTGCGTAGGAATTCTTGCTGTCATCACCATCTTGAATCTACGCGGCGTGCGCGATGCCGGAGTGGCCTTCATGGTGCCGACGTATCTTTTCGTAGGGACCCTGCTCATCACTATTGTTGGTGGGCTGATTCGCGTTGCTCTCAGTGACGGTCATCCCACACCGGTTACGCCGCTGCCGCTTCCGCCGGCTGTCACCGCAACCGTCACGTTTTGGCTTTTACTTAAGGTTTTCGCCAGCGGCTGCACGGCCCTAACCGGCGTCGAAGCCGTCAGCAACGGAGTGAAAGCCTTCCGCGAGCCCGGCGTGAAAAACGCGCAGCGCACGCTGACGATCATTATTTTTCTACTGGCGATCTTGCTTGCGGGAATTTCCTATCTCGTCAAAGTTTACGGAATCGCCGCGACCGACCCTGGCCGGCCCGGTTACCAAAGCTTGCTATCCATGTTGATCGCCGCGGTGTTCGGCAAGGGCGTATTCTATTACCTCACCATCGCGTCGATCCTCCTTGTCCTATCCCTCTCGGCGAACACCGCCTTCGCGGATTTTCCGCGCCTGTGCCGCGCCATCTCCCAGAACAACTATTTGCCCCATGCGTTTGGATATCGCGGACGCCGCTTGGTGTACACCTACGGCATAGTAGTTCTCGCGGTGCTGACTGGTTTCTTGCTCATTGTTTTTGGAGGAGTTACCGACAAGTTGATCCCTCTTTATGCCGTTGGAGCTTTCCTGGCCTTCACGCTCTCGCAATTCGGCATGGTTATGCACTGGAGAAAAAACCGCGGCCCGCACTGGCTGAAAAGCGCTTTTGTGAATGGCTTGGGAGGATTGGTCACCGGCATCACTGTGGTCGTCGTACTGGTAGCGAAATTTGTCGAAGGCGCATGGATCACCGTCCTCTTTATTCCTTCACTTATTTTCTTGTTCCGACGGGTCCGCCGCCACTATCACATGGTCAGCGTCGCCACCAGCTGCCCCGCGCCGGTGGTCCCCGGTAACCAAGCTGAGCGGCCCATCGCCGTCGTGCCCGTCGAGCACTGGAGCCAAATATCCAAGCAAGCGCTGGAGTTTGCCTCGCGCATTACTCCGGAAATCTTCGCCGTACACGTCGAGCCCGGCGATCATTCGGAATTTCTGCACATGGATTGGGAGCGGTACGTGGAACAACCTTTCCGCGCTGCCGGCATTGAACCCCCGAAATTGATCGTTCTTCCTTCGCCGTACCGGTTCATCATTGTGCCTATCGTGCAATACGTTCTCGAACTGGCGGAGAAGCATCCCGACCGGAAGATTGTCGTGGTCATTCCTGAATTGGTGGAGGACCGCTGGTACGAATACTTCCTCCACAACCAGCGCGCCCGCCTGCTGGAATGGACACTGCTAGTCCGCGGCAACCGGCGTATCTTCACAGTCAGCTCTCCCTACTATCTGTCCCCCTGAATTACATAGATTTTATGATGTCACCGGCCTGGTTTTTCCTCGTGAGAAACACCTTTCTCCTGTATTTGCAGCATTAAGAGTTTCATTCTCCGCTGAGAATCGTTCTAGAAACGTTTGAGGTGAATTCCTCCCCTGTTCTCCGTCTCTGCGTATAGCTGCGGATTGTGGATGAAGCGTTCGTTAGGGTGCTTCCGGTTGGTGACCACCAGGAAGCAATCCCCCAGAGAGCGGCTTGGGTGAGTTGCGGGTCCGGGCTGGAGAAACAAGATGTGGGTTGTTCATCGGAAGATTCGGGCTACCATCGTTTTGTTTTTTGCCTCGGCGATTGCCTGCGGTACGGGGGCGCAAACTCCTAAGCTTGCGAGATACTCCGGCAGCCCGCCCATCCCGGTTCGCTTGCCGCTTGTTACAAATCTCTGCCTCTGGGAGGCCGCGAGCGGGGCTCCCGGCTCGCGCGCGGAAAACATTGCCGCCAGTGAAGCACGAGTTTCCTGTGATGATCCGCCTGCTCCAGTCCCAAGAGTGAATCCGTGCAATTCAGGAAGCATGACGCACGTCGCGTGTGCCGGACCGAATGACCCGACGCAATTGCAGCTGGATGCGATGGGCAAAGCCGGCAAGAAAATTTCCCAGGCGCGCGAAAAAGTTCTTGAAATCCTGGAAACTGAGAACGCCTGCCGGGCGTGGTTTCAGGAAAAGGATTCGAATCCCGCCGCCACCTTTCGAACGTTGAGCTTCCAGCTGGATCGTCATGGCGACGAATTCGTCTTGGAAAGCAGGGACAGAAGTCCCATGAATATTCTTCGAAGTCCTTACGTGGCAAGGGTCACTCAGGGCGACGGACCCTACGGAACGGTCACGCTCAATGCCAAAGGCGCTTTTTTCTCGTCCATCGCGTGGATCCTTGAAGTTCAAAAAGAAGGTGGACCTGCCAGCTTCCGCGGCACGCGACTCTTGCGCGTGGGGCCTTATGACGGAAACACGCTGCCCGCGCAGGTAATCACCCTGCTTCATGAATTCGGGCACGTGCTCGATCTACTGCCTGCGGACCAGGATAACGTCGACGGAAAGTCCGTCGAGAATACGAACGAGGTCCTGCGATTGTGCAGCGCGGAAATCAATGCGCAGTCACGGCACGGCTTCTTGTCGGCCAGCCACCAATAAAGAAGATTCCGGATGTTCTCAAGTCGTGCACCGGCGAAGCGGAAGGTTCCGTTTTTTTTTCTGTTCAAGCAAGTTTTCGATCGAGCTAGGCGCGCCGTGCCTTCGTTCGATTCCCCGTAAGCCTCCTATTTACATCATCGCGCGCTTGACCTTTGCTTGACAATTCTTCAACCAGTTCTTGACGCAATATTCCCCTGCAAAAAACATCTCTCTCTTGACCCCGAATTTGGGTTCTCCGTTTGTCGGTGGTTGTTGTATCGGGGCAGGAGAGAATCATGTTTTTCACAAGAAAGCACCGGGTCGGGGCGGCTGCTGCGCTCATGAGTCTGCTGCTTGTTCCAGGACCATCGTATCCTCAAGATCCGCACTCGACGGGAGCCTCTGCCATAGCTGCCTCGGGAGTGAAGCCGGGGCAGGAGACTGCGGCGTGTCTCAACGAAGAGGACCAAAGCGCTCCACTTGCTTACCGCGTCCTGTTCGTCGGAGATTCCTGCGCGGCGCTTCCACACCTGTCTCCGCCGATCGTTTTTTGCGTGCTCCCCGGAGCCTCGGCCGCAGCCTGCACGAAGGATGACGAACGCGTGGAAGCGCATCTGCGCGCCATGGGCAAACCAGGTGAAACTATCGCGGAGGTCCGCGCTCAGGTCCTGGAGATTCTGCAATCCAGGAACGCGTGCGCCGCTTGGTATCAGGAAGTCGACGCGGATCCTGCCGGCACCTTCCGATCGCTGGAGTTCTTCCTTGACAAGGACGGGCCTTCGTTCATTTACAGTAAGAAGGACGGCGGGGGCGCCCAGCGTATGAAGCAACCCTATGTGGCCAGCGCGTTCGAAAACGCCGGGCGCAACGCCAGGATTCAGTTAAATGCCAACGGAGCGTTCTTCAATCGCGCAACGGAGGTGCTCGAACCGTTTCCCGGGGGCGGCCCCTTGCTGCGCAAAGGCTTGCATAGACTGTCCGTGGCTTCTTATTCCGGGAATACTCCCGCCGCCCAAGTCACTACCATGCTCCATGAACTCGGGCACATCGTGGGACGCATCCCGGAGGACAGCGATTCCTGGGACGGACTTTCGGCCCGAAACACTGCCGAGGTGCTGCATTACTGCCGGCCGGAGATCGATGCCGTTGCACACAGGGGCCAGCGTTGAGCTAAACCAGGTGGCGATCTCGGCGTCAGTAGCGCGTGAAACGATTCCGCAGACGCCGTCACTATCTGGACAGACCAAGTCCAACCGGAACAAGCGGCCGTATCGATGACATTCGGCCTCACGGCCCTTTGTTCCGATTGGCTGGTTGACGGGGGGGGCACTCTTGGGAGAGTTGTGCTCCCCCTTTGTCTTCTTGAATGTTCTGCGACTTCCCGCCTTGCGTCTTTTTCCCTCTACTTTTGTTGTGAAGTCGCTTTGCCGCCCAATGTTCCCCGCTAACGTCCTGAGTTGCACCTGTGGAGAAGCAGCGGGCTAGTTTGAACGGCGCCGTTCCGCAAAGTAGGCCAGCAGGGCGAATATCGCAAAGTAGAAAACTGCGTTAGCGGCTATGGCGATGCGCAGAAACCAGCTGAAGGTCCAGGCCAGTGATTTGTGAGTCTCCGGGGCAACCATCTCGGCGAATTTCAAGCCCGGAGAAAACAGTGCGACTACTGGAGCGGAAACTTGCGGCTCGATGGATACGGCAAAGGCCAGGGCGGCAACACCAGCGATCAAGCCGAGGGCGGCGAGCAACAGGTAACGAAGCAGTCTGCGCTGCGGCATTACCCTTGATTCTAGCAGAGGATTCTGTGCCGCTTGTTGTCCTCCTGTGTAAAAATAATCCCGAATTTCCTCCACCCAAGGGGCTCTATGAATTCCAGGCGAACCATCCGTTTTATCTTCGTGATTGTCGTGGCTATCTTTCCCGCACTTGTTTTCTGGCCACGCGCGGTCAGTACGCAGCAAGACGCGGCGGCGCAAAAAAAGCAGCAGATGCCGACGATCGACGAATACCAGCCAAAGTCAACGCTGGTCGTCAAGGAACACAAGATCGAGCGCGCGAAATTTCCGTTCATCGATATTCACAGCCATCATTGGAATCCCACGGCGGAAGAAGTGGACCGCCTCGTCAAGGAAATGGACACCATTAACCTGCGCGTGATGGTGAACCTGAGCGGAGGAACCGGCGAGCGGTTGCAGCGAACGATCGCGGTGATGAAAGGGCGCTATCCCGACCGCTTTGTGGTGTTCGCGAACATGAGTTACGACGATTTGAACACGCCCGGATTCGGGCAACGCGTGGCGGCGCGGCTGGAGCAGGACGTCAAGAACGGCGCACAAGGGCTGAAGATCTTCAAGGATTTCGGAATGGAATTAAAGTACGCGAACGGGCAGCGCGTGCACGTGGATGACCCCGAATTTGATGCGGTGTTTGAGAAGTGCGCCGAACTTAAAATCCCCGTGCTGATTCACGTCGCAGAGCCTTCGGCATTCTTCGATCCCTGGGATTACCACAACGAGCGCTGGCAGGAGCTGAATGAATTTCCGGGCCGTGCGCGGCCGCCCGCCAGGTATCCGCCCTTCGAAACGCTAATGACCGAACGCAATCACCTGTTTGCCAAGCATCCAAGGACCAATTTCATCGCCGCGCATCTGGGATTTCACGGAAACGACCTGGAACGGCTGGGAAAACTGTTTGACGCTAATCCGAATGTGTACGTGGACATTGCCGCGGTGCTGGCGGAGCTGGGCCGGCAGCCGTATTCGGCGCACGATTTTCTGGTCAAGTATCAGGACCGCGTGCTGATGGGGAAAGACATCTACGATGTGAACGAATACAAATGGTATTTTCGCGCGCTGGAAACCAGAGACGAGTATTTCGAGTATTACCGCCATCGCCACGCGTTCTGGCGCATTTACGGTTTCCAGGTACCCGACGAGGTGCTGAAAAAGATCTATTACAAGAACGCGCTGAAGCTCGTCCCGGGAATTGACGCGAAAGCGTTCCCGGAGTGAGACTCATGCGCCGCGCGTCGAACGAAGCAGAGTTTCAATCACCTACTCTTCGTGATCGAGCGGTTTGCCGTCCGGTCCTACTTGAACTTCGGATTTCTTGCCGTTTGTCTCGACCTTAGCTTCGTAGGCCACCAGCTTGTTCTTCTTGGTGATGGACTCGACTTTCAGGATCTTGCCTTTGCCGGCCTTAGCCTGCAATCCCGCCTTCACTTCCGGGGAGAGCGAATCCAGAGCCACTTGCTCTTCCACCTCGACAATCGAACCATCCGCGGCCATCGAAATGTCCTTGCTATGGCCGTTGACCGTCAATTCCACTTCATAGAGGGTTTGGCCGTTTTCCACCTCGGTAGAAAACCCGCGAATGGTTGCTCCCGCACTCTCCGCCGCAACGGTCTTTTCGACCGCCGGCGGAAGGTCCGAGCGCTTGATTTTCTTTTCTTGAGCGGTGGCGATACCCGCAAAGAGTAAGCCGCCGACCGCGAGTGCCGCTAAGTAATTTGTCTTCATGATCTCTCCTGAACGCGGGAAACGATCCCGCATTGACACAAAGCTACCCCCGGCCTCCTAAACAGAAGTTAAACGGGTATCAGATACGGGAGGTTTTGTAAGTGTTGATTCTGAGTGAGTTAGATTGCATCAGGATCATGCGAGAACTTCTTCACTTTAGTTCATCCATCACGGACCGGAATAGACCGCGAGAATGGGACAGGCGCATCCCCAATGCATATTTACCTGAGTTATAGATTCTACAAATATAACTAGGCTATCAAGGAAAACTTGCTTAGGTCAGAACCAGGTGTGGGCCTTGTATTGGCGGTATTCGTCGCCGAAGTGCTGTTCGAGGACCCGGGCTTCGGCGCGGGCGCGCCTGGTCTGGATGATCAGCATGGGCACAAGCAGCAAGAGCAGCGGCGGGCGCTCAAGGAACAGGAATAGTCCAACCATAACGAAGGCTCCGAACACGTAGATGGGATTCCGGATGCGCGAGTAGATGCCGCGTGTGACCAGTTGCGTGGCTCGGGGTGCGAGCGAAAAGGAATTGCCAAGCTGAATTCGCGCGATGGTCAGGAGGGTCAGGGCAGGAATCAGTAGGAGTAGCCCGGCGACGCGCGTCCACGTCCATGGGGCATGCGCGAATTCGTAGATGAGATAGCCGATGGCCACCAGCGGCAAGATGGTGACCATAAGTGCGCTGCGTTTCATTGGTGCCTTTCGTAAGTGCACCGAGTTTCAAACATTACTTCTTGAAAGGGATGTAGGCCGGGACCCGCCGCCGATAGTCCTCGAAAGTTTCGCCGAATTGTGAAGCGAGAAGACGATCTTCGATGCGCACGCGGATCTCCGTGCCAACAAGAAACAGAATGATGGCGGCGAGGAACAGCAAGGGCGGCGTTACGACAATGCCGGTGGCGAGCAGGACGCAAAGCATGGAAGTGTAGATGGGGTGGCGAACAAAGCGATAAGGCCCGCCATGATGAGTTCGTTATCGGAGCTGAGGCCGGCGTCGATGCGCCACTGGCGTCCCAGGGCGCGCGAGCCGGTCCAGGAAAGGAGGCTCCCCAACGTGAAGAAGACGATGGAAGCTGCGATTTGCCAGGGCTGGGGGTGGCGCTCCTAGAATTTGCCCTGCCACAAGAGGGAGTAGCCAATAGTCACGATCACGATGCCCCAGCGGGCGCGCCGGTCCACCCGTTTGGCCGGATTGCCGCTCCGTTTGATGGAGAAGAATGGCGCCATCCAGAGCAGCCAGCCGGCTGCTAAAATAGAGTATGCATACGCGGGCATGGCAGGGATTGTAGCGCAGTCCAAAAAGATGAGTGTGGAATCAGAGTGTACCCATCTGCGGCCAACGTAAGATGGCACCGGATTTACAAGGAAAACGTCTTCGCAACAAAGGGTTCTATCGCTTGTGACGTTCTACCGCACATGATATAAATCCACGCCATGCGTTCTCCATTTCGATTCCTGATCCTTCTTTGCTTATGTGCACAGTTGGTTGTGCTCGCGGACTCAGGAGGGCAATCGGCCCCCACTCAAACTAAGGCGCAGGACAGTTTCCCTGGGAAGTCTTGGGGGCAAATCTCTTCTTTGGAGAAGGCCGGATGGTCCAAGGAGAAACTAGCTGCGGCGCGTCAATACGCCCAAACCGATTCGATTCACACCTCCGCGGTGATGATCGTGCAGGGCGGTGAAGTTGTCGATCAGTGGGGAGATACCGACAAGAAAATCACCTCCTATTCCGTGCGGAAGAGCCTGCTCAGCGCGCTCTACGGCATCTATTCTGCTGAAGGTGTCATTGACATCAACCAGACCCTGGAACAAGTGGGAATCGACGATTCGCCTGATCCGCTGACAAAGGAAGAAAAGCAAGCGCGCGTTGTGGACCTGCTGCGCGCGCGTTCCGGTATCTATCACCCGGCACACATGGAAACCGAATCAATGAAGAAGAACCGCCCCACGCGCGGGAGCCACGCGCCGGGAACTTTCTGGTACTACAACAATTGGGACTTCAATGTTCTTGGGACCATCTTTGAAAAAAAGACTGGGTTGAAAACTGGCGAAGCTTTTTATCAGCGCATTGCCAAGCCCATTGGGATGCAGGATTTCAATCCCGAAGATGTCTATTACATCGGAGGGCCAGATTCGGTTCACCCCGCCTATCCTTTTGAAATGACAGCACGCGACATGGCAAGGTTCGGGTTGCTGTATCTGCGTCACGGCCGGTGGAACGGCAAACAGATTGTGCCGGAAGCGTGGGTTGAAAAAAGCAGCCATGCCAGCGAGATGGTGAAGGCGAATGGGACGGATGTTGGCGGCTACGAATATCTCTGGTGGGTGGACTACGGCGGCGTGCACTTCCCGGAAGTCTCTCTCCCTGGCATATTTTCCGCGCGGGGTGCAGGCGCACACTACATCTTCGTCATTCCAACACTCGACATGGTCATCGTCCACCGCACGGACAACGAACCTGCCGTAAGGGACGCGAAGAGCATCGCGGAAATGTCCAACGGATCGATCACCGAGGACAGAGCCCAATTTGGCCATCTACTAAAATTGATCCTCGATGCACAAAGCGGTCATTAAAGGTCCTGTTCGGCACTGTTCCGGATTTTGGGAGGCTGGTTCAACTGGAAGTTGGCCAGAAACGCGGGCTTCTAGGAAGTTCGGGAGGAGCGCAATCCAAGTGGCCGCCTAGCGTGCAAGCGGGAAACTGACCCGCCACCGCGTTTTGCACAGGGCCCACAGGGCTGAGGAAAACGGGCAAAATAATTGTTGCGGGGGACTTGACGAAAAAAAGAAAGCTGGTATAGTTACAAATGGCCTGAGGGTCTGTGGGACCGCAGGGCTAACAGGGCATCACAGTCGGATTCGAAAGTCTGTAGCGATCCTAAGTGAGGTTCTTTACGAACACTGGCTAGAAAGAAGTCGAGCATCGCGTGGAGCCACCCAAGTGTGGGTGGCTGTACCCGGCGCTCGACGCCGGGTTTTTTATTTTGCGGCAGTGAATAGCAGCGAGTGGCGGGCAAAAAGAAGTTCCGCAAGGAATTTCCAAAGCAAGTCGCAAAGCTCTTAAACACGAAAGCAAAATCCCAGCGCAAGCTGGGGTAAGCAGAGCTGGAAGGCGAGTTCGCGCAACGCGAGCCAGTAAGTCCCACCAGACGCGTCTCCGCATGGAGACATTCCGATGGACTCGGAATAAAAGCTCTTTGACAACAGAAAGGCTGGCAAGTCCACGCCGATAACCCTGGACCCGATCAAGGTCGGGCGGGGTG
>Ga0210407_10002852_pt1 | contig 14420 bp, 13 predicted proteins | sample IncBWC27MmetaG_FD_150860 | JGI IMG/M metagenome (GOLD analysis project Ga0210407, IMG submission 150860) | Forest soil microbial communities from Barre Woods Harvard Forest LTER site, Petersham, Massachusetts, United States - Inc-BW-C-27-M | ecosystem: Environmental > Terrestrial > Soil >...
GACGGTGATCCAAATCCCCTGGTACACCAGGGCCGTGCCGGGAACGCCCTTGCGGTTCAGTTTTCCGGTGGCGCGAAAAAAGAGGCCGTCCTTGGCCATGGCGTAGGCCACGCGAGAGCCGGCGAGAATCAACCCGTTGTTGCAGCCGAACGTGGAAATGATGATCGCCGCCGCCATAATGCCCGCGCCCGCCGGCCCAAGGATGGCGTTGAGGGCCGCGCTGGCAACGCGGTCGTCCGGCGCGTTTTGAATCTGCGAGAGAGGCAGCACACACAGATAGGCCAGATTAGCGAGTACATACAAGCTGATGACGATAATCGTGCCAAAAGCCATCGAGAGCGCCACGTCGCGCTTGGGGTTTTTCACTTCAGCAGCGGTGAAGCCGATGTTGTTCCAGGCGTCGGCGGAGAAAAGTGAGCCGACTTGCGCGACGCCGAATGCAACGAATAAACCAAAAGCGCCGCTGGCCGCGGTGATGGTGGGTACAAAACTCCGCAGAAAATTCGCACCCGGCTCGATGGGTTGCGCGTTGCGAACGGCCCAGAGATGAGAGAAATTGTCGGCCACGGCCGCCGCGTTCCGGGCCACAAAAACCCCCAGCACGATCAGCCCGATCAGCGAGAGCGCTTTGGCCGATGTAAAAACGTTTTGAATGAGCTTTCCGAGACGCACGCCCAGCGTATTCAGAAAGGTCAGGAAAATAATCATTACCACGCCGACCAACTGCTGCACCGAGAGGCTGATAGCGTATTTCGAACCGAGCGCGATTGGCTGAACGATCCACGCCTTCGCCGAAATGGCGGGCGCCAAAACGCCCAGATACCGCGCAAAACCGACGGCGACTGCGGCAATCGTTCCCGTCTGAATCACCAGAAACAGCGTCCAGCCGTAAAGAAAACCCCAAAGCGGCGAATACGCTTCTCGCAAGTAGACGTATTGCCCGCCTGCATGCGGAAAGAGCGCCGCCAATTCTCCATAAGAAAGCGCCGCGGAAATGGTAAGCAGACCAGTGAGAATCCATGCCAGCAGCAAGCCGCCCGCTGAACCCGTCTGCCGCGAAATATCCGCCGCCACGATGAATATGCCCGAACCAATCATCGAGCCGACGACGATCATCGTGCCGTCGAACAATCCAATGGCACGCACAAAACCCGGTTCGCTTTTAGCGTCGCTGCCGGCGGGGAGATGCGAGGTGTCAGCCATTCGTGAGAGGCCTCAGTGGGCGGCCGCGCGCTCCGCGGCTTCCAGTAAATCAATGTATTGGCGGGCACGCGCCGCAGGGTCGGCCGCGCGCAAAATATCGCTGATGACCGCAACGGAATCCGCGCCCGCCTCGATCACTTCCGCGGCGCGCTCAAGAGTGATCCCTCCGATGGCGACGATGGGCTTTTTCGTCAGCGGACGGACTTGCCGGATAAACTCCGTCCCCACCACGGGATCGGGATTTTCCTTGGTGTCAGTCGAGAAAATCGGGCCAACCGCAACGTAATCGGCGGAGGAAGCCGCCGCAGTTTTAAATTGCTCCCAATTGTGAGTGGAAACTCCGAGAAGTCTCTCCGGGCCAACAACCGCGCGCGCTTTCTCTACTTCCAAATCCGTCTGCCCGACATGTACTCCGCTGGCGCCGGAAAGCGCCGCGACATCCGGGCGGTCGTTCACAAAAAATGTCGCTCCCCGGCCGTCCAACAATTCCGCAAGTCCGCGCGACTTCGCCAAAAGCTCCCGCGCGGATGCACCCTTGTTGCGGTATTGAAACAAGCGCACCCCGGCGTCCGCCAAATTCTTCGCAGTCTCTATTTCAGAAAGGGTCAGCAATGCAGCGTCTAATATCACATACAGACGGGGGAGAACAAGGCGCATCAATGCTTATTTTCCGTTCGTTCCCAGCAATCTTTCGATGAAGTGCGTGTCAAACTTTCCCGCCGCGAAATCCGGATCGGCAAGAATTCTTCGATGCAACGGAATGGAGGTTTTGATGCCCTCGATCACAAACATTTCGAGGGCCCTCTTCATGCGCCCGATGGCTTCGGCGCGGTCGCGCCCTTTGACAATGAGCTTCGCGATCATCGAATCGTAGTAGGGCGGAATCACGGCATCTGCGTAGGCCGCCGAATCCACGCGCACTCCCGTGCCTCCAGGCGCTTGAAACGTGGTGATGCGCCCCGCCGACGGCACAAACGTTTCCGGGTCCTCGGCGTTAATCCGGCATTCGATCGCATGGCCCGAATAATGAATCTCGCCCGTAGCGTCTTCCATCTTTTCGCCCGCCGCGATACGAATCTGCGCCTTGATCAAGTCCACGCCGGTCACCAGCTCCGTCACCGGATGTTCCACCTGAATGCGCGTATTCATTTCGATGAAATAGAGCGAACCATCCTCATCCATCAAAAACTCGACGGTTCCCGCGTTCGTGTACCCAATCTTCTGAAGCGCCTTGACCACCTGCGCGCCTAGCTCTTTGCGCCGCTTCGGATCGAGAATCGGCGACGGCGATTCCTCCACCAGCTTCTGATGCCTCCGCTGAATGCTGCATTCACGCTCGCCGAGGTGAATCACCTTCCCGTGCTGGTCTCCCAGCACCTGAAACTCGATGTGCCTAGGGTGCTCGATAAACTTTTCCGCGTAAACATCCGGCGTCCCAAACGCTTGCTGCGCTTCGCTCCGCGCGGTTTCATAGGCCGCCAGCAACTCGTCCTGCTTGCGCACCACGCGCATGCCGCGCCCGCCGCCGCCGGCGGAAGCCTTCAAAATCAGCGGATACCCAATCTTCGCCGCTTCCTTGGCCAGCTGATCTTCGCCTTCAACAATCCCGTCGCTTCCCGGTACCGTGACGAGCCCCGCCGACCGCACTTCGCGCCGCGCGCGGTCCTTCTCGCCCATCATCTCGATCACTTCCGGCGTGGGACCGATAAACGTAATCTCTGAAGCTTCGCAAACCTTCGCGAAGTTCGCATTTTCCGACAGGAATCCATACCCGGGATGAATCGCGTCGACATTGGTGATCTCCGCCGCGCTGATCACCTGCGGAATGTTCAGATAACTTTCGCTGCTCCGCGGCGGCCCAATGCACACCGCTTCATCCGCAAAGCGCACGTGCAGCGAATTGCGATCCGCTTCCGAATACACCGCAACGGTAGAAATACCCAGCTCTTTGCAGGCGCAAATCACCCGCAGGGCGATTTCCCCGCGATTGGCAACTAGGATTTTCTGGAACATATCGCGTGCTGGCTACTTTTTCCGGCTGGGCCGGACCCCAAACAGCGGCTGGCCGTATTCGACAGGTTGTCCATTTTCCACAAACACTCGCACCACTTCCCCACTCTCGTCCGATTCGATTTCGTTCATCAATTTCATCGCTTCCACGATGCAGAGCGTCTGCCCGGTCTCCACGTAGGCGCCGACTTTCACGAAAGGTTCCGCGCCTGGACTTGGCGCCCCGTAATACGTCCCAACGATCGGCGACTTCACCAGATGCAGGTCGTCGGTCGACCGCGCCTCGGACGCTCCCGAAGACGCGGCGCTCGCGCCTCCCGCCGACGCCGCAACTATAATCTCCGGCGACGCTACCATCCGTGACGCGCCAATAACCACTCCTGCGGACGGCTTCTTCAGCCGTATGCGCAGGTCTCCCCTCGAATATTCAAACTCCTCGAGGTTGTGCTCTCCCATAAAGCGGAGAAGCTGCTCGATCTGCTCAATTTCGGGATTTGCGAACGAACCACTCGGTTTGGAAGGCTTTTTGCGTTTCATGCCTGTATCAGAGCTCGATGAGATCCCGCGGTGCGCGGGTCAAAACTTCGCTGCTGTCTGCGTGCACGGCGACGTCGTCTTCGATGCGGATTCCACCGACGCCCTCCACATAGACTCCAGGTTCGATGGTCACCACGTTTCCCGGTTCCAGGCGCCTTTGTTGCCCCCGCGCCACCCGGGGATCTTCATGCACTTCCAGTCCAAGTCCATGGCCCGTGCTGTGCACAAAGTAATGGTCCAAGCGGTAGCCCGCCAGGACCTGTCTTGCCGCGCCATCCACTTCGCCGCAACTCACGCCATTCTTGACGGCGTCAATCGCTGCGGCCTGCGCCTCTTGAACGGCCTTATACCACTGCCGTATGCGCGCAGGCACCCGTCCAACATAAAATGTCCGGGTAATGTCGCTGCAATAGTGGCCGAGTATAGCACCCAGGTCCAGCACGACCAACTCATTTTTCCTCAAGCGCTTGGACGTCGGCCGCGCATGAGGAAAAGCTGATCTTTCACCGAAGGCCACAATCGTTTCAAAAGCTGGTCCCGAAGCCCCGCGCTGCCGCATTTGGTACTCGATTTCCGCGGCAATCTCAACTTCCCTTATTCCTGGTTTCAGCAAAGTGGCCGCGTGTTGCACCACCTCGCTCGCCAGACTGCCCGCCTTGCGCATTTGCGCGACTTCTGCGGGCTCTTTGCGCATCCGGAGTGTCTCGACAAGCCCCGCGCGCGGCTTCCACTCCGTCTTGCCCCACGTGGCCTTCCGCAGCGCACGCAGTTGATCTACCGTCAGTTGCCCGGGATCAAATCCGATTCGTTTGCCTCCGTTGGCACGAATAAACTCCCCAACGGATGTGAACAGTGCCCCTTTTTGAAGCACTACCCGCACTCCCGGCGATTCCAGCCGCGCCTGCACTCCGAACCTTCCGTCGGTGACCAGCGAAATACCCTTGCGCGAAACCAGCAACGCTCCCGACTCTCCCGTAAATCCCGTCAGGTAATACCAGTTGGCAGGCTGCGTTACCAGTAGGGCGTCGATTTTCGCGTCCTCCAGAAGTTTCTGTAGGCTGCGCCGTCTCTTGGCAAATGGTGTCGTCATAAAAGAAACGAGGAGACCCAAGTCTCCTCGTTTTCGTTCAAATTGGAAAGTCCCTGATCCCTGAGCCCCGGTTATTCGGGCACTTGTTATCCAGGGATAATGCGCGGCGTCAGGAAGAACAGCAATTCCTGCGACGACGTCGTAATGTTGGTCCGCTTGAACAAATTTCCGATGATCGGAATGCTCCCCACGATCGGCGTTTGCGAAATGTCCACCCGCTGCTGCGAGATGATGATTCCGCCGATGACCACCGTCCCACCGTCCGCCACCAGCACCTTCGTTTCGGCAGACTGTGTATCGAGCGCCGGGATGCCCTGGACGCGGGGAATACCGTTGTCGATTTGGGTGTTTTCTACCAGCACGTCCATAAATACCGTTCCTTCGGCGGTAATCTGCGGAGTGACCTCCAATTTCAGCACCGCGTCAATGAACTGCACGGAAATCGTGTTGTTGATGGTCGTCTGGATGGGCACCTTGGTACCCTGTTTGATGGTCGCTTTTTCGTTGTTCTGTGTCACAACCTTGGGCTTTGAAAGCAGTTTGCCGACGCCCTTGGCTTCCGCTGCGGTAATAAAGAAGTCGATGGCGAAATTCGGCGACCGGTGCGAGAAACCAAATCCGCTGGTCGGCGGCGCTCCCGCAGCGAAGTTCGTGTTCAACGGCAACCCCGTGGTTATACCGTTACCCGATGTAACACCCGTTCCCACCGTCACCGGGGCTGGCGGAATGCCAGTTCCCGACGTCACACCGCTGCCGCCGACGGCAGGAGAGCCGCTGAACAGTGAACGTCCGCTCGTTGTGGTCCCGGCAAAACCAAGTTGTGTTCCAATGTCCTGTGCGAACGAGCGCGAAGCGGAAACGACACGCGCTTCAATCTCCACCTGCTGCGATTTGCGGTCCAGTTGGCGGATCAAATTGTCAACAGTCGGAATCACCGACGGAATGTCACGGATAATCAATTGGTTGGAACGGTCGTCGGAGAGAATGTCTCCGCGCGCGCTGAGAAACTTCTTCAACGTGTCCTTCATGCTGGCGGCTTTCGCGTAGCTCAAGACACGCGTCACGGTCACGGGTGCCACGGCCTCAGCCTGCGCCTTCTCCAGGTCGCGTTGCGTCTCCGCTTCGCTCTTCAGAGTGGTTCGCGTTGCAATGCGCAGCACGTTGCCATTCAGTTGTTTATCCAAACCGTTGTTCTGTAGAACGATGTCCAGCGCTTGATCCCAGGGCACTTCATCCAGAACGATCGTCAAATTGCCCTTTACCGCCGGATCCAGCACCACGTTCAGTCCGCTGATCTCGTGAATCAGGCGGAAGAAGTCACGCAAGTCCACGTCCTTCAAGTTCACGGAGATGGGCTCCCCGGTGTACTTTCCGGCCGGCGCTACTGCCGGCGACACCTGTCCTGCCATGGTCTGTGCTGCCGTGTTCGCTTGCTGCATGGCTTGCTGCGCCCCTTGCTGGGCGGGCGTTTCCGGGCGTGACGGTTCATTCCTCGAGCTAAACGATGCCAGGGAGACTGAGGGCTGGGTCAGTTCGCCAGGCAAGGCGAATCGAGGGGCTGAAATCTGCAAATTCTTCGGCGAACGCGCCGTCGCTGGCCGCGCACGGGAAACTGCGTACTGAAAATTTTCACGTGACTGGGTGTCCTGCTTCGACGTGAGAGTCACAGGACTCAGCGGGGTCTCCGCCGGGGAACCGGGCTGGGCGTCAAAGTAAATCACCACTGCCGTTCCGTCCTTCGCGATCTGGTACGGCGCTGCCCCCGTCAAATCCACCACCACGCGGGCAACATTCGGACGGTACTGCCCAAGGCGCACGTCCCGCACCGGAGCCGAAACACCGGGGATAACCGTTTTCTGCACCGCCAGGCGGGCTCCCGAGAAATCCAGGACCAGACGGTCCGGGCTATGCATCCGCGCGGCGTGGACGTCGAGACGTCCCTCGCCTTCCACACGGACGGCCGCGCGTTGCGGCGCCTGCGTTATCGCCACGCTGGAGATCACCGCTGCCGTAGCGGTCGCGCCGGCGGGCTCCTGCGTCTGTGCAAGGACTGGGCTCGTCGCCAAGGCCATGCCGGTGAGGATCAGGAAGCCATGCCGTAGGGCTGGCCGGTTCGTCTTCATTGCTGTTCTCCTGCACTGGAGTAAATTCGTTTATTTACTTGGCGCTCCACGGGCTTGCCAAAAGCATCTTTGCCCAACTCATGGAACGACACGCCATCCATCGCAATCTTTTCCACGCGACCGTCATATAGCTGATCGCCTTCGCGCAAGAAGTACGTTCTTGCCTGCGGATTCGTGACCACCGCGATCATCCCGTTCGGCGCGCGCACGATCCCGTCCAGCCGCAGAGTGCTCACTTGTAAGCCGGCTTTGCCGGGAGGAAGATTCTGCGCGACTTTGGCTTGCGCCTGCTGCCGCGCCACAAGCGATTCAAACGGATCGCGGCGCCCGCCCTGCTTGTCGCCGGGGCCTTCGGCTGGCGCTGCGTCGCCCGTCGCGGCAGAAGCCGCCCTGGAAGGCTGCTTCATCGCCGTTTTGGTCGCGGGCTTTGTCGACGCCTTCGCTGTTGCCTTTGGCGCTTGCGGGGCCGCCTTCGCCGTTCCGCCAGAGGCCGGTTTTGCCGCCGGTTGGGTCTGCGCGCGCAGGCCGCTTCCGGCCATCGCGAGCAGAATCCCTAGTACGAGAGTTATCACTGAACGCATAGTTCGCTCATTCCCGCTCAGGGTTTTCCAGCCGCTGCGCCTTGGGGCTTTGCTCCAACAGCGGGAGCAGGCGTCCCCAGGTCAGCAGGCTTGGTGAAATATGTTGTGGCCGTAAATATCCCGCTTACCGTTGATCCCGGCCGAATGGGATATTTTGCGCCGTGGCTAGTCGTCGGATCGTCGAATTGCAAGTCGCCCACGTTGATGATGCGTGACAACCGGCTCAACCGCCCGAAGAAATCCAGAATGTTGAAATACGGCCCGTCTGCTTGCACTTCAAACGGCATTTCGTAGTGATACTCCTTCGGCACGATCGCTTGCGCCGTCAGCCGCCGCAACTGCACGTTCGAAGCGCTCGCCGCGCCTTGCAGCAGCCGGATAAACTCATCCACTTCCTTTTCTTCAGGTACGATCGTCTTCAGCGTATCGAGTTGCTTGGACAGCGCATCCATCTGCTGTTTTAGTTCTCCATATCGCTGTTTATAGACTTCCAGGCGCTGCACGTCCTGGTTGAGTGCTGCCCTTTGCTGCGCGGCCTTATCCACCTCATCTCGTTCCCGCGCTACTGGCGAAAGCGGAATATAGACCCCCAGGAGAACCAGCACCACGGCGACCGCCGCGGCTACCAAGGCCTGCATAATCACTGACATGTCCCGCAATGGATTGGCCATGGTTTCCCCCTATCCTTTCTTGCCCGAGGCCGGACTGGGCGCAGGCTTTGCCGGCGCACTTGCCGTCTTCGTCTGCGGCCCCGGCGGCGGTGTAATTTCAGCCGAGATTTGGAAGTTGTACGTCAGCACCGTCGGGTTCTTATCGTCCTGCTTCGATTCCTTGATCTCTACTTTTTGAAAATATCCCGACCGTTTCAGCGCAGTTATGAAATTCGCTACCGCGTTGATCGACGCCGAGGATCCCTCCATCGATAGGGTGGCCCCCTTGCGTGTCATCGTGGTCAGCCACAGGTTCTCCGTCCGTGACACGGTGTTCGCCACCATGTCCAGCAGTTCCTGCCCGCCCGTGCGGTCCCGCTGCAACTGCTCGATCGTGTCCACGCGCTGCTTCAAGATCGTCTTCTGCTTTTCAAAGGCTTCGACTTGCAGCTTGGTCTGTTCCAGTTGGGTCTTTTCCGATTGCAGACGCTTGATGTTGGCGTTCTCTTCGCTCAACTGTTTTTGCCAGGTGTAGTAAAAGAAGGACAGCACGATAAATCCAACTGCCGCTCCCACGCCGATAAACAGAACCGGCAGCGCCGCGCCCGTCGCCACGGGCCTTCGGGAGGACCTTGGCCGTATTTGTCCAAGTAGGTTTATGCGGATCATGGCTAGTCGAAGCTCCTCAGCGCCAGGCCCACCGCGATGGCAAGCCGCGGCGCCATCTCGCGAATCTGGTCGTCACTGTGCCTGCTCGGGTTTACCAGCACTTTGCGGAACGGATTCAATTCTTCCACCGGCATGGCGAACTCTTCCCGGAGTAGATCCACCAGCCCCGGAACTCGTGCCGTGCCACCCGCCACTACGATGCGCTGGATATTCTCACCGCTCGCCGTGGCCCGGAAAAAGTCAAACGTCTTCTGGATTTCCAGCGTCAAAATATCCGAAACGCTGCGCAGAATCTGCTGCTTCTGCTCGTCCGTGACGCTCGGCAGCGTATCGCCCTTCTTCAGCCGTTCGGCGTCCTCGAAGCTCAGGTCCAATTCCTTTTGCAGCGCGTCCGTATATTGGTTCCCGCCCACGCTCACGTCGCGCGTAAACAGCGGAACGCCCCCGCGCACGATATTGATGTTCATCACGCTCGCGCCAATGTTCAGCAGCGCCACCGTCTGCCCGGCGTCCGGTTCGTAGTTCACTTCGAAGCAGTTCTGCAGCCCGAACGCATCGATATCCACCACCACCGGCGTCTTGCCCGCCTGCGCCAGTACGTTCGTGTGGTTCAAAATTTTATCTTTCTTCACCGCCACCAGTAGCACGTCCATCTGCGAGTCCATCGACTCCAGCAGTTGGTAGCTCAGGTTCACGTCCGCGATGTCAAACGGTATGTGTTGGCTAGCCTCGGAAGGAATCCGGTCGTAAAGCTCTTCTTCGGTCATCAGCGGCAGCGGCACTCTCTTCACAATCACCGAATGCCCGGACACCGAAGTCGCCACATTCTTGGTCTTCACTCGTTGCGCGTCGAAAATCTTGCTGATCGCGTTGGCCACTTGCGGCGCATCCATGATCGCGCCGTCCACCACCGTGTCCTGCGCCAGCGTCTCCATGCCGAAGCTCACGAGCTCGTAGCCCGCCTTCGTCGCCTTCAACTCGACCGTCTTGATCGAGCTCGAACCGATGTCCAATCCCACCAGTTGCCTGTTTTTTCCGCCGAATAACCCCATAGAGCGGCCCCTTTTCTTGCGAACTTCTTTACTTCTCGCGCTGCACTACCGGCGCCTCGCGTGCGCCTGGCTCATCTTTCGTTCCATCCAGCGGTCCAGTATCGTCTTACGAAGTTTCCACCGATTGCCGAGTTTAAACGCGGGAATTTCGCCCTCGGTGATGTAACGGTACAGGGTATCTGGCGAAATCCCCAGATATTGCGACGCCTGTCTCACATTCATCACTTCGCGCGATTCACTCACGAGGAACGCCACCCCGGCATCCGTACCTAAGCCTGAACTCATTTTCGATTTGGCCCACCCCGTTGCTGCTGCGAACTTCTTGAGGTGCGCCCCGTGCACGCGTTTATGACATTGCCAGCGTCCGCTGGTCAAGGGTTTCTGTGCCGTAGTTGTCCTAAGAATAGGGGTAGTTCTAGGCAGTTCGGGGGGTATTGCGGGATAGTACCACTGCATCTAGTAGCTACGTGGTTGTGGTACCACCACTTATTGTATTTTCAGAAGCCTTTCACCCTGTCCCCAGGGACGGTTATCCTTTGAACCCATTTCTCTACGCGCCTCTTCCTTCCCTTTCTTTCCTGCCGCTTACACTCGCAGTGACTTCCAGAATTCATCTACTTTTTCCTTCGTCTCCGCGTCCATCAAAATTTCGTCCGGCCACGGCCGCGTGAATCCTTCCGTCGCCCATTTCCTCGTCGAATCAATCCCCATTTTCGAACCGTAGTCCTGCATGCGCTGCGCGTGATCCAGCGTGTCCACCGGCCCCAGCGAAAATTGCACATCTCTTTCCGGATCGAGCGCGCACAGCGCCTTCCACACCACTTCGCTGTAGTTCTGTATATCCACGTCGTGGTCCACCACCACAATCACCTTCGTAAACATCGCCTGCCCCAGCGACCAAATCGCATTCATGATCTTCCGCGCATGCCCCGGATACGACTTCCGGATCGCCACGATCATCAAATTGTGAAAAATCCCCTCCGCCGGCATCGCCACATCCGCAATCTCCGGATACTGCATCTTCATCACCGGCAAAAAAACGCGCTCCACCGCATAACCCATATAAAAATCCTCTTGTGGTGGCGGTCCCACCACCGTCGTCAAATAAATCGGCTCTTTCCGATGCGTCAGGCACTCCACATGAAACACGGGGTACTCCCCTTCCAGCGAATAAAATCCCGTGTGGTCCCCAAACGGCCCTTCCGTACGCATCTCGCTTAAATTGACGTACCCCTCCAGCACGATCTCCGCATTCGCCGGCACTTCCATATCATTCGTTTCGCACGTCACCATCTCCACCGGCTCGCGCCGCAAAAATCCAGCGAACATCATCTCGTCCAGATCCGGCGGAATCGGCAGCATCCCCGCCAGTGCTGTCGCCGGGTCTGCCCCAATCGCCACGCTCACCGGAATTCGCCCTTCCGGATTTTTCGCCCGCGCCCTTCGAAAATGTTCCGCCCCGTGCTTCTGCGTCTGCCAATGCATCCCCGTCGTCCGCTCGTCGTACACTTGCATCCGGTACATCCCCACGTTCCGCTTCCCCGTCTCCGGATTCTTCGTAAACACCAGCGGAAAAGTGATAAATCTCCCTCCGTCCTGCGGCCAGCATTTCAAAATCGGAAAATCAAACAGGTTGACGTCATTCCCTTTTCGGATCACTTCCTTGCACGCCCCCGTCTTCACGCTCTTCGGAAAAAACGACCCCAGCTCCGCCAGCTTCGGCAGCATCTTGATCTTGTCGAACAATCCCTGCGGCGTTTCCATCTTCAGAAATCTCTGAATCCGCTCCGCCACCTCATCCAACTTCTCCACATCAAACGCCAGCTCCATCCGCCGCACGCTTCCAAACGTGTTCACCAGCAGCGGCACCCGCGAACCTTTCGGCTTTTCAAACAGCAGCGCCGGCCCCACCGAATCCTTCGCCCGCTTCGCATCCCGCCCTACCCGCTGCGTCACTTCCGTAATCTCCAAAATCGGGTCCACCTCCGCGCGAATCCGCTTCAACTCCCCCGCCTTCTCCAGCGTCTTCACGAACTCACCCAAATCGCGATAAGCCACGCATTCCTCCCGGATTCTTCACCAATCCAACGGCGGGCGCCCAATCCCAAAACTCTAGCACGAACGTGCAACGCCCATGAATGCAGCGTCCGCGCACATACCCGGTGGCACCACACTCATCCGAATTCGTTTTTCTGGTGTCTAATACTTATGCGGCGCGCCGATCTGATGCAATACCGCCTAGAATTATGGTCGCCCAGCCGCCGCGCCAACTACCGGCTAGCCAACCGCCGTTCAACTCTGCATTGCCGGGTAGACCTGACTGCCCTCGTGGTCATCCTGCTTGCCCTGTTGATCATCTTGATGACGCGCACGCCATCAATGGAGCATACCTGGACCCTGGAACTAGCTAGGGTTGTCCACTCCTCCATAGTCCCCATCGCCACCAGAGACGAAGCCATGCGCGTCTCTCTCACGCGCAAGGGCCAAATTTTCTTCGGTGCCGCTAAAGTCGACCCCAGCGATCTGCCCGATCAAATCCGCGACCGCCTGCAAGGTAGGGTTCCATCCACGCTCTACCTCAGCGTCGACGCCCACGCCAAATACGCCGACCTCGCCACCGTCCTCGACGGCGTCCGCCGCACGAAAATCAGCAGCGTCACGCTCCTCACCGAGTAGCAGATTTCTTAAGCCCTTCGAATCAACAAAATTGACTGGTCGTCAAACTGCGCCCCGTGCCGCGCCACACTTTCCTTGAGCGCCTTCGAAATGGCCTCCAACGGCTCCGCGCCATGTTTCCGAAACTCCTCTTGCAGCCGTGCCTGCCCAAATTCCTCCCCCGCCGCATTCGCAGGTTCCAGGAATCCGTCCGTGTACAGCGCAAAAACATCTCCCGGCTCGCCATGAATCTCCGAGCTTTCAAATTCCCCAGATGGAAGAATCCCCAGCGGCATGTTGGGACATTCCAGCGGCGCGACTTCGTTCGTCCGCGCACAAAAATGCAAAATCGCCGGGTGCCCCGCCAATCCGATCCGCAATCCATCTCGGCTCATCGCCAGAAAACAAAACGTCACGAACATATCCGGCTTTTTTAGTGGGTACAGGACTTCGTTCAACCTCGGCATAAGATGCCGCGGATCATCGCCCGAGCTCAGCAGCATGCGCGCCGCACTCTTCACCATCCCCATCACCACTCCGGGCGCCACGCCATGCCCCGACACGTCCGCCACATACGCAACCCAGTTCTCCTCGCCTCCCGCAAGATCGATCAGGTCGCCGCCCACCTCTCCGCTCGGTGACGAACTTCCATAAAACTCGAACTCCCCAATCTTCGTCTCAATCGCCGGAACCAGCACTCGATGTATTTCCGTCGCCAGTTCAATCTCCGCATGCACGTGGAAGTAGCGCTTTCCCTCGGTGATCGTAACGTACACGAAACACACGTAACCCACCGCGACCCCCACCAGGATGGCCAATCCATCCGCCGACACTCGGTCATGCAACCGCGCAATATCTATCGCATTCATTTCCGCCGGTTGTGGCGTTGAGGGGAACAAGCGGACGAGTACATTCATCAGGAAAAAATGAACGACAAATAGCGGCACGAACGCTTTCCAGAAATCCTTGCGCAAGACAAAGCCCGTAGCCGCGTACAGAACAGGAAATGTCCCATACAGAAGGATGCCGAGTGCCAAGCGCAGGGCGGGCTCGCGTCCCAGCTCTCCAATGTCATTGACAAACGCAACCGTACTGAAAATAAAAAACACGCCCAGCAAGAAAAGAAAGAAGGACTTTCGCGGGAACGTCTTCCAGAATGACTTGACTCTACTCATAGGAGGCGTTGCGTTTCGCGCATCCTACCACACCAACCAGAAGCGCTGCGTCAATGCATCGAACTTCCGGTCTGTCGCTGATTAGCCCTCGCGTTCCAGCCAAATCAGATCTCAGTGTTAAGTGTTTTTGACTATTAACTGTCAGCTGTGAGCTGTCGGCTCTTAGCCGTCATCTTCGTGGAAAGACTTCTCCGTTCAATTCCCCCGCTCCCCCGTTGTATCATCTCCGCCACCAATCACCACCGAGCCACCCATGACCCCAGACGACTTCCGCCGCATTGCCCTCAGCCTCCCAGGCGCCGAAGAAAGCTCCCACATGGGCAACCCCGACTTCCGCGTCGGCGGCCGCATCTTCGCCACACTCGCCTCCGCCCGCGAAGGCTACGGCAATCTCATGCTCACCCTCGAGCAGCAGACCGCCTTCGTCCAGGAACTCCCCGAAATGTTCCTCCCCGTCAAAGGCGGCTGGGGACGCGGCGGCGCAACGCATATCCTCCTTGCCGCCGCTAACGAAGACGTCCTAACCGGCGCCCTGCAAACCGCCTGGAAACTCCGCCTCGAAAAGAGCAAAAAGTCCCCTCAGAAAAGTCCCGCCCCCACCAAAAAGCTTCCCGCCGCCAGCAAGCACGCCGCCGCTTCAAATTTCGCTAAGCCAGCGCGCCCCGCCAAAAAATC
>Ga0210407_10002853_pt1 | contig 14418 bp, 13 predicted proteins | sample IncBWC27MmetaG_FD_150860 | JGI IMG/M metagenome (GOLD analysis project Ga0210407, IMG submission 150860) | Forest soil microbial communities from Barre Woods Harvard Forest LTER site, Petersham, Massachusetts, United States - Inc-BW-C-27-M | ecosystem: Environmental > Terrestrial > Soil >...
GTCCCCAGCCTCCCATGCAGGCCTTTGGAAACTTCGCATAATAGTCCGGCACAACGTATTCCACGCGAATCCGTCCACGCAATTGCTCCTCTGCCCGTTTAAGAATTTCAAGCGAACGATCAAGCTGTCGCCGCGTCGGCAGAAGACGATCGCGGTTCGCAAACGCCCACCCGTAGTACTGAACATGCGCGAATTCGACGCGTGCGGGAGAGATTTCCTGTGTGAGCGCCAACATTTCTTCAAGCTGATCCAAATTCCGCCGATGAATGACGAAATTGAGCGTTAACGCGATGCAGTGGCGCTTCACCCATTCCGCCACACGCAACTTCTGCGCGTGCGCTTGTGTTCCGGCAAATTCGTTGGCGCTTTCTTCGTGCGCATCCTGAAAGCTCAGTTGCAGGTGGTCGAGCCCCGCACGTACAAGTTCTTCGAGGCGCTTTTCATCGAGTGGGAGCCCGGATGTGATCAGGCTGGCGTAGAGGCCGGCGCTGCGCGCGGCGCGAATAAGTTCCACGAGATCAGGGCGCGCTAACGGCTCGCCTCCGGTGAAATCTACCTGCAGCACTCCCAGTTCGCCTGCCTGGCGGAGGACTTCAGTCCACGCAGCTGTCGAGAGCTCCTGATCCCGTCGCGTCAGCTCAAGCGGATTCGAGCAATACACGCAATGAAGCGGGCAGCGGTGAGTGAGCTCGGCGATCAAGGCAAGTGGAGATGAAACAAGGATTTTCATGGTGAAGCGTGTCTCCGGCGCAAAGCTGCGAGGAAGCATTGAGAACAAGATTCGCCGCAGAGAGGCGGCGCCGGGAAACGCCTCTGCGTTGTCATTCGAAATCCAACGCGCGCTCTTCCTGCAGCAAGTGGAGATACCCGAGAATATCCTGCTCCACCTTCCCAGGGTCCGCCTTCGAATAGAGCTTTTGCAATTCTGCAATAATTTGCTGCACGGTATGCTGGCCGTCACAGCGCTCGATGATTTCAAGGCTGGGTCCGTTGAGCCGAAGTGCGCGTTCGGGCATCAGCAATACACGATGCTGCTGCGTCTTTTCATTCATGCGGCAGCCGGGGGCGAGGCGCGGGCGGCTGGTTGGCCCGGGAGTCATCAGGATTCCTTCGCGGGTTGGAATGCGCCCGGCGGCGGCCAGCCCGGCGCGACGTAGGCGAAATAAATCGCGTCCAGCATAGCCCAGAGAATATCGCACTTGGCCCTGAGTGCGGCCAGCGCCAACTCCTGCTCCTCGCGCGTCCGGGCATGCTTCACAACCCAGGAAAGCGCGAACTCGACATCCTCAGGCGCTTGCGTGATCCGCCCTTGAAAATAATCGAGGCCACTCACAAGCCAAGGGTAATGCTCGCGCAGCCGTTCCATCCTAAGTGTAATCAGTGTTCGCGAGAAAAGTTCGGTGAGAGATGAGGCGACCGCTTCCATCAGCGTGCGTGAACGGACGAAATCAACGTAGGCCCCAGCTGCGTACCGCGTAGCGGGCAAGATTCCTTCGCCGCGGATCGCCAGTTCGCGGGAAAGTCCTGTCGCTTCGACCAGCCGCAGCCATTTCTCGACGCCACCGGGCTGCCTACCGTCGCCGTCGTGATCAAGAATACGCTTCCGCCAGGCGCGGCGAAAATCCGTGTCCTCACTTCGTGAAAGAATCACCGCATCCTTGATCGGAATGCAGCTTTGATACGCGTACCGATTCAGCGCCCAGGCCTGCAACTGCCCCCGCGTGAGCTTTCCCTCGTGCATCAGTTGGTGGAACGGATGCTTGTGATGATAGCGCTCTTCGCCGACGGCATGGAACCGCGCAACAAACTCAGCCTCCGCTAGAGGCGAACCAAGTTGGAGGTCGCTCACAGTTCAAACTCCATTCCGTCGTGAGCGATTTCCCAGCCCGCGGCGCGTACCGCGCGATTTGCCGCGCTTTCTGAATCGAGCGCGGGGTTGGTGTTGTTCATGTGAATCAGCACACGCCGCACATTTCCGTTTGGTTGTAGTTGTTCAAGGAGTCCCTGCGTCCCGGACAGCGGCAGATGCCCCATTATTCTTGCTGTCTTGCCGCTACCGTGCACCTTGATCATTTCATCGTCCGACCAAAACGTGCCATCGAGCACCGCGAGGTCGCATTCCGAGACACACCGCTTCCACTCCTCTCCGCGGCCTGGCAGGGTGGGGGCATAGAAGAATCGTTTCTCGTTCTGCACAAACTCGAGACCGATCACACCCTCTTCCTCATTCAGATTTAGTCGCAACGCATCGCTCACATAATCTGGAAAATTCCCGCCGAGCGGTACAGCCTTGCAGAATAGGCTCGCGTTCTCTGCAAGGAGTGCCGGCTGAAAAACGGGTACCAGGCGATCGAGCGGAAGAATTTCCCATCGAACCGGCGGATTCGATCGCTTGAGAATTCGAAACAGGGTGTTCTCCTCCGTCAACGCGCGCCGTACCGACGATGTGGAAAAGATCGTCAGCGGCTGGAACTCACGCAGATGGAGCAGGCCGAGCACGCAGTCCACGTCCGCGCTCGTTAGGATGATGGCTGCAATGGGGGTACTGCGAGTCGTTTCTCGAGGTGCAAATTCGGGATTTTCAGAGAGCTGTTGCCGCAGATCCGGTGAGGCGTTCAGGAGCAACCAGGTGTCTTCAGCGGGAGAAATTGCAACTTGCGCCTGGGTCCGGGCCTGGCCCTTCAAGACACCACTCCGCAAGCGGTCGCAGTTCAAGCACCTGCAATTCCACTGGGGGAATCCGCCCCCGGCGGCAGAGCCGAGGACTTTGATACGCATCTACGGGTTAGAGCTCAGCGTTCGCGTAGGAGCTAACTTCGCAGTTCAATTCGATTACTTCGTGTTGCGGCGTGACCCATTCCATGGATTGGCTCCGTTAAAGAAGAATTCCTTCCTCACATCCCTGCAGTTCCAAGCACCAAAAGTATAGCTCGGAAAAAGCGCCTCAGCAATACCCATTTAACTCCTTTCTGTTCATATATCTACCCTGTCAGACAGAACACAACTGACGTTGTCCAGATATCTGGACCCCCTGCCTGGCCACAACGCGAGGTGACACTGTGATATCTTGACGGGAGGGGAAGTCGGATCATCCTAGGAGGCAGGGAATGGCGTCACCGGCCATGCGGCGGTCTGACCGCGTCTCGCTCACTTTGCTGCTGGAAGTTTCCGGCAAGGATAGTTTCGGCAAGGAATTCAAGGCGCCGGCGCGCACGCTACTAATCAACCGCGGGGGCGCCGTGATCGTGCTTGAGCGGGAGCTGAGGGCTGAGCAGCAGGTTCATCTACGGCGGCAGGCTGCGCATGAGTCGCACCGCGCAGCGGATGTGCGGGTGGTGGGGCAGTTTGGGCGCGAGAAGGATGGTTACCTTTACGGAGTCGAAATCCTGGACGCGAGCAACGACCTGTGGGGGGTGGAATTTCCGCCCATTGCGGGATCGGAAGAGGCGGTGGCCCGGATGCTGCTGGAATGCAGCTATTGCCGGTCGCGCGAAGTGGCTTACCTGAACGAGCTCGATCTGCGCGGATTCGAAACCAATCGGGGCATCGCGCGCCATTGCAGATCTTGCGGTGTGCCCAGTATCTGGACGCAGGCGCCGCACGAAGACGAAAAGAAATTGTCGGCGCGCGCTCGTGGGCACCGCAGCCACGATGGGAAAGATGAGCTGCCCGAGAGCGGCGATAAAAGGGGGCGGACGCGTATGCGGCTAAAGACACGGCTTACCGCGTGCGTCCGGCAGGCCGGCACGGACGACGAGCTGGCCGTGTGCGAAGACATCTCGCCGATAGGAATGTGTTTTCGCAGCAAGCGGCGCTACGATTCGCAGAGCCAAATCCAGGTGGCGGTGCCCTATTCGCCCGACGCCGCGAATATTTTTCTTCCTGCGCGAATTATCTATTCAGAAGAAATGCCCAAGGCAGGATTATTCAGGCACGGCACCGAATACAGCAAGGTGGGACCTCGCGCCCGCTGAGGATTGAAGCTGATCCTCACGCATCACCCGCAACGCGTGGGGGAGGCAATCACCGCTGGCGATCAGCTCACAGTGACAGAAGAACGTTCGCGGCTCCTGCGAGCATGATACTGCATCGAAATGTTTAGATGCACATTTCCTCTGGTTGTTTCGAAACAGAGAATTGTGGCTTCGCAAGCCTGGCCGGCTGCTTCGCACTGCTCCTGCGTGAGAATTTCCGGTGGAAAGACCTTGAACTGAAAACCACGGTCGTTGAGCAGCGTGACAGCGTTGCCGATCACCATGTTCGCCAGCTCGCAGACGGTTTCAGGAACCATCGGCTCGGTGGGATTCACGTCGCCGCCGGTTAGGTAACTCGCCACCTGTGCCGCGGCTCCAGGATCCATGTCGAGAATCACGCGGCCTTCGATCTGGCCGCGGAACACCACCGACGCGGCCATCCCTTTCCGGCGATAACCCTCCGGCTCCATGGTGAGATCCACGATGCGAGCGGGCGCATTCATCATCTCCGCCAGTACTGCGTCGAGCGAGCCGATGAACGGTTGAATCAGATCCATTCTCATCGCGACTTCTCCCCTCCGGCGCCGACCGGCGCGGTGACGCCGTCGTCATTCAGGACGTAGCGGATGATCTCGTAGAGCGCGTCGGGCTTCACGGGCTTCTGAACAAAATGGCGCGCGCCCTTCTGCAGCGCCGCGAGAATATTGTCCTGGTAGCCGACGGAAGAGACCATCACAATGCGCGCTTCCGGATGGTCCTGGACGATGCGCTCCACCGCTTCGATGCCCTCCATCTGCGGCATGGTGATGTCCATCAGCACGATGTCGGGTTTGGTGCGGGCGTACTCCGTGATGGCCGTGCATCCGTCACCGGCCTCGCCCACCACCTGGCCGCCAAACGATTCGATCATCTTCGCCAGACTCTTGCGCGCGAAGACGGAATCGTCCACGACAAGGTAACGGACCGCCTGGTGGTCAGTTTTTCGCGTCAAAGCTTCGAACTGTTTCATAACTATCTCCTTCGAGAATTCCCTTGTTCGGCGGGAGCATCCGCGGGCGATGCTGCCGCAGCCGGCTCGGCCGATGGCCGCTCCGGAGCGCAATTCGATTGCAGAATACTGGCTAGGTTCGGGAGCGAAACAACCCGCGAAACGAATCCACGATTGATGGCGGCGCGCGGCATGCTGTCCACCACGCACGTGTCGAGGCTCTGGGCGATGGTGATGCCGCCCGCAGCCTGGATCGCGCCCATTCCCGCTGCACCGTCGTCGCCCATGCCGGTCATCAGAACGGCAAGCGCGTTGCTGCCAAATTCCTGTGCCACCGAATTAAAAAGAACATCCACGGAGGGGCGATGCCCATTCACGCGCGGTTGGTCAACGAGAACGGCAATATCCCCATGGGCCATACGCCGTGCCTTCATATGCCGGTTTCCCGGGCAAATCAGCGCGCGCCCGGCGAGCAGCAAATCGCCGGACTGAGCTTCCTTCACTTCGATTGGGGAGGACTCATGTAAGCGTCGCGCGAACATCTCCGTAAAACCCTCCGGCATGTGTTGCACCACAAGCAGGCAGCCCGGAAAGTCTTCCGGGAGCTGCGAGAAGAGATATTGCAGCGCGTTTGGCCCGCCGGTTGAGATGCCAATGGCAATGATGCGCGAAGGCCAGTGCGGCATGGTGGTGCGCCGTGGCTCCTTGCGCTTTGAGGCGGGCACCGTGATGATCATTTTCGGCGCGCCCGAAGCAGCGGCAACTTTGATCTTGATGGCCAACTCTGCGGCGATCTGCTCGATGCGGCCAGAAGCGGCGTCGGGTGGCTTGGTGACGAAGTCAAACGCACCGAATGCGAGAGCTTTCAACGTGAGAGAAGCGCCTTGCGTGGTTTGCGCGCTTACCACGATCACCGGCACTCGATGCTTGCGCGTAATCTGGCGCAGCATTTCGATTCCATCCATCCGCGGCATATCGAGGTCGAGCGTCACGACATCGGGTCGCAGCTCTTCAATTTTCTTCAGGCCGATGGCCCCATCCATCGCCGTCCCGACCACTTCGATCGTGGGATCGTGCAGCAAGGCCTGAGGGATCAGCTTGCGCATCAACGCGGAATCGTCCACGACAAGAACGCGAAGTTTTTCGCTCATGCCGTGGCCCCCACCGCCGGGATTCGGGAGAGATGCGAAAGCACAGCGGGAATATTCAATATCAAGACGACGGTGCCGTCGCCAAGAATCGAAGCGCCACTGACGAGCGGGGAAGTGACCAGGGCGTCTTCCAGCGCCTTGATGACGAGTTCCTGTTCGCCCATTAAGCTGTCCACGGCGAGCCCGAAACGGCGTGTGCCTGTGCCAATCACAACCACAAACGTGCGTCCGGCTTTTTCGTGCTGTGAATGATTGACCAGGCGGTTGAGGCGTACCAGGGTGAGCACCTGCTCGCGCAGCTGAAAAATTTCATGGTCATCCATACGGTGAACATCTGCCTCGGTGACCCGGGTGATCTCGACGACGGAAGCCAGAGGCACGGCATAGAGACGCCCGCCAACGCGGAACAGCAGCGCCTGGATGCTCGCCAGGGTGAGCGGAACCAACAGCCGAAACTTTGTTCCTTTCCCGGGTTCACTCTCGAGCTCAATCGCGCCTTTTAGGCCCTCGAGTGCGTTCTGCACCACGTCCAGGCCGACACCACGGCCGGATATCTCCGTGATTTCATCGGCGGTGCTGAATCCCGGCGTGAATATCAAGCGGAACACTTCAGATTGACTGAGGCGGGAGGTTTCCTCGACAGTGAGAATGCCGCGTTCGATTGTGCGCTGGACGATCTTTTCGTGATCCAGGCCGCGGCCGTCGTCAGATACTTCGATCACCACTTGATCGCCTTCATGGAATGCGTTCAAGCGGATCGTACCGCGTGCAGGTTTGCCTGCTGATTCGCGTTCGGCGGCCGATTCGATTCCATGTCCGGCGGCATTGCGGACCAGATGGGCGAGCGGCTCGGCCAGCGCGTCGAGGATGCTCTTATCGAGATCTGTATTCTGGCCGGCGAGCTCGAGGCTGACATCCTTATTGAGTTGCTTACCGACATCGCGCACCAGGCGCGGGAAGCGGCGGAAAAGCTGCTCGACGGGCACCATGCGAATCTTCATCACAGACTTCTGGAGTTCGCCAAGCACGCGGGACTGGAATGCAAGCGCGTCGGAAAATTTCCCGCGCAACGGATCCTTCGCAAAACGCTGCTCGAATTCGACGATGGTGCGTTGGAGCATGGACTTGCCGATGATCAACTCGCCGACCAGATTCATCACCGTGTCAATCCGCGTGGCATCTACCCGCAGTGAGTTTTCTGCGGCTTGCGCCAGGCCGCCCGGCAGGCTGGCACCGTGAAGCTCATCTCCGTGACTCCCGCCGGCGTCCGATGGTCCCCCGGCGATACCTGCGGAGACGGCGGCGGCCTCCGATTCAAGCAAAATATCGAGCAGGTCGCGCGGCGGCACCGGTTGCTGCTCCGGCGCTTTTTCGACGGTGATTTTCGTGACTACCGACGGAACTTGGCAGCGCCTTCGAATCCAGTCCGCTGATTTCGCGCTCGAGAGCGCCGCTTCGATCATGCCGGCCTGTTCGAGTGGCGCGCCTGTTTCCGGATGAATGGCGAGAATTTTCCCAGCGCTTTCCAGCGCCTTCCGAACCAGTTCATAAGCTGCAGCAGGCAGCAGAGCTTCCGGGTCGAGTTGCAGTGCAATCTGGTGAACGGTTTCGCCCCGGCGGAACGCCTCGGCGATCATCAGGCGCTCATATTCGGTCCAATCGAAATTTGCAGCACGCGCAGATTTCTGGGATGGGCCGGCGGGTTTGTGCAGCAAGCGCTGGATATGGTCACGCAGAGCCCCTCCATCGGGTGGCTGCAGATTGTTGCGATAAGCAGCCAACATCTCGTGAAAAGTGTCGGCGGCGGTCAGAACCACTTCGGCGACCAGCCCGGCGTTCCCCTTGGCCAGCTCCGGCGTCAAGACATCTTCGAGTTCATGCGCGAGATCGCTTAGGCCGCGATAGCCGCACGCCGCCGAATCGCCCTTCAGGGTGTGCACGGCACGGCGGACGCGGCGGAGGCTTTCCTGGTCGCCGGGGTGCACTTCCAGGGCCAGCCCGGCCTCGTTCATGGCCTGGAGAATCTCCTGGGCGCTCTCAAAAAAGAGATCGCGGAGCTCCGAGGCGCGCTCGTCGGGAAAGAATGTCACTGGGGTGCCTCAACGCGCTGATAAACCGTGGCATTGTTCTGATGGATCATGTGAAATTTAGTGGTCAGGCCGAAGAGGCTCTCGGCGTGGCCGACGAAGAGATAGCCCTCGGGATTCAGGCAGCGGTAAAACTTTTCGATCAGACGCTTCTGCTCGGCTTCATCAAAATAGATCATCACGTTGCGGCAGAAGATGGCGTCGTTGCGCTGCGGCAAATATTCGGCCTTCAGATTGTGAAAATCGAATTGGACGAGGCTCTTCAGCGCGGCCTTTACGGCGTATTTGTCTCCAACTTTGTCGAAATAACGCAGGCGGCAGGTGTAGTCCACTGGCTCCATGTGCGATTCGGTGTACGTCCCCTGCTGAGCAGTGAGCAGCGCAGAGTAGTTGATGTCCGATGCGATGATTTCCACTTTCCACGGCGGCGGGATGAGCGGCTTGGGCGTTGGCATCTCGAAAGGCAGTGGGTTGCGCAAATAGTAGTAAGCGAGCGCATCGCAGACGAGGATGGCGATCGTGTATGCCTCAGGCCCGGTAGAGCACCCTGCACTCCAGATGCGCAGCGTCCAATCGCGGCGCTCTTGCTTGCGCTTCAGGATTTCTTCCAGGACAAATTTTTGGAAGAGATCGAGCTGGGGCCGGATGCGGAAAAAGCTGGTTTCGTTGACGGTAAGGTTTTCCAGCAGCGCGGTGAGCTCCTGCTTTCCCTCGCGGCTGGTCAGCAGGCGGTAGTAGCTGTAAAAAGAATCCATCTGGCAAGCCTTCAAGCGGCGCTGCAGGCGGTCGCGCAGGAAATGAGTGCGGCGCTCGTCGAAGAACATGCCACATTCCTGGTAAACCAGGGTCTGCAAGAGCTTCAATTCGGGATCTGTAAGTTCAACTTGAGTTGTGAGTGTGGACATTCGTCCCTCGACGTCGTCGCTCCTGGGCCCGGCCTAAAAATCTCGTGCGGCGCTGCCGGCTGGGACGGCGGCGGATTCGGAAAACTCATCAATACGGCGCAGCTCCCCGCGCTGCAGGATCTTGTTCAGGTCGAGCAGGATCACTAGCCGCCCTTTCAACTTTCCAACGCCGGTGATGTAGTTCAACTCGCCTTCCTGGAAGACGTCGTGTGGAGCTTCAATTTGGGAAGGCGCGATCTTGAGCACCTCGGAGGCGGAATTCACGATCAAGCCGATCCGGCGGCTCTCGAGTTCCACCACCACGATACGGTTTTTCTTGTTCGGTTCAGTGACCTCTTCACCGAAACGCTTTCGCAAGTCCACGACCGGGATGATGCGGCCGCGCAGGTTGATGACGCCTTCGATGTAGTCTGGCGCATTCGGGACGGAAGTGATTTCCGGGACGCGCACGATCTCGCGGACGAGCGAAATCGGGAGGCCGAATGTTTCACGACCGATGCGGATGCCAACTAGCTGGAGGTCTTTATCCATGAGTCTCGTGTGCGCTCTCAGGACCGAGAAACTTCTGCATACTCGGCAGCTTCATGCTGGTCTAAAACCGGGGCCGGACGGCGTGCCGGGAAGCGGCGCGTGTCCACATGGCCCTCATCGATTGCGAACCGGTCCATGGAATTGAGCAGGCCACGAGAAAGCTTGGACATCTGCTCGGCCGTCGCGGCCAACTGTGTGGAACTCGATGTGGACTGCTGCACGAGCTCGCGCATTTTTTCCATCGCGCGGACCACCGCCTGCGCTCCCGAGGCCTGTTCTTCGACCGAAGAGTTGATTTCCTGCGTGATCTCGGTGAGGCGGTTCGTGGCCTTGGCGATCTGCGTCGAGCCGCTTGATTGCTCCATGGTCGCCCCGCCGATTTCCTGCGAGAACTTATAAACTTCCGAGACCACATCGGAAATTTTTTCGAGCGCAATGCTGAGGTCTTTGTTCAGTGTCAAACCCTCCTGAACCATGGTGGTGCTCTTCTCCATATTTTCGACGGCTTCGCGCGCTTCCTTCTGAATGCCCTGAATCAAGTCGGAGATTTCCTTGGTTGATTGCGTGGACTTCTCAGCGAGCTTGCGGACTTCCTCGGCAACCACTGCAAAGCCCAGACCATGTTCCCCCGCGCGGGCCGCTTCAATCGCGGCATTGAGGGCGAGAAGGTTAGTTTGTTCGGCGAGATCGTCAATTACCTCGATGATCTTGCCGATGTCATCGGCGCGGCGGCCGAGTACGTCAATAATTTCGGCGGAGGATTGGATGGCGTGGCTCGTACGGTTCAAGCCTTCGGTGGCCTTATCCATGGTGACCATTCCCGTTTGGACTTCTTCGCGTGAGCGATGCGATATATCCACCAGCAATTTGGCCGTGTCGGCCACACGCTGAATGGAGGTGACCATCTGGTCGATCGAAGCGGAAGTTTCAGCGACGCTCGAGGCCTGCACTTGCGTGTTCTTCACTACGTTCTGCACGTTGATGCTCATCTCGTGCATTGTGCTGGTCACTTCATCGATGGCGGAAGCCGCTTGCACGCTGACCTTGGCGGATTCATCGGAGGCGCTCGCCATTTGTCCGGCGCCGCTGGCCACTTGTGAAGCGCTGTCGCGCACCTGGCGGACCAGGTCGCGCAGGCCCTGCGTCATGCGCGCGAAGGCCTTGGCCATGGTGTCCTGCTGCGACCGCGGTTGAATGGTGACGGACAATTGGCCTTCGGCGATAGATGCCGAAACGGTGGCCATTTCCTTCAGGTGGACAATCATTTTGTTGAAATTGTTTGCCAGGACACCTACTTCGTCTTCGCGATGAATATCGATGGTCTGATCCAAATCGCCTGTTTCGCCGATCCGGTGCGCTACTTCAATCAGGTGATAGAGCGGATCCTTGATTGTCTTCGCCGTGCGGAAGGCAATAAAAGCCCCCAGTATCATGGCCAGCAAAGTTCCGAGAGTCGTGATGCCGGTGCTCCAGGTCGTTGCGGATGCTGCCTTGACGTTGGAATCTTCAAGCGTCTTGCGAATGGCGCGGTTGGCCTCGTCGAGCACGCCGGCGGACTTATTGGTCCATGCAGCCGGATCGTGCTGGAGATAATAAATCTGCATGTCGGAGACGGTTGCGTCGCCCGCATCCACCTGGTGGCGCTTGGCGATCATCTGTTTCGCAAAATTCTCTGACCAGTTGCGCTCGTTCTCTTCCACTTGGACGAGCGCGTTTCGAAGAAACGAATCGTTCCCCTTGTTTGCGCCGTCTTTTGCCAGCAACAAAAGATCCGCCACACCCTTGTTGCTCTTGTCCTCGTCGCGCAAATCGCCGCTCAGCAGGTAATTCCCGAGAAATAGGCGGTTTTCCATCATCTGGTAGCGGATGCTCTCGATCGTCTGCACGTCAGCCAGAGTGCCGGCGGAGGCCGAGCGCGCGGTGTATTCGCGTGCGACCGTGAAGATGTTGATGATAAACAGGAACAGCATAATGGCCAGGATGGCCCCAAATCCGAGATAGAGCTTCTTGCTGATCGTCATTTGCAACGCCTCCACTCCCTGCCTGGAAGGAACTCTTGCGCCGATGCGCTCAGGAGCGCTAATTATGTCCGGCGAAATCGAATTCGATAGTTTCCACTGATTCTTTGGCTGTCGGCTCGAAGCGCCACTTCTTGACGGCGTCGAGGGCGGCATTCACCAGTAGCGGGCTGCCCCCAACCACTTTTGTGCCTGAGACGTGGCCGTCGGCCGCGATCGTCGTTTCGATCTTGACCTTACCCGTCACTTTCATTTGCTTCGCCAACGACGGATAGTCAGGGAAAACTCTCGTTCTGACCTTGCGCTTCGTGGACTCCGACGACGCATCCTGTGCGTAAGATTTCTTCGGTGAGGCCAGCGATCCCCCAAGAACCAAGATAAGTCCGAGCCCGGCAATCACCAGTTTCCCCTTCATGAACGCACTCTCTCCAGAGAGAAACTACCAGCCGTTGAAAATGCAATGGCAATGCCAGGGGGAAAGGCTTCTTTGAGGCGGGCTAAAATTCAGCAAATATTCTTCTAAGTGATTTATTTATTTCAGGTTATAGAATGGGTGCCCCGGGCCGACACTACTCCTCTTGCTTGCCAATCGTCTCAAACGCCCTCTTGGCATGTGTCCCGGGTCTCAGGTTGCGACACATGCCAGATTGCCCGTTTCAACAACACCCGAGACCACTTCGCTTGACTCAAAATGAGATGACACCGTAAGGTCTTAGAAGAAAAGGCGCAACGCGCGTAAGCCCCCTAAGCCTCCATGCGTGCATTGAAGAAAACTCGGGAGATCCCTTCTCGTCTCGACGGCTCTTTCGAGAGCCTGCTGGCCCAATTCTCCGCCACAACCCTGGAATTAAACCCGTCGCTCGGGACTTCGGAATTCGCGTTGCGGCTGACGGCACGCGCATCGGAAATGTTGGACGCGCGCGCGGCAGTACTAGTCCTTGCACGTGGTTCCGAATGGGTGATTGCCGCCCTCAGCGGGCCGGCGCACCGCTGGGACGCGACCACTCAACATCGCGTCGCAGCCGCGTTGGCAGAACAAGCCAGGGTGCCCGCCGTGGATTTCCGCGGCGGACCTGCAATAACGCTATTGGGCAGCGAGCTGGGTGAAGCGGTGGGGTGGGGCGATTTGTGGCTGGCGCGCCTGACGGGGAGTGAAAGTGAATTGCTGGGTGTATTGTGTCTGGCCGACTTGGCCCACGAGCTTTCGCCGATGGAACGGCAGCTTTTGGAGGCGCTGGCGGGTCACGCGTCGGTCGCGCTCGAGAATGTGCGGTTGTTTTCGCGGATCGAGCAATCGCGCAAGCAGTGGGTGGAGGATTTCGACGCGATTTCCGACTTCATCGTGGTTCACGATGTAAACAATCGAGTGCTGCGGCTGAATCGGGCGTTGGCGGAATTGCTGAAGGTGCGCCCAACAGAAGCGGTAGGACGTGACATCGGGAAAATGGAATTGCTCGCCGCACCCGCGCAGCCCGGGCGATGCCCGTTCTGCCGGAATCCGAGAGCGCCGCAGGAGGAATTCATCTTCCAATCGGGCGAGCGGTCCTATCTGGCTACCGCATCCCGCATCACCAGCGGCCATCAGGACGACCTGCGCACCATTCATGTGTTGAAAGATGTTACCGACCGGCGCGAGGCGGAGCGGCGCTACCGGCGCGAGCGGGATTTCAACAAAAATATTCTGAACAACACGCAAAGCATGATTCTGGTGCTCGACACCGCGGGACTGATCAGCTACGCGAACCGGCGCTGCTTTGAAGCCGGCTACCGTGAGTACGAGTTGCTCGGCCATCCGCTGGTTGAACTGGTTCCTGCGGCGCGAAGGCCAATGCTAGCGGAGGCGCTTGAGCGGACGCTACGTGGCGCGGCGCTGGACAACCTGGAGATTCCGGTCATCCGCGGGGATGGCACCGCGGGGCAATTCTCAATCAGCCTGAGCCCGATGCGCGACGAGCAGGGAGAAATCAACAGCATTGTGGTGGTGATGACGGATGTTACTGACGCCGCCGATTTGCAGGCAAAGCTGATGCACACGGAAAAAATGGCCGCGCTGGGCCAGCTGGTTTCCGGGGTAGCGCACGAAGTGAATAACCCGCTTGCGGCTATTGTGGGCTTCACCGATTTGCTGCTCGAAAGCCCGGAAATACCGGCGACGGCGAAGAGCGAGCTGCAAGTAATTCTGCAAGAGGCGCAGCGCACGCGCGTGATCGTCCAGAACCTGCTGAGCTTTGCCCGGCAGATGCCGGCGCAGCGCGAGCCGGTGCAAGTTAATACCGTGTTGCGTCAGACGCTGAAGCTCCGCGCCTACGATTTCTCAAACCATGGCGTCGAGCTTGTCGAACTCTACGATGAGAATCTTCCTGTGATCGTCGGCGATCCACATCAGTTGCAGCAGGTATTCCTCAATATTCTGAATAACTCTTACGACGCGGTGCAGGATACACGGCGCCGGGGGAAAATCAGAATCGAGACGTCGCATCGCGACGGCCAGATCGAGATTCTCTTTCTCGACAACGGGCCCGGAATTTCTCATCCTGACCGCATCTTCGATCCATTCTTCACAACCAAAGAAGTGGGCAAGGGAACGGGCCTGGGCTTGAGCATCTGCTACGGGATCGTCCGTGCACATCAAGGGGAAATCACCGCGCGGAATAATGAGGACGGCGTGGGTTGTACATTCGTCGTGCGTTTGCCCACAGCCGCAAAGGCCGCGGAATTGCTTACCACCGAGGGAGTGCAATGACAGCCACCCCGATCGCCGCCG
>Ga0210407_10002855_pt1 | contig 14412 bp, 13 predicted proteins | sample IncBWC27MmetaG_FD_150860 | JGI IMG/M metagenome (GOLD analysis project Ga0210407, IMG submission 150860) | Forest soil microbial communities from Barre Woods Harvard Forest LTER site, Petersham, Massachusetts, United States - Inc-BW-C-27-M | ecosystem: Environmental > Terrestrial > Soil >...
CTGCAGGTGGCGCGCCCCGAAACAACAGTGGCCGAGGCAATGGGCATGATGACGATGGGTCGGTTCCGTCACCTGCCCGTGATGGACCACGGCGCGCTGGTTGGTCTGATCAGCATCGGCGACGTCGTAAAGGCACGCATCATGGAGCAGGAGAGCGAGGTCGACAGCCTGAAGGCCTATGTCGCCGGGACAGGCTGACGGCTGACCGCCGCTCCGCTAGGGCTGGGCGCTCCAGGGCGGTGGGCCGAGATTGACATCGTGCGGACTGGTGACCGCGCCGGTCGTGGCGCCGGCGGCTCCGCCGATCAGGCCGCCCGCGACGACGCCAACCGGACCACCGATGACACCGATGCCTGCCCCCGTGGCCGCGCCCGCCGCGGCGCCACCCTGTGCGCGCTCGGGTTCGTTGTAGCCGCAGGCCGCCAGCAGGCCGAGGCCGGCGAGTGCAATCATTGGCAGCGTTCGCATCGTGTCGCGTTCCTTATGTAATCCTGACGACCCGCGCCGGTCAGAGAGCGGGTGCATGGTGAACGCGGTAAAGCCGGTTCGGTGGCGTTCCCAAGCGCGTGACCGATCGAGGCAAGTTGACGCATTGGCCGTTCCAGCTTTCCCTCACCCAAGTGCGCTGGTGGCCATCGAGGGGGAACATGACAAACGAAATCGAACTTCGCATCGCCGAGCGCGTTGCCTTCGCCGGCGAACACGCGTTCGGTGACACCGGCGCCTATGAGCGAATTTCGGGCCGGGCACATTTTGCGGTCGATCCACGCGTGCCGGCGAACGCGACGGTCGTGGATCTGGATAAGGCGCCGACGGATGACCGCGGCATGGTGCGTTTCGCCGCCGACTTCATGATCCTGAAGCCGCGCGAGATGGAGCGTGGCAACCAGCGGGTGTTCTACGATTACGGTAATCGCGGCCACAAGCGCGCGTTGCAATTCTTCAATGACGCGCCGCACAGCAACGGGCCGATCAACCTGGCGCACGCCGGCAACGGGTTCGTCATGCGGCGCGGCTACACTGTGGCCTGGCTCGCGTGGGAGGGCGACATGCTGCCCGGCGACGGGCGCATGGTGCTCGACGTGCCGGTGGCCAGCGACAATGGCACGCCAATCACCGGTCGCATACGCGTGGAATACATCGCTGACGTGGCCGGTATCACCTGCTTCCCGCTGAGCGGCCGGATCGCGGCACACAGTTATTCGACGGTCTCGCTCGACACACGTGACGCAACGCTGACGCGCCGCCGCTATCCGTATGACCGCCCGCAAGCCATCCCGAGCGATCAGTGGCAGTTCGCATGCGCCGAATCGGCTGTCGGCGGCGAGACGCAGTCGGTCGAGCGCGCCGTGGTGCCATCGGCGCGGCACATCCATCTTCCGGCGGGCTTTCAGCCTGGTTGGATCTATGAGCTTGTCTATACCGCGAAGAATCCGCTGGTGCACGGGCTAGGTCACGTCGCGGTGCGCGACTTCATCAGCTTCCTGAAATATGACAAATCCGATGCCAACCCGCTGCGTGGCGTCGAGAAGGCCTATGCCTGGGGCCGCTCGCAGACCGGTCGCTGCCTGCGCGACTTCGTCTATCGCGGCTTCAATGCCGATGCGAAGGGGCGCCGCGTATTCGACGGCGTGATGCCGCACGTTGCCGGCGCCGGGCGCAAATGGCTGAACCATCGTTTCGCCAGCCCGATCGTCTCCGGCGGCCAGCAATACGAGGACCATTTCAACATCGCCGACAGTTTTCCATTTTCCTACGCGTGGTCGACCGATCACCTGACGGGGAAGCAGGACGCGATCCTGAAGCGCCCCGACACCGATCCGCTGGTAATCCATACCCAGACCGCGACGGAATACTGGGTGCGCCGCGGCTCGCTGGCGCATACCGACACGCAGGGCAACGACCTCAAGCAGCCGGACACGGTGCGCATCCAGCTCTGGGCCAGTTCGCAGCATTTCGCCGATCCACTGCCGCGCGCGCCCACGCGCGGCATAGGGCAGAATTTCTCCAACGTCGTGTCCACGTCGATGTTCTTCCGCGCCAACCTCGATGCGATGGATCGCTGGGCGACGGATGGCACGTCGCCGCCGCCAAGTCGAAATCCGACGCGCGCCGATGGCACGCTAGTCAGTATCGACGAGTGGCGCCGTCAGTTCCCGGCTATTCCCGGCATCGCAACGCCGCGCGCTCCGAATGCGCTGCCGTTGCTCGACTTTGGGCCGAACGTGGAGCGCGGCATCCTGAAGGAGCCGCCGGAGGTTGTTCCGGGCCGACAATACACGGTGCTGGTTCCGGCAGTGGACCGTGACGGCAACGACGTGTCGGGCGTCCGCGCGCCGATGGTGGCCGCGCCGCTCGGCACTTATACCGGCTGGAACCTGCGGTCACGCGGCCACGGCCATGGAGCGCAGTTGCGCTTCGAGGGCAGCTATATCCCGTTCCCGGAATCGTCGCAGGAGCGCGTGGCGACCGGGGATCCGCGGCTCTCCATCCTGGAGCGCCTTCCCGACAAGGCGGCCTACATCGCGGCGATCACCGCGGCTGCGCGCGAACTCGTGGCGCAGGGGCTGATGCTGGAGGAGGACGTGGACCGCTGCGCCACCGCCGCTGCAAACTGGGGGAGGCCGCGGCATGACGTGTCGCTGGAGTAGCCGTCGCCCAAGGTCGACCGTCACCCCGATTATAATTGTCACCCCCCGCGAAAACCGGGGCCCAGGCCATCGCCAAGATCCTGCGCGAATCTCCTGGGTTCCTGCTTTCGCGGGAATGACGAATGTGCGCAGGAATGACGAATGCACGAGGACTCGCCGATGCCCGATCCCGCATACCTGTCCGGACCCGGTCGTCCGCGCCGCCCCAACATCATGGCGCGGCATCACGTCGTGGTCTCCGGTCATTACTACGCATCGCTTGCCGGACTGCAGATCCTCGAGGCTGGCGGCAACGCAATCGACGCCGGCGTGGCCACGGCACTCGCGATCGACGTGCTGGAGAGCCAGTTCGTAGGCTTCGGTGGTGTCGCGCCAGTGATGATCCACGTCGCCGAACGCGATGAGACGCTCGTGATTAACGGCGTTGGCGTCTGGCCGAAGGCTGCCCGCATCGAGCACTTCCAGCAGAAGTGCAACGGCCGCATTCCCGACGGGCTCCTGCAAACGGTGGTACCCGCCGCGCCGGCCAACTGGATCGCCGCGCTCGAACGCTTCGGCACCATGTCGTTCGGCGATGTCGCGGCATCAGCGATCCGTTTTGCCCGCGACGGATTCCCGACCTATCCGTTCTTCGCCGAAATTCTGGCGGCCAGGCAGACCGAGATTCGCCAATGGCCGACCACGGCTGCGATCTTTCTGCCGAACGGGCACCCGCCCACGGTGGGCGAGATCTTCAGGCAGACCGATCTCGGCCGCACGCTGCAGTACATGGCGGATCAGGAGATGGCCCACGCGCGCGGCGATCGGATTGCCGGACTTCGTGCGGCGCATGATGCGTTCTATCGCGGCGACATCGCCGACTCGATCGTGCAGCATCAGAAGGAGCATGGCGGTTGGCTGGTCGCCGAGGATCTGGCGGAATTCCACAGCCGTGTCGAACCGCCGTGCCGCATCCGTTTCGGGGACTTCGATGTCTATGGCTGCGGGCCATGGTCGCAGGGCCCGATGGTGCTGGAGACGCTGAATATCCTGGAGGGCCTCGATCTAAAGTTCATGCGGCACAATTCAGCCGCCTACGTGCACGCTGTGACCGAGGCACTGAAACTCGCCGCGGCTGACCGCGAGGTTTATTTCGGCGATCCGGATTTCATCGACGTGCCGATCGACGTGCTGCTGTCAAAGGATTACGCGGCGCGCCGACGCGCTGAACTCGATCCTGCAAAGGCGTGGCCAGGCATGCCGCCGGCGGGTGAGATCGGCGGCGTGTCGATCCCGCCCTGGCGCCCCGATCCGTCCGCCGGCGCGCCGCTGGAGGTCGCCGATACCAAGCCTGAGACGTCGTTCCTGTGTGTCGCCGACCGGTACGGCAACGTGTTCGCCGCCACGCCGAGCGATCCGACGATTGGCGGTGCGGTCGTGCCGGGCACCGGCATCGTGGCATCGATGTGGGGTTCGCGCGGCTATACCGGAGCGGATCACCCGGCACGCGTCGGCCCAGGCAGGCGTCCGCGCATGTCGGCTAATCCGGCGATTGCTATCAAGCCCGGTGAGATGGTGATGCCATTCGGCTCGCCCGGCAGCGAGGTGCTCGGTCAGGCGATGGTCCAGGTGTTCCTCAACCAGGTCGTATTCGGCATGGATCCGCAGTCGGCGTGCGAGGCGCCGCGCTTCGCCAGCTACTCCTGGCCGGAGTCGGCTCTGCCGCATACTTATCGGCCGGGGCATCTGTGCATCGAAGAAGATATCGGCGAGGTTACAGGCAAAACGCTCGCGGCCATGGGTCACCGCATCGAATGGTGGCCGGAGCGCAAGTATCTCGCGGGTTCGGTGTGCACCATCCAGTCGGATCTACGGACCGGCGTGAAATGGGCCGGCGCCGATCCACGGCGGACGGCTTATGCGGTGGGGTGGTAAGAAAAAAAGAATCACCGCAGAGGCGCAGAGGCTCGGAGATTGCAATGTACGCTTCGCGCAAAGCGCATATACTATCTTCCTCAGCGTCTCTGCGCCTCTGCGGTGATTCTTTCTGTTTTATCGCGGTGGCATCCGCAGCGCCCCGTCCAACCGGATCGTCTCGCCATTGATGAAGGTGTTGGTCGCAATGTGCTCGACCAGCGCCGCAAATTCCTCCGGTTCACCAAGCCGCTGCGGAAATGGAATGCCTTCGGCCAGGCTCTTCTGCAACTCCTGCGGCAACCCCTCGACCATCGGCGTGCGGAACAGACCAGGTGCGATCGCCACCACACGCACCCCGACGCGCGCGAGTTCCCGCGCTGCCGGCAATGTCAGGCCGACCACACCAGCCTTAGACGCGGCATAGGCAGCCTGACCGACCTGACCGTCGTATGCCGCGATCGATGCGGTGTTGACGATGACGCCGCGCTCGCCGTCCTCCAGCGGATCGAGTGCGCTCATGTCGGCCGCCGCCAGCCGCAGCAGGTTGAAGGTGCCGATCAGGTTGACGCGGATCACGCGCTCGAACGCCGCAAGCTGCATCGGCCCGTCGCGTCCGACGATACGGCTAGCCGTGCCGACACCCGCGCAGTTCACCAGCAGCCGCGCGGGACCATGCGCCTCGCGCGCATTGGCCACCGCTGCTTCAGCCGATACCGCATCGGCCACGTCGCACGCGATGCCAATACCGCCGATGCGGTGCGCGCTCGCCTCGGCTGCTGCCTGGTTGATGTCCAGTACCGCAACGCGGCAACCGGCGCGCGCCAGCCGTTCCGCGGTCGCAGCTCCCAACCCGGAGGCAGCGCCGGTGACGATTGCAGTCTGACCGTCCAGACGCATTGCAGTTTTCCTCGCGAAATGGCACCTCGTAGCCTGTCCTGGTCCGAGGGGGAGAGCAACGTCGTGTTCAGCCGCATCGTCATTGCGATACTGGTTCTGCTGTCGGCAGGCGCTCATGCCCAGGACAAGACGGTGCAGTTGAAACAATCCAGCTGGGTGCCGCCGGCGCATCCGCTGAACCCGGCGCTGCAGGCCTGGGGCGAGGACATCGACAAGGCCTCCGGCGGCACGATCAAGTCCACGCTGTTCCCGTCCGAGCAGTTGGGCAAGGCGATGGACCATTACGACATGGCGCGCGACGGCATCGCCGACTTCGCCTATGTCAACCCGGGCTACCAGCCTGGTCGATTTCCGATCATCGCCGCCGGCGAGCTGCCGTTCCTGATGGCCAATGCCAAGGGCGGTTCCGCAGCCTTGGATGCCTGGTACCGCAAATATGCAGCGACCGAGATGAAGGACGTGCACTTCTGCTTCGCCTTCGTGCTCGATCCGCTCACGTTCCACTCGCGGACCAAGAAGATCGTGCTGCCCGAGGACATCCGTGGCACAAAAGTCCGCCCTGCGGACGCGACGATCGGATCGTTCGTCACCCTGCTTGGTGGCACAAACGTGCAGGCCTCGGCGCCCGAAGCACGCGAGACGCTGGAGCGTGGCGTGGCCGACGCGATCACGTTTCCCTGGCAATCGACCATACTGTTCGGCATCGACAAGGTCGTGAAGTACGACATGGACATGCCGTTCGCCACAACCACCTTCGTTTGGGTGATGAACAAGCCGAAGTACGACGCCATGTCGCCGGCGCAGAAGGCGGTGATCGACAGTCACTGCACCACCGAATGGGCGGAGAAGGTCGCCAGCCCCTGGGCCGACTGGGAAAATGCAGGCCGGGCCAGGATCGCCGCTGAAGCCGGGCACGATGTCTACAAGCTGACGCCCGAGCAGGTCGCCGCCTGGCGCAAGGCTGCCGAACCGCTGAAAGCGAAATGGGCCGCGCAGGTAAAGGACTCCGATGCCGTGTTTGGCGAATTGCAGGCGGAACTGAACAAGCGCGGCGCACTGGCGGAATGACACGACGCGTCAGACCGCGCAAAAACGTCAGACCGCGCACGACCGTCATGGCCGGGCTTGACCCGGCCACCTCCACCGGCGCGGTCGCCGAGTCGGATGGCCGGGTCAAGCCCGGCCATGACGGTTGGTGACTGTGAGCGAGGCCGGCGCCAATCGGGCTCGGCGCAACCCGATGGATCGCTTCATCGACGGCATCGAGCTGCTGGCCGCGGCCTTCGTCGGGATCGTCGCAGCCGACATCTTCATCTCGGTGCTGCTGCGCTACTTCTTCGCGGTTTCGATCCCCGACAGCTACGACTTCGGAAAACTCCTGCTGGGAATTCTGATCTTCTGGGGCATCGCAGCGACCAGCTATCGAGGCACCCATATCACCGTCGATCTGGTCTGGGCGGCTGCAGGCCCGCGCGGCAAGCGGCTGATCGACATCTTCGCCACGCTGGTCCTGCTGTTCGTGGTGAGCGTCCAGACCGCGATGCTGTTCGACAAGGTGCGTCTCACGCGCGCCGACAACGTTCTAACATTTGATTTGAATCTTCCGACCTGGCCGTTTGCACTGGTGGCCTGGCTCGGCGACGTGTCCGCGGTGCTGCTGATCGCGGTGCGGACGTACCGGCTGATCTTCCATCCGGAGAACGTAGCCGATGCGGGTGTGGTCAGACCTGTCGAATGATGGACCTGAGCAGCGACGCCGTCGCAGTCATCGGCTTCGTCGTGCTGTTCGCACTGATGCTGCTGCGCGTGCCGGTCGGCATGGCGATGGGCCTGGTGGGGGTCAGCGGCTTCGGCTACCTGGTCGGCGGCACGCCGGCGCTGAAGATGGTCGGGCAGACCTCTATGCGCACCGTCACCGACTACACCTTCGGCGTGATCCCCATGTTCCTGCTGATGGGCGCATTCGTATCGCGCTCCGGCATGAGCCGCGAACTCTTCCACGCCGCCAACAAATTTGTCGGCCATCTGCGCGGCGGACTTGGCATCGCCACCATCGCGGCATGCGCCGGGTTCGCCGCCATCAGCGGCTCATCGGTCGCCACCGCGGCGACATTCTCCACCGTCGCCTATCCAGAAATGCGCAGCCACCACTATCCGCAATCCTTCGCCACCGGGGTGATCGCCGCCGGCGGCACGCTGGGTGCCATGTTCCCGCCCTCGATCGTGCTCGCGGTCTACGGGCTGATCACACAGCAGGATATCGGCAAGTTGTTCATGGCCGGCATCATTCCGGGGTTGCTCGCCGTCTCGATGTACATGGCAACGATCGCGGTCATCGGCGCCGTTCGCCCGAACCATCTTCCGGCCGCGGAGCGAAGCTCCTGGAGCGCGCGCCTGCAGGCCATGCGCCAGGTCTGGGCGCCGCTGCTGCTGTTCGTGTTCGTAATCGGTGGGCTCTACGGCGGACTGTTCACGCCAACCGAGGCCGGTGGCATGGGCGCGGGCGGCGCGTTCCTGATCGGCGTGGCGCGCGGCCGCCTCTCGCGCGAGGACATCCTGGTCTCGCTGCTGCAGGCAACGCGCACCGCCGCCGCCGTGTTCACCATCCTGATCGGCGCAATCCTGTTCGGCTATTTCCTGACAGTGACGCAGACGCCGCAGAAGGTCACAGCATTCGTCACTGGCCTGGGCTTCGGGCGCTACGGCGTGCTGGTGCTGATCATGCTGATGTATCTCGTCCTGGGCTGCCTGATGGACGCGATGGCGATGATCATCCTGACGGTGCCGATCATCTTCCCGGTAATCACGGCGCTTGGCTTCGACCCCGTATGGTTCGGCGTGATCATCGTGATGACAGTGGAACTGGGGCTGATCCATCCGCCCGTGGGCATGAACGTCTTCGTCATCAAGACAGTGGTGAAGGACGTGAGCTTCTCCACGATATTCGTCGGCGTGATCCCGTTCGTCATTACCGATATCATCCGACTGGCAATGCTCATCGCGTTCCCCATCATCGCGGTGTGGCTGCCGAGCCGCATGTAGCAGGCAGATTCACCGCAGTGGCGCAGAGCCCCGGGCTTTCCTGAATTCTCCGCGTCTCTGTGGCTCTGCGGTGAATCTTGCTTACTTGCTTCTTCCAGGCGCGCGGCACCATCAGCCCCACAGCATTCGGCCGCATACGCAGCAGGAACCGACCGTGGCAGCCACGGTGCAGGACAGCGCCACCAAACGTCGTCAGTGCCCACCAGCGGCGGGCGGGCACGGCAACGGATTGCGAGAGCGTATCCATTTGGGAACCTCATTTGCTTGCGGTTCCCATCGTGGCGTCCTGCGGAGCGCCGATCGATTACGCGTGGAGTAATGCCATCACTGGCGCTGCACAGTCGTGGAAATGCCGGCTATGCTCGCCGCCGACGAAGCAGTTGGGAGCACCGCCATGCGTCGCATTCTCTGGGGTCGCGCCACGTCCAGCAACGTGATGAAGGTGATCTGGACACTCGAGGAGCTGCACCTTCCCTACGAGCGCATCGACGTCGGCGGCTCGTTCGGCAAGACCGACACACCCGACTATCGCGCGATGAACCCGACGAGCCTCGTGCCTACCCTGCAGGAAGACGACTTCACCCTGTGGGAGAGCAATGCGATCTGCCGCTATCTGTGCCACGCCCATGCACCGCACTCGACGCTCTGGCCGCAGGACCCGCACGCGCGCGCCAACGTCGATCGCTGGATGGATGCGCAGCAGACGCTGCTCAACCGACCGATCGGCGTGGTGTTCTGGGGTCTCGTCCGCACACCGCCAGACAAGCGCGACATGGCGGCGATCAAACAGGGTATCGAGGATGCCGCCCGGATCTGGGGCATGGCTTCGGCGGAACTGGCGAAGCACCCGTACCGCGCCGGCGATGAACTGACGCTGGCTGACATCCCCTGGGGTCCGCATCTGCATCGCTGGCTCAGTATGGACTTCGACCGCCCGGAGGTGCCGCATCTCCGCGCGTGGTACGACCGGCTCCTGGAGCGGCCGGCCTACAGGCAGCACCTGGCGGGCAAGGTCGTGTAACCCGCGCGAACGTTCAACGCGCGGCGCGCAGCCAGACTGTCTGCCCGGCGGCGAGGCTCGGCATCGGCGCCACCGGATCGAGACGCAGAAAGAACGTGTTCAGATCGTGGTCGCCGCTCGCGCGGGCGGCCCGCCATGCGGCGAATTCCCCCCAGTTGCGCATCTCGGTCAGTGTGCCGGACGCTGGGGCGGAAGTTCCCATCGCTTCCACAACAACGCGCGATCCGATCGCAAGCGGCCCCAACGCGTCCTCGCGCAGATTGAACCCGAACCAGCGTCCACCATCGGGAAGCAGGGTCAGAACTGGTTCGCCCGGAACGATGGCCTCGCCGATCTCCGGAACGATCGACCCGACCACCCCGGCGGCAGGCGCGCGCAGCAGCGTCTTCGCGGCCCTGGCCTCCACGACGTCGCGGGCCGCTTCGGCGGCTTTGACCTGCGCGTCCGCCAAGGCGCGTTCCTCAGCTGTCGGACCAAGCTGAGCCTCGGCATAGCGTGCCTCCGCCACCGCGACGTCAGCTTCGGCATGCGCCGTTTCAGCACGCGCCTCATCCAGGTCCTGCTGCGAGACATCCGACCGCGCGGCCAGCACGGACTTCCGGTCAACCTCCTGTCGTGCGTACACCAGGACCGCCTGCGCCTTGAATATCTCGCGCCGCAGGGCTTCCACTTCCTCCTGCCGGACACCCGCATAAACCCGGTCCCTGTCGGCGGCCGCCTTGTCGGCCTGGGCGCGCGCTTCGGCGACGGCTGCCCATAACTCGGGATTGCCGAGCAGCGCGAGCGGTTCGCCGCGCTGGACCGATTGCCCAGGCTCGACCAGCACGCGGGCCAGGCGGCCGCTAACTTCCGGTGCGATATGGATCTCCGTCGTGCGCACCACGCCAGCGACAACCGCGGAGTCGTCGGAGCGGCGGAACCGCTCGTACCAAATCCCAAGCGCGACGATGGCCACGATGACCACGCCGACGCCGAACATCCTGGCGCTAGGCAGTCGGCGCATGGGCTGGAATCCGAACCCGGCGCAGATAGGCGAGTGATGCCGCCAGCGCGAAATAGAGCACTGTCAGGACCCACAGCGTTTCCCACCGCTGGCGCACCTCGAAGAGATTGGCGCCCATCTGGCCGATCCGCACGATCCCGTCGATCGCGCTAACGCTCGGCAGCATCTCGCGCGCGCTCCGCAGGAACGGCGGGATGGCCTCGTCCGGCCACGACGCACCAACAAGAAAGAACTGCGGCAGGCTGCTTGCGAGCACCAGCAGAACCGCCGTTTCGCGGTGGCGGAACATCAGGCCCAGAGCCTGGCCGAGGAAGCTTGTCGCGAGGATGAACGGGAAAGACAAGGCCGCGATCTGCCAGATGCTGCCAAGCGTCGAGAAACCGTACACGCGGGGCATGACCACGAAGTAGAGCAGCAGGGCAGGCACATAGATGGTCCAGTGTGCCAGGCCCTGTCCAAGGATCGCGGCGCCCGAAGCGCGTGCTCGGCGGGCTGCGGTGCCGCCCTGCTCGAATGCGGCGCCGCCCAACATCGCAGACCCCATCAGCAGTGTCTGATGCAGGATCAGGACGAAGGCGGCCGGCACGACGTAGCTGGAGTACGACGCCGTCGGATTGAACAACGGCACCATGACCAACTGCACCGGATCGCGGGCGGTGGCAGCGGTCTGGACGGCCGCGCCTTCGGGGCGACTGCCGCGCTCGATGGCGTGGGCCGCATAAGCCTGCACCGATTCCAGGATGCCCTGCAGCGTGCGATTGAATAGGATGAAATAAGTTGAATCCGCATAGATCGGCAATCTTGCCTGGACGCCCTTCAATACGTTGCGCTCGGTGTCAGGTGGTATTCCGACGACGCCGAATGCCCGGCGCGCGAAGATGGCGTCCTCCGCTTCGCGATAACTGGTGGCTTGCAGCGCGATCGACAGATTGCCGTGCGCGGCCATGGCCTGGACAAGTCCGCGACTGAGTTCAGTGCCGTCCTGATCGACCACGGCGATCGGGATGTTGCGGACGATCTGGCCGAGGTACGGCTGCGGATAGAAGAATGCGTAGAACAGCGGCCCGAGCATGAACAGGGCCAGCACGCTCCGATCGCTCAGCACGCGCCGCCACTCTGCGACGAACGCGCCGACGACGCCGAACAGTGCACGGTCCGCCGCCGGTTCCTCGTCGGGCGGAACGACGAAGCCACCGCGGGCAAGCGAGCGGAAGCGCAGCCATACCAGCAACACCAAAGCGATGGTGAGAATACAGAGAAACGCGAATGGCACCGCGGTGTCGCGAAGCGGTGCACCGCGGGAAGCCTGATCGAACAGGATCTGGACATACCAGCGCAGCGGCAGCATGGCGCCCCAGGCACGCGGGAACCATCCCATCGCCGTCACTGGGAAGCCGACGCCGGCATAGCCGAAGGCGGGCGAGACGATGATTGCCGTCAGGCTGAGCCCCAGGGCCAGATTGCGGGTCAGCAACTGCATCAGGCAGCCAACCATCTGGTAGGCAACGATCAACAGCGTGGCGGAGACGGCCGTCAGCAGCACGCTCCCGCGAAACGTCACGCCGAGTGCCACGTCGAGGATGCCGACCATCACCGCGAACATTGTGAACAGAACGAGCCAGTACGGCAGCAGCTTGCCCACCAGCGCGGTTGCGATGCTGCGGCCGGAGATATCCCACCAAGCCCGGATGCCGCGGCGACGGAACTCCGAGCCGACCGCATAGCCCGAGGATATCGCGATCACCACGTGGAGCACGGTCGGCAGCACCGCCCGCAGCAGGAACTCGGCGTAACTGAGCGCCGGGTTGGTCAGGACGTATTCCTCGGGAACCAACCCCGGCGTCGTCTCCCCCGTCTGCGGGATGGCCTTGGTCGCAGGAGCGACCGAGGTGGACGCCGCGGTCATGGCGTCGCGGATGCTCGTCGAGGCGTTGTTGCCCGGCGTGAAGTACTGCGTGTTGTAGTAGGCGACCGGTCGCGGCCTGCGGCCGGCCAGCAGATCCTTCTCGAAGTCGGGCGGCATGTAGATCGCGGCGATCGCCTCTCCCGACCGGATAGAACTGGCCGCCGCGCCAAGATCGTCGGCGCGTTTGGCAACCGTGATTCCGGGCGCTGCCGCCACGGTCTGTATGAACATCCGCGACATCGCCGAGTGGTCCATGTCCACCACGACCACGCCAAGACCGCGCACGACGGCGGAGCTGAACGTCAGCCCCAGCAGCGTGAACGCAATCACCGGCACGCCGAACAGCAGGAAACCAGCGACGTGATCGCGTCGAATCCAGCGAACCTCCCGCAAGATCACCGCAAGCAATCCCGGACGCGGCGCGATCATGGGCGCAGGTCCGACCAGTCGGTATAGACGCTCATGCCCGGCCGAAGGCCTTCGACGGCCTGCATGGGATACGCGCGAATCTCAAACGTGCGGAGGTCGAAATCGCCGGTTGCGCGCGTGGCACGCCAGCCGGTGTATTCCCCCTTTGCGCCAATGACGCGAACCTCCAGCGGGATCCGCCGATCATGCAGGGCCGGAACCCGCACGCTCAGTTTGGTGCCGACCTTCAAATCACGCAGCAGATCCTCGCGAAGATCGAACTGCACCCACATGTCGGCCAGATCGACCAGCGTGATCAGCGGAATGCCGGGCAGGACGAACTCGCCGTCCTCGATCGGAATGCGGAACACCTGGCTGTCGGCCGGCGCAAGCACCACCATCTGATCGACCAGTGCCTTCAGCGTCTCGACGTTGGCCTTGGCGGTCTCGACCTTGGCCTGGGCGACCCCTTGGTCCTCCCGCGTGAATCCGGCGACCGCCTCGTTGTAGGCAAAGCGGGCCTGTTCCAGGCCGCGCTGCGCGACCGCGAGTTCGGCTGTGGCCTTGTCGAGATCGGCCAGCGGCGCATCGTGGCTGGCGGCGAGCGCGCGCTTGCGCTCGTAGGTCTGCTGCGCGAGCGTCACATCGGCGGAGGCCCGATCCACCTGTGCCTTGCGGACTGCGATCGTCTCGGCGCGAAACCCTGCGTTGACGCGGGCCAACTCCGCATTCGCAACGGCAAGGTCGGCCTCGCTCTGGCGATGCTTCGCGATCAGCTCGGGATTGTCGATCCGGATGATCGGGGCGCCCTGTTTGACATTCTCCGATCGCGACACGGCGATCTGCGCGACCCGTCCATCGACCCGCGCGGCCATGTCGAAGGTCCTGCACTGCACTTCGCCCTGGACGACCAGTGGCTCCTGCCGCGTCAGGTACCAAATGGACAGGCCGATCATCGTTATGAACAGAACGCCGACGATAGCCATGGCCGCGATCGGCGGAGCCTTTGATGGTTGCATGGCGCCCTTAGTTCAGGAGATGCCCGAACGCGGCCCAGAACGCGGCACCCGTGGCGGTCAGCGCCGCTGCCGCATCGGTCACCGCCTTCACAGTTGTGGCCTCTTTCGCGATTCGGTCCGATTTGATCCGCCGGATCGCCGTGACCGCGGCAGTGAAATGAAGCGGGGTTGGGCGGTCTTGTTCTGTTGCTTCATCTGGTGCGTGCCGCTCGGCACGGTTGCGCCGGAAGCTTGCGAAGAAGCTCCCCGCCAGATGGCTCAGGGCGATCGCTGCCACGGATGCGACGACGTCCTGCACGCCGAGGCCCGCGGGCAAGCCGCCCGCCAGCACCATGTCGAGTATGCCCACGACGAACGTGCCGAGACCGCCGAGCGCCAGCGCCGCGAGTACCCGGCCGGAGATTCCCGTCTTCGCATAGGACTCAAAACGGAAACCGAACGGCATCGCAATGGCCAGAGCCGCCAGGCGATAGACAGTTCTGTTCGCGTGCGGGAGTGTGGTCGCCAGCCAGTGGGCAGCCACCAGCGCCGTTAACCCCAGGAACAGGTTGTCCGCCATATGCGGCCAC
>Ga0210407_10002857_pt1 | contig 14404 bp, 13 predicted proteins | sample IncBWC27MmetaG_FD_150860 | JGI IMG/M metagenome (GOLD analysis project Ga0210407, IMG submission 150860) | Forest soil microbial communities from Barre Woods Harvard Forest LTER site, Petersham, Massachusetts, United States - Inc-BW-C-27-M | ecosystem: Environmental > Terrestrial > Soil >...
TGCCGGATCTGTTCCAGAACAATCCGTTCGAAAGCATTGCGCTATTCGCCTGGGACGACAAGCTCGTCGACGTCAGCGATGTCGTGGCGACCCAAAAGGAGGAATACACCGAAGCCGCACTCCTCTCGGCCTATTGCTACAACCGCGTCGAGAAACGGCGCAACTTTTACGGGGTGCCGTACACCGCTTCGGTGTCGGCCAACCATATTTGGCAATCGCTCGTCCAGAAGGCCGGCTATACGATCGAGGACATCCCGAAGACCTGGGATGCCTTCTACGATTTCTTCAAGGGCGTACAGAAAAAGTTGCGCGAGCAGGGCATGCGCAACGTCTATGGACTTGGCTTTCAAGTCACGACCAACGGCAACGATCCCAACAGCACGTTCAATTATTTTCTGATTGCTTACGGAGGTCAGAATATCGTCACCATGGACGGGAAACTGCACCTCGACGATCCACAGGTGCGCGAGGCGGCGATCAAGGCGCTCACCTATCCGACCGCCGCCTACAAGGACGGCTTCGTGCCGCCGAGCGCGATCAATTGGAACGACGCCGACGACAACAACGCCTTTCACGCCAAGCAGATCGTGATGGATCTCGACGGCTCGATCTCGACCGAAGTCGCGATTTTCAACAAGAAAGTGGAATACGACGACATCGTGACGATGGCCCTCGCGCTCAGCAACGACGGCAGGCCGGTGCCGAGCCAAGCTCGCACCACCTGCGGCGTGATCCCGAAGGGCGCGAAAAATGTCGCGGTGGCAAAGGAGTTCCTCAAATATTTGATTGAGCCGAATGTCGTGAACGAGTACCTGAAGGCCGGGCTCGGCCGCAACGTTCCGTGCATGCCGTCGATCGTCAAGAGCGACGCGTGGTGGTTCGCCGACCCGCATCGGAAAGCCTATACGACCCAGGCCCTGCTCGGCCCCACCATAGCGGATTACTGGGCGCTCAATCCGGCCTATGCACAGGTGCAGAACGAGCATGTCTGGCCAACCGGCTGGGCCGACATCATGCAAAACGGGGTGGCGCCGCAGGCGGCCGCCGAAAAGGCGTTCAAGCGGGTCGAGGAGATCTTTGCGAAATACCCGATTACGGGGGGCTGAGAGGAGGACAGCGATGACCACCCTGAGCCGGCGTTCGGTGCTTCGCACCTCGCTGGGTGCGGCTGCGGCCGGGACGTTGGTGCGGCCCTACATCGCCAACGCAGCGGCCACGACCGCGGTCGTGTGGTGGACCCAGGGTTCCGCCGAGGAAGAGGACATCTCGTTCAAGAAGATCGTCGCCGAGTACGAGAAGGCCAGCGGCAACACGATCGACTACAGCATCACGCCCTATGCGCCGCTGCGGCAAAAGATCGTCTCGGCGGTGACCAGCGGCGTCGTCCCCGACCTGTTCCAGAACACCCCGGCTGAGATCATTGCGCTCTACGCCTGGCAGGACAAGCTGGTCGACGTCAGCGACGTCGTCGAGACGCAACGGGAGGAATACACCGAAACCGCGCTGCTCACGGTCCGCTGCTACAACAATGTCGAGAAGAAGCGCAGCATTTACGGTGTGCCCTATACCGTCGGCGCTTCGATGAACCATATCTGGCGGCCACTGGTCGAGAAGGCCGGCTACCAGATGTCGGACATCCCGAAGACCTGGGATGCCTTCTACGATTTCTTCAAGGAGGTGCAGAAGAAATTGCGCGCCCAGGGCATGCGCAACGTCTATGGCCTCGGTTTTCAGTTAGCCACCATCGGCGGCGATTCAAACTTACGGGCCAACGATTTCTTGATCGCGTATGGCGGTCAGGACATCGTCACCAAAAACGGCAAATTGCACCTCGACGACCCGAAGGTGCGCAAGGCGGCGATCGAGATGCTGACTTATCCGACCACCGCCTACAAGGAAGGCTACGTGCCGCCGGGAGCGATCAACTGGAACGATTTCGACGACAACAACGCCTTTCACGCCAAGCAAATCGTGATGGATATCGAGGCCTCGTTGTCGACCGAGGTCGCCATCATCAAGAACCGGCAGGATTACAACGACATCGTCGTGATGGGCCTGGCGCTCAGCAACGACGGCAAGCCGGTACCGGCCCAGCAAGGAAGCCTCTGCGGCCTGATCCCAAAGGGGGCAAAAAACGTCGAAGTGGCCAAGGACTTCCTCAAATATTTGATCCAGCCGCGGGTCCTGAACGGGTTGCTGAAGACGGGGCTGGGCCGCAATCTGCCGGCGATGCCGGCGATCGTGAAGAACGATCCGTGGTGGCTCGACCCCAAGGATCCGCACCGGGCGGCTTACGTCCATCAGGGCTTGTTCGGCCCGACCGTGCCGCCCTTCTGGACCTCCAACCCGGCCTATGCCCAGGTCCAGAACGAGCATGTCTGGCAGACGGCCTGGTCCGAGATCATTCAGGACCGGGCGACGCCGCAGGCCGCGGCAGAGAAGGCGTTCCAGCGGGTCGAGGAAATCTTCGCGAAGTATCCGATCGCCCAGGGCTGAGAGGGACCGCACGCCGCAATCTCTTGCAGTTGATCGGCGGCACCCGGCTTCACGGCGCCGGCACTTGCACGGCTCGGATTTCGCCTGGGCGGTTGCCTTTGCCGTTCCGTACGCGACGGTGTTCTGTGCCTTCGTCGTGTATCCGGTCGGCTATGCGCTGTGGATGGCCGGCCGGCCATCGCTTTACGCCGATCTCATCGCAGACCGGCTTTATTTGTCGACGGTCGTCAATACCCTAGTTTTCGTCGGGCTCGGCGTGAACATAAAGATGTTCTTGGCCTTGCTGCTGTCCGGTTTTTTCCTGCGGCCCCGCGGGTGGATCAGGATTCTGCTGGCGATATATATTTTGCCGTGGGCGCTGGCAGCAGTGCAAACCTGCATTTCATTCCACTGGATGCTGATCGGGGAGCAGGGCCTGGTCGATGGTTTATTGTCTGCGCTGTTCGGCATTGACGGTCCGCTGTGGTTCAATAATCGCTGGCTCGGGCTGGGATCAAACGTCATCGCGTATATCTGGAAATGGATGCCGTTCTGGACCCTGATCTTCCTCGCCGCCCGTATGACGATCCCGAGGGTCATTTATGACGCTGCGGAGGTTGACGGAGCAACCGGCCCAGGCAGCTTCGTCCATGTCACCTTCCCGCTACTGGCGAACCTTTATCTGATCTGCACCTTGCTCTCGACCCTCTGGACCCTCGGCGATTTCACGACCGTCTATCTCGTCTCGGGCGGCGGGCCGGCGGGCGCTACGGAAGTGCTGGCGACGCTCGGCTTCCGCTACGCCTTCGACGCCAGCAAGCCGGCCCTCGGCGTCGCCGCTGTGATGTCGGGGCTCCCGGTGCTGATCCCGATCGTGCTTCTGCTGATGCGCAGGCTGCATACGAGCGAATTACAGTTATGAACCGGCCGCTGGATCGGCTGCCGCCGATGTCATTGCTGCGCCGCCGCAACCGGCGCCGGCGGACCCTCACCGAAGTGGGCTCCGTGATGCTCGGCGTGGTCCTCCTGATCTGGTCGCTGCTGCCGATCTACAACATGCTGCTGATCGCGCTCGACCCCGAAGAAGGGGAAATCGAGTTCGCCGGCAATCTTTGGCCGCCCGAGCCATCGCTCGAAGGGTTCATCGATGTCGTGACGCAGGAGGCCCGCTATCTCGAGGATTTCTGGAACCAATTCGGCAACAGCCTCTACATCGGCCTGCTGACGATGGTGCTGACCGTGCTGGTCGGGTCGATGGCGAGCTTCACGGTGAGCCGCCTGCGGCTGAGCAACGCCTCGCTGCTGACCAACGCCGCGCTCCTCACTTACGCGATCCCCGCCTCCTTCCTGATAGTCCCGTATTATCGGATCATGCACAGCTACGGGCTATTTGGTGGCCGCTGGGCCGTGATTGCAGCTCAGGTGACGTTCGCGACCCCGTTTGCCATCCTGATATTACAGCTCTACGCGAGGCTCATACCGGTTGAACTGGACGACGCGGCTCGTGTCGACGGGGCATCCCCCGTCCAGCTATATTTGCGCATCTATCTGCCGCTGATGACGCCGGCGCTGGCGGTCGTTGCCGTCTATGCGCTGTTGCTTGCCTGGAACGACTATTTGTATCAGGCAGTACTGCTCTCGGTACAAAACATGACGGTTTCGGTGACCCAGGGCCAATTGTTCACCGATAATGACGCACCGTGGAACGCGATGATGGCTGCCGCGATCATTTATGTGCTGCCGCCTCTCGCCGTCTTATTCGCCCTCCGCCGCTGGGTGGCGGCGAGCTTGGCCATGACCGCGCTCGCGACGTAGAGCAGAACGCGGTGCGACGCCCCGGTTGATCACAGTATCGAGAGTTCGGGGCGCCGGAGTGCGATTAGCGTTTGAGCCTGGTTCGTCATCGTTCTATACTGCGCGCGGGAGACAACAACTAGAACGCGTCCCCTTGGGCTCGCGGGTGTGAACGGGGAAGGAAGGCGGGCATGACGATCTTGACCAGGCGTTCGGTGATCCGGGGCTCTGTTGGGCTCGTTGCCGCCGGCGCGCTGGCCCGGCCCTATATCGCCAACTCGGCTTCCACGACTGCGGAAGTCTGGTGGGTTCAGGGCTTCGCAAAAGAGGAGGATTCCGCGCTCAAGAAGATGGTCGCCGATTACGAGAAGGCAATCGGCAACAAGATCGATCTGAGCATCATCCCGTTCGCGCCACTGCGGCAGAAGGCGGTCGCAGCGCTCCAAAGCGGCGTTGTCCCTGATATCATGAACACCCCGGATCTCGAATTCGCCCCGTTGAACTCGTGGGACGACAAGTTCCTCGATGTCGGCGACATCGTCGAAACTCAGAAAAAAGATTTTGCCCCGATCGCTATCGACTCCTGTTTTCTTTACAATGGTGTCACAAAGAAGCGCGGCTATACAGTGGTGCCGTTGCGGATTAACGGGGTGCCGTTTCATATCTGGCGGCCCTTGGTCGAAAAAGCGGGCTTTAAGATTTCCGATCTGCCAAATACTTGGGACGCGTTTCTTGATTTCTTCATGCCGGTGCAGGATAAATTGCGCGCCGACGGGATGCGCAACATCTACGCTTACGGTTATCAGCTGACCGCTAACGGTAACGACCCGATCGCCACCTTCAACGCGTTCCTCATCGCCTATGGCGGTAAGAACCTTGTGACCCCGGACGGCAGGCTCAACACCGGCGACCCGCAGGTGCGCGAGGCGGCGTCGAAGGCCATCGAGAAGCTGACTGCGCCCTTCAAGAAAGGGTATGTGCCGCCGGGTGTCGTCAACTGGAACGATGCCGATGACAACAATGCGTTTCACGCCAAACTGATGGTGATGGATTTCGACGGCACGATCTCGACCGAGGTCGCGATCTACGACAAGAAAGAGGATTACGACGCCATCGAAACGCGCGGTCTACCCCTCGGCAATGACGGTAAGCCGCTGACGGCACAAGTCTTCACCGATGGCGCGGTCATTCCGAAGGGGGCGAAGAATGTCGCGCCGGCCAAAGAATTTCTGACGTATTGGATCCAGCCCAAGGTCCTGAACGAGTGGCTGAAGGGCGGTCTCGGCCGCTTTATGCTGCCGATCCCGGAGCTGGTTCGGAGCGATCCGTTCTGGCTCAAGGAGGATCCGCACCGCAAGGCTTATGCCGAGCTGACCTTGCTCGGTCAGCAAATGCCGATCTATGAAGTCTACAACCCCGCCATTGCCCAAGTGAATTCCGAGCATCTTTTCAGCGTCGCCATGTTCGATGTCATGAACAACGGGATGGCGTCCGAGCAGGCGATCGGCAAGGCGTTCAAGCGGGCAGAAGAGATCTTCGCGAAATACCCGATCCAGCAGGCTTGAGAGGCGTCCATGACCACCGTATCGGCTATCGAGCTCGGCCGCCCGGCAGTCCGGCGGCAGTCGTTGTGGCGCTATTGGCGCGGCGGTCTGCGGGGCTCCGAGTTCACCTGGGCCGTCGCGTTTATTGTGCCCTATGTCGCGGTGTTCCTAGCGTTCGTGGTTTATCCGGCCCTCTACGGGTTGTGGATGGGCAGCAACCCATCTTTGTATACCGAGGTGTTCTCCGATCCGATCTATTTGAACACCGTGGTCAACACGATGGTCTTTCTGGCCTTTGGAGTAAACGTAAAGCTGTTTCTGGCGCTGATGCTGTCGGGCTTTTTTATGCGCCCGGGCTGGTGGACAAAGGCGCTGCTGATGATTTTCGTGCTGCCGTGGGCAATTCCGGCGTTGCCGACCTTTATCTCGATTCACTGGATGCTGAACGGCGAGTGGGGACTGGTCAATAATGCGCTCTATATTCTGTTCGGCGTCGACGGCCCGTCCTGGCTCAATTCGCGATGGCTCGCGCTAGGCTCGGCGGTATTCTCGCATGTCTGGAAATGGACGCCGTTCTGGACCGTGATCCTGCTCGCCGGCCGGATGTCGATCCCGCAGGAAATCTATGACGCGGCCAAAGTGGACGGCGCCACCGGGCTGCGCCGTTTTCTCCACGTCACTTTCCCGCTGCTCGCCAACATGTACCTGGTCTTGACGCTCCTCGCGACGATCTTTTTGCTCGGCGACTTTAACTCGGTCTATTTCGTGACCGGCGGCGGCCCGGCCAACTCGACGCATCTCTTGGCAACGCTCGGCGTTGTCCGTGACATGCTGGAGCTCGGCAAGCCGCAGCTCGGGGTCGCGGCGGTGATGTCGGCGCTGCCGTTGCTGATCCCGCTGGTCATCATCCTGATGCGCAAGCTTAAGACTTCGGAGGCCCAGCTGTGAGCACGATAGCGGTAGACGCAAGGCCGGCCGCCGCGGCACGGCCGGCGGAGCGGATGCGGCGCGCCGCGCGGCGCTGGCGCTACGCGACCAACGCCGGAGCTGCGCTGCTCAGCGCCGTCATCCTGGTGTGGACGCTGACGCCGATCTACAACATCATCATGGTGTCGCTCGAGTCCGAGGGCGACGTGGCGGTGACGACCATCTGGCCGTCGCGGCCGTCGGCCGAGAGCTTCTGGGTCGTCCTCACCGAAGGCCATTGGTACCTCGAGGCTTTCTGGCACCAATTCGGCAACAGCGTTTTTCTGGCCGCGATGGTGACATTGCTGGTGCTTGTGATCGGCTCGTTGACCAGCTTTTCGATCAGCCGGATGCGCATCCGCAACGGCTGGATGATCACCAACGCGGCGCTGCTGACCTATGTGATCCCGGGCTCGTTCCTGGCGATCCCGTTCTATCTCATCATGAACCGCTATGGGATGCAGAACAACCCATGGTCGGTGATCGCGGTATTGGTGACCTTCACCACGCCGTACGCGATCTTCATCTTCCAAGAGTACGGCAGAAGTATTCCACTCGAGCTCGACGAGTCGGCGCGGATCGACGGCGCCTCGCCGATTCAGATCTATTTCCGCATCTACCTGCCGCTGATGGCGCCGGCATTGGTCGCGGTCGGCACCTACGCACTGCTGGCGGCGTGGAACGAATACCTCTACCAGTTCCTGCTGCTGTCGAACGACCGGAGCATGACCGTCGCGGTGGCACTCGGGAAGTTCCTCAACAGTGACGTCGCGCCGTGGAACTACATGATGGCCACCGCCATCATATACGCCCTGCCGCCGCTCGCGACTTATTACATATTCCGCCGCCGCATGTCCTCCGGCCTGACCATGGGCGGCGTCAAGGGCTGAGCGCGCTCGGGCGCGCCGAGGCGCGGGTGAGTCATGTCGTCGGGTCATTCCGGGGCGCGGGCTCCGCCCGAGCCCAGGGGCCGTCCCGGAATGACGAATTACCAACCGCGACTATTGCCTCCGCCTTTTATGGCAGGGCGCGTGGCGATAAAAGCCGATCAGAACGGGTCGAGTTCGGTGTCCCAGTAGAGGTAGTCCCGCCAGCTTTCGTGCAGGTAGTTGGGCGGGAACGCGCGGCCGTTCTCTTGCAGCATATAGGTCGTCGGCTGCACCGGGCGATGCCGCGGATACATTCCGCTCTCCCGCGGGAGCCGGTTGCCTTTCCACAGATTGCAGGTGGCGCAGGCCGTCACGACGTTGGTCCAGATGGTGCGCCCGCCGCGTGAGCGCGGCACCAGGTGATCAAAGGTCAGATCATGCGAGGGATAAGGCTCGCTGCAATACTGGCAGGTAAACCGGTCGCGCAGAAAGACGTTGAACCGGGTGAACGCCGGATGGCGGGCGGCGGGCACATATTCCTTCAACGAGACGACGCTCGGCAGCTGCATCTCCAAGGAGGGGCTGCGTACGCAGACGTCGTAATGATCGATGATGTTGACGCGATCGAGGAATACCGCCTTGATCGCATCCTGCCACGACCACAGTGACAGCGGAAAATAGCTCAGCGGCCGAAAATCCGCGTTCAGCACCAAAGCCGGGCAATTGTCCAGACTAACCGTCACGAAACACCCGTCCCGCTAACAGACGCTCGCGGGCCGGAATAGCACGCGATTGTGACGGCTTGATAACCAATTCACCCCGCCCGGGCAAGATTTCGCGGCGAGTATTGGAGATCACCGGGTCGGGATCGGCTTTTCCCCCTGATAGTCGTAGAAACCGCGGCTTGCTTTGCGGCCGAGCCATCCGGCCTCGACATACTTCACCAGCAGCGGGCAGGGCCGATACTTGCTGTCGGCGAGGCCCTCGTAGAGCACCTGCATGACCGATAAACAGGTGTCGAGCCCGATGAAATCGGCGAGCTCGAGCGGCCCCATCGGGTGATTGGCGCCGAGCTTCATTGCGGTATCGATCGCCTCGACCGAGCCGACGCCCTCGTAGAGCGTGTAGACCGCCTCGTTGATCATCGGCAGCAGGATGCGGTTGACGATAAACGCCGGAAAGTCCTCGGCCGCGACCGGGGTCTTGCCGAGCTTCAAGGCGAGTTCGCGCGTCGCGGAAAAGGTCTCCTCGTCGGTAGCGATGCCGCGAATCAGCTCGACGAGGCTCATCGCCGGCACCGGGTTCATGAAATGCATGCCGATAAACTTGCCGGGACGATCGGTCGCAGAAGCGAGCCTGGTAATCGAGATCGACGAGGTGTTGGTGGCGATCAGCGCATCAGGCTTCAGGTGGGGCGTCAGCTTCTTGAAGATCTCACGTTTGATTTCTTCTTTCTCGGTCGCCGCCTCGATCACCATGTCGCAATCGGCGAACAGCGCGTAATCGAGCCCCATGTGAATTCGAGCGAGTGCGGCAGCCTTGTCTTCTTCCCGAATCGTGCCGCGGGCGGCCTGACGCCCCAGGTTGCGCTCGATCGCCTGCCGGCCACGCTGCAACGCTTCTTCGTTGACGTCGGTCACCACCACATCGATCCCGGCGAGCGCGCAAATATGGGCGATGCCGCCGCCCATCTGCCCGGCGCCGATAATGCCGATGCGGCGCAGCCGTTCGAGCGGACCCCCGGCCACAGACATCGGGGCCGCGCTCACTTGCGGCGCTCGAGCTCGTCGGCGAGCTCGGGAAGGATCTTGAACAAATCGCCGACCAGACCGTAATCGGCGATCTGAAATATCGGCGCTTCCTCGTCTTTGTTGATCGCGACGATGACTTTCGAATCCTTCATCCCGGCGAGGTGTTGGATAGCCCCGGAAATGCCGACCGCGACGTAGAGTTCCGGCGCGACGATCTTGCCGGTCTGGCCGACCTGGTAATCATTGGGGACAAAACCCGCGTCGACCGCAGCGCGCGAGGCGCCGACCGCGGCCCCGAGCTTGTCGGCGACCTTCTCCAGGAGATGGAAATTCTCGCCGGATTGCATGCCCCGGCCGCCCGAGATGATGATCCGCGCACTGGTCAGCTCGGGTCGCTCCGATTTCGACAGCTCCGCTCCGACAAATTCCGACAGCCCCGCGGCACCTGTCGACGCGACTGGCTCGATCGTCGCCGAGCCTCCCGTTGCCTCGACCGGTGGGAAGGCGGTTCCGCGCACCGTGATGACCTTGACCGGGTCCCGGGATTGCACGGTCGCGAGCGCATTGCCGGCATAGATCGGGCGCACGAAAGTGTCCGGCGACACAACCGCGCTGATGTCCGACACTTGCATTACATCGAGCAACGCCGCCACCCTCGGCATCAAATTCTTGCCGGAGGTCGTCGCCGTGGCCAGCAGATGCGAATAATGCTCGGCGAGCTTGACGACGAGCGGCGCCACATTCTCGGCGAGCCCGTGTTCATAGGCGGGATCGTCAGCGAGCAGCACCTTTCTCGCTCCGGCTATCTTGGCGGCAGCCTCGGCAACGGCGCGGCAATCCTTGCCGGCCACCAGAATGTCGACCTCAGGGGCGGCGATTTCGTTTGCGGCCGCAACCGCGTTGAGGGTCGCGGGCTTCAGCGCCGTGTTGTCGTGTTCGGCGATGACCAGAGCAGCCATCAGATCACCCGCGCCTCGGTCTTCAGCTTATCGACGAGCTCGGCGACCGAGCCGACCTTGTGCCCGCCCTGGCGCTTTGCCGGCTCCTCGACTTTGAGGACGACGAGGCGCGGCGCCGGGTCGACGCCGAGCGCCTCGGGCGTCGTCGTCACGATCGGCTTCTTCTTAGCCCTCATGATATTGGGCAGCGAGGCGTAGCGCGGCTCGTTGAGCCGCAGGTCCGTGGTGATCACCGCCGGTAATTTGATCGACACCGTTTCGAGCCCGCCATCGACCTCGCGGGTGACTTCGGCATGGCCATCGCCGAGCTTGACCTTCGAGGCGAAGGTCGCCTGCGGCCAGCCGAGCAGCGCCGACAACATCTGGCCGGTCTGGTTGCAGTCATCGTCGATCGCCTGCTTGCCGATGATCACGATCTCGGGATTTTCCTGCAAGATAACGGCCTTCAACAGCTTGGCGACGGCAAGCGGCTGAAGCTCGGCATCGGTCTGCACCAATATGCCGCGGTCGGCGCCCATCGCCAGCGCGGTGCGGATCGTCTCCTGGCACTGCGCGATGCCGAGCGAAACCACGATGATCTCGCTGACGATACCGGCCTCGCGCAATCGCAGCGCCTCCTCGACGGCGATCTCGTCGAACGGGTTCATCGACATCTTGACGTTAGCGGTCTCGACCCCGGTCTTGTCCGCCTTGACGCGGATCTTGACGTTGTAGTCGATGACCCGCTTGACCGCGACCAGCGCTTTCATCTCACCCTCGCCGTTGCGCCGGCACCCAGGAGTTCGCCGGCGAGATCGTGATTGTGCACGGGCCAGGAGTGAAGGCAAGACCCTCATCCGCAATGTGGCCCGATTGAACCGAGGCGTTTGGCGAAGGATGAGTGGCGGGTCCCGCGACGCAAAAAAAAGCCCCGGTCAGAATCACGACATGGAAGTCGCGCACGTTCACGATCACTCCGCCTGAGTGTTTGATTCAGCGCGATCGCGAGGCTTGCGTGGTGTAAAGAAGTCCGTCACCGGCACTGCCGGCATCATCAAAGTGGGCCAGGCGTGATTACTCCCGCGGAATGCGCGCTTGGCGGTTCAGCGGCTGGCGCCCGGCCGCCACAGCATGTCGCGGGCGCCGCCATCGTTGACCCGGCGGCCAAGCACGAGAATTGGTCGGAGAGCAGCACTTTTCTCGCTCCGGTGATCTTGGCGGCTGGCCTCGGCAAGAAGTATTTGCCTTAGGTGGTAGTGCTCCGAGTCATTCACACGATTCATCAGGCAATGACGCACCATCTCTGATATCAAATCCCGCTACACCGGCGAAAGCCGGTGCCCATGGCAAAAGTGGATCCCGGCCCCCTGTTCCCTGCCAGGGGCAGGCTTCGCCGGGAAAGCGCGGAGGGGACCTCGAGCTGCATCAACTGAATGAATCTGTGCACTAGCCGCGTCGGCGGCGCCGCATGAAGACACCCAAACCGATAATACCTGTCCCCAGCAACGCCAAGCTGGCGGGCTCGGGGGCGTCTACGACGGTGCCGCAGCTGCCGCCGAAGGTGCATTGACTCTCAAACGAGCCGATTCCGGTCTGCCATTTGAAGTCGAAATTCTCAGGAGCGCCAATCGTCTCCGCGCCGAGATCAATTGACGAGGTACCGGCGGGCAGCCCGTTCAGGGTCAGGGTGAACGTGTTGGTAGCACCCGGAGCAAGATCGCCGCCCCCTCCCCCGGCGCAGGTAGGTCCGGTCGAGGTGCACACATCCACGGTACTAAAGCTCGGGAAATTGGACTCAAGGAACGAATTGAAGATCGCGCTCGTGTCAGAGACGCTAGTGGCGTCAGGTAGCGTATTAAAGCCGAAGGCGGTGAGCCGCCCCGAGGGGAACAGCGCGGCGTTCGTGTTGTTGCTGATCGCTAGCTGCAGCGTGAACGTTGTTCCTCCACCGCTGAAAGCAAAGTTCGACAGGGTCACGCTTCCAAGGAGATCGGACGGTCCGCCCGTGATCGCCGTCGGCACGTCATCGGTGACGGTGAAGGCAGCCGAGCCTGTCGTGACAACGTTGGCTTGAGCAGTCGCCGCTGCAAGCGCCAGCCCGCAGAGTGACGCGGCGGCAAGGACCGGAAGAGATTTGCGCTTCGACATGTTAAATATTTGCTCCTTACGAGGGGATTTGTGATGTCGTAAGAGCAACTTATGTGCCAAGCGGCGCATACCGGTAAAAAGAACGGTTAATTGTTGAATGGTTTTGTCACGGCAAGGTCAAATGTAAAGGATCCCGACGGCATAAATTTAGAGGAAATCTGGCTTACTCGCACAATCTAAAGTCACTCAATGGTAAACACCGGCCAAATGACCGCGCCCCTTTGTAAGAAATCCCGACATCAAAATAATTAAAACAACTCGGCCGACCTACCTTTGCGGTAAGCTGATAGCGAGGCGGTACCGGGGAGAACCTCAACTCTCAGGGTCAGCGGTTGGCGCCGGGGCGCCACAGCACGTCGCGGGCGCCGCCGTCGTTGACCCGCCGGCCAAGGACGAAGAGATGGTCCGAGAGGCGGTTCAGGTATTTGAGCGCCTCGGGGTTGACGGACTCGGTCCGGGCGAGCTCGCTGACCAGCCGTTCGGCTCGCCGCGTAATCGTGCGCGCGAGATGGAGGTGGGCGGCGGCCGGCGTCCCGCCCGGCAGGACAAACGAGTCAAGCGGCCGCAATGTCGCGTTCATGGTATCGATCTCGCGCTCGAGACGCTCGACCTGGGGCGCGGTGATGCGTAATGCCCCGGCCGCGCGCCGGCCGTCCTCGGGCGTGCAGAGATCCGCACCGAGGTCGAAGAGATCGTTCTGGATGCGGCCGAGCATCTCGTTGGCCGCCGGGTCGGCGTGCAGCCGGGCGATCCCGATCGCCGCGTTGGCTTCGTCGACAGTCCCATAGGCGGCGACGCGCAACCCATGCTTCGGCACGCGCGTGCCGTCGCCGAGCGAAGTCTCGCCGCCATCGCCGCCGCGCGTATAGATCCGGGTCAGCCGAACCATGTTCGATCCCTGGGCTTAGCGCCGCGCCAGCAGCATCAGCATTGCCAGCAGCACCAGCGCCAACGCCTGCATGATGACGCGCGACTGCATCAGCTTGTTCGAGCGGCGCGGGTCGCCGCCGCGCAGCAAGCTCGCGACGCCGAAGCCGAGCACAGCCAAGGTGCCGAGCATTGCAAGGACGAGCAGGATTGTCAGAAAAACCGTCATACTGGGAATATGGCTGGTTAAACTTTTGTCGCAAGCAGCTCGGCTAAGTGGTCGTCGAGCTGGCCGATAGCATTGGGATCAGCGCCGAATAGCGCGAGGTGCCCATCGATGGTTTCGATCGGCCGGAACTCGGCATCGGGAATGAGCCGCCACTCGGCCTGACAATCGGCCGGCGGGAAGAACATGTCCGAAGACATCGGCATGACAAAGGTCTTGGCCTTGATCCGGCCCAATGCGGCCCGCAAATCGCCGCCGGTGTGGCGGCTGACGTCGCCGCGCTGCCATTTCCATGCCATGCACAGCAGATCGTTCGGATCCATCACGCAGAAATACGCATACATGAAGTTGATGATGAAATCGTCCAGGGACGAAAAGCCCAATGCCTTGTGTCGATTTTCCTGAAAAAACTCAGTGCTCCAACCCATTACCGCCCACAATTTGGCGTGACGCAACAGACCTTCTCGCACATCCGCCGGGGATGAATAGAAACCCTTGTTGAAACCGGGGTCGGACGTGATCGCCTCGACCAGTGTTTCGGTGAAAAGGAAATCGTGGACGGCATTTCTCGCGGTGCCGGCGATGGGCGCGGCGCGCTTCACCATGTCGGGGTAGCGTACCGCCCATTCGTAGGTCTGCTGTGCACCCATTGAGCCGCCGAGTACCAGCGCGAAACTCTTCAGACCGAACTTTTCAGTGACAAATTTGTGCTGCGCGCGCACGTCGTCGCCGATCCGCACATGCGGGAAATTTCCCATCCCGGCCGGCGCCGGCGTGTTGTGCGGCGAGGTGGAAAGACCGTTGCCGATTTGATTGACGATAACGA
>Ga0210407_10002859_pt1 | contig 14399 bp, 14 predicted proteins | sample IncBWC27MmetaG_FD_150860 | JGI IMG/M metagenome (GOLD analysis project Ga0210407, IMG submission 150860) | Forest soil microbial communities from Barre Woods Harvard Forest LTER site, Petersham, Massachusetts, United States - Inc-BW-C-27-M | ecosystem: Environmental > Terrestrial > Soil >...
GAAGAATTCAGTCCGTCGACACGGCCAGAATTCGACCGCTTGTGTGTCGTGCTGGTACGGGCGCGAAATCCGCTGAACATTGGCGCCGCAGCGCGGGCGATGAGCAACTTTGGGTTCGCTCATCTCCGTGTCGTGAATCCTTATGGGCCGGCCTTCCGGAACGCCCCCTCAGCCGTCGGCGCGGCAGAGGTGCTCGCGACCGCCGAAGCATACGACTGCGTGGCCGAAGCCGTGGCCGACTGCGCGCTCGTTGTGGGCACGACGGCAGTGGGCAAACGCAGCATAAAGCACACCATCGCAAGGCTGGAGCACGGCGCAGTGCAGGTTCGCAAAGGACTCGCTGGCGGTAATATCGCGTTGCTCTTCGGCTCGGAAAAGACCGGACTCAGCAACCAGGATTTCAGCCACTGCCATTGGTTGATGCGCATTCCCACATGCGAAGCGAACATCTCAATGAACCTGGGACAGGCGGTGGCGGTCTGCCTTTACGAAATCGCTCGCGACGGCACAATCGCGCTGCAGCCAGAAGAGCAATCGCCTCCGCCCAGCGAATTGATCGAGCAGCTCACGACGGTGCTGTTTGAGGCGTTGCGCACCAGCGGATATCTAAAATCGAAGACCTCCGCTAACACGGAAGCGAAAATACGCCGACGGGTGCGGCGACTGAAGCTCTCCACTGTGGATGCCGAGGCATGGATCGGCATGCTGCGACAGATGACGTGGAAGATGCGGAGGACATAGTAGTGTCGTCGCGTAGGGCGTTCGTAATGGCTGGCTATGTCCTCAAAATATTCAAACATCCCCACTTTCCGGAAATCCCGTTTCTCGGGACTTGGCCAGTTCAGGTAGGTCCAGTTAAATTATTGACACAATGCTAGGTACTTGTCCCGTTACCAGATGGGCTGAGCGGAAAAACTACTTCCAGGACCGTGCTGTTCTGATCCGAGCATAGCGTAAGATGACCTCCAAAATGCTCAACGCGCTCCTGCATGCTGCGCATTCCGACTCCACCAGACCCCAGCTTTGCAGCGCCGTTTCTTGGCTGCGGAGTTCCGGTTCCTACGTTCTCGACACTTATCCTGAGCCCCGCTGGACAGACGCTTAGGCCGATTTTCGCCCACGGGCTTGCGGAATGGCGCTGCGCATTTGTCAGACCCTCTTGGATCACGTGAAACACCGCCGTTTCCAACTCCCTGGGAAGCTGGGGGTGAGCGTTCGGTAATTCCGTTTGTACCTGCATGCCACTTCTCTTGGAAAAACCCTCAGCGTAAATGCGGAGTGCCGGGAGTAAGCCGAGCTCGTCGAGCATGGGCGGATGGAGCTGGTAGGAGAGCGTGCGCAATTCGCGCATGCTCTGCTGCGCGAGAGAGACGCACTCGGAAAGAGCCGTACGCGCGTTCGGGTCCAACGCATCAGCTCTTTGGCTGACCACGCCTAGGTCCATGATCATCATGGCAACGTTTTGGGCCGTTGTGTCGTGAAGCTCCTTGGCCAGCCGCCGCCGTTCCTCTTCCTGCGCACGAAGCAGTTCCACGGATAATCTCCTCGCATTATCTTCTGTCGCCTTGAGCTCGATGATGTAGCCCATCTTCGCGGCTAGGTCGCTCAGTCTCTCCAGGAACAACTCGCTAACCCTGATCACCTTCTGGGAAAAGAACTCTAGTGCCCCGATTGCTCCCCGACGCAGCAGGACGGGTGCGATCAATGCGGACCTAATGCCTAAATCGTGAGCGGCACGTTTTCCGCTGACATCAGAAATTGTTTCTAGATCGATGACGAAACTGCGGCCCATAATTGGCGTCTGCAAGTGCCAAGCTTTCGATGCGGCGGTCAGCTTAGAAACAACGGATTTGTCGCGAGACTCCGACCCAGGGGATAAACCGAAGTGCCAGACGTCAATTTCTCGGTTAAGGATGTGGTGTGCAGCAACACGAGCGCGCCCAAAGGCCCAGGGGACGTAGTCACAAATCTGCTGGATAACGAATCGAAGCGACTCTTCGATGGTCGGCGCCTCAGCCGCACTTACATCGATGGCGTTTAAGAACCGCGCGAAGGCTGCATCGGATTGTCTATTCATAAAGATGACACATAACGACTTACTACTCTCTCAATTATCAACTGCAGCATACCAACGTACGCAAAGCAAGCTCGCCCGGCAGAAATTCATTCTCGTGCCCGCCGTTAAAAACCACGCATGATGGGCCCCTGTCAAATGTAAGACAACTGTCAGCTTTTACAGTCCTAAGGATTCACTGGACGGATATTTATACCCCTGTACTATGACAAGGTATGAAACATGTCCCCAGGCCCGCCCCGATTTGGAGGTTAACAATGGAGCAGTGCGCAAATTGCGGACATGACAGGAAGGATCACGAGTACGATGATATTTGTTGGCACCAGATTCGAGCTGATAACCAAGTCCTGTTGTGCCCGTGCCGCCAGTTTCAATCCCCAATTGCAAATAACGCCGTAGTAAGCCAGGCTGCGAGGATCAAGAGCGAGAAGTTCTTTCAAACTTTATGTCAAGAGGCTTCTATTGGTATTGCGCTCGAAGACCTCGAAGGGCACCTTTTATTTGTGAATCCGGCTCTTTGCTCGATGCTCGACTACACAAGAGAAGAACTGCGAGACCTGAGTTGTTCAGCATTTTCCCATCCCGAAGACCAGAAGCAAGAAGCGCCCCTCTTCCAACAACTTTGCGCCGGGCTGATCGACCACTACAAACTCGACAAGCGCTTCATTAGAAAAGGGGGATCGGAGATTTCGGGTCACGTAAGTATTTCTCTGTTGCATGCTCAGGACGGAGAAGCTCCGCTCGTGATTGCTATGGTGCAGGATATAAGCGAGAAGAAAGCTACGGAGGAGCAACTGCGGACTTCCGAGAAGAGTCTGCGCGACCTCGCCAGTCGGCTCATGCAGGCACAGGAGATTGAACGACAACGGATTAGTCAGGAACTCCATGATGACATCGGCCAACGGTTTTCCCTTCTTACCATTCGGCTTGAGAGGCTGCACCGGGATCTGGTTACCGCAGGGCAAAAAACGCACGGCTGTACCGCGTTGGGGCTTTACAAGTCTGCGGAAGAGCTCGCAACGGATATCCACGAACTATCTCATGAACTCCATTCCTCCAAGCTTCGCTATCTGGGATTACCTGCTGCTTTGAAGGAGCTCGCCCAGAAAATTTCGTCACAACTGGGTCTTCGCGTCGACTTCCGCGCCGATCCACTCCCAAAGAACGTGCCACCTGAGCTAGCTCTGTGCCTTTTCCGGATTGGGCAAGAGGCGCTCAGCAATGTAATTAAGCACAGCCGTTCCCGCGACGTTGAGATGAACGTGGCAAGAATCAATGGCAGAATCGTCCTCAAGATCAAAGACTTTGGCATTGGCTTCGAGCCGAAGGCCTCCTCATCGGGTATCGGGCTTTCCACCATGAGAGAGCGCCTCCGTATGTTTGGAGGCAATCTCTCAGTCAACTCCTCACGCGGAAAAGGAGCAGAGATCATCGCCGAAGTGAAGCTAGCTGAAGCGCCATCTACTGCGGCCGTCATAGGTTTAGACTGATCCTTTTACAATACTCAGCGTCCAGAGCATTGAAGTCGATGCGTCACGAACTGTAAGTCCCGTCCTGTTCTCGGAAACTGGCCCGGAATCCCACTTTCCGAAAATCCCGTTTATCAGGACTTGGCCCGGAGCGGCGTTCGTATCTGAAGAACAGACTTATCGTCCAGTGATGGATTAGTAACTCAGAGGGCGGTTAACTTGTCCCGAATGTCGAACCCCTATTTAGACAGCAGAATCTCACGGCCGTTGGACGGCTGGAGGGGCCGCGCATTCCTCGGATAGATCTTTGCGAAAGCGGCAAGCTGCTGCGGGGAGATTGTGGTGTAGCTGTTCAGGACATACCAGGACACCCCTTCACTGCATGGAGGAGTGGTCAGCGACCCAGCATAAGTGAAGTAACTGCGCTCATTGGGAAGTAAATCCTCCGCCTGAATAGAGACTGAAGGTATGTCTTGAGGCTTCTCTTTCTCTGATGGAACGTTCTTCCATAAAGTATCGACCAGAGAATTGGCGTTCCCCAGCGCGAAGAGGACAGCAACGACCGCCAAGTGCCCCTCGGCATCCGCATGCACAAGGTGGGCGACCAGAGGGAAGTCCTTCCCGTTCACGTGCTCTTCACTGGGATGGTGAAAGTGAAATTGTTTTAACGTGTAGAGTTTCTCCCCGACTGTCAGCGTGCTCCCAGGAGCATAATTGACCTGTATGGTATGGCCGTTGTCGATGATGCTTAGAGGGACGGTGTGGTAGCTAAAGTTAAGTGCCGGCAAGTCCGCCTTCTTCGCACCTTTGATGTCGATAGGTGACTGTGTTTTACCAACTGCGCAGGCGGCGTAACTTGAATCCAAATTGCCCCACTCTTTGGGCCCCTCCTTGCCCTCGTAGGCCCAGTGCGGCGGGTGGGCTTCCTGAGCGGCGCTAAGGACGGGCAGACCAACGAGGCTCAGGATAGAAGTAAGCAGAGCGGCCCTGCAAAATTTGCGGTTCATTTAGGCATTTTCCCGAGCCCAAGGATCTCCATTGATAGGCGGCGGGCAAACTGTCAGTTCTAACGGTGTCTGTCCTAGCATTTCCGGCGGTACCAAGTCCTGTGTATAACGTCGTCGGCGCTGTCAAGAGACACTCCAGTTTTGCGAGCCGCGAGCGGAAATCCCAGTTGCCGAGAATCCCGTTTCTCAGGAGTTGGCTATCCCTGTTACACAGCTACAATTGCAATCGAGCTAAAGGAAAAAATTCTCTAATCTATCGAAACGTTTCGATTGGGATCGAGGTGCGCGTATTCCTCGAACTCGCGTCGTGCCCCTTCCATATCACCGGTACACAGTAGAACGTTTGCCAAAAGTGCGTGCATTGCGGCGACCTCGGGCGCCAAAGTGATGGCTTTGCGCAGGTATTTCTGAGCTTCCTGAGGACGGTTCAACGCGTAATAACTACGACCGAGGTCGTAAAACCCTCGTGAATTGTTCGGATCGAATTCAATGCCTCGTAATAGTGGCTCCTCAGCTTCGGCGTATCGTCTTTGTTCGATCAAACTGTAGCCAAGCGCCAGATAAGCGCGTCCATTCCTAGAATTGACCGCAGTAGCTGTCATTAGGGCTGCTTCCGCCTCGTGATATTTCAGGATGTCGATATAGGCGACACCGAGAAGAAAATGAGCTTCCGAGTACCGTGGTGCAAACTCAATGGCTTTGCGGAAATGTCCGATGCTCTCAGATGATTTCTGAGCTTTGAGTAATAGCTCGCGACCTTTATCGAACTCGTTACGCGCGCTCGCGGGCACCGTTAAGTCGTCTATTGATACGGTTGCTGGTGAAACGGTTCGCGATACTGATACCGGCTGCCTGCCTGCGTGTTCAGTAATCCTCATCTGCTGTTCTCGCGAACCAAGCCTTGTAGGATCCTGCCCGTAGAGCCGAAAAGAAAAAAGTTGTAGACAAGCTATGGAGAGCATGTGCGCCATGACACGAGACATTCCTGCGAGGCCTCCGACAAGAAATTTGCGCGAGTTTCATCGCCGTCGTTTGTAACGTGACGAACTTCAGACAATTTGAAATCGTCGACAACGCGAGGTCAGCTTACAGTTCGTGCATGGGCACTTTAGAATCCAATGCAGTATTCAAGCCTGCTCCGCTTAAGTTCCCCCTTTTCCTTTGGAGGCGTGCCGATAATTGTTGCTGATTCGGTGCGAGCCGTCGTTGTCCCACCGCAATGAGTGACTTCAAGTCCTGAGAAGTCGCGTTTTCGGAATGTGGGGTACTAGTTCTCCATTTTCTGAAAATCCCGTTTGTCAGGAGTTGAAGAGCCTTGTTTACATCAGCGGGTTCCGAGCGGTAGTGTAAATACCGATTAGAATGCTGTTTAACGCCACGACAAGAGACCGGGGGCTGCAAGTGGTTAGGACAATAATCACCGCCATGGCACTTCTGTCGTTCGCCGGAGTTCTTGACGCGGAATGCTTGCTCATGCCGCCACGTGAATCCTCGAGCCACGTGCGAATCTATGTCGTTCTGGGAGGGAAGCCGCTGAAAGGGGGCAAAGGTGGTGATTCTCCGCTCGCAGCACGAGTGTAATTGTGCTACCGACATGCTGAGGGGCAACCCAATTGACACGACTTTGGTTCCGTCAGCGGAGATGACGGACGAGAGTGGCATAGCCAACTTGCCGGAGCTCACCCCCGGAGAGTACGACGTTGCTGTAACCTTCAACGGTGTTGCGAGCAGTGGCTTCGTGGGGCTACATGTGACCGGCGATCCGAAGGTGACCACGATTCCGATGGACTTGACCCAACAGGTTCAACTAGTTGAAGAGAGGCCTATTCTTTTTCACGTCGAGGGGTTCCGCGGAACTGTAAAAGATTTCTCAGGAGCTACGCTTCCCGGAGCGAGCATCGTAGTCGTGAAAAGGGGATCTCAAGCGCAGGATGTAGCGCTAATGAGCAAAACAGACGGCAATGGAAGTTTTTCGGCTCAATTAGCCGAAGGTTCCTACATCGCGGTCTTTTTCGTCCTCGGGTTTCGCCCAGCCATTGCCCCATTCGAAGTAGCAAGAGGAGGCGCCAGCCAGCTTTCAATCAGTTTGAACCCCGGGGGTTGTCCCTAGAATATCTAACTTCTGAACCGCATCCTTGCAGCGGGTATTTCCCTTCAAGGTGAGGCGTGCCTCGGAATTGTCGGGCGAAGAATTTCCCGGAGCGTCGATGGTGTGAGGGTTTATGAATTTTCGCAACCGTTATCTGGTGATTGCTATCCGAATATTGCTAGGCCTCATCATGCTCGCAAGCGGCGTAAGCGGGCTGCTGATGGGCAACTCAACGCAAGGCGTCCCGGCGAAGGTGGTCGCCTTCACGCAAGTATTCTGGGCTTCAGGCATTTTCCAGATGGTCAAGGTTACTGAGATCGTTGCGGGGTTCATGCTGCTGGTTGGCATCTTCCCGGCGTTAGCAACAATATTCCTTGCGCCTGATGTTGTGGGGATTGTAATAGTCAATGCCCGCTTGATGCCCTCATTCCTATGGCTTGGTGTAGTTGTCTTTGTGCTGACCGCTTATTTGGGGTACGCCTACTGGGACAAGTACAGATCAATCTTCACCCGTGCTTAATACGGACAAAGCAGACCGTTGCGACGAGCGTATTTTGCCCTCGGAGGGCGGTGCTGCCGACCGTAGTGATATTGCCGCCCGTATTGGACCGTCTCAACTCTCGGAATCTGGCCCACCGCGAAAAGCCAGTTAGCGATAATTCCGTTTCTCAGGAGTTGGCTTTCCATAGTTTAATTCCTCTCAGCTAAGTAAAACGGCGGGTACTTTTCTTGCATAAATAAATTCGGCTGGTTCGCTTAATCTGAGCGGAGCGAAATGCTAAGAGAAGGTACACCTGAACGGCTATTTGCTGAAGAATCCTAATGCGGTTTTTTTGGCGTTTTAAAAAGGCCACGGCACCGGCAATCCAAAGCGTGGCTACAAACAGTAAAATCACAATCTGTATTACTGGCGGTATTCGTGCTTCGTCTACCTTCAAGACGAAAATGGCACAAACCGAGGTGAATGCGGATACGACCCAGTAGAATGGGCTGGAAACGTGCACTCAACCCACCTTAGGTTCCGGGGGGCTGGTTTGACTCCCCATTTCAACCCCCGCCCTTGTTCCTTCGTGGGCAGCCTGGATTTGCCCGGCGAGTACGTCGATATCTTCCGACGTTAGCTTACAAGCAAAATGATAGCGGCCATCGCGAGTGCAATGGCGAGGCAATGAAGTAACAGCGAGCTTCTGAAGATTCCTGGCGGACATTTCGGGCACACCAATTAGGACGATCTCGTAGGACCCTAGCGCAAGCAGCACCCAAGCGGACTGTTGGTTCTTACAGGGGAGGCTGATATCGAAGTCCAAATCATCGCGTCAGATCGAGTATCTTGCGAAATTGTTTTTGTGCCACGCAAAATCTATTACTTTTGACAGCTTATGTCCGTTTCCTCCTGACCTAATTTGCTTATGGATGTACAGACTATCCGTTTGGTAGAAGACAATGCTCAAGAATCAGCAAGATGTGGCGGTCCTCAAGGCGGAACTTGAGTACCTCGATGGGGATTTTAGGCCCCAGCAAGCGGCACACGAAGTTAAATCCTTCGGTGTTCGTCCCGAGTGCGCAAACCCAGAATGTCAGACTGAGTTTCATTGGCGCGCAAGAGGAAAATTCTTTCGATTCCGACCCGAGGGCAATGCCTCGGCAAACGAGAATAAATCGGATCGAGATGCTCCGACCAAGCACCACGGTGTAAGGCATTATTGGCTCTGCAAGTGCTGCTCTGTTCTGCCGACGGTTGTGTACCGCGAGCATGGAGCGGTCCTGATTCCGCGTTGGTTATGAGATCAGGCCGTTTCGCCCAGCGACAAGGGTAATCAGATGATTGCCAAGTGTGATAGAGGCGACTGCAAAAGGGCAGTGCGGCAAATTTCAGGACGCACAAATAAGTACTGCTCCGACTTCTACCCTTATATTGCGCCGGTGGCACAGTACACGGGGCGTGCTACAGACGGGAGGAAACAAAGCCACAAATTCAAACACCGACGTTCGCGAAGCGTCTACTCGTCTTCTTCTCACCCCAGAGTGAGACCCCGACTTCTTGTGGCTGACGACAATCCAGCATTCTTGAAGAAACTTGTTTTGCTGCTGACTGCGAACTTCGATGTCGTCGCCACTGCTGCGGATGGCAATGCGGCCCTAGCCCTCATTCGTCGCTATGTGCCAGATTTGGCTGTTCTAGACCTCGACATGCCGGGTTTGAATGGCATGGAGGTCACGCTGGAATTGGCCAAGTCTTCTAAGGGTCCTCCCGTGTTAATTTGCTCGATCATCACTGACCCAGACGTGGTGGAGGCGGCGCGACAGGCAGGTGCATTGGCTTATATTTTCAAAACGCGCATCGAACAGGATCTGATCCTAGCTGCGAAATCGGTTCTTCAGGGGAAGCCCTTTCCATTTCCAGCTTCACATTGAACGATCTCATTCTTCAGATCATCCGTTTGCCTCTGCAGCCTTCATCCTAGCGTCGAAAGGCACGCGAGCTTGAATCGTTGTTCCGCTCTGCGGCTTTGAGCCAATCGAGAGCTGCCCGTCGACTAGCTTCAATCGTTCCTGCATGCTGGTCAGGCCGAGACCGCGCCCTTTGAGTGCCTCTTCAGGTTCAAAGCCGACGCCCGAATCATGCACCTTCAACTCGACCTCGTTTGCGCTACCTCTAAGCGAGACTTGGAAGTGTCGTGAGCCGCTATGCTTGATCGCATTCTGCAAGGATTCTTGCAATACTCGGAAGAGACAAAGCGAAATCTGCTGTGGCAGTTCTTTTGGGATGTTCTTGGAGTGAAAGTCAATCTCCACTCCGTGTCGTTCGGGCAGTTCTTTGCAAAATCCAGCCGCAGCTGCTGCGAGTCCCAAGTATTCCAGCTTCGGGGGTCAGGCCGAGACCGCGCCCTGTTCAAGCCAGCGAGCTGTCCTGACAGCAATGCGAGGCGTTGACTGATGTCGTCATGAAGCTCTCGGGCTATTCGTGTGCGCTCTTCTTCGTGTGCTTCGATCAACTTTTGGCCTACGGTAGAAAGGGCCACTTCGGCCAGCTTGTGTTCTGTGACGTCAATGGCCGAGCCGATGTAACCAGCAAATGAATTATCCACGCTGAATCTCGACACACCGGTAGCGAGAATCCAGCGATACTCTCCGTCGCGTCGACGAAGCCGATATTCGATGTCGTAACGCTCGCCCTGGTCAAAGGCCTTGGTGTATGTGTCGACACAAAGTCTTAAATCGTCGGGGTGGACTCCTTTCGCCCAGCCATTTCCCATTTCCTCTTCGAGAGACCGACCCGTAAATTCAAGCCATCCCTCATTGAAGTATGTGCACAAGTTGTCGATGCCAGACATCCAGATCATCACCGGGGCGGTGTTTGCAACGAGGCGGAAACGTTCTTCGCTCTCGCGCAGAGCCGCCTCTGCTCGCTTTCTTTCCGTGATGTCTCGGGCGATCGATGAAACGGCTATTATTGTGCCCCTCGCATCTCTGATCGGTGAGAAGGTGATCGAAAGGTCGATATTTGTTCCGGTTTTCGAGACACGCCGTGTTTCATAGTGTGTGATACGCTCACCGGCTAGCACGCGTCTCAGAATGTTGTTCTCCTCTTTATGTAGGCCGGAGGGGATGATAATTGTGATCGGCTGCCCAATCGCCTCTTTTTCCGTATATCCGAACATCCGCTGGGCTGCTGGGTTCCAAGCTGAAATCACACCCTCCCGGTTCTTCGCGATTATCACATCATCGGACGACTCCACGATGGAGCTGTACAGGAGGCGGACCTCTTCTGAACGTCTACGTTCGGTGGCGTCAGCAATTGTATGCTTGTACCTTTCAAGCGACCGCTTCTTCGCACGTCCGGTCTTTTTTTTTTGCGGTCGCTTAACATTCCGCTCCTCACTATTTGCCTTCATCTGAATTGAGGCGAATTACATCCGCAGATACTTCAATTCATCTTTCAGGAGTTGGGCGTTTGTAAGAGTGATATGAAGAACGGGGCTTTGGCATTGTCACTTTTGACAGCATCAACATTAAAACGTGGAGGATATTACCTACAGTCGTTTATTTAGCGTGGCTTCGCTGCCTCCAACAGCCGGTATGCTGCCCCTGAGCTCGGAAAAGACGCCCTATAGGCCGACGGGTGCTGTTAAGTTCGGTTTTCGGAGAGTGCCCCCCCGAAGCAACCTTTAGTCGCCGACCTAACGCTCACCCGAATTTCTTAAAATGTTCTCGCGCTGCCGTTTACGCCAAGGTCCGAGAAGTCCTGTTCTCGGAATCTGGCCAGGCCTGAAATCCCATTGTATGAGAAGGCCGTTTATCTGAAGTTAACTGGCTCGGGTCGCCCTGCATTAGCGTGTGTATTATTAGGGAGCGGTCTCTCGTTGAGCTGGTGGCGTACCCGCCGATTCCTCGATCTGTGCCAAATCTTTCTTCACCGCTTGAGCGAATGGCCCTCTAGGCGACTCCTTAAGGTAGGCCCGCATTTGTGCCGCAGCATTCGAGGTGTCCTGCTTCTGCAGGAAGATTTTGGCAAGCAATACGTGCAGTTCAGGAATGCTCTGGTGCGGCTCATTTTCGGCGTCCCGCGCACTCTTTTCGGCGGCATCCAGCCGGTTCAAGTGGAAATCTCCTTCCGCTTGGATGAAGCTGGCGATTGCGATGCGAGGGTTCAGCGCCAAGGCCTTTCCCGCGTACTCAATGGCGCTCTCGTATCCCTCGGACTGCAGTTCCAAAGTGGCAAGACCTACATATGGCGGTATGTATTGGGGGTCGTTTGCGATCGCCTTCGCATACGCCTGGTTAGCCTTTTCCGTTTCGTGGATGGCCCGATAGATCGTTCCGAGTTTGCTCCACGCGGCCGCGTACTTCTCGTATCGCGCTATAGCGTTTTCCAGATGTTGAATCGCCGATGGCAGATGGTTGTTACGGACATCATTGTCAGCCTTATCGAACTCCTTGCGAGCGGCGCTCGGCACCAGTAGAGAGGTCACACTGATTGAGAACCCTTGCACACCGCTGAGGCGCCTGAGCTGCAGAGTCCCGACATCAATTTCCCCGATGCCGGCATGACCATTGATAGTGGTTCTCAACAGGTCGTACCCGGGCACGGAAACTTCCACCTCACAACCATACAGGTCGTCGCTGCCGCTATTGAGGTTGCCCACTCCGTTCGTCATGGGTACATCAGTGCTGGCGGCGCCTAGGTCCATATTGCTCTGAACGCCCATTCCTAGGACAAAGTGGAAATATCCTTTCGCATCGGTGTCAATCACCTGCAAAGTCCTCAGACCGCAACTGAGTTGCACCGGAACCGGTTCTGGCACGGCCTGACCGTTGTCCATGACAACTCTTCCGCTCACATAGAGCGGCGAAGTGATTTGAGGCCTCGCGGAAGAATTCGGTATCTGCGATTGGCCGTACAACGGCCATGACAAAAGTACCGCGAGTAATCCGATGTGACGAAGCAAAGGGGCCGACCGATCTTTCAGAGTATTTTGATAGTCTCAAAGCGATGATCCAGTCACGGAGCGCCTCCACCAACTGGCAAGACTGACAGCAAGAGGTCAGTGCTTTAGGAAGATTGTTGAGTCAGGCCCTGAGGCGCAGCGCCTTATAAGTCCTGTTCTCGTACACTGGCCCGACCGGAAATCCCAATGTCCGAGAATCCCGTGTATCAGGAGTTGGGAGGCCCTGCCTGGTGTTTGAAAAGGATTCTGTGCAGTTCGTCGTCGCCAAGCACACTGCCGAGTTCTCTGAATGCAAAGAGCGGTATCAGTACGACGAGCCCAATGATTGTTAGAAGCAGGAGGCCCCTAAAATTATCTCCAATGATTGCAGGAAGACTCTGGGCGAAGGACTTGCCGTGGAACTTTCCGAGGATAACTTCTTCGAGTATGTCCAAGGAGACCAGTATCGCCGAGCATAGGACCGCTTTGAACAATATGGAATACACAAGCGCTTTTTCCCTGATCGGCTTCGGTACGTGTAAACGTTCTGCGATCAACAAAAACTTTGCCAAGATCAGTGCTTTCACGAGGGCAAAGCTGAACCGGTACCCTAAATCAGAACCTGCGGCTCTCAGAACCAGCGATTTATGAATCTCAAAGACCATGAGCAAGGCCCAGAGATAGATAGACAAAACGGCGAAACGCTTGCCCTCTTCGACGGCTTTTTCCTTTAGCCGAGTTTTGTTGGTATTCACGGCATTCTCCACAAATGGGGTGGAGTGCGCGTACTCGTTTGAATTCTTATGGTACCTAGTAGGCTCGATAACTGTCAGCATTTACAGGCGTTGACCCGCTTGACCGCGGACTTGCGCTAAGTCCCGAGAAGTCGGGTTTCCGGAAAGTGAGGTACTAGAACCGATTCCGTTTATCCGCGCTTATCGAACAGCGACACAAGTGTTCAAAATGTGGTGTCTAAGTATTTGTGATGGTTGGAAAGCAGCCTCGTGCGGTAGTTCGATTTCCGATTGTTCTCTGGTTAATCGTGTCTGTGATTCGGCTGCCCGCCCTAGGTCAAGACGTTTCGCTTCAACTAAAAACGAAGAGCGGACGCACTGAATTTTATATTGGCGAGGTCATCCTGCTCGATTTCGTTCTCACGGCTGATACGCCGGTCCCTTCAACAATAAGGGCGAAGCCCTTCCGGAAAAATACCCGTTGCGTGACATTTTCCAGATAAAGCCCGCTAGCGGCTGGGAAGATCCTCTATCCGATTACCGGAAGGCACTGTTCAAGGCCGAAACAAGTGGACATTTTCCGATCGCGGGCTCCGTATTGTCAGCCAATGTTAGTTTGAGTCCCGAACCCTTAGAAATGTCAGCGGTCGTCCTAAATGACTACATAAAGTTCTTGCAGCCAGGTGCTTATACGGTTCAAGTACGCGATTCCAGGGTCACCATAAAGCGACCGGGTATGCCTGCGGAGCAGCTTGCACTCACATCAAATCGTCTGTCTCTGAAGCTCATTCCACCCAATGCGCAGTGGCAACAGAACCAACTGCGGGAAGCCTTGGGTTCTCTTGCACAATTGCGGCAGGCTATTCAGTCTGGCGCGAGATCGTACCGAGCTATCTTAGCCGATAGCTGCGTTACGATCCGTGCTTTGGGTACTGAGGGAGCTGGAGCCGCGATGGTTGATGCGCTGACAGACGAAGCTCTTTTTTCAAGATGTGCGTTTCAAGTAGGTATTTGGGAGTTTCCCAATAAACGATTCATTCTTGAGCGAATCAGGCAGCTACTCAAACAACCCGAAATCCCGATCACGTACACTTTCTTTGAGACGATGGCTACCACGTCACTGTTAGCGAATCGGGACTTCGACCAACTGTTCAGTATCAAGCCACGAAAAATTGATCAGCAACTCAAGGAACAGATACTGGGGGTACTTCCGTCGAAGCGAGGCGAAGCGAAGACCGGAACGATAAACACTCTCGTTGGAATCTCCTTCGCCCGATATGGCGGCAGCACCGGCGATCTTATGCGGGCCGAAAAGATTTCTACGCTCGACTCGCGTGTTCTCGAACTAGCGACGGACAATTTTGACCAGCTTTCCCCCACTGCCCAAAAAACAATCCTAAATTACCGGAAGGTACAGCATCTGAATTGAGCCTTCATTTGATCTGGTTCGGGTGACGAGGCCAACTCCCGACAAGTCGTGCCGGTTCAACTGGTCGATGCAACACCATCTGAGCTAGAAGCTCTTTGCAAAGGTGGTGTTTATGTTGATCAAAGGCAAGCGAAGAGGGCTTTCTGCGGAGCAGAAAGCCGAGTTGTG